>ERZ1645187.3232-NODE-3232-length-13825-cov-28.482280_pt1 | contig 13825 bp, 14 predicted proteins | sample MGYA00575352_ERZ1645187 | MGnify/ENA primary metagenome ERZ1645187 (study PRJEB40837, sample SAMN11349314) | freshwater sediment metagenome | isolation source: river sediment | host: Sediment | place: India: Wazaribad , New Delhi | collected 2017-02-21 ...
TTTCAGGTACCAGTGGTGAAAGCCGTGGAGGTTCGAGTCCTCTCCTGGGCACCAACATTTCGAAAATACTTGGGGAAAACACCGATATGTGGAATTCCTCTAACCTTAGGTTGACCGCCTCAGGGGTTCATTGATAAAGAGAAGCGCTTGCTTTGACAGAAATAGTGGGTGGGTCGTGTCTGAAACATCTTATATGAATGAGTTTGATGATCCGTTTTGGACGGAAGATGATATTGATCTCGAACAATTCGAGGGTGCGTATGCGGTTGCTCGCCTTTCGCAATCTAACGCTCATGTTGCACATAATAAAGAAAAATTCGAAGCTTCTGCGAACGCCATTATTGGCGGCCTAGTTGCCATCTTCCGCGAGCAGAAAGCGCAGAAATAAGAATTTACTATGGGCTTGACCAAAATGGGTGACGAATCTGACGGCGTTTCTCATGGGCATGTGGTTCCAGAGTATGGCAAATTTTCCAAAGAAGAAATTGATCTCATAAAGGAAAGAACTAAAGACTTAAGAAGCGCTTATCGTAAATTCAAAACTGGGCTTTGCAATGATGCGCCCAATCTTGAGTTTAGTGCAAACCAAAATTTATTGATTTTGGTTGCGATGTTGTACGTGAACGATTTGAAAGAATACAAACTATTTCACAAGGCCCGCAGAGGCACGGACAATCTTAAGAGGGCAGCCTATATTTCCAGATGGATATCCAACGTTCGCCCAATCGAGACCGATGGCTGCAAAGGAAAAATAAGAGAAGAACACGCCTATTTAAATGAACAATTTGCCATATATGTCTTTTTTAGCTACCTACACCTCAAGGAGCATCATATAGAGCATCCGGCGATCGCGCTATTGACGCAAGATCTAAAATATATATTTCGCTTTCGGGATCCTCAGCGAGAGCTTTTGGTCGCAGTTGCTCGCATGACAGAAGCCTTTTCTAAGGGCATGGCAACACCATGAAGCGAGACAGCTCACTTATATAGGATTCATCAATATCTTCATCAGAAAAAAACGGGTCATCAAACTCTTTAGTCGCCTCCCCTTGAAGACAAGAACGATCACTGATGTGGTCATTAGGCGAGAGTTCGGGATTTCCTCTAAAACCGTTCCTTTCAAGAAGTTCAATTTTATCAATAATTTTATTGAGCGGCCAAACGACAGTTACAGAAATTAGCCGCAAAGGAGTTGCAATAATACCTTCGATATAGCCCCCAATCCTGGAGCCCTTGGTCATCTTGTAAAATTCAAGGATATGTTTGATCATATCACCCATGGCCCACCCTATCCCAAGGAACCGCAGGATTCGATACACCTGAACTCAGCACAGCTTATAAATATTAGATAGCGAAGCAAATACCGACGTGTTTTCAGTTGGAAACCACGTCGAAGTTTCATTAGGCGTTGAACATATTTACACCCCACAAAGTCGTCAAGCTGGAATCTACTCGTTTCGAATTTGGACAATTCCATGCAGATGAACGCCTGCACCCTCGCCGCGCTCCGCATTCTCGCCGCCTGCGCCCGCGCCGGGGAGAACGCCCTCACCATGCCCGACATGGCCGCTCGGCTCGACATCGGCGAAGCCCTGGTGGTCAAGGCCTGTCATCGGCTGATGCGCTCCGGCTATCTCGCCGGCACCCGCGGTCGCGGCGGCGGCTATCGCCTCGCCCGCACGCCGGCCGAGATCACCCTGTTCGAGATCGTGCGCCTCTTCGAGGACGAGAACGACCTCTTCCCCTGCCGCCTCAGCCCCGTGGGCGACTGCTGCATCGCCGAGGTCTGCCGACTGCGCGAGCTCTGTGCCCGGGCCTGGGCGATCTATTCCGGCAATCTCGCCGCCACCACCGTCGCCGAAGTGGCCGGTCGCGCCGCCCTCGCCTGAACCGTCGTGGGCCCGGATGCTCACCCCACCTCGAAACCGAGGCGGGCCCGCAATACGCCGTCGTTGCCGATCACGTCGGCGATGGTGTGCCGGTCGAGCAGATCGAGGAACGCCACCTGCGCCCGGTCGAGCGCCGCGAACAGCGCTTCCTCCTCCGCCAGCTTGGCGGTCTCCGCCCCGATCCCCTCGGTGAAACTCTCCGCCGTCAGCCGCACGATGTCGCCGATGCGGATCTCCTCGGCCGGCTTCGCCAGCCGGAACCCGCCGTGCCGGCCGCGCAGATTGTCGAGATAGCCCCATTGGCCGAGACGATGGACACACTTGACCAGATGTGCCCGCGAGATCCCGTGGGCATCCGCCACGTCCTGCACCCGCACCAGCCGCGGCGCGGCCAGCGCCGCATACATCAGCGTGCGTAGGGCGTAGTTGGTATAGGCGGTGAGGCGCATCGGGGCTCCGTCGGGTTCGCCCGAACCTACACCTCCGCGCCCGCGCCCGCGAGTGGGTCTCGGACGATGGTCGTGCCCACGCTTTGTTGCACGGGCTCGGCGATTGTTTAGGATCGCGCCGGACGATCGGCGGGCGAGGGCGCCCGACCACCGCTCGCCAACCGGGATCCATCATGCTGCCCCACGGTACGACCTACGACGAGATCGTTTCGGCCTTCCGCTGGACCATCCCAACCCACTACAACATGGGCGTCGACGCCTGCGAGAAGTGGGCCGCGATCGATCCCGATCGCCTCGCCATCCTCCATCATCGCGCCGACGGCGCCACCGATCGCTGGAGCTACGGCCGCCTGTCCAAGGCCGCCCATCGCCTCGCCAACGTGCTCACCGCCGCCGGCGTGCGCCGCGGCGACCGCGTCGCGATCCTCCTGCCGCAGTCGCCCGAGACCGCGCTGACCCACGTCGCCGTCTATCTCATGGCCGCCGTGGCCCTGCCGCTCGCCGACCTCTTCGGCGTCGAGGCCCTCGTCCACCGTCTCGCCGACAGCGGCGCCAGGGTGATCGTCACCAACCGGGCCGGCGCCGCCAAGATCGCCGAGATCCGCGCCAAACTGCCGGCGCTCGAGCTGGTGCTCTCCGTCGACGGCGCCTGCGACGGCGCGGTCGACTACCAGCGCCGCGTCGCCGTCGCCTCCGAACACTACGAGGCCCAGGTCACCACCGCCGACGATCCGGCCCTCATGATCTACACCTCGGGCACCACCGGCGCGCCGAAGGGCGCCCTCCACGCCCACCGCGTCCTGCTCGGCCACGTCCCCGGCGTCCAGTTCGCCCACGAGTTCCTGCCGGTCGCCGGCGACATCGCCTGGACCCCGGCCGACTGGGCCTGGGCCGGCGGCCTGCTCAACATCCTGCTGCCCTGCCTGTCGCTCGGCGTGCCGGTGGTCGCCGCCCGCTTCGAGCGCTTCGACCCCGATGCCGCCTGGTGGCTGATGGGCCATCACGGCATCCGCAACGCCTTCATCCCGCCGACCGCGCTGAAGCTGCTGCGCGGCGCCGGCAGCCCGCGCGCGCGCCACAACTTCGCCCTGCGCACCATCGGTTCCGGCGGCGAATCGCTCGGCCGCGAGACCTACGAATGGGCCGAAGCCGCCCTCGGCATCACCATCAACGAGTTCTACGGCCAGACCGAGTGCAATCTCGTGCTCGGCGCCTGCGCCGCCGCCGGCGTCACCCGCGCCGGGGCGATCGGCCGGTCGACGCCGGGCCACCGCGTCGGCATCATCGACGATCAGGGCAACGAACTGCCCCCCGGCGAGACCGGCCAGATCGCCGTCGCCCGCCCCGATCCGGTGATGTTCCTCGGCTACTGGAACCAGCCCGAGGCCACCGCCGCCAAGTTCGTCGGCGATTGGATGATCACCGGCGACCAGGGCATCCGCGACGACGACGGCTACGTCTTCTTCGTCGGCCGCGACGACGATCTCATCACCTCCGCCGGCTATCGCATCGGCCCCTCCGAGATCGAAGACTGCCTCGCCGGCCACCCGGCCGTGGCGCTCGCCGCCGTGGTCGGCAAGCCCGACCCGGTCCGCACCGAGATCGTCAAGGCCTTCGTCAAGCTGAAGCCCGGCCAACAACCCGGCGACCGCCTCGCCGAGGAGATCCGCGCCCACGTCCGCAACCGCCTGTCGGCGCACGAATACCCGCGCGAGATCGACTTCGTCACCGAGATCCCGCTGACCACCACCGGCAAGGTGATCCGCCGCTTCTTCCGCGAACAGGCCAAGGACGAGGCCGCCAGCGCCCGCCGCCGCCGCGACTGATACCGAGCTGACGAAGTTTCGACCTTTTCGAAACTTCGTCAGTGAAGGCAAGCCCGACAGGGCGTCGGCCGATCAGGCCGTAACGCCCATGAAATTCAGGCGAGTCTGAATTTCATGGGCCGGGTATGAGACCAAGTCAATGAAGTCCTGACCTTTTCGGGTTGAAGCGAAGGTCCTTCATGGTGAAGTGCCCGGTCTCCGACCGGGCCTCGGGCCTCGAACCACGAAGGACCGATGGGCACGGGATATGCCGTCTTCCCGGCCCGGTTCTTCTCGGGTAGAGGGCCGCTGGCGCGGCCACCTCTACCCACGAAGAACCTCCTTCGAAAGGGCCGGAATTTCATCAGATCGATATGAGACCCGCGGTCACGAGAACCAGCGATCGCGGATGCGCCGCGCCGTGCGGCGGATGCGGTCGTGCCATTCGATGTCGAGCGCCACCAGCCGCGCCCCGCGCGCCGGCGACCCGAAGCCGATCACCACCGTGCCGATCGCCAGCGCGTCGCGCCACATGTGGCTGAGCAGCGGATGGTCGGCCACCGCCAGACTGTCGACCACCGTCACCATCGGCTCCGCCAGGAACCGCGCCGAGGCACGCAGGAATACCTGCGCCCCCGGCGAGAAGGTCGAGAAGGCCTCGTCGTAGGCGGTCTTCCAGGTGACGTAGTGACCGCCGACCCCGAAGTTGACCAGCATCGCCAGCGCCTGCCCGCGTCGGTCGATGCGATCGATCACCACCCCGTCGTGCTCCGCCAGCGCCGCCACGACGTTTTCGCCGAAGGTGAGTTCGGTCTGGCTCTGCACCAGCGCGGTGCCGGCCCGGCCCTTCCAGCCCGAGGCCTCCAACACCAGGAAGTCCGCGAAGGCCGCCCGCGCCGCCGCCCCGCGCACCGAGGTCACGGTGATCGTGCCGGTCTCGATCAGACGTCGCCACTGCCGTGCCCATTCCTTGCGCCGCTTACGCCGGATGCCGCCGTCGAAGCGCGCCCGCGCCTCCGCCTCCGCCGTCGCGTCGTCCGTGGCCGCCAGCAGCGCCGCCCGATCGTGCCGCTCCGCCAACGACCACCGGTCGCCACGCATCCGCACCGCCTGCGCGAACGCCGTCGCCACCGGCCCGTCGAGCGTCAGATGCGGCAGGACCAGCCCCTTGCCCACCGCCGCCACCGCGTCGAGCAGTGCCCTCGCCGTCGCCACCGGCCGATCGGCGTCGATCAGCGGCGTCCCGAGCGGCGTGAATTCGTTGGAGAAGAGGGTCGGCAGGCGGTCGAACAGACCGAAGCCCATCCGCGGCATCCACAGCGGCAGCAGGCCGACCATCGCCGCGCCGCGCCACGCCACCGCGACACGCGCCGACGGAGCGAAGGCCGCCAGCGCCGGCCCCAGCACATCCGGTCCATGCAACACGTTGGGTTCGAGCGAGCGGGTGGACAGCGCCCGCCACGGCTCGATCAGCGCGTCGAGATCGCCGCGCTCGACGAACGAAACCTCGATCGCCGTATCCCCTTGCCCGTCGCCGTCGCGCCCCGACGGTGACACCGTCCCCGATGTCGCGATCGTCGCGTCCTCCCTCGCGCCGACCCGCCTCCGCTCACCCTCCGCGCTTCAAGGCGAAGACGGTGAGACCGAGCCGACGGCGCACCACGAGATGAACCACCACCGATTCCAGGATCATCGCCAGCGTCGTCCCCGCAGCCGCGCCCCAGATGCCCCAGATCGGTACCAGGAGCGAGTTGAACAGAAGACTGGTGAGAAATGTCAAGCCGTACACCAGCGCGCTGGCGTCCTGCTGACCGGCCATCGTCAGGAGCGCCTCGCCCGGCCCCACCGACGCCCGCGCCAACACGCCCACCACCAGCACGAACAGAATCCCGTAGCCGCTGGTGAACTCGTGCCCGAACAACCACAGCAGCGGCTTGCCGAAGGCCAACATCACCATCGACATGGCGAAGGAGGCCCAGAACGTCCACTTCACCACCAGATCGACGAATTTCGCCAATCCGTCGCGGTCTTCTGCGTGCCAGAGCGCCGCAAACCGGGCCGCCGCCGCCGTTTTCGACGCGTAATAGACGAAATGGACCAGCGATAGCGTCTTCACCGTGGCGAAGTAGACCGCCGTCTCCTCCGGCCGCGCGAAGTGTCCGACCACCAGAACATCGACGCCGTTGAGCAGGACGAAGAAGGTGTCGACCAGCAGGATCGGCGCCGCCAGACGCGCCCATTCACGGAAATGATGACGCCGCGGCGCCCGTTCCACTACTCTGTCTATACGCCGCCCGATCACGACCATTTGAACGAGTGTCGTCGCCCAGGTGGCGGTGATCGCCGCCAGACAGGCGTTGACCGCGGTCATCGGCAACCCGGCGAAGAAGGCCACGCCCATCAGCGCGAGGATCACCAGCGGCCGCCAGATGAAGGTCGGCATGAAGGCGAGATCGGGCCAGCTCCAGGCCCGGCCCATGCCGTCCTGCAGCTCCGCCACCGAGTAGATCGGTAGACACACCGCCGCCAGCATCACCGGCCATCGCCAGTCCGGCTCGACCAGATCCGGCCGGAGCATCAGCGCCGTCACCCCCGCCCCGGCGACCAGCGTCGCCCCGCCGAACGAGACCAGCCGGGTCGACAACACCAGTCCGCGGATCGAGCCCCAGTCGCCGGCCGCGATGTACTCGCGCACCAGCCGCACCACCGCCTGCTCCAGACCGAAGCAGAAGATCGCCCCGAAGGTGATGACCAGCGTCCAGACGACGACGAAGATGCCGTACTCGTACCCGCCCATCCAGCGCGCGAGCATCACCTGACTGACGTAGGCCAGCGCCGCCGAGGTGATCCGCGTGACGAAGGCGCTCGCCGCCATGCGTCCGATCCCGCTCGATCCGCCCTCGCCTTCCGGCGCGCCGCTGTCGAGAATCGGCCGCAACGCCTCTGCGATCCGCGGCGGCAGACGCTCGACCACGAACCTCTTCGCTGAGAACGACAAGCTCCGCCCCCTGGAACGAGTTATCGAAGAGAGGGCTTAGACCAAAGCACGCCGTCGAAGAAGAGCGCGGAGCGCATGACACCCGCTCGAGGCGTCAATCTATGATCACTTTCGTGTTGCCCATGCCGTGATCCTTGACCAGACCATAGAGGGCAGCGGCGTCCTTCGGATGCAGACGGATACATCCGTGCGACGCCGGCTTGCCGAGATGGCGCAGATCGTTGGTGCCGTGCAGGGCCACGCCGCCGACGATGAAGATCGAATTCGGCATCGGCGAATTGTGATACTTGCGGGAATAATAGGTCTTGTGCATGCGCTGCGGCGTGTAGGTGCCGGTCGGCGTGCGATAGCCGCGCTTGCCGGTCGACACCACGTATTCGCTGGCCCGCACACCGTCCACCAGCACCTCCAGGCGCTGCGAGGAAATGTGGATACGCGCCTCCACGGCCGCAGTGGCGGGACGCACGAAACCGACGAGTGAACAGAAGAGCACGAAGGCAAGGGCGAAGAAACGCATCGCGGCCATCCTCGAAACACGAAACCCGGAACGATGGGCTCGAAACCCGATCGCAGAACACGGGACGTTACTTTAAGGAAGAGTCCGAAGATTCACAGCCCGATTCTGCATTAAGATTAAAATGTCACCAAATCGCCCATATCGTCTGAAATGGCTCGCGCGACGACTCGCGCCCGCCGACCCGAAGAATCCCACCACGTCTCCCCTGCTCCATCCGCCGAGGATCCTGTCCATGTTCGTCCGTATTTCCGCCGCGACCGCGACCCTCGTCTCGCTCGTCGGCTTCGCCTGGGCCGAAGACATGCCGCGTCAACTGACGCAGGAACTGATCCGCACCGAGCACGAGAACTGCAAGACCTCGACCGGCTACGGCATGAACTTCTCGATCATCCGCGACGTCGACGGTGACGGCCGCAAGGACGTGGTGCTCGACTATTCGGAAGCCCAGTGCGGCGGCCAGCCCGAGCCCTACTGCGACGACGCCGGCTGCCTGCTCAAGGTGTTCATCGCCACGAAGGGCGGCGGCTACAAGAAGGCCTTCGACGGCAAGGTTCGCACCTGGAAGATCGACGAGGCCTCCGGCAAGCCGGTCCTGTTGATCGACGGCGCCCCGCTCGCCCGCTGATCCACGCGTTCGGCGCCCGCTCCCGGCCGCCGCGCCCGCCTCAGGCGCTGAGTTCGTGATGCGGCACCAGCGCCTCGAGCCGCGCCGCCAGCTCGCGCACCGAGAACGGCTTTTCGAGCCAATCGACGAACGGCGCCGGCACCTCGCTCGGCCGCGCCCGCCCGGTGACCGCCACGAATGCCGCCCCGCGCCCCCCCGGCAATTCCTTCAATTCCTTCGCCAGCCGATCGCCCGCCGTGTCCGGCAGGCCGAGATCGAGCAGTACCACCGCGAAGGCCTGGGTCTTGGCCGCATCGCGCGCCGCCTGACCGTCGCCGACGATCACCGCCTCCACCCCCAGTGGTCCCAACATCGCCTGCAGAAGAATGCGGCCGATCATGTGATCTTCGACCGCCAGCACGCGCACTCCGTCGAGAGGTCGCGGCCTCTGATCTCGTTCTCGTCCCGTCGTCGCATCGCCGTCCATGGCGCGATCCTCCGAAATCCCGGAGGATGACCTTAGCTCATGGCGATTAATTCTCGGCTAAACCGGTCGAGATCGCGTTCGACCGCTTCCCAGCCGATCCGCGCCCTGACCGCCGCCGCACTCCACCCTTCCGCTCGGAGCGAAGCGAGTGCGGTATCCGCCGCCGACTTCGACAGCTTGCGCCCATCCGCGTCGGTGACCAGATCGTGGTGGAACCACACCGGCTCCGCCAGCCCGAGCAGCACCTGCAGCACCCGATGCACCGCCGTCGCCGCGAAGAGATCGCGCCCGCGCACCACGTGGGTCACCCCCTGGAGCGCGTCGTCGACCACCACCGCGAGGTGATAGCTGGTCGGCACCTCCTTGCGCGCCAACACCGGATCGCCCCAGGCGGCGGCATCGGCCGGCACCAACCCGTGCTCGCCCGCCGGCCCCCGCCCCGCCTCGCGCCACGAGAGCGGCCCCGTCGCCGCCAGCGCCGCCGCCATGTCGAGCCGCTGCGCCACCGGTTCGCCCGAGCGCGTCCCCGTCTCCGGCGGCGGCAACGGCGCCCCGTCGGGATCACGCGGCCACGGACCGCCGCCCGCCTCCACCGCCGCGACGTGTGCCCGGATCTCCGCCCGCGTCGCGAAACTCGGCCGCAGGAGCCCGCGTGCCGACAGCCGATCGAGCGCGGCGCGATAGTCGGCGAAATGCTCAGATTGCCGCCGCGGCGGCGCGTCCCAGTCGACGCCGAGCCAGGCGAGATCCTCCAGGATCCCCGCCTCGTACTCCGGCCGGCACCGTGTCGTGTCGATGTCCTCGAGCCGCAGCAGAAACCGCCCCCCGAGCCGCCGCGCCAGCGCATGATCGATCAGCGCCGAGAAGGCGTGACCCAGATGCAGCCGCCCGTTCGGGCTGGGGGCGAAACGGAAGACGGGTGTGGACATGCGCTCCGACCGGCGAGACGATGGCCCCCTTGATACCCCCTGCCGCCGCCGCGTGCGAGCCACCCCGTCCGGAGACCGTCATGCGCCGCATCGAGACCGACGCCGACGTCGCCTTCGGCCTCGCCGAGCTCGCCCGCCTCGACCCGGTGCTCGAACCGGTGATCGCGCTGGCCGGCCCGGTGCCCCTGCGCCGTCGCGCCCCCGGTTTCGAGGGTTTGGCGCGGGTGGTGGTATCGCAACAGGTCTCCGCCGCAGCCGCCGAGTCGATCTGGACCCGCTTCCACGCCCGCCTCGACGGCGACGTCGCCCCGGCCGCGATCCTCGCCCGCGACGACGCCGAGCTGAAGGCCGCCGGCCTCTCCGCCCCCAAGGTCCGCACCCTGCGCGCCATGGCCGAAGCCTGCGCCGACGGCCTCGACCTCGCCGCCCAGGCCGATCTGCCGGTCCCGGCCGCGATCGAAAACCTCACCCGGATCAAGGGCGTGGGGCCATGGACGGCGGAAGTGTGGCTGCTCTTCTGCGCCGGTCATCCCGACGTCTGGCCCGGCGGCGATCTCGCGCTCCGCATCGCCGTCGGCGACGCCTTCGCCCATCCCGAGCGCCCGAGCGAGGCCGAGACCCGCGCCCGCGCCGCGATCTGGTCGCCCTGGCGCGGCGTCGCCGCCCGCCTGTTCTGGGCCTTCTACGCCGCCCGCCGCTCCGGCCGCGACGGCGCACCCTCCTGAGGCCGCCTGCCGAAATGACGGTGCTACGCGACGATTCGACGACGCTTTCGTGAAGATGTCGTGGGGGCAGTGCTTCACAAACACGACATGTGGTCTGTACACTATCCCCGTCGTTCACGCGCCGCCCGGTCCGTGGACTGCGATTCGGGACCGCGCGGCCGAACGTCCCCGTTCACGGGGGCGAGCACGAGGAGCGCGCCTTGACGGTCCACGTACCCCCGCGATCTCACCCCGCCCTGGTCCTCAACGCCGATTATCGGCCGCTGAGCTATTATCCGCTGTCGCTGTGGTCCTGGCAGGACACCATCAAGGCGGTGTTCATGGACCGGGTCGACATCGTCCAGACCTACGACGTCGAGGTTCGCTCGTCGCGCTTCCGCATGGCGCTGCCGTCGGTGGTGTCGCTCAAGACCTACGTACGACCGGCCCGCAACCCGGCCTTCACCCGTTTCAACGTCTTCCTGCGCGATCGCTTCAGCTGCCAGTACTGCGGCTCGCCCGAGGATCTGACCTTCGATCATCTGGTCCCGCGTTCGCGCGGCGGCCAGACCACCTGGGACAACATCCTCACCGCCTGCGCCCCGTGCAATCTCCGCAAGGCCGACCGCTCGCCGCGCGACGCCGGCATGCACCCCTACCGCCTGCCCTTCCGCCCCTCCGTCCACGACCTCCACGACGCCGGCCGCCACTTCCCCCCCAACCACCTGCACGAGAGTTGGGTCGACTATCTCTATTGGGATACGGAACTGGAGCCGTGAGGCGGACATCCGCCACACCGGAACGTTCGTTGGCGCAAAACGGCACCGTGCCGATGATTCTTCGGACCCGTTACACCTCCGGCTCCTCTGAAACGAGAACTCCGGCCGATGGCCGGAGTTCTCATTGTCGCGATCGGTGCGGCATTTCCTTCGCGTGAAGGTCCTTCGGAGGCCCCCTCCACGATGGAGCCGTCAATAGGCGTAGTCCGGACGCCCCTTGGTTCCACCCCACCAGAGCTGAACGGGAAGAGTGACGCGCGTACCGGCGCGCCCGGCCCCCCGAAGGAATCTGGTCGCACTCCCTTCGAAGAATCCGCCGAACCCACCGACGGTCGATCGAGTGGCGGCCGCTCGGACACCCGAAGTACCCATATAAACTGCTGAAGATTTTACGACCCTATTATACCCGCCATAGCTGGCATTCGATCGACTGACATAAGATCTACCCGCGGGCATGGTCGACCCGGCACCAGTCATGAGGGGATGCCTATTCCCACCCGCCATTGCCTCGTCACTGACGATGACAGAGGTGAAGACGGTGACGATGAGAATGAAATTGAGTCGCTCCATGGCGGATCTCCCTTTGACTGAGAGCTTCGACATGAAGATTGGATCATAGTTGCATGACAGTTCCGTGACGCTTGCATTTTGCTACTCACGAAACTGTCACATTGCGGAAAAACGAAGTTCACAATTCAACATGAATCAATCACCCACAAAACATGGAGCGTATTTCTATACACCACAAAACAATACTTAATTCATGTTGGCAGGATCAGCAGATTATTGCTGGCCGAAAATATTTAAAATTAAATATGACGTACTCAATTTACTCGGAGCGCAAATGCCCAACATTTGCGAAAATTCGCAAAATCCGAAATACGGAATGAAGGTTTCCATCATTCGCCCCGACGCGCGAACGACCCGATGAACGCCGCCCACAGCGTCACCGCGATCAGCCCGCTCGACGCGATCACGTTCCAGCCGGCGAACGACAGGCCGAGGATGCGGATCTGCGGCTTGGTGCAGTCGACCACATGGGTCTTGGCGATCGCTCCGAGCAGATCGCCGGCCCCCATCGGCATGGTCTGGCCGTGCGGCGACGAACAGTCGCTCGGCCCCGGCCAGTAGCCCCATTCCGCCCCCGCCTGATAGAAGCCGACCGAGAGCCCCCAGGCGAAGAGGCCTGCGAGCAGGGCGAGCGCCACCCGCGCCACCCAGGCGGGCCACCCGGTGCGATCGGCCGCGAAGGCGAAGAGCGCCAGCGGGGCCCCGAAATAGTAGGGCAGCCGCTGTTCGAGACACAGCCTGCACGGCACGAACCCGCCGATCAGCTCGAACCCCCACGCCATGCCCACCACCCCGATCGCCGCGATCGCGAGGAGGAGCGCGGTCGTCTCGCGCGGACGGTCGAGGCGCAGGAGCGACATGGGCGGTCTCCGATCAGCCGAGGAGTTTCACCGCCACATAGACGGCGATGATCGCGGCGGCAATCAGGCCGGCGACGCGGCCGAGGTGATTTTCGATGAAGTGGCGGATCGGCTCGCCCCAGCGCTTCAGCGCCCAGGCGAGCGCGAAGAACCGCGCCCCGCGCGCCACGATCGCCGACACGATGAACAGCCACAGATCGACCTTCATCACGCCGGAGAGGATCGTCACCACCTTGATCGGCGGCAGATGGGCGAGACCCGAGGTGACGAGCAGCAAGAGCACCGAGTCGCCCCAATCGGCCTTCAGCCGATTGAAGGCGTCGAGCTTGTGGTAGAAGCGCAGCACCGGCTCGGCCAACACGTCGAAGAAGTAGTAGCCGAGCATCCAGCCGGCGATGCCGCCGAGCACCGAGGCCACCGTCGCCACCAGCGCATAGCGGTAGGCCCGCTCCGGCCGGGCGAGGCCCATCGGCAGGAACAGCACGTCGGCCGGCACCAGGAACACCGAGCTCTCGATGAAGGCGATGACCGCCAGCCAGATCTCGGCGCTCTTGCGCCCCGCCAGCGACAGGGTCCAGTCGTAGAGACGTCTCAGCATGGCATCCTCGAAAAACGGGGCGCATCGGCCGCACGGACCGCCCACCGTGGCGCACGGCCGCGGCAGCCTTGAAATTCCGGTTCGTCGAGGGTTTAGCGGTTGCCGCCGTCGCCGTCCATGCCCCGCGCCCGCCGTCGCTGCGGCGAGGTGAACGGCGCGCCTCGCCCATCGCGGCTTGACCCATCGCCCGTTCCGGCCCATGTCGAACGCGGACCCGACTTCCCGGAGCGCGCCCCATGACGCCGACGCCGTACCCGACCGCCACGCCACTCGCCCGCCGCACCTCCGTCGCCGTCGACGTCGGCGGCGTGAAGATCGGCGGCGGCGCCCCCATCGTCGTGCAGTCGATGACCAACACCGACACCGCCGACGTGCTGTCGACCGCCGAACAGGTCCGCGCGCTGGCCCGTGCCGGTTCCGAACTGGTGCGCATCACCGTCGATCGCGACGAGAGTGCCGCCGCCGTACCGAAGATCCGCGACCGCCTCGACGCCTGGGGCGTGAGCGTGCCGCTGGTCGGCGACTTCCACTACATCGGCCACAAACTGCTCGCCGATCACCCCGCCTGCGCCCAGGCCCTGGCGAAATACCGCATCAACCCCGGCAACGTCGGCTTCAAGGACAAGCGCGACCGCC
>ERZ1645187.3233-NODE-3233-length-13824-cov-5.849808_pt1 | contig 13824 bp, 11 predicted proteins | sample MGYA00575352_ERZ1645187 | MGnify/ENA primary metagenome ERZ1645187 (study PRJEB40837, sample SAMN11349314) | freshwater sediment metagenome | isolation source: river sediment | host: Sediment | place: India: Wazaribad , New Delhi | collected 2017-02-21 ...
CTTGACGTGTTGGATCGCGCGCAGGTCTTTCGAGTTCATGATGTAGGTGCCATGCTCGTCCTCGTAGGCGGGCATGTATTCACCGGGGCGGTTTTCTTCCTGTAGCAGGAACACCCGGTCCTGGATATTGAGCAGCTGCCCTTTGCTCACCGGGTCGGCGGGGCTGAGTGATGGGTCCCAGCTGCCGACTTCGCCTTGCGGGGCAGGGCGGTTGCTGCCGATGGTCTGGCGGGCGGCGTCGATCTGTTGCTGGACCTCCGGGTTGACGGCCACGATATCGCCTTCCGGGGTTTCCACAGCGTCGTGGGTGTCATATTTCCAGCGGCAGGAATTGGTGCAGGCGCCCTGGTTGGAGTCGCGGTGGGTCATGTAGCCGGACAGCAGGCAGCGTCCTGAGTAGGCAATGCACAGCGCGCCGTGCACGAACACTTCCAGCTCGATATCCGGGCAGCGCTGGCGGATTTCCTCGATCTCGTCCAGCGACAGCTCGCGTGACAGGATGACCCGCTTGATGCCCTGGCGCTGCCAGAACTTGACTGCGGCCCAGTTGACCGCATTGGCCTGGACCGACAGGTGGATGGTCATATCCGGCCAACGGTCGCGTACCATCATGATCAGGCCCGGGTCGGACATGATCAGGGCATCCGGTCCCATGGCGATCACCGGTTCCATGTCGCGCAGGTAGGAGCGGATCTTGTCGTTGTGCGGGGCGAGGTTGCTGGCGACAAAGAATTGCTTGTTTTGTGAATGCGCTAACGAAATGGCTTCAGAAAGCTTCTCTAAGTGGTTGAATTCGTTGTTTCTTACCCGTAGGCTATACCGTGGCTGGCCAGCGTAGACGGCATCGGCGCCATAGGCGAAAGCATACTGCATGCTCTTGATGGAACCGGCTGGCGACAGAAGTTCAACCTGTTTCATGCTATGTTGCTACTGGCTGGAAAGGGCGGGCAGCATATAACAAGGTCTGGCGCAACAAAAGCAGCAAGAAAAGCAGGGGAATGCTTATGTTTTCAGGCTACACCAGTGGCGAGTACCAGTCGGTAGTGTTCTTTGTCGACGGCCACGTTGACCGTGAAATGATGTTCACCGAATTCGAGGCTGTGCTGGACAATTTCGTGCCGCTGCCCGCGTATGCCGACCAGACGATCCAGGCGGTTTGCCTGGGCATCAATGGCCAGCTGAAGATCGTCTCTGCCGTTTTCTTTCTCGTCAGCTTTGATGCCGCCGGCAACGCGGATCGAAAATGGAATGTGCCACTGCAGCAGTTGATTGAACAAGCGGAATTCGGCCCGGATCTCGGTGCTGGCCCCATCCGTCTCTGTTGCCGCAGCCAGTGCCCGGTCGAGTGGCATGTTCAGGACCTGTGGGATCCGGACATGAGCCGCCAGCCGAATGATTTCGTGTTGCTGCGCGACCTGGTGCGACGCAACCGGCTGGGCTTCAAGGAATTGCCGCTGGAGGTTGATGATATCCACGACCTGCAGGCGAGGGCAGGGGCCGTGCCGATGCTCGGCGGTGGCGGAATGGGTGGTGGCCTGGTATTGCCATCTGAAGGAGAGTTGAGCGATGCCGACAAGGCGTTGGCCCACTCCCTTATCCAGTATATCCGCAAGAAAGTGGCAACCGACAATGAAGGACAGCTGGAGCAACTGGAACGCCAGTACCAGTTGCAACTGACCACACAGAAAAACAAGGCGGATGACCAGATCCGTGAGCTGGAGCAGCACCACAGCGACGAATTGCGCCAGTTCCAGTCCCATTTGCAGCAGATGCAGGAATTGCTCGACCAGGAAAAGCAGCAGGCCGAGTCATTGCGCCGTCAGGTGCAGGAACAGCAGCAGATGGCCGACAAGCTGCGCGAGAGTTTCCATGAGCAGCTCGCCGAAACCCGGCAAGTGGAAGGCAACCAGATTGAATTGCTGAAGGCCAATTTCGAGGCCGAGCTTGAACTGCGTGTACAGGGTATTACCGGAGAATTCGAGAAACAGCTCGATGCCAAGGACGTTGAAATTGCCTACAAGAACGAGCAGCTTTCATTGGCACAGGATGAAATCCGGCAATTGCATGAAGAGCATGCGCAGCTGATCAAGGAAGCCGGCGAGCAGTTTATTTCCCGCTTGCGCGACAACAAGGTTACCTTCATGGCCTACCACCCAGGTGTTGGCAACATGACGATAGATCTCGACAGTATCGGCATCTATCTCGAGAACCCTATCGCCTATGCAGCCAGTATCTGCAAGGTCAGTGAAGCCGACTACCGCGCCTGGATTGCCCATTACAACAATCCCGTTTGCTGTGAATATTCGGCTGCCAAGGGCGAGACTTGCGGCAAGAAACTGCGTCGTGTGGAGACACCGACCCAGTTTGTGTCGGGTCGTTCCGACCGCTGCCCACTGCACTGGACGTTCAGCGCCGATGCAATGAAACCATCACCCCTGGCGGCTGCACCGGAAGCCTGACAGCAGTCGTGCCGTCGCCTAAAGGTTGTTTGCCAGCGCGGCTTCGGTAGGCCTGGCTTCGATGTAATCCGCCAGGATCCTGGCGCTTTCCATCAACAGGAAGTCGTCCTTAGGATTCTTGTCCTCACGCCTTTTCTGTACGTCATCTTCCAGTTCCTGCATGGTCTTGAACGGCTGCAATCCACGGTGGCTGCGCAAGGTATTGCTGATCTTCAGTACCATCGCGTCTTCTTCCTGTTTCAGCTTTTCGCGCTCGGCCATGTTGAGCGGCAGGGTCTTGCGCTTGCGCTGCTGGTCTGCCCAGTCGCGCTGTTGCAACAATACGCTGTATTCGACATTGCCTTTCATACGCCCTTCGTGGCGATTTTTCAGTGCCGGAACTGCACTGGCGATATCGGCAAAACGGTAGTGCGGGGCTGGCTGGATCCTGTCCCAGGGCAGGGCATGTTCCAGTGCTGATTCACCTACTTCATCGTACGGCAGCAGCGCAGGGAAGTTGATGTCAGGCACCACGCCGCGATGTTGTGTGCTGTCGCCGGAGACGCGGTAGAACTTGGCTTCCGTGATCTTCAGTTTGCCCTGGTACAGGGGGACCAGTGTCTGCACGGTTCCCTTGCCGAAAGTCTGGTCACCGACGATCAGGCCGCGCTGGTAATCCTGGATCGCGCCGGCAAAAATTTCTGACGCGGATGCACTCAAGTGATTCACGAGCACCAGCATGGGCTTGTTGTAGTTATTCGAATTCATCGCCCGGTTGCGGCGATCGACGCGATTGTCCGATGTAAGGATCTGCACCACGGGCCCCTGGTCAATGAACAGGTCGGTCAGTTGTGTTGCCTCAAGCAGTGAACCGCCGCCGTTGTCGCGCAAGTCAATGACCACGCCATCGACGTCTTCCTTTTCCAGTTGATCAAGGATCATCGCCACATCGCGCGTGGTGCTCTTGGTGTCAGGATCGCCGCGCCGTAAGGCATCGAAATCGAGATAGAAATTGGGAATCGTGATGATGCCAATGCGGCGTGGCTGGCCAGGCCTGGCTCCCTGGATCTCGACAACATCCTTGCGGGCCGCCTGTTCTTCTAGTTTGACCTTTTCGCGACGGATCGCGATGTTCTTGATGGCGGCATCGCCGCGTTTGACCTGCAGGCGCACCCAGCTGTCGGCCTTGCCGCGGATCAGCTCAACCACTTCATCCAGCCGCCAGCCAATGACATCTTCCCATTCCTCGCTGTTCTGTCCCTGCGCAATCGCGATGATATGGTCACCAGGCTTCATCTCGCCCTGTTTTGCTGCCGGTCCGCCAGGCACCAGCCGGACAACGCGGGTCATTTCGTCATCCTTTTCCAGCACAGCACCGATGCCTTCCAGTGACAATTTCATGCTGATGTCGAAATTTTCCGCCGATTTTGGCGACATGTAATTGGTATGCGGGTCATACAGCTCGGTGTAGGCATTGATGAACAGTTCAAAGTTGTCCATCGAGGTCTGCTTCTGCAGACGCTCCAGCTGGTTCTGGTAACGGCGGGTGAGGGTGGTGGCGATGTTGTCGGTGGGCTTGTCCGCCAACTTAAGGGTCAGGATCGCGTTTTTCAGGTAACGCAGCCAAAGGGCATCGGCTGCCTGTCGGTCAGCAGGCCACGGGCTGTGCTTGCGATCAATCTCGACCTGGTCAGTGCCGCTGAACTGTTCGCTTTTCACCAGGGGCCCGATCTGTTGCAGGATCCACTGCAACCGTTCCGTATAGCGTTCGTAAAAGCGCTGGTAGATGACCCTGGGCGCTTTCAGCTGGCCACTGCCGAGTTCGTCATCCAGTACATCGCGGTAGGCGGCAAATTCGTCAATATCGGACTGCAGGAAAATCTGCCGGTTCGGGTCCAGCATCTCCAGGTAGTTGTCGAGTAATTCTGACGACAACGCATCATCCAGTTTCTGCTTGCGGAAATGCTTCTCCTGCATGATGGTGACGATGTCGCGCGTCAGTTGCACCTGCACGGTTTCCTGCGGCCATGCCACAGGCGCGGTTTTTTGCGGCTCAGTGGCAATCACTGCCTGGCTCGTGATGCCAAGCAACAGGGCTGCCAGCAGTGCGCGCGATGTCGAAGTCAGGGCGGCGGCGTTGGGTCGGTATTTCAGCATTTCCATGGTATACAGCATTATCCGGCTATAGAATTTAACATAATATAGATTATGCGAAGTCCTAGGTGGTATGGAGGCTCAATGTCGAGGATTCAGGGTTTCTATGATGACAGCGGCAAACGGACCTGTACACAGAGCCCCTGGCTACCATCGGCATCCTGGAGCTCGATCTGCCCACCATGCAACCGGACAATTTCACGGGCTATGGCGAGCCCCAGGCCCGAACCGCTAACGCCTGAGGCATGGCTATCGCCGCCAACACGGTAAAAACGGTCAAACACCCGCTCTCGTTCAGCGGCTGGTATGCCAGGCCCGTTGTCACAGATAGCAACCAGGGCGTTGCCGCCTTCCTGCGCAAGGCGCAGGCTGATCCTGCCACCTGTTTGTGTATAGACAATGGCGTTATGCAACAGGTTGCGCAACAACATGGCCAGCGCGGCAGGATCACTGCGAACCTCCAGGCTGTCGTTGGTGGTATCCAGTTGTACCTCCTGCTGTTTGGCCAAAGCGAATTCCGCTTCGTCGGCCAGCACCTCGCGGCACAGTGGCAACAAGGCAACCTGCTGCAGGTTGCGCGAAAAGTAATCGGGCTCCAGGCGATTGAAATACAGCAACTGCTCAAGTAAACGCTGCATCTGGTCACAACTCTGGCGTGCCCTGGCAAGTTCCTGTTTGCCAGTATCCGGCGAGCGATCGCCGGCAGCCAGGGCATACTCAAGGTTTGCCAGGTGCAATTTCAGCGCAGCCAGCGGCGTCTTGATTTCATGGGCTGCATCTGCACTGAAACGCCGTTCGCGCTCCAGCGATGCCCTCACACGCGCCAGCAAGCTGTCGATATTGTCGACCAGTACCTGCACTTCGGTTGGTACAGCTGGAATCTGTAAGGGCCTGATATCGCCTGGCGAACGACGTGTGATGGCATCGGCAATTACAGACAATGGTGCCAGTCCGCGCCTGAGTATCCAGCGGATCAGCACCAGCGCCAGCAATGCACCAGCCACCAGCGGAAAAATGACAGTTCTCGCCACAGCGGCCACCAGCTCCTCGCGGATGTCGAGTGACTCCGCCGCCATGTACCACTGCCGGCTGGCCGGGTCATGCAGCACGAACACCTGCCATGGTGTGTTATCCAGCATGATGCGATGGAAACCCTCATTGAACGGTGCCAATGCCTCAACGGGGGCGCTGGCAGAACGCGCCGTCAGTGTCTTGCTGGCATGCCAGATCTGGAAGGAAATCTTGTTCTCATACTTGTGGGCGATACCAGTCTCCAGCAGTCCTTCCTGTTCCAGTACGCGGTATGCCGGTTGGCTCTGGTTATAGGCAGCAATCAGGCGCGTGTACTGTGCCAGCTGTGCATCAAATACTTCATCGATTTCATGGCAGGTAGTCAGGTAGGCATAAATCGCTGCAATAGACATCACCAACACCAGTGACAGCGCGAGTGAATAAAGCAGGAATGTGCGGATCGATCTCACTAGCCGGCACCGTCACTGGCAACATAACCGATGCCGCGCAAGGTCTTGATCAACTCGGGATAAAATTTCTTGCGCAGGTTGTGGATATAGACTTCCAGCGTATTGCTGCTGATGTCATCATCCCAACTATAGAGCGCCTGCTGCAACTGTTCGCGTGTCAGTACCCTGCCCGGCTTCTCCAGCAAGACACGCAACAAGGCTAGTTCACGGCGCGACAGGTTCACCGGTGCATCGTGATAGGTGGCCGTGTGGTTAGCTGTATCAAGCCGGATATTGCCAAAGATGATGGTACTGCCCTGCTGTTCTCCCTGGTGCGAACGGCGCAGCAGGGAACGCAGGCGTGCCATCAATTCCGCCCGCTCGAACGGCTTGGTCAGGTAATCATCGGCACCGCTATCCAGACCTTCCACACGCGATCCAATCGCATCCCGTGCAGTGAGGATCAGCACAGGGACAGTGAGTCTTTTCTTGCGCCATTCACGCAGCAGCGTCAGCCCGTCGATGCCTGGCAAACCGAGATCCAGGATCACGACGTCGAAATGTTCAGTAAACGGCGCATGCAGTGCGTCGTTGCCGTTGCGCAGCCAGTCAACGGCATAATTTTCCTGCCGTAAAGCCGTTAGCAAGCCGTCGCCGAGTAATTCGTTGTCTTCCACCAACAAGACGCGCAATCAGGAACCCCTGCCCTGCCTGCTGGCATACTGCTTGATGATCGCCAGCTGCTTGCTGATAGCGTTATCGACGATAGCTGGCATGATCTGGTTCATGCGGGCGAAAAGCTTTTCCGGCCAGCCGAAATAACACTGTGCAGGTTTGCCTGCCAGATAGTGTTTTACAGCAGCTTGTGCCACAGCCTCTGGCAAGTCCATCGCATTGCCCAGCGCCTGGTTCATCGCTTCCACCTGTGGTGGATTGATAGCAGTTCTCGTGGCGCGCGGTGCAAAGTACAGGATGCAGATCGGGCTGTCGGCCAGCTCACGGCGCAATGCCTCACTGAAGCCGCGCAAGCCGGCTTTGCTGGCACAGTAAACCGTGTAGCCAGGATAGCCGATGGTGCCGAATGTGGAGCCGACAAACAGCACGGTAGCATTGCCAGCCTTGTGCAGTGCCGGCAGCACTGCGCGCGTCAACAGCACTGGTGCCAGCAGGTTGACTGACAGCTGGGCCTCGATCGCAGACTCTCCCTGCCCTTCCAGCAAGGCAAATTCGTTGATACCGGCGCAATGCACCAGCCCTTGCAAGCCGGAAGGCAATTCGCTGGCCATGACGGCCAGCCGTTCGCGATCAGCCGGATTGAGCAGATCCGCCACGACGGTGATGGCGTTACCGCCAACAGCAGTGATCCGTTGCCGGGTGGATTCCAGCGATTCGGCTGCCCTGCCCACCAGCATCACTGTGGCTTGCTGGCGAGCCAGCTCTTGCGCCATCGCACTGCCGATGCCACCACTGGCACCGGTCAGCAATATCGTGTGCCCTGCCAGATTCCCCACCCTTGCGCTCCTTATTTCAATGCACGGAACATGTCTGCATACAGCCGGAATATGATCCGGGCGACATGGATAATATCAGCCTGGTCTTTCGGATCGTCAATCCGGTTGACAATATTCTCGAAGAAATCGATATGTTCAAGATCCAGTGAACCGTGCGAGTACAGGTAACTGAAGGCATTTTTCGGCAGGCCCAGTTTGTTACGGATCTTGTCTGCTGCGTGGGTGGCTACATTCACGCTGGTACCTTCCAGCACATAGACCATGCCGAAAAAGCCGACCGGGTTACGGCGCGAGACAAAATCCCAGATGAAGCTGATCATCAGTTCCACCGGCAACAGCGGTGTCGCGCGGCGCACAGCTTCGGCATCACCACCACAGTTCGTGATGTCATTGAGGATCCACTCCTGGTGGCCGACTTCCTCCTCGATGTAATGGGCAATCCTGTCGCGCAACCATTCAGCACTCTCCGGGATGCGCGAGCCGACCGCCATCAGCAAAGGGGTCGTGTGCTTCACATGGTGATAGGCCTGGCCCAGGAATGCGACATATTCCTCCAACGTGATGTCACCTTGCAGCGCGGCGGTGATGAGCGGTGAAGCGAGCAAATAGTCACGCTCGGCGGCAGTTTCCTGTTGCAGGCGCTGGAAGAAGGTCTTGGTCATGCGGTAAGTTCTCCTGTACTGCTATAAAGTGCTTCAAGGGAATTGTAGAAGTGACTGGCTATGGCATCGCGACGGTTACGGCCGTTACTGGTAGCCAGGCCATTGGCATCGGTGAACGGTTCAGTAGCGCGCACATAGCGGTTGACGCGCGCATAGTCAGGCAAGCTGACATTGGCTTTTGCCACTGCACTGGCTAGCGCCACATCGGACAAGCCCGGTGCAAACAGCACGGCAGACAGCCATGGTTTTGCCTCACCAAACACGGCGGCTTGCAGGATGCCGCCCTGCCCCAGCAATTCGCTTTCGACCCATTCCGGGCTGATATTGCGCCCGAAACTGCTGATCAACAGGTGCTTGCGGCGTCCGGTGATCGAGACAAAACCGTCTGCATCGATAGTCGCCAGGTCACCTGTCGGCAACCACTCAAGGCGGCTTTCGCTGGCCGGTTGACCGAGGTAACCCAGGAAATGGCTGCCCGCCACTTCCAGTTCACCCTCCCCGTTGATCCGCACCTTCGCATGCGGCAATGGCTTACCGACAGTGCCCGGGCGATCAGCGCCAGGATGGTTGAAGCAGACGACCGAGCTGCACTCTGACAATCCGTAACCTTCATACACAGGCAAGCCTTGCACGCGTGCCAGTTGCAGCAGCTCGGCTGACACGCGAGCGCCACCGACAGCCACCATGCGCAGTGACGAGGTGTCGTACTCGCCCAGCAGTGGCAGCAAGGCTTTCAGCATCTGCGGCAGGATTATGGCGCTTTCGATGCGTTGCTCGGCCACACACTGCAGGAATGAGCGCGCATCCCATTGGCTGGAGCCTGACCAGCCGACGCCCGCCAGTGACGGCAGCACACACTCGACATCGGCAATCAGTGCCGCATAGGCACCGGCGACGTTTTCCAGCAGCACCGGCAATGGCAAGGTGCAAAGATGCCGGCTGGCCGACAGTTCGCGCATCATCCCTGCGATAGAACCCGCCACGGCCAGCTGTGCACCTTCCGAAAGGCAAACACCCTTGGCGTGACCCGTGGAGCCTGAGGTGAAAGTGATCTTGGCAGTGCGGGGCGGCAAGTCCACCGGTTGGCACTGGCGCGTCAGCCATGCCAGTCCGCCCTGCTGGCCACCAAGCCTGAAGCCGAGTGCTTGCCAATGTGGCAACTCCGGCCTGTCGGTCAGCAAGGTGTCAGCCCCGGCACTGTCGACAGCCCATTGCACTTGCGCCGCGCTGAAAAAATGCGGCAATGGAATAGCAGCTTTGCATGACAGCAATGTAGCCAGGTCAGCGACGAGCCACGCTTCGCCATTATCTGCTGACACGGCAACGGCTCCTGCAGAGGCCAGCGATGGCGCGAGCTGCGCAGCGGCCTCGAGCAGCCGTGCTGGCTGCCCTTGCGGGTCTCTGGCCGCATGCTCCTGCACAATACTGATGATGGACGGGAACATCACGCGCGACTCATGCTGCGGGCAATTGGCGGTAATGTGTCGCCAGCGCCAGCGAACAGGCCGCAGCGAGTGCCGGCTTGTCCATCAGCGCGTCATGGGCGGCTCGCGAGGAAATCGCGATCACCGTGGTTTCAGTCGAGTAGTACGTTCCCCAGGCAAAACGGGCATTGCCGAGACGCTCAGGCACGGCGCGCACCATGGGCACAAACGGTATGCCCAGCCTGAACAGCGCGTTCTGCACGGTATGGGTGGTGTTGCACACCCCCCAGGCATAGCCGCGCATATAGATCAGTTCGGTCAGCAAGGGGAACAGTGAGCGCGTCACGCCGGGATAATGCCCGGCGAGGTTGCCGATCTCGAGGATACGGTGGCGCGCGACAGGCAAGCCAGTGTGCAGGGCGACTTCCGCTTCGATCGGCCGGTCAAGGTATTGTTCGATGAACAACGTCCCATCTGCAGCCGGGCGCAGGCCAGCCACGCCGACCAGTTCGTCATGGCATGACAGCCCCAGCAGCCAGGGCATGAACTGTTGAACCACGGCCCCGTATTGTCGCAGGAACTCGTTGGCGACAAAATGTTCTATCGCACTGCGCTCCAAATCCCGTGCGCCGGCAATCACCACTTCTGGCAAACTGGCCGTAAGGCTGATACCAGCCATCGTCCCGATCCGTTCCCGGCAAGCCAACTGTACTGAACCCATCGCTGATACCCCCTCTGTTGCGATGGTGCCAGTATTCAGGCAAAGCATTAACCGAGCCTTAAGCAGGTGTGAAAAAATTGAGAAAAATCAAAAATTTCTGACTCATTCTTGCAGCAAGGGCTGCAGGCCGCTGGCTATAGCCCGGGATAGCACTTCATACCCCTGCCGGTTGGGGTGATTCCAGTCGCCGGGGCCGTGCAAGGGCGCAGCGCTCGCTGCGGTGCGCATGGCATCGGTCGTGTCGATCAGCGGCAAGCCCTGCGACTGGGCAATGCCACGCACGGTCTCGCGCATTGCGAGTGAGCGGGCCAGCAGTTTTGCCGTTGGAAACGCAGTCTCGCGCCTCTCGTAGGGTTGCACGGAGACCTGTTCCGATACCAGCGAATAGCAACTGGCCACTGAAGGGATATAGACCAGCACAAAGCGAGTGTCCGGCAATTGCTGGCGGGTGAAAAGCAGCGCCTGTTCCAGGGCGAACCATGCCTGTCGGGTCTCCTCATCCGTCAAACCCAGTGCCGGGCCCTGCAACTGGTCAGGCAGCTGTTGTTCCTGTCCCCCGATCAGCGCGCGGTTGATGGTGCCGGGCTCGCGGTACATGGCCGCGCCCATGATCCACGGCGGATCAAGGCTCGCATCGTAGCCGGGCGGCAGCGGCTCCTCGCGCAACGGTTTGCCCGCGATGGTGCGGGCGACCTTGTCGAGCAGGTGGCTGAATGGCAGGAAGCGCCAGGGGTCGTAGCTCTGTGCGAGCCGCCAGGTATCGTCGCGGTCGATCGCGAAGCGCTGCAGGTATTCGCGGTAAGTGGCAGCATCATGCTGGTGCGCGATGTCATACAGGCGCGGGAAGCTGTAATGGAAATAGGCGGCGTTGTCGTAGAGGTCATTCCCTTCGTAGAAATAGACCAGTGCGACGTCGGGATCGGGAAATTCGCCGTTGACGTAACGGCGCAGGTAGGCGAGCTGTGTCAGCGGCTCCGTCACGATTCCTCGCACACTGCCAGCACCGGCCGAGCCGAAGCTGACCACATCCCTGCCGGTAGCTTGCTGCAGCAGGTGGGCCGTGCCGTAACGCGCCATAGGCTCTTTCATGGCCTCGGTCGCCCAGTCACCCATGCCCTGCGCATGCGAATCGCCGAGCAGCGCGATGTAATGCTGCGGAATAGTGGATCGCTTGGAGGATTGCAGCGCGGGATGCAGGCCTTCATCGGTGGCACTGAGCACAAAGGCTGTCGGCAGCAAGCGCGGAAACCAGGACAGGAAAGTGACTTCCAGCGCGGCATAAGCCACAAACAGGACTAGCAGGCTGATGGCAAGGTTCTTTTTCATTGGTCGAGCATATAAAAAAAGGGCAGCGAGTGCTGCCCTTTTCTGTTCACTGCCGGGATTATTTCCAGCCAGTGATGTCGCGCAGGCCGTTGGCGATTTCAGCCAGGCTTCGCACGGTTTTCACGCCAGCATCTTCCAGCGCGGCGAACTTCTCGTCAGCCGTGCCCTTGCCACCGGAGATGATCGCACCGGCATGGCCCATGCGCTTGCCTTTCGGGGCAGTGACACCAGCGATGTAGGAAACCATCGGCTTGGTGACGTTCTGCTTGATGAAGGCTGCCGCTTCTTCCTCTGCTGAACCGCCGATCTCGCCGATCATGACGATGGCTTCGGTCTGCGGGTCGTTCTGGAACATGGCCAGGATGTCGATGAAGTTGCTGCCCGGGATCGGGTCGCCGCCGATGCCGACGCAGGTCGACTGGCCGAAGCCGGCGTCGGTGGTCTGCTTGACGGCTTCATAGGTCAGCGTGCCGGAGCGCGACACGATGCCGACCTTACCCGGCTTGTGGATGTGGCCCGGCATGATGCCGATCTTGCACTCGCCCGGGGTGATGACACCAGGGCAGTTCGGGCCGATCAGGCGCACGCCAAGGGTGTCGCACACGATCTTGCACTCGAGCATGTCGAGGGTCGGGATACCTTCGGTGATGCACACCACCAGCTTCACGCCGCTGTTGGCGGCTTCCAGGATGGAATCCTTGCAGAACGGTGCCGGCACGTAGATCACGGATGCATCCGCGCCGGTTTCTTTCACGGCATCAGCCACGGTGTTGAACACCGGCAGGCCGAGGTGCTTGCTGCCGCCCTTGCCCGGGGTGACTCCGCCGACCATTTTCGTGCCGTACTCGATTGCTTGTTCAGAGTGCTTGGTGCCCTGTGAACCGGTGAAACCCTGGCAGATGACCTTGGTGTTCTTGTCGATCAGGATACTCATTTGGCACCTCCGGCAGCGGCCACTACGCTCTGTGCTGCTTCAGTCAGACCGTTGGCAGCAATGATGTTCAGGCCTGATTCGGCCAGTTTCTTGGCACCGAGTTCGGCGTTGTTGCCTTCAAGGCGCACAACTACCGGCACTTTCACGCCCACTTCTTCCACGGCACTGATGATGCCGTCGGCAATCAGGTCGCAACGCACGATACCGCCGAAAATGTTGACCAGTACCGCTTTGACGTTGCTATCAGACAGGATGATCTTGAACGCTTCGGTCACGCGCTCTTTCGTCGCGCCGCCGCCGACATCGAGGAAGTTCGCTGGCTGGCCGCCGTGCAGCTTGATGATGTCCATCGTGCCCATCGCAAGACCGGCGCCGTTGACCATGCAACCGATGTTGCCTTCCAGAGCGACGTAGTTGATTTCCCACTGTGCGGCGTTGGCTTCACGCTCGTCTTCCTGGGTCGGGTCGTGCATTTCACGCAGTTGCGGCTGGCGATACAGTGCGTTGCCGTCGGCCGCGATCTTGGCATCCAGGCAGTGCAGGTTGCCGGCCTTGGTGATGACCAGCGGGTTCACTTCGATCAGCGCCAGGTCTTTTTCCTGGAACAGTTTGGCGAGGCCGAGGAAGATGTTGGTGAACTGCTTGATCTGTTCGCCCTGCAGGCCGAGCTTGAAGGCCAGTTCGCGGCCCTGGTACGGCTGTGCGCCGGTCAGCGGGTCGATGGTGGCCTTGAGGATTTTTTCCGGGGTCTCGTGCGCGACTTTCTCGATTTCCACGCCGCCTTCAGTAGAGGCCATGAAAACGATGCGGCGGCTGGAACGGTCCAGCACGGCGCCGAGGTAGAGTTCCTTGTCGATGTCGGTGCAGGCTTCCACGAGGATCTTGTGGACCGGCTGGCCGTTCTCGTCTGTCTGGTAAGTCACCAGGCGCTTGCCCAGCCACTGGGCGGCAAAATCCTTGATCTCATCCTTGCTCTTGACCAGCTTGACACCGCCAGCCTTGCCGCGTCCGCCGGCGTGAACCTGGGCTTTGACAACCCATTCCTTACCACCGATGGTATCGGCTGCCTCGACTGCCTCTTTGGCAGAGCTCACAGCGTAACCCTTGGATACGGGCAAGCCGTACTGGGCGAACAGCAGTTTGCCCTGATACTCATGAAGATTCATGTTTTACCGCTCTCTGATGACCCGGCAA
>ERZ1645187.3234-NODE-3234-length-13823-cov-15.549535_pt1 | contig 13823 bp, 13 predicted proteins | sample MGYA00575352_ERZ1645187 | MGnify/ENA primary metagenome ERZ1645187 (study PRJEB40837, sample SAMN11349314) | freshwater sediment metagenome | isolation source: river sediment | host: Sediment | place: India: Wazaribad , New Delhi | collected 2017-02-21 ...
CAAGCCTTGCGAATATCAGCGTTGCCTGGCTATGAATCCCTGCGTAAAGCCGGTTTAGAACAATAATGCTATAATCTCTATTATCAGATCTGCCGTCGGAGGAAAAATGGCGACGAGCGCCAAAGCAAAACCTAAAACAAAAAAGATATCCTCAAAGACACCGGTGAAACGCACCGCTTCCGCCAATAGGGCGCGCAAAGCCTCTGCGACGCCCAGGAAAAAGGCCAGCCCAAAATCCAGCAGCCGGCGCCCGGCCGCCCGGACCACGGTCCGCAAAGCAGCGCCCTCTCCGAAGTCCTTTAGCATCTCTCCCGACCGCAGGGTCGATATTACTGGCATCGTAATGATTGTCAGCGGCGTGCTGACGCTGCTAAGCCTGATGCTGGGCGATTCTGGCGTCGTTTCCAAGTGGTGGTCTGATACGCTCTATAAGTCCACCGGCTGGGGCGCTTATGCCATTCCAGTCATCCTGATTATGGCAGGCGCATGGTTCCTTTTACGGAAGATGGATCAATTCCCAGACCTTTCCAGTGAGCGCATCATCGGAATAGTGCTGATTTTTTTCAATGCGCTGGGTTGGTTCCAACTCATCAGCCAGAAGTCCACCGCGGGCAGCGTTTCCGGCGGCGGCGCGGCCGGCCGCTTCATTCTGGATACGCTGACGCGCTGGTTCGGGCGGCCTGGCGCAGTTATCTGGCTCATCGCCTGGCTGCTGATTTGTCTGGTGCTGCTGGTAGATTTTTCCATGTCCGACCTTACACTCTGGCTGGCAAAGCTTCTAAAGGACAATCATGCCCGCTTCGCCCGCTTCATCAAGGCAAAAGCCGCGGATTTGCAGGCCAAGCACAACGGGTTTGCGGACCAGGAATATGATAGCGAATTTGAAAGAGAAGAAACAGAGCCTGCGCCTGTTTCCCCCAAGCTAGCATCGGCCCGTACGGACCAAGCACCTGCCAGCAAAACAAGCGGATCCCGCACCTGGATATTACCGGACTTTGAAGATGTACTTGCATCTGTCGAAGCGCAGCCGGCGGACCAGGAAAATGACCAGGACCGCGCGCGCGTAATCGAAGAAACGCTGCGTTCCTTTAACACCCCTGCGCGCGTGGTGGAAATCCGGCGCGGTCCGGCAGTAACCATGTTCGGCATTGAGCCGGACTTCGTGGAGTCGCGCACTGGCAAAAAACGTGTGCGCGTCGGAAACATTGTCAGCCTGGCGGATGACCTTGCATTGGCGCTCAAAGCCTCGCGAATCCGCGTTCAGGCGCCTGTGCCTGGCCGGGGCTACATTGGGATTGAGGTGCCGAACAACCGCACCTCTATCGTCTCCATGCTGGACGTTGTGGAGAGCCCCGGCTTTAGCACCAACCCAAACCCGCTCAAGTTCCCGCTGGGGAAAAACGTGGCTGGCCAACCCTATACTGCGGACCTGGCGGACATGCCCCATCTGCTCATCGCGGGCACAACCGGATCCGGTAAATCGGTTTGCGTGAACGCCCTGCTGGCGTCGTACCTGCTCACGCTCACCCCCGACCAAATCCGCTTTGTACTGGTGGACCCCAAGCGCGTGGAATTGACAGGCTACAACGGTATTCCGCACTTACTCGCGCCGGTCATTGTTGACGCGGAAAAGGTGGTCGGCGCTTTACAATGGATGCAGCGCGAGATGGATTTGCGCTACCGCATCTTCGCGGAATCCAACGTGCGCAATATCAGCGAGTACAACGCGAAGCAGAGCGCCTCTGGCGGAAAAATCTTGCCTTTTTACCTGGTCGTAATTGACGAACTGGCGGATTTGATGCTGTTGGCGCCAGGCGAAACAGAAAAACTGCTGACCCGCCTAGCCCAGCTCGCGCGCGCTACAGGTATCCATCTGATACTTGCCACCCAGCGCCCATCCGTAGATATCATCACCGGCCTCATCAAAGCCAACTTCCCCGCCCGCATTGCGTTTGCGGTCGCCTCTGGAACCGACAGCCGTGTGATTCTCGACCAGCTTGGGGCTGAAAGCTTGCTTAGCAAAGGCGATATGCTCTTCCAGGCACCCGATTCCCCTGCTCCAGTGCGCCTACAAGGCACCTTTGTTTCCGAAGCCGAGCTTAATCGCCTGGTGGATTTTTGGAGAAATCAAGCGCAGCAAAAAGCTGGAGAGGAACGACCGGATATCGCGGTGTTTGCCTCTCAGTCCCGGCCGCCTTTGGTCGACGACCAGGTTCAAGCGCCGCTGTGGGAAGAGACGGGTAAAAATAGTGACGAGGACCCGCTTACAACGGAAGTAATCCGGATTATTCGCCACGAAGGCCGGGCTTCCGTCTCGCTGCTGCAGCGCAAGCTGCGCATTGGATACTCCCGCTCAGCCCGCATCATTGAGAGTCTGGAAGAAAAAGGGATCGTAGGACCCCCTAATCCGCAGACCGGCACGCGTGAGGTTCTGGATTACGGGGAATATGGACCTTTACACGAAGATTAATGTAAAAATAGTTTGCGAATTCGGGATTTACTTTGCTAAAACGACGGAAAAGCCGCCGATAAGCCCCGCAAGGGTTGCTAAATTAGTTATTGTCTACTATAATCAGTTCCAAACTTTAAGCTGGAGTTATTAATTCATGACTGACATTGACGATGTAAGCAAGCAGGAGAATACGGAAGAGAACGAACCTCAAACCATGGAACAGATGGGGGATTTGCTCGAATCCAACCTCAGTATTGATTTCCCCAAAGCCGGGGAAATTCGGGACGGCATCATCGCCAGCATCGGTGAAAACCAGATTCTGGTAAGCGTTGGCGCCAAATCCGAAGGTATCATCACAGGGAAAGAATATGATGCCATCCCGGCTGACATTCTTGCGACCTTAACCATTGGGCAGGCTATCCCGGTTTATGTGGTTACCCCTGAAGATCAAAGTGGTAATTTGGTTCTCTCCTTCATCCGCGCTGTGGAAGAACAAAGCTGGTTAGATGCTGAAGAAATGAAAGCTTCCGGCCAGAGCTTTGAATCTGAAATTGTCGGGTACAACAAAGGTGGTCTGTTGGTGCCCCTCAGCACTATCCGCGGTTTCGTACCTGCTTCACAGTTGAGCCTCACCCGTCGCTCTGAAATCACCGGCGAGACGCCTGAAGAGAAGTACAAGGCGATGATCGGCGAAAAAGTGCAGTGCTGCGTGATTGAAGTGGACCGCGAACGCCACCGCTTGATCCTGAGCGAACGCGCTGCCAGCACCGAAACCCGCGACATGGTCCGCGAAAAGATCCTGGATACCCTCAAAGAGGGCGACGTCCGCACCGGCCGCGTTACCAGCCTGGCTGATTTTGGCGCTTTTGTCAACATCGGCGGAGCAGACGGTCTTGTGCACGTCTCAGAAATTTCTTACGACCGCATCACCCACCCGAGCGAAGCGCTCAAAGTTGGTGATGAAGTCAAAGTGAAGATCATCAGCATTGACAAAGAACGCCGCCGTATCGGGCTTTCCATTCGCCAACTGCAGAACGACCCCTGGTCCAGCCAGGTAACCGCCCTGAAAGTCGGCCAACTTGTGGAAGGCGAAATCACCCGGCTCACCAATTTTGGCGCTTTCGCCAAGCTGAATATCCCCGGCGATATGGAAGGTCTTATCCACATCTCTGAGCTGAGCGAAAAGCGCGTTGAGCATCCCAAGGAAGTCCTGAAGGTTGGCGACCGCGTCGCGCTGCGCATCCTGCGCATCGAGGAAGAAAACCACCGCATCGGTCTGAGCATGCGCCGCGTGGATTCTCCCCAGTATGCAGACCAGGACTGGAAATCCCTGGCTCAGGACCTGGACGTTGCCGGGTCATCCCAGGGCGAGACCCTTGGTGACATCGTTGGCGAAATCCCCCAGGCTTCAGCTGAAGTAACCCCCGAACCGGAAGTCTCCGAGACCGCAGCAACCCCTGAGCTGGAAGCCTCTGCGACCGAAGTGACTCCACAACCGGAAGCCCCCGAGACCGCAGTAACCCCCGAACCGGAAGTCTCCGAGACCGAAGACACCCAGGCCTAAGGATTTAACTCTTAAGCGCCGGAGTAAACCTTATTCCGGCGCTTTTTCTTTTCTATGAACTGGTTCATCGACGCACACGAAGATTTAGCCTGGAACATGGCTTGTTTTGGCAGGGATTATTCACAGTCCGCTTATCAAACGCGCCTGTCCGAGCAAGGCACGCCTTTTCCCGCTTACACCGGGGATACAATGCTCGGCTGGCCGGAATACAACCAGGCCAAAGTGGCGCTGGTATTTGGCACGCTCTTCGCCGCTCCTGCCCGCCCGGGCAGGGTAGATCTGCTGGACAAGCAGACCTACACCACCCCGCGGGAAGCGAATGTGATTGCCTGGAACCAGCTTGGCAGCTACCACCGCCTGTGCGACCAGAAACCGCACGCTTTCCGGATGATAGGAACGCAAACCGAACTAAATCAGCACCTGGCGCGCTGGCAGGAAAACCCGCCCGGGAAAGACGGCCAGGGCTATCAGCCAGTCGGCCTCATCCCGCTGATGGAAGGCGCGGAAGGTATCCTGAACCTGGACGAACTGCCGCGCTGGTGGGAAGCCGGCCTGCGCATCATCGGGCTGGCCTGGACAGGCACCCGTTTTTCGGGCGGCACGCGCGAACCCGGCCCGCTGACCAGCGAGGGCAAAGCCTTGCTCGAATCCATGGCTGAGCTTGGTTTCATCCTGGACCTCTCCCATATGGACGCAGCCGCCGCGTTTCAAGCCCTGGAGCGCTACCAAGGGACGATCATTACCAGCCATGCCAACGCCAGCCGTTTGGTGCGGGCATACAGCGGCAACCGCCTGCTGGACGACGACTTGATCCGCGCGATGATAGAGCGGGATGTGGTTATCGGCACGGTGCCGTTTAACAACTTCCTGCAGGCGGACTGGGAGCAAAACGGCGGGCGGCAGGCTGTCAGCCTGAGCATGCTTGCCGACCAGATAGATTACATCTGCCAGATTGCCGGCGATGCTCACCACGTCGGTATCGGCACAGATTTTGACGGCGGCTTCGGTCTGCAATCCAGCCCGAGAGAACTGGATTCCATCGCTGATTTGCCGCTTATTTTGCCGCTCCTGAGCGCCAAAGGATACTCAGAAGCTGAATTGGAAGCCATCGCGCACGGGAACTTTTTGCGTGTGTTACAATCTGCATTGCCGCAATAAAGTGTGAAAGGCCGTAAAAATTTGGAACCAAACCTTCCTCCTGCTAACACCTCGACCGCTGAAAAAACCAACGGATTTCAATACGGAAAACCAATGTTTCGCGGACGCTTTGGACTGACGCTATTAATCATTGGCTTTATCATTTTCATTATCGGCGCCAAGCCCGAAGTCTTCGGGCTCAACCGCGGCGTTTCCATCGGTTTTGTGCAAATTATCGTCATCCTGATAGGTCTGGGTGTGCTCACCTTGGGCGGTTCGCTCGCGCTGCTCTCCCTGTGGGGGAAAAACACCAAATCCCTCCTGGCTGATTTCGGCACGCGCACCATCGCGACCGGTTACGTGATTTGCTTTTTTACCGCTCTGGCGGACGCGTTTGGCTTCGGCACCAATCCCATGCCGAACGTATTTCTGGGCAGGCTGCAATCCCAGGGCTTGATTATTGGCATAGCCACTATCGGCGCCGGCTTTCTGATGCTGCTGCCCTACAAACGCGGACAGTCCTGACGCCTTCTGCTAAAAACAACCCGAAATCATAAGATTATCTGATACTATGAATGATACGCTTATCACCTATACGCTCGAAAACGGTCTGACGCTCCTGATCCGGGAGATTCACACTGCTCCAATTGTCAGCTCCTGGGTCTGGTATGGCATCGGCTCCCGCAATGAAGTGCCTGGCAAAACCGGCCTCAGCCATTGGGTCGAGCACATGCAGTTCAAAGGCACTGCCCAGCACTCCGCTTCCTGGATGGACCACAGCATCGCGCGCCTTGGGGGGCATTGGAACGCTTTTACCAGCCCGGACTGGACCACCTATTTTGAAACCCTGCCCGCCAGCGCGCTGGAAACAGCCCTGGAATTGGAAGCAGACCGCATGCGCGGCAGTCTATTCGAACCCAATGAAGTTGAAACCGAACGGACAGTAATCCTTTCAGAACGCGAAGGTCTGGAAAATGACCCGCTCTTTCAGCTGAACGAAGCCGTACAGCTGCGCGCCTTCCGGGAGCACCCCTACCGCAATGAAGTTATCGGCGCGAAAGAAGACTTACTCGCGCTCACCCGCGAGGACCTTTACGGGCATTACCGGAATTACTACCAGCCCGCCAACGCGCTGTTATGCCTGGCGGGTGATATTGACCCGCAGCAAGCCCTGGCGCTCACCCGGCAGTATTTCGGAAATATCGAATCACTGCCCTTGGAAAAGCAACTGCCCGCGCCGGAAGAAAACCCGCCCGCGTTCGAACAGGTAGACCTGCATGGACCGGGCGACGCGACCTTCGTCGAAGTTGCCTGGCGCGCGCCCAAGGGAAACAGCGAGGATTTCTTCGCCTTCACCATTCTGGAAAGCCTGCTCACCGGACCTTCCAGTCTGAATATGTTTGGCGGCGGCGGCATCAGCAACCGTACCAGCCGTCTGTACCTCGCTCTGGTGGAAAAAGAGCTCGCGGTAGGCGTGAACGGCAGCCTGAATGCCAGCATCGACCCCGGCACCTTCACCATTAACCTCACCAAACACCCCGCCCGCAGCGTCAGCACCCTGCTTTCCGCTTTGGATAACGAGATTGAAAAAATCCAGTCCAAGCCGGTTACCCAGGCAGAAATAAACCGAGCAGTAAAGCAAGCCAAAGCTCTTTTCGCTTACAGCAGCGACAACATCACTAACCACGGCTTTTGGATGGGCTACGCTAATAGTTTCGCTGATTACTCCTGGTTCACCGGCTATGTAGAGCGGCTTGCAGCGGTCACACCGGAAATGGTCACAAACACAGCCCGCAAATACCTGCGCCCGGACGCGCGCGTGATTGGGGTCTACACCCCCAATGGAGCGGAGGCTGGCAATGACTGAACAGCTCTTTTCCACTGACGCCCTCCCCGGTCCTGATGATATCACCCGCCAGAGCTTTGATAACGGTTCGGTCCTGCTCACGCGCCCGAATATGAGCAGCCCCGCTGTCCTCATCCGGGGTTATCTGCCCCCGGGCTCCGCGTTTGAAAACCCCGAGAAGTACGGCATCGCTAATTTCATGGCCAGTATGCTCACAGCCGGCACGCGCAAACACGCCTTTCGGGAACTTCATGATGAAATCGAGACGATGGGCGCCTCGCTCAGCATCAGTTCTGGCGGCCTGGCAACCTCGTTCTCCGCGCAGTGCCTGCGGGAAGACTTGCCGCGTCTGCTTGCGCTCATCCGGGAAGTGTTTACGGAACCCACCTTCCCCGCCAAGCAGTTTCAGCGCATCAAAACGCAGCTTCTTACCTTCCTGTCAATTCAGGCGCAAGACACGGCCGCCATGGCAGACCAGGCTTTCGACCGCGCTATTTACCGCTCGCACCCCTACGCTATCCCCGAACTGGGCTTCCCGCACACCTTGCAGATGATTACCCGCGAAGACCTGAAAGACTTTCATCAGCGTTTTCTGGGGCCCAAAGGCATGGTGGTCGCCATTTGCGGGGGCGTGCAACCCGAAGAAGCCCTTGGAGCTTTTGAACGCAGCCTTGGCGCCTGGATTAACCCAGCCCAACAGCCCCAGCCGGAACTGCCCCCCGTGGAAGCGCTGCAGGGCATCATCCGTGAGCACGTCACCCTGGAAGAAAAAAGTCAGACGGACCTGGTGATAGGCACGTTCGCGCCTAAAACCACCGGCCCGGACTACCTGCCGGCACAGGTGGGTAACGAAATTCTCGGTCAGTTCGGCATGATGGGCCGTATTGGGGAATCCGTGCGGGAAAAAGCCGGTCTCGCTTACTACGCGCAATCCGAACTTGGCAGCGGGCTGGGTCCCACCACCTGGCAGGTTGTTGCCGGTGTAAACCCGAAAAATCTGAACAAAGCGATTGCCCTCATCCGCGAAGAATTGGCGCGTTTCACTTCCGAATTAGTCAGCGAAGAGGAGCTCTCAGAAGTGCGCTCCGCGCTGGTCGGTCGTCTGCCGCTCTCGCTGGAATCCAACGCCGGCACCGCCAGCGCGCTGCTCAACCTGGAACGCTATCAGCGCGGTTTGGATTACATCCGCCAACTGCCCTCCAAATTTGCTGCTGTCACGCGCGAGGACATCCTGCGGGTAGCGCGAACGTATTGGCAGCCGGATACGTTGGTCATTGCCTCCGCGGGGGAAGCGCTCTCATGATTAAATGCGGCGTGGATATTGTAAAAGTGGAACGCTTGGACGCGATTGACCCGGCAATCCGCGCGCGCTTTATTCGGCGAGTATTCACCCCCCTCGAACAAGCCCAACTCGGCGCGCAGAGCGATGCTCTTGCAGGCGTATTCGCTGCCAAAGAGGCCGCCTCCAAAGCGCTGGGCACCGGCATCGGGCGCGTAACTTGGCAGAATATTGAGGTCATCCACGCTGAAAGCGGGGAGCCCGAACTGCGTTTGCACGGCGAAGCGCTGCGCACGGCTGTCGCCCGCGGTTTATCTGAGTGGGCAGTTTCTATCACCCACGACGGCGGGCTGGCGGTCGCTTTCGTCATCGCGCAAGGGTAAACGCGTACCTGTTATGAAAATTCTAGCCCTCAGCGACGTGGAATTGCCAGCGGTGTACAGCTTCCGCATTCGCGAGCGCTTTCCGGATGCCGACCTGGCCATCAGCTGCGGCGACCTACCCTACTATTACCTCGAATATGTGCTTTCTTCGTTAGATATCCCGCTCTACTACGTGCACGGCAATCACGTCACGGAGGTGACGCAAGCCGGTGGGGAAACGCGTGTAGAACCTTGGGGCGGTGTGAACCTGCACCGTAAAGTGGTCTACGACCGCGAACGCGACTTAATCCTGGCAGGCATTGAAGGTTCCCTGCGTTACAGCCACACAGCGCACCAATACTCCCAGGCGCGCATGTGGTGGATGGTGCTCGGGCTAATTCCGGGTTTGTTGCTCAATAAGCTGCTGCGCGGGCGTTATCTGGATGTATTTGTAACGCACAGCGCTGCGGAAGGTATTCAGGATGATAAGGACCTTCCCCACCGCGGTATCAAGGCGTTCCGCTGGCTGATTAAAACATTCAAGCCGCGCTTGCACCTGCACGGGCATATCCACCTCTATACCCCCATTATTCCGTGGAAAACCCGCTTCAAAGAGACAATGGTAGTGAACGCCTACGGTTACCGGGAAATATCCTGGCCGCTGCCCGAAAACTGGTAAGGCGTTCTCAGCCCAGCGGCAGCGCGTAAAGCGGCGTGAGCATTTCCAGACGGTGCAAGCCGCCGTGCCTTCCCTGCATTACATTTGGTTTTTCAGGCCACCATAGGTAAGCATCACCGCTGGGAACTGCTACCAGGTCCCCCACCCGGTCGCGTAATTCTGGGTGCTCCACGCCAGTTCCGAATAAACGGAGGGAAAGCGCTTCTTCCATGCTGAGCAGGGTAAACTGACCCGGCCACGCGTTCCCGAAGTAAGCCCGCACCGCTGCTTCCATACCCGGCTTGATGAACAGGAATGGCAAGCGCGTCTCGCAGGTCGGCAGCAGCCTCAACATACGCAGGAAATCCGGGTGATTGCTAAGATTGTATTTATCGTAGATGGGGGTCGCGATCGCCCCGTGATCAGCGGTCAGCAGCAGCAAGGTTTTTTCCCGGACGCTTTTTTCCAACCCACCAAGCAAGTTAATCACTAACGAGCGGCTCAAATCAGAGAACTGATTGTCCACGCGGGGGTCATTGGGTCCGTAGCGGTGAATGAGCGTATCGAGCGTGCTCCAGTAAACATATAGAAACCGCGCGCCGCGCGCCGGCGTATTGAGGATATCCCGCAGATTCGCCCACATGTCGCTCTCAGCCACATAGCCGTGTACGCTGGTCTTTTCCATATGCATGCGCGAAAGGCCGGAACCGCCGATGGCGTAGGGCAGGAAAGCGTGGCTTTCAATTCCTCTTTCGGCGAACTGCGCCCCCAGCGGCTTGAGACCCAGAAAGTTTTCCGCCACAAAACCGCTTTTTGTCAGGCTGCCGGTATCCCCAAAATACGCCGCCGGCATGTGCAGGATGGTGTTCACCACCATGCTGTAACGTTTCAGCCACAATTCGTAACCGATGTAACCGTGTTCCGCTGGTTCTGTTCCGGTCCAGAGCGTGGTGAGCGCGGTAGCCGTCGTGCTGGGGCAAATGCTAGTGAGCGGAAATAAGCTGGCGCGCTCCAGGTTTTCCTTCCAAAAATCGGCTTTCCCCTCTGCCATCAAGCGCTGCAAGTGGTCGTAACCCAGGGCATCCACCAGCAGCACAATCACGTTGCGGTAGCGTCCATCGAACTTTTCCAGGATTTCAGCGCTAAGCGCGGGGGTGCTCAGTTCAGGCCCGCCCAGAAGCTTGCTCACCGTCCCAGGGATGTTGCAGAGAGAGTGCCCGGTATGGTCGGGCAGGACAAGGCCCTCCACCTCCGCAAGCGGGGTATTTTGACGGGAAAGCAGTTGCGGCAAAATAGCGTCATTGTAATCAGGCATAGGTTTCTCCGGTCGGGTTTATTTTCAGGTTCAGGCAGGCTTCGGCAGCCAGCCAAAATAGGTTTTCGCGAATTTCCGTGCGGTTGTGCCAATCGCGGTGGTCCCAGCCCTCCACCTGGACAAGGTCGCCGCCGTACAAGAGCATGCCAAAGCGCGCGCCGCGGAACTGAGCAACAGCCATGAAAGCCGCAGCTTCCATCTCGACTGCCAGGCAGCCCTCGGCGCGGTATTTGCGCACTTTCGCCGGCGTCTCGCGGTAAAAAGCGTCAGTGGTCCAGGTTTTGGTCAATTGGTATGCGACTCCTTGCGCGCGCAAGGCTGTCTCAATAGCCTGCAGCGCTTCCACGTCCGCCAGCACTTCCCTGGAGGGCGGCAGGTAATGGTACGAGGTGCCCTCCGCGCGCACAGCCGCGGTAGGTACCAGCAGATGTCCGACCGCGATGGATTTATCCAGAACGCCGCAGCCGCCGCAGCCGATAAAAGCGTTCGCGCCCAAAGCGATAACTTCATCCATCAGACCGGCTGCCAAAGGCGCTCCCACTCCGGGGAAGAAAAATGCCAGCCGCTCGCCCTTGAATGCAATTTCGTAAATCGGATGTTCGCCGCCTTCAGAAAAAATGCTGGCAAGCTTCTTGGCACCGCGTTCCCGCGCGACTTTTTCAATCACCTCTTTGAAAAAACAGATGACCGCGCGCTGAGGGAAGCCGCCCGGGATTTCCTTTTTGGGAGGTGATATCACCGCCTCGCGGTCAGGGTCAAAATCAATCACCGGGAACTCTGAATAATCCATTACCGTTCGCCTTCTGTTATCCATGCGATATCCGCAACGCCTTCAAAGCGCGCCCGCATCGCTTCAAGCGCCTGCGGATTGTTGTCAATCAGGATAAAGCGCCTGCCCAGGTTCAGGCAAGCCTGCCCGGTAGTGCCGCTGCCAGCAAAGAAGTCCAACACCAGGTCCCCGGGATTGGAGGACGCCCTAAGAATGCGCTCCAATATCGCGACAGGTTTTTGAGTGGGGTAGCCGGTCTTTTCGCGGCTGTTTGTGCCTACAATGGTATGCCACCAGGTATCGGTGGGCAGTTTTCCGCGCTCCGCTTTTTCTTTCCCAACCAAACCCGGCGCCATGTACGGCTCGCGGTCAATCTCCTCGCGGTTAAAGACATAATCCCCGGCATTCTTTACATAAAAAAGGATATTGTCATGCTTGGCCGGCCACTTGTCCTTCGCGCGTCCGCCGAAATCGTAAGCCCAAATAATTTCATTCAGGAAATTCTCGCGTCCAAACACGCGGTCGAGCATGATTTTGCAGTAATGCACCTCGCGGTAATCAATGTGAAAATACAGGCTGCCGCGCGCGGTAAGCAAGCGGTAAGCTTCCTGCATGCGCGGAAGTAAAAATGCCTCGTAATCGCTAAAAGCGTCGGCGTAAGCCTGCTCGGAAAGCACTTCGGTGCGGTAACTGTTCTCCCCAAAGCCCACCCGGTCGCCTGCTTCATCCCGCACGGTCTTCAGACGCTTACGTGCCTGGACCTTGCCCGTGTTGAAGGGCGGATCAATATAAATCAGATCCACCGACGCGTCCGGTAGACGGCGCAGGATTGGCAGATTGTCGCCCAGGTAAACGCGGTTCGTCAAGGCAGTCATGTGTGAGCTTTTCGCGGCTGTTCCTGGCCGTTATTACGCTAGTTCAGACGTGCAGTTCGGGCAGCGCACGGCTTTCACCGGGATGCTCGTCTGGCAGAAGGGGCACAGTTTTTCGGTCGGCTCCACGGGCTCGGCGATTTCGTCTTTCTTTTTAAGAGCGCTGTCTCGTAGCTTCTGGATGCCTTTCACCAGCAGAAATACGCAGAAGGCAATGATGACAAAATTCAGGATGGTTGTGATGAAATTGCCATAAGCCAGCACTACCGCGCCCTGCTCCTTGGCAGCTGCCAGAGTTGTCTGCGGAGCCAACTCAACCGCCTTGCGGTTCAGCTGGATATAAAGGTCGGAGAAGTTTACGTTGCCTAACAATAAACCAAGCGGCGGCATGAGCAGGTCGTTAACCACTCCATTGACGACCGAGCCAAATGCGCTGCCAATAATGACCCCGATTGCCAGGTCCAAAGCATTGCCTTTCATGATAAAACTCTTGAATTCTTCAAATAATTTTTTCATGAGCATCTCCCTGTAAATGTGTACACGATTATAACCTTTCCTATCCTCACAAAGCGGCTGCATTCTTTCAGCTGCATTCTTTCGGTTTACTGTATAATTGGAGTAGTCTAGATCAGAGAAAAGAGGATTCTATGGACGATAATACCAACAACACCCCGCAAGAAACGCCGGAAGAAGCCGCGAAATCCTTCGGCGATGAATGGCAGCAGATTCCCTCCGCTTCCGCTGAGGAGTGGAGCAAGGAAATCCCTGCCGTGCCGGTTCCCCCGGAAGTCCCGCCAGAGTCCGACCGCTGGGGCGCCCCGCAGCCTCCCGCTGTTGATGACCCCGGGCGCTGGTCCGGCGAGCTTTACACCCCCGGCGCCGAAGCCGCCCAGCAGGTCCCCCCTGCCAAGCCGGCTGAATCGGTAGTAGTGGACATTCCCCCTATAGGAACCACTGCCCAGGCTGCCGCACCCGAAAAGAAGAAGTTCCCGGTGTGGGCAATTGTGCTGATTGTTATCCTGGTGCTGCTGCTCTGCTGCGTGTGCCCGATCGCGATTATCATGGGCATTTTCTCATCAAACTGGCAGCAATTTTCAAGCCTGCTGCTTTCACTCCTCTAAAAGGGTTTACGCAATAAAGAGGCGGGCTTAAAAGCCAAACTCTTCTCAAAAACAGTTAAAAATGCCACATCTAAGCCGCATTTACTTTGGCATTGCGTGTGATGGAAATTGCCCTGAAAAGGGCAGTTTCTTTTTCCAGGCAAAATTGATTTACTTTTTCCAGGCTGCCGTCAGCTGCCCCCACTCGGTGATGCTGAGCGTCTCCGCGCGCCGCTGAGGGTCAATTTCCGCGGCTGCTAGCAACTTTTCAGTCTCGCTGGCAGGCAGCCCCAAGCCGGCAGAAAGCGCGTTGCGCAGGGTTTTGCGCTTTTGGGAAAAGCCCGCGTGCGCCAGCCTGAAGAAGTCATCCAGCGCGTCCAGCGCGATAAGCGGCTGGGGATACAAGGCGATGGAAAGCACGGCAGAATCCACGTCCGGGGCGGGGAAAAAGCAGCCGGATGGGATGCGG
>ERZ1645187.3235-NODE-3235-length-13823-cov-5.792345_pt1 | contig 13823 bp, 13 predicted proteins | sample MGYA00575352_ERZ1645187 | MGnify/ENA primary metagenome ERZ1645187 (study PRJEB40837, sample SAMN11349314) | freshwater sediment metagenome | isolation source: river sediment | host: Sediment | place: India: Wazaribad , New Delhi | collected 2017-02-21 ...
GCGAACCTGCTGCAGTCAGGACTGGCCTCAGCTGAACGTGTCTTTGATTTCCTTTATGCTCCAGATATGGCACCCGACACTGGCAGCGACAAGCCGATGAAGACCGGTCACGTCGAGTTCCGCAACGTCCGCTTTGGATACGACCCCGAAAAGCCCGTCATTAAGAACCTGAACCTGAACGTCGAGGCCGGCCAGATGGTCGCGATCATTGGCCCCACAGGCGCCGGGAAAACCACCTTGGTCAATCTCTTGGAAAGGTTCTACGAGGTCGATTCAGGGGAAATTCTGATCAACGGTGTCAACATTCAGGACATCCACAAGGACACACTGCGCCACCACATGGGAATGGTGCTTCAAGAGACCTGGCTGTTCGACGGCACAATTGAAGAGAATATTGCCTTCGGACGGGAAGGGGCTACCCGTGAAGAGGTCCAGAAGGCTGCAAGAGAGACTTCTGTTGATCGCCTGATTCGGCAACTACCCGACGGATACGACACGCGCATCTCGGATGATGGGGATACCCTCTCCGTCGGGGAGCGTCAGCTACTCACCATTGCACGTGCCTTCATCGCGTATCCGGAGATGCTGATACTTGACGAAGCCACGTCCTCCGTTGATACCCGCACCGAAGTTCTTGTGCAGGAGGCAATGGATACCTTGCGCCAAGGCAAGACCGCCTTCGTTATCGCTCACAGGCTGTCCACCATTCGTGATGCTGAGCTGATCTTGGTCATGGAAGACGGCGACGTTGTTGAGCAGGGGACTCACGACGACCTGTTAGCTGCAGACGGTGCTTACGCACGGCTGTTCATGGCCCAGTTCTCCGGGCCCCACCAAGAAGAGTAGATTCCGGGGCGCACGTCCTGGGGACGGAGGTTTGTGATGAGGCAGATACCCACTGTCACAACGCGGAGTGGGGTTATGGTCCCCCAGGTCGGGTTTGGCACCTACAAGGTGACCGAGAATACCGCTGCGATAGTCACCAGCGCCCTCGAAGTCGGCTACCGCCATGTTGACACAGCCCAGATGTACGGAAATGAAACCGAAGTCGGTGAGGGATGGAGAGCCAGCGGCCTGCCTCGGGAAGACATTTTCCTCACCTCTAAGTTAAACAACCCCAATCACGCACCCGAGGACGCCCGGAGAACCTTCGAGCAAACACTCATCGATCTGCAGACTGACTACGTCGATTTGTTCCTGATCCACTGGCCAGTGCCCATGCACTATGGCGGAGATTTTGCTTCCACCTGGGCGGTCCTTGAAGAGTTCGCCGCCGAAGGACGAGCTCGGAGCATCGGGGTGTCAAACTTCGAAGCGCACCACTTGGAACAGCTTTTCCAGACCGCAAAGATACTCCCTGAGGTTAACCAGATCGAATCTCACCCCTACTTTGCAGAGGTAGAACTACACGCATTCAACGCCAAGCACGGCATAGTGACGGAGGCATGGTCACCTCTTGCTCGTGGAACCCTTCTGACCGACCCCGTCTTGGAGCGAATCGGAAAGGAACACGGTAGATCACCATCGCAGGTGGCTCTCCGGTGGGGTGTTCAGCGTGGCGACATCGTTCTTCCTAAATCTTCAACCGCTCTGCGCCAGCGCGAGAACCTGGATCTCTTCGGCTTTGAGTTGTCCGATGCCGATATGCGGGAGATTTACGCCCTCGACCGTGGCGAACGAGGGCGGACCGGTAAGCACCCCGACCTCATGGACAGAATGTAGAACTGCGACACATTACGTGACTCCCTGCGGTTTTGCTTGGAAAACAGCCATTTTCGGCGGTAGCATAACAACGATTGGGGTCCGGTGATACCCGCAAGGTTTCTGATTCTGAGTCGGTGTGAAAAGGAACAGCAGAATGAACGCAAGCATTCTTTCAAGTAGACGTAGCAAAATGTTGGCTGCTCTCACCGTGGCTGCCGCATTGACACTTGGCGCATGCACCCCATCAACCGGAGGTCAGAGCGGTAGCGCAGGCGGAAAGACACCCGAGCCACCAAAAATCACCCTGGGAGAATACTTCACCCACCCAACCGACCTGGTTGTTGATGGACTGACCGGACAAAAGATCACTTCAACTACTGGTTCGCAAGCGCGATGGTCATACCTGCCCGGTCAGCAGCCGTTCAATAGTTTCCTTGCGGACACGGTCAACACTCAACTCCAGGCTCAAGCGGAAGCCCGTGGAGCCGTCTATACACCGGAGGCCCACGATCGCAGCGCAGAGTGGCTGGAGCGTGGTTGCGTGCCGGGAACCACCGCACTGACTGGACGTGAAATTCTTGACGACCCACGCCTCTCGCTTCCACCTGGCAGTGACGTGGAACTTACCGTGGCTTGCGATACGATCTTGGCTTCCGGGCCTAACTATGGGCAAAGATTGCGTTTCGTCCGCGGCACTGCCACAGACGTTGCCAGCGACTTTGTGGAGATCATCTACACGAACACGGAAACAGGCGACGTTGCCCGAGGCCGGGATCTGATTAAACCCGAGGCGCTGCCGACTCTTTACGATGCCCTCACGGACCTGGCAAAGATTGAACGCCCCATGAGTGGCGGCGAGGTGCTACCTCCCGACGCTGCAACCCTGTCCGATCTCGGTGAATCTCTGTCCAATGTTGGCTTCAACACAAACGGCGACATCCTCGTCACCGTCGATCAAAACTTCATAGCCTTCCTGGCGGCAGGCGACCCCAAGGTGGAAATACTCCCGACGACCCTGAAGATTCCGGCCGCCCGAGCAGAGGAGCTTCTTACACCTCTCGGGGCTGGCATCTCAAACTCGATGGCGGAGGCCCTCCCCTGGGCCGGTCCCGCCGCAGTCCCTTCCGGGCGTGAATACGTCGACTGCGACCTGGTTCCCTGCGTTGCCGTTACTTACGATGATGGGCCCTCATACCTCACGCCCCAGGTCCTAGACGTCTACGCTGCTCGCCCATATGCGGCCGCTACCTTCTTCGTCCTTGGACAGAACATAGCTGGCCAAGAAGATATCTTGAAGCGGGCCTACGACGAGGGCAACGAAATTGGCAACCACTCTTGGAGCCACCCCGCGTTCACAACCCTGGATGATGCCTCCGTCGCCGCACAGGTCAACGACACAACCGCTGCGATCACTGCGGTAACCGGGGCTCCGGTGCCCATGTTGCGCCCACCCTACGGAGACCTGAACTCACGCACGCTGGCGGCCGGTGGTCTACCAGCGATCCTCTGGTCTGTGGACACTAATGACTGGCGCAAGCCCGGATACGACTCAATCGTGGCGCAGTCTGTTTGGGATGCAACACCCGATGGAATCGTCCTCATGCACGACATCCACGAAGAGACTGTGGCGGCCGCTGGAGCAGTTGCAGACGGACTGCTTGAGCGCGGGTTTACGCTGGTCACGGTATCCCAGTTGTTTGGAGACACACAACTGCCTGCAGACTACTTCTACTCTGCCGAGGGCATAAGAGGTTAGTTTCCCCACTGGGTCTCTCTGTGAGACGGCCTGAGGCGGGAGCGGCGGTCGAACTAGACTTTCCTGCCATGGAGTCACTGCATTCACTTGATGAAACCCTTGCCGCGCTTGACGCGCAGGTTGAAGGCAATTACGTGTTCGTATCAACAGACACGGTTCCCCCCGGGCTAGAACCTTTTGCAGTGATTCGGGAGGCCGAGGGGCTGACACTGATCGTTAAGGCGGCCGATGCCTTCGAATACGGCATGGCCAGCGACAAACTATTTGCACGCATCACACCGTGTGCGGTGACTGATCTGGGTGCTGTGGGTTTGACCGCCACTATTTCGCAGACCATCGCTTCGCGGGGAATTGCGTGCAATGTGGTAGCGGGGTTCCACCATGACCACTTCTTCGTTCCTGCAAACAAAGCCCAAGAGGTTGTGGGAATGCTTGCTAGCCTCTCGGAGCAGGCGCGCGGCTGGGTGGAAGGCAAATCGGCAAACGCATAGCACGGCCCAAGCCAACCCCCAATGTAGGGCTACTCGAGCTAGGGTTGAGAGATGACGTTACCGGCGACGTATCGCGATGAAGCCATCGTTCGCATGGCTGATGGCACGGTGAAGCAGACCAATCTTCTCTCGGGTACTGAAGTATGGACTGTCCCCGGCAGGGGGGATCGGCCGATCCCATCTGCACTGCCAGAACCCCGTGCGATCAACCCCCACCAAAACGGTGCATTCTGCCCGTTTTGCGAGAAGCGCTATCTTGAGACACCCCCGGAGAAGGAGCGTTTGGTCCGATTCGGCGACAGCCAGTGGAAATACCTCAGTGACCTAGGCGCGGACCAGCTCTTCGATACTGTGGCAGATTTCCGGAGAATCCCCAACCTCTTTGAAATCGTCTCCTATAACTACTGGCACCTCAATCACGGACACGTCCCGACTGAAGCCCAGCACCGTCGAATGGCCGAGTACCTGGCCTCGGATGCGGGCTACGATCACGTGATGCGGCTGGTTCACGACCGCATGCTGGCCTCAGGCATGACGGAAGACGAATGTGACGCACTGAGTGATTCGGACAAACTCCAGCAAGCCAATGGGTTTTTCTCCGGCGGACACGACCTCGTCATCCCCCGACGCCACTACACCTACGGCGCAACGCAAACTGACCAGCTGGCAGGGTCCGGAACCCTGACGCCGGATGAGCACGAACAGTACATTCGTCTCACCGTGAAGGCAATGGACAACCTCTACCACTTGGACCCGGCTGTTCGCTACGTAGTCGCATTCCAGAACTGGCTCAAGCCAGCTGGCGCCTCCTTTGACCACCTCCACAAGCAACTTGTGGCGATCGACCAGTTATCAGTCCAGTCACAATCCGAGCTGGAACGGCTGCGGAAGAACCCCGCCATTTACCAGGAGATCCTCCGGGTCGCAACGACAAGGAAACTGGTCATTGCTCAGAATGACCACGCGATCGCCCTCGCTGGATTCGGGCACCGCTACCCGACGGTTGCCGTGTGGCCCACCGGAGCGCCCTACAATCCGTGGGAAGCGAACCCGGAGCAACTACGGGGCATCTCCGACATGCTTCACGCAGTGCACGCTGCGACGGGCGTGAAGATCCCAACGAACGAAGAGTGGTACTACCGCCCACCCTCCGTGAGCATCCCAATGCGGTGGCGCATCCTGCTGAAGTGGCGGGTGTCTACCATGGCGGGGTTCGAGGGCGGTTCGCGGATCTACCTGAACACCATCGACCCCTGGCGCGTCCACAACCGGGTAACTTCCACACTGGCAGAGCTTCGCGACGCGGGAGCGATCAGCCCACTGCGAGTTGGCGCAGAGTGCTCTGTCGACCCCTCCCTGCTTGATTGACGACCCCGCTGGGCCCTGGGCGTTCAGAAGGTCTCGACCCACTCCTTGAGCCCCGTGAGGATCTCCGCGTCCGGGTACGCGGGCTGGATGTCCGCCCACGACACCGCGCCGGTGAGAGCAATTGAGGGATCCAGAGGGTATGCGACGGCGTGCTCCGCAAGGATCTGCTGTCCTTGGGGAGAAGTCAGCAGGTCCACAAACTCCTTTGCAAGGGCAACCCGATCGGCCGCTGTTGCGACGGTAACCGCACTGACCTCGCGGCGCACGCACGAGTCTGGGAGCACTTTGAACTGCGTGTCGGTAGCAAGATTGTTGGGATGCCGAAGCGGCACGAGGGCGGAACCCACAATGCCGGGCGCTGTGTCCGCGGAGGCAGCTTCTTCGTTCGCCCCACTTTGTGCCCCGGACTGCGCGGCAGCTGAACCGGTGGAGAAGCCCTCAAACACTTCCCAATCAACACTCCAAAGGGGCAGGAGTGCCAGTGCCGAGGGAGATGCGAATGGGTCAGATATCGCAGCAACACTGTACTGCTGCTCGGCGGTGAGGTCCGACAACTGACTCGGCATCGCAACATTGTTGGCCGAGAACCAAGTGCGGTTTGCTAGCAAGCAAGCCGCATCATGCCCGTAACGTACCGAATCCACTCCGCCTTCGATCTGCATGGAATCTGCTGTCAGGACACCCTTGACACCGCTACTCTCAAGCCACAGCGGGTCGCTTCCAACAAGAACATCCACCGACGTCAGCGGCGCACCGCCCCCGACCTCGTCCAAGCGCGTGGCATCCACAACAACCTGACGATAGCCCACACCGGATACCCCCGACAGTGCTTCGAGACTCGCGAGCGGCCACTCTTCACCCTTTGGCACTGCAATGGTCACCACTTCCGTAGAGCCCCCGCTCTGCGCACTGCCACCCCAGGTCAATGCGACATTGGTCGGGAGGCTTGCCGTGCACGCGGACAGGGTAGCGACACTACCTCCGAGCAACAAAGTTGCTGCTGCTCGCGTCCAACTCCTACGCGGCACCTTCGCCCTCGAAACACTGCTCTGATGATTCACGCTTCGAGATTACCCTTTACGATAGGAGATAGCGCCACGGCGCGCACCAAGCACGCGCGTGGTCCACACAGCAGAGAAGGTAGGGAACTGATGAACCTCCAGGCAAGAATCGCAGGCATCGCCGCGATGGCCATCTCCTCATTCGTGGCCCCAAAAATTGCAGCATTTGTTTGGGAGACAACGACGGGCAATAAGCCACCATCGGAAGATGAGGGCAGCCGACTTGGCCAGCTACTAGCGTACGCTGCCATTTCTGCGGTACTAGTGACAGCCTTTCAGCACGTTGGCCACACGATGACGGCCAAGTATTTGGTGGATGCAAAGAACCCCGACTCCCAAGATGAGGACGCCGTCCAGGCCTAAGCGGCGCCTGTCGCGGATAGCCGCAGCGCCACGGCGTAGGACGGGCCTAACCTCAGCTGGCTCTTGATAGAGGCAGCAGGGCGTCCAGGTCAGCTCGCTGACCTGAGGCGTCAACCTTGCCCGACTCGAGGGCATCAACCCACGACTGGAGTCCCGACACCAGCATCAACCAGGTGGCGGCATCCATCTCAACGACTGCGGGTGGCGTACCTCGACGATGCGCTGCACCCGCAATGATCTGTGTGGCGCCGAACGGCACCACACGGACCTCCACCGATGCCCCGGGGGCATCATCAGCAATCCTCTGCAACGTGTAGCGGACGGCTAGCGCCGTATCCTCCCGGTCCGGGCGCAGACCGCTGGCTGTTTCAGCAAGCCAACGGTCCCACGCACCGGTACCGTCCTCATCACGAATTCGGCGCAGCGCCATTGGGCTAGAAGACCCCCTGGGCGTGCATCGCGTCCGAGACCCTGAGGAATGCGCGAATGTTAGCACCGACGACGTAGTCCCCGGGCTTGCCATATTCTTCTGCCGTCTCAAGACAACTGCGGTGAATGTTGCTCATGATGACAGCCAGCTGACCTTCGACCTCTCCGAAGGTCCAGCGTGCGCGTGCGGCATTCTGCTCCATCTCGAGAGAAGAGACAGCAACACCGCCAGCATTCGCAGCCTTACCGGGGGCGAAAAGGATACCCGCATCGGCGAAAATGTGGATTGCTTCGGGAGTGCAGGGCATGTTTGCACCCTCGGCCACAATCACGCAACCGTTCTTTGCCAGATGCTTAGCGTCGTCCTCGTCCAACTCATTCTGGGTTGCACACGGCAGAGCGATGTCGCAGGGCACTGACCAGGGGCGGCCTTCAGCGTGGAACTGGGCACTGGGTCGCTCCGCTACATAGTCTGAAGCCCGGCCACGGCGCTTCTCCTTGATTTCCTTAAGGAGCTCAATATCAACGCCTTCGGGATCGTAAACCCACCCGGAAGAGTCTGAGAAGGTGACGGGCTTAGCGCCAAACTGTAGAGCCTTCTCAATGGCGTATATAGCAACGTTGCCAGAACCTGACACGGTGACTACGCGACCCTCCAGATCATCCCCGCGGTTGCGGAGCATGTCCCGCGCGAAGAAGACTACGCCGTAGCCGGTTGCCTCGCGGCGGGCCTGCGAGCCACCCCAATCGAGGCCTTTGCCAGTGATTACGCCGGTCTCCCAACGGTTCTTCAGTCTGCGATACTGACCAAACAGGAAGCCAATTTCACGTTCACCCACGCCAATATCTCCCGCTGGCACATCTGTCTTGTCACCAATGTGACGGGCAAGTTCAGTCATGAAGGCCTGACAGAAGTTCATGACTTCCCAGTCCGACTTGCCATGCGGGTCAAAGTCAGACCCACCTTTGCCGCCGCCGATGCTCTGTCCGGTCAGGGCATTCTTAAAGATCTGCTCAAACCCGAGGAACTTGATGATGTTACGGTTCACCGACTGGTGAAACCTCAAGCCCCCCTTGTAGGGACCCAGAGCAGAGTTGAACTCGACGCGATATCCGCGGTTGACCTGCACGGTACCCGAATCATCCACCCACGGAACGCGGAAAAGGATTTGTCGCTCTGGTTCGACAAGGCGCTCAAGGAGCGAGTGGTCAGCCAGGGAAGGATCCCTCTCAACCGCCAGGGAAATACTGCTGAGCACCTCGACAACTGCCTGTTGGAACTCCGGTTCGCCAGGGTTACGACGACGCACTTCTTCGAGTGTCCGTTCAACTTGCGGATGCATACTCATTCCTCTCCATATTTCCCGCCGGGAAGCGGGCCCACTATGCGCGGGCGACGCCAATTAAACGCCCTTGCCACACGATCCGCGCAGTTCGTCCAGATAATGCAACGCAGCCCTCGTGATGTAGGACTCAGTCGCGTACTCACCAGCCGCCAGTGCCAGGATCGCGGTTGCGTGACTCCTGGCTCTCACGCAGACGCTCACTTTGGTCCCGATTCTTCTGTTCCAGCTCCTCGCGGCGTTCTCGCTCCTCAGGAGACTCCCCAGGGACCTCGTTCGTTTGCCCCGAGCCATCCGAAGATTCACCCGGAGTCTCTTCTGCGTCACCTGACCCTTCGCTCGAATCATCCGCCGTAAGGTCACCAATCTTTTCGCGGAGCCTATCCCCCGCCTCGCCTGTTGCCTGATCCATCTCAGGGTCGACCTGTTGGTTCTGCTCTCCCTGGTCGCCCTCGTCCGATTCGCCACCGCCGGAAGAGTCGTCCTCCGAAGGATCCCCGGCTGACCCCTGCACCTGGCAGGGTGACACCCATCCCAAAGCAGTCTCGTAGAGTTCGATGGCGCCCGAGTCATCCGCGGCGGATACTGCGGCATCACCCTGCATCTCTACCGCTGCTGAGAGGTTGAATCTCACAGAGCACTCGTATGAGAAGGCACCGATGCTCCCGTCCTCTTGGACCGTCGCCTTGGGGACGCCCTCGAACGCATCCTTGAGCAGGGTCAATCCACCTTCAACGTCACCTTCGTGGACCAGGGCTGTCCCCAGGTTGTACTGACCCACCCACGTCTGTGGGAAACGACTTGTCACCAGCGCTTGCTGCTCGTAGGCAACCCGGGCTTGAGACCAATCGTCACGTTCCACAGCGTGACTCGTTGAGGAGCTCCACAACCACAGCCCGATCAGCGCCGTGCCCGCAACCAGGAAGACAATCACTATGGGGAGCGTCCACCACAGCACGTGCAGGATGCGACGGTTTCTTACGCCCGGAGGGGGTGCGGGCAGGGTGATGGCACCGAACGGTTGCCCCACCTCTGGAGCGGAGCCGTTGAATGTCCCATAGTGCGGGGCTGGACTCCCCTGCTGACCCGCTCCGGGAGTCGGCTTGCGGCGGTAGGAATCGTTATAGCGCACGCGTCCTCCGTAACCTCACCACAGCCCGGGTGAAGACGGCAATCTCCCAGCAAACCAGAAGAGCAAGACCCAGTGCCGGGATCCATGTCAGATACGAGTAGGTAAAGACGGTGGGACGGCCCTCAATCACCGTGTTTGCACCATCCATAAACTCCCCTCCGAGTGCCTGCAGTTGCACCTCCGTTGGGTTGAGCAGCAGGGGCATTCCCAACTCGCTGGCGAGTGCTTGGAGGGAGGCCTCATCAATGGAAGAGATCGCGGTCTGCCCACCGTCGTCGGTCATGTACTCATCCGTCGCTCCTGTGCCACCCACGCCGTAGATCCGCATCGGTCCGCCCTCCGGGGTGCCATACCCGAGGACGGCCCCACCATCAACCAGGTCAAACACCTCACTCCACGCACCGCCCTCGGACGCCTGCGGCGGCATCATGCCATCGGTTGCCTCCCCGTCTGAGAACACCACTAGGTAGCGCAGATTCTGAGGGCGTGCTTCCGCTGCCCCTTGCAGAAGGTCATGCACAACCGTTGCCGGCCTCTCCAATGACGACCCCGTGGAGAACTCCGAAACCTCCTGGTGAAGATTGTCCGCAAAGTTGACCACCGCTGAACTGTCCGTGGTGACAGGCAGTTCAACGCGTGTTGATGAATCCCATGTCACCACCGCGAAACGTGCGGACGAGGACGCCTCCACCAGAGTCCGAATATCCCTGCGGACAGCCTCGAGTCTCGGGGCACCACCGGGACCGTCCTCGGCGGCCATTGATCCCGTCCGATCAACGGCAAAAATTATTTCAACGTTCGAGACCACATCTTCTTGCTCCACTGCAATCGCAGGACCTGCGAATGCCAGCCCGAGGAGCAGGACCATCCCACCCCTGCGGAGCAGGGTGAGGAGACCGCGGCTGCCTCTGGCGTCTCGACGTCCTCGAACAAATGCCCAGGTCACCAGTGCTAGACCGACGACAAGGAACAGTCCCAGAACAACGGGGCTGAGCAACGGCTGAAACGTCATGGCCGCCTCACCACCGCTATCGCTAGGAAGGCTAGTAGTCCCCACGCGGTCCATGCGAGGGCGGTGCGGGGCACAGTCGTCTCGACTGTCTTGATCTCGCCTTCCAAGTCGGCGAGCTGTTCAGCCTCAATCTTTGCGACGATCTGGGCGATTGCGCCCGGGTCAGACGCGTCATAAAACTCGCCACCCGCGCCCTCAACGACGCTGCGGAGCTGCTCGCCCTCCGCAGTCAAGACACCGCCAACCGCAGGGTAGAGCGCAATGATGTCTATGTCGGCCTTAGTTGCCGTCTCAACGGCCTCACCGAGCGTGTAGATTTGCTCCCCCATCACTTCGTTATCTGTAGCCAGCAAAATGGTGCGCGAACGCTCAGAATCCATGTTGTCAAAGCCCATGACACAGGTGGCTAGCCCGTCACCCACCAGGGAAGCAATCTCTTGGCCATCCGGAGCGTCAATGCCCTCCAGGTAGGACGAAAGCTCCGGAGTGACCAGAACGTACTCACCTTCAGGACCGAGGTAGCCGCGATCAATTACTCCCGCAGCTTCGCCCAAGACGGACGAGACCAACTCATAGTCATCGGTGAGAGGGAAACGGGTGATAGTTTGTGCGCTCCACAGTTGCAGTGCCAGCCGTTCGCCCTCGAAACTCTCCACCATTTCCTGGAAGCTGCGGAGGATCTGCCCGTCGTACGGCAGCATAGACCCGGATGCGTCCAAGCAGAGAACGATGTCACGGCTCGCCAACTTGGGATGGTCAACCCTGCGCTCAACGGGCAGTCCAGCAGACACGGAAACGCCACCGATCACTACCGCAAGCGCAGCCGCAGCACCAGCCATCGTCCACCGCGACCTCGAGCGTTCCTTTTGGAACGCGGGTAGTCTGCGCATCGCTGCCGTGTTGGCGACCCAGGTGACGGGACCTCGTCCTCGGCCCCGCGTAGTCCACCAGGCCAGCACCGCTGTCAGTATGAGAACGATGAGGACGAGGACAAACAGCCAGGGGTACTTCATCCGTTCACCACCTTGCTCGCAAGCTCTGCCCCGCGCTGGACCATCGCAGTTGCGCCCTGGGGTGGGAAAGTCTCATTCTCACACCACCGCAATGCCTCCGTCAGCAACGGCCACATCGGTAGGTTTTGAGCGACCTCCAGTGAAGTTTGGGACTCGATATTGAGGCCGGTCTTCTCCGTTGCCGCGGCACGAATCAAAGAGGCAAGCGCGAAGTGGGCATCTCTTGCCGTGATCTGGCCCGCGGCAAATCCTTCTTGCACCTCTGCAATGTGGCGGTTGTAGCGACCGCGTTGCAGTTGGCCCAAGGTCTTGACGGAACCCTGCTTCTCTACCTTCGAGCCACGATAGACGATTATCAGTGTCACACTCCAGGCGACCGCAACAACGATGATAATCGCGCCCAGGACCCACACCCAGTTGGAATAGACCAGGGGTTCGCGAAGCTCAGGCTGCACGCTTGCCCCCTCCAACAACGTCCACCAGTGCGGGCAACACGTCGTCCATTCCACCGACACGCCGATATGTCAGGGGGAGGGCCTCCAGCCTCCGGTCAACCTCTTGGCGGCGGATCTTGCGGAACATTCTCCACTGGGCTTCAATCACCTGGTTGCCTTCAACAAATGCGGGAAGTGGGCCCGCGGTGACATCGACAAGCTCTGTGGGGTCTTGCTTAGCGCGCGCTTTGGCACCCAACTTTGCGTCGCCGGGGCGTGTGGGGTCAAGGTCTTCAATCAAGAAGAGCCCCACTTGGTGACGTGATGTGAGCCGCCGTAGGAGGGCGGCTGTTGCATCACTGATCTGACTATCATCACTAATGACGAAAACCAGGGATCGGCGCCTACCTAATTCAACGTGACGCAACAGCGCTGGCAGATCTGACTGCCCAGAAGAAACCGTGGCAGACGATGCGACCCTCAGCAGGGTTTCGGCGTGACCAACTCCGGCGCGAGCAGGCATCGAGCGGACGCCGCCAGCACTTCCCGCCACTAGTCCAAGTAGGTCACCGTGCGCCGACACCAGCCAAGATAGGGCTCTCACAAGTTCTGCGGCAACGAGATTTTTTGCGCTTCCGTCCTCGGCCAAAGCAGCCATGGATGCTCCGGTGTCGGAAGCTACAGTCACGGAGAGCACCGCGGTTGATTCAAACCTCTTCACCACGGGTTGGCCTCTGCGGGCTGTACCCTTCCAATCGATGTCGGAAATATCGTCGCCGTATCTATACTCCGCCATGTCAAGAAATTCGTGGCTGCTGCCCGCTCCCTCGCCACGGTGGTACCCATCCAGAAGAGAGAGCAGCTTCTTCTGGACCGGATAGGCAACCAGTCGGGAGTAGTCCTGTAGGCGAGGTGACGACATGGGATTCTACGGAACTGGAACGACGTTGAAGGAGGCGTCTATCAGGCCCGTTACTGAGACGCCGTCTGCAACGGCGTCCCAGGTCCGCACTAGTCGGTGGCGAAGAACAGAGTGGCGCATAGCCTTGACGTCATCGGGGACCACATAGTTGCGACCGCTCATGAGTGCGTGCGCCTGGGCAACTTTCATTAGGGCTATGCCACCGCGGGGAGACGCGCCCATCCGCAGGTGTTTGTCGAGGCCGGGCAGCGGATTGGGGCCGCCCCCTCGCGTCGTGTTGATGACGTCGACGATGTACGCCTTGATCGCGGGGTGGACGTAGACCCGGGACGTGTAGGTCTGGAGCTCTTCTAGCTCGGCTAAAGAAATCGGTGTTGCCACACTGGGCCTGTTGAAGGCTCCAGCATCAATCATCTCTAGAACTTCTGCTTCTTCGCTGGCGCTGGGGTAAGAAATCACGACTTTCATGAGGAAGCGATCCATCTGCGCCTCAGGAAGAACGTAGGTGCCTTCCTCTTCAATGGGATTCTGGGTTGCCATCACCATGAAGGGCTGGGGGAGGCGGTGGTTCTCCCCACCGATCGTGGTCTGTCCTTCTTGCATCGCTTCAAGCATTGCGGACTGAGTCTTGGCAGAGGAGCGGTTGATCTCATCGAGCAGCACAAAGTTCGCGTGGACAGGGCCCAACTGCGTGATGAAGGTGCCTTCTTGTTGCTTGTAGATCTGGGTGCCCACAATGTCAGAGCGCATCAGGTCAGGGGTGCCTTGGTTGCGGCGGAAGGAACCGGATACGGC
>ERZ1645187.3236-NODE-3236-length-13819-cov-136.102296_pt1 | contig 13819 bp, 10 predicted proteins | sample MGYA00575352_ERZ1645187 | MGnify/ENA primary metagenome ERZ1645187 (study PRJEB40837, sample SAMN11349314) | freshwater sediment metagenome | isolation source: river sediment | host: Sediment | place: India: Wazaribad , New Delhi | collected 2017-02-21 ...
TCAGGGACAAACGCCCATGGCAAAGCGCTTGACCGACAAGACAGTCGCTCATCCGCCCCTTCGGGGCACCTTCCCCCGCGAGGGGGGAAGGAAGAGGGCCTCCGCTGTGACGAGGGACCGCGGCGCTTCGCGTATCGTGTGGGAGCACCGCAGATGACCCTTCCCACCTCCCCCAAGACCGGCCTTTCCGCCCTGCCGCGCGGCATCTGGGTGCTCGGCTTCGTGTCGATGGCGATGGACGTCTCCTCGGAGATGATCCATGCGCTGCTGCCGGTCTATCTGGTCACCGTGCTCGGGGCCTCGACGCTCGCCGTCGGGTTGATCGAAGGCATCGCCGAGGCGACCGCCTCGATCACCAAGATCGTCTCCGGCGCGCTCTCCGATCGGCTCGGCACCCGCAAGTGGCTGGCGGCGCTCGGCTACGGCCTCGCCGCGGTCACCAAGCCGGTGTTCCCGCTCGCCCCGTCGCTCGCCTGGGTGACGGCGGCGCGTTTCGTCGACCGCATCGGCAAAGGCATCCGTGGGGCGCCGCGCGACGCGCTCGCCGCCGACGTCGCCCCGCCGGAGATGCGTGGCGCCGCCTTCGGGCTCCGACAATCGCTCGACACCGTCGGCGCCTTCGTCGGGCCGTTCCTGGCGATCGGCCTGATGTGGGCGAGCGGCGGGTCCTACGTCACCGTCTTCTGGGTGGCGGTGATCCCGGCCTTCGTCGCGGTCGGGCTGATGATCTTCGGCATCGAGGACGTCCGCCCAGTGGCGACGAAACACGACGCCAACGCGTCCGTGGCGGGGCGTGAGCCGCTCGGCGGGGCCTTCTGGAGCGTGGTGGCGGTCGCCGCCGTCTTCGGTCTGGCGCGCTTCTCCGAGGCCTTCCTGGTGCTGAAGGCTTCCGCCGTCGGTCTGCCGGCGATGCTGGTGCCGCTCGTCCTGGTCGTCATGAACGTCGTCTACGCCGTCGCCGCCTATCCCGCCGGGGCGCTGTCCGACCGGGTGGGGCGGACGGCGCTGCTGCTCGTCGGTCTCGCGATGCTGGTCGCCGGCGATCTGGCGCTGGCCTTCGGCGACGGGCTGGCGCTCGTCGGCTTCGGCATCGCCGCCTGGGGGCTGCACATGGGCCTCACTCAGGGGGTGATCACCGCGATGGTCGCCGACACCGCCCCCGCCGCCCGGCGCGGCACCGCCTTCGGCGTGTTCAACTTCGTCGTCGGCGTCGCGGCACTCGCCGCCAGCGTGCTGGCCGGCGCTCTGTGGGACGGCTTCGGTCCGCGCGCCACCTTTCTCGCCGGCGCCGGCTTCGCGCTGGTCACGGCGGCCGGCGTCGCGATGCTGCGGCGCACACGCGCCGCACGTCGGGCGGAGGCCGCCGCGCTCGACGAAAAAGGCGCGAATCCGAGCTGATATTACGTCAGTATCATTGACCTTTTCCGGCGGTGCGCCTAGCGTGCGCACCCTTTCCATTGTCGGGTGAACACCATGTCCGCGGTCGATTGGTCCCACGTCTTCGCCACCCGTTCGGAGCGCATGCGCGCCTCCGAGATCCGTGAGCTGTTGAAGCTCCTCGATCAGCCCGACATCATTTCCTTCGCCGGCGGCATTCCCGATCCCGTACTCTTCCCCGTCGAGGCGATCCGCAAGGCGCAGGACGAGATCCTCGCCGACCCGACGCTGGCGGCGCAGGCGCTGCAGTATTCGGTGTCGGAAGGCTATGCGCCGCTGCGGCGCTGGATCGTCGACTTCATGGGGAAGAACGGCGTTCCCTGCACGATCGACAACGTGTTGATCACCTGCGGTTCGCAGCAGGGCCTCGACTTCCTCGCCAAGATGCTGATCTCGCCCGGCGACACGGCGCTGACCGAGGCGCCGACCTATCTCGGCGCGCTGCAGGCCTTCAACGCCTACGAGCCGCGCTACGATCGCCTCATCCTCGACGGCGGCAACACCACGCCGGCGGCCTATGTGGGCGCGGCGGCGGCGAACGGCGGGCGGGTCAAGTTCGCCTATGTCGTGCCCGACTACGCCAACCCGACCGGCATCACCATGTCGGTCGAAGCGCGCCACGGCCTCCTGGCGCTGGCCGAGGAGCTGGACGTCCCGGTGATCGAGGACAGCGCCTATCAGGCGCTGCGCTTCGACGGCGAGCCGCTGCCCTCGATCCTGTCGCTCGACTGTGCTGCGAACGGCGGCGACATCGAGAAGACCCGCACCGTCTATTGCGGCACCTTCTCCAAGACGCTCGTGCCGGCGCTGCGTGTCGGCTGGATCGTCGCGGCGACGCCGTTGATCCAGAAGCTCGTCCTGGTGAAACAGGCGGGCGATCTCCACTCCTCGACCCTCAACCAGATGGTCATGGCGCGGGTCGCCGAGACCACCTACGAGGCCAACGTCGAGCGGGCGATCGCGCTCTATCGCGGCCGGCGCGACGCGATGATGGCGGCGCTCGACGCCTCGATGCCGCAGGGCACCTCGTGGACCCATCCGGAGGGTGGTCTGTTCGTCTGGGTGACGCTGCCCGCAGGCATCGACGGGGCGGATCTGCTCGCCCGCGCCATCGCCGAGGAGCGGGTCGCCTTCGTCCCCGGCAAGGCGTTCTTCGCCACCGACGCGCAGGCCGACACCATCCGTCTCAACTTCTCCTCGCCCAACGAGGCGCAGATCGCCGAAGGCATCGGCCGCCTCGGGCGGTTGATCGCCCGGATGGCGGGAGCGTCCGCCGCGGCCTGAGACGAAGGATCCCCCCGATGCCGATCGGCCATCTCCTGCTGGCGTTGATGGTCGTCGCCATCTGGGGCTTCAACTTCGTCGTCATCAAGGTCGGCCTCGCCGACGTGCCGCCGCTGTTCCTCACGGCGCTGCGATTCCTCTTCGCAGCGCTGCCGGCGGTGTTCTTCGTGAAGCGGCCGGCGGTCTCCTGGCGGCTGCTCGTCGGCTTCGGTCTGATCTTCGGGGTGGTGAAGTTCGGCCTGCTGTTCGTCGGCATGAAGGCGGGGATGCCGGCGGGGCTCTCCTCGATCGTGCTGCAGATGCAGGCGTTCTTCACCATCGGCTTCGCCTTCCTGGTGCTCGGCGAACGGCCGGTGCCGATCCAGTATCTCGGCGCGGCGGCGGCGATCGGCGGCATCGCGATCATCGGGGCGACGCGGTGGCAGGGCGCCGAGCTGGTGCCGTTCCTGCTGGTCATCGCTTCGGCGGCCTGCTGGGGAATCTCCAACATCCTGACCAAGAAGGCGGGCCGCATCGACATGCTGGCCTTCATCGTCTGGACGGCGCTGGTGCCGGTGCTGCCGCTCCTCGCCTTGTCGTGGATCTTCGAGGGACCAGCGGCGATCGGCGCGGCGCTCGCCCATCCGTCGTGGACGGCGATCGGGGCGGTCGCCTATCTCGCCGTCCCGACGACGCTCTTCGGCTACGGGGTTTGGAGTTTCCTGCTCTCCCGCCACCCGGCCGCCACGGTGGCGCCGCTCACGCTGCTGGTGCCGGTGTTCGGCATGGGCTCGGCGGCGTTGGTGCTGGGCGAGCCGTTCGGCCGGCTGGAGATGCTCGGCGCGGCGCTGGTGTTCGTCGGGCTGGTGATCAACGTGCTGGGGCCGCGGGTGGCGCTCCGGCTGCGGAGGTGAGGGACGGTGGCCGACCGCAGCCCGAGTTCAAATTGCACCTCTAAATTAAGTAATTATACTAACTGCGATTCACATTGAGAATTGAGTTTGATAGATCGGAAGATATGCTTTTTGGGAACGATTACCCGGGCACGGGAATGATCCGCGCACATTGACCTCGGGGGTGCGAAGACTTATGGCATCAAAAAAGCAACCATTTCGTTATTTTGAGAAATTAATCCAGATTGGATTAGAGATAGTCTTACAAGCGATTATAACGCTCATAATGCTGGCAAGTCTTTCGGTCGTTGAAAAGCTATTTTATATTTTTTGGTCTGGGCAGCCCGTTTTATTTAGAGGGCTTACAATGGAAATGCCAATTAGCTGGCTTATAGATACAGCAAAAATCGGACTTATTCTGGCGTTTGCGTTTTCTCTCATTTCTATGTCTATTCGATATGCCAGCAATCGGCCAATAGATAAATCAGAATTGAGTGGCCGCGATGAGTGAGATTGAGGGCAATTCTGAAGGAAGGAATTTCCCTTTTTCTGAGGAAATATTTGACGTCGCGAGAAGAGTTGGATGGTTCTTGGCTCTCGCGGTGTCGGCGACGTGTCTGCATTTCTTTACAGACTATCTAGTTAAGATCGAAATTGGTGGATTTTTGATTCTCCTTCTTAGGATTCTAGAATACTTACTATTTATATGCGACTTTATTGTTTTTGCTCTCTACACAATCACCAGGACACTCATTACTTCAAAGGAGCTATTGAGGCAAATTGGGATTGATATTGAGAATCTGTTTCGATAATGAATGTTTTACACAATTAATACGTATTATTATTATTTATAATAATATAAATATTGTGACCTCTAGAATTAATTGAAGAGATTTTTTAAAAATTCGACTCGGTTGTAGGAACGAAAAACCCCGGCCTCTCGACCGGGGTTTCGCAATTCTGGACGGTTCGTCCCGGGTCGATCAGAGACCGAAGCCCTTGAACTTGTCCTTGAACTTGGAGATGCGGCCGCCGCGGTCGAGCAGCTGCTGGGAGCCGCCGGTCCAGGCCGGATGGGACTTCGGGTCGATGTCGAGGTTCAGCGTGTCGCCGTCCTTGCCCATGGTCGACCGGGTGAAGAACTCGGTGCCGTCGGTCATCACCACCTTGATGGTGTGGTAGTCGGGATGAATGCCCTGCTTCATCGGTCTGTCCCCGTCTCTCGGAGTGATCGGCCCGGCGCCGGTGGCGGCGCGACGAGGAGCGATCGGAATGGTCGGCGACGAAAGACGAGGCCGCGGGCTCGGAGCCGCGGCCGTCTCGTCGGTTCGGGCGTCTGCATATCCCATCTCGGGCTCGGGAACAAGCGCCGGCTCACAGAGAAACGCCCGGCCGGCGCCGCCTTTCTCACCCAAACGTGTCGTCGTCGCGGGCGACGTCGGACTTGATCCCGGCGGCGGTTCGGGTCAATGAACTCGCGTCTCGCGCGACGGTGGTTTCCGCTGCGGCGTGGGACGCGTGGGACGATGGGCCGAGAGGCCCCAGGGCGAGGACGAAGACCCGTGCGCAGAACCGCTTCCGCCGACGCGGCGACCTCCACCGACGCCGCCACGCGCCGCCGCTCGGTCGCCCCGCTCAAGGCGCTGTTGCCTTTCCTCGCCCGCCATCGCGGCCACGTGGTCGCCGCCTTCGCGGCGCTGGTCGCGGCCGCGGGCGTGACGCTGCTCCTGCCGCTCGCCATCCGGCGGATGATCGATCACGGCTTCTCCGCCGCCGACGGGGCCTTCATCGATCGCTACTTCGGCATGCTGGTGATCCTCGCCGCGGCGCTGGCGGTCGCCTCGGCCACCCGATACTACCTCGTCACCTGGCTCGGCGAGCGCATCGTCGCCGATCTGCGCGCCCAGGTGTTCGAGCACGTCACCCGGCTCTCGGCCGATTTCTGGGACCGCTCGCAGTCGGGCGAGATCGTGTCGCGGCTCACCGCCGACACCACCCAGATCAAGTCGGCGGTCGGTGCCTCGGCCTCGATCGCGCTGCGCAATCTCTTCCTGTTCATCGGCGCCATCGCGATGATGATCGTCACCAGCCCACGGCTCTCCGGTCTGGTACTGCTCGCCATCCCGGTGATCGTGCTGCCGCTGGTCGGCTTCGGCCGCAAGGTGCGCGCCCGCTCGCGTCATGCCCAGGACACGCTGGCTTCCGCCGCCGCCTTCGCCTCGGAGAGCATCGGGGCGATGCGGACGCTGCAGGCCTTCACCAACGAGGGCTCGGCGATCGGCCATTTCTCCCGCGCGGTCGAGAGCGCCTTCGGCGCGGCGCGGGCCTCGACCAAGGCGCGGGCGCTGCTCACGGCGGTCGCCATCTTCACCGTCTTCGGCTCGGTCGTGGCGGTGTTGTGGATCGGCGCCACCGACGTGCTCGCCGGTCGGCTCACCCCCGGCTCGCTCTCCCAGTTCGTGCTCTATTCGGTGTTCGCCGCCGGTGCGCTCTCCGAACTCTCCCAGGTGTGGGGCGAGATCGCGCAAGGGGCGGGTGCGGCCGAGCGGCTCGGTGAGCTGCTGCACGAGCAGCCGTCGATCACCGCGCCGGCGAACCCGGTGGCGCTACCGGTGCCGTCGCTCGGCGAGGTGACTTTCGAGGGCGTGCGCTTCGCCTATCCCGGGGCGCCGGACCGGATCGTGCTGGACGGTGTCGATCTCACCGTGAGACGCGGCGAGAAGGTGGCGCTGGTCGGTCCGTCGGGGGCCGGCAAGTCGACGCTGTTCCATCTCTTGCTGCGCTACTACGACCCGCAGGGCGGCGTGGTGTCGATCGACGGGGTCGACGTGAAGGCCGCCGATCCGACGGCGGTGCGCGACCGCATCGCCATCGTGCCGCAGGACACGGTGATCTTCGCCGACACGATCATGGAGAACATCCGCTACGGCCGGCGCGATGCCTCGGACGCGGAAGTGATCGCGGCGGCGGAAGCGGCGCTGGTCGACGAGTTCGTCGAGGCGTTGCCCGAGGGCTACGGCACGCAGGTCGGCGAGCGCGGCGTGACGCTCTCCGGCGGTCAGCGCCAGCGCCTCGCCATCGCCCGCGCCGTGCTGCGCGCCGCGCCGATCCTGCTCCTCGACGAGGCGACCAGCGCGCTCGACGCCGAGAGCGAGGCGACCGTCCACACCGCGCTCGAACGGCTCATGGTCGGCCGCACCACGCTGGTCATCGCCCATCGTCTGGCGACCGTGCTCGAATGCGACCGCATCCTGGTCATCGACGGCGGCCGGATCGTCGAGGAGGGCACCCACGAGGCGCTGGTGGCCAAGGACGGGCTCTACGCCCGTCTGGCGCGGCTGCAGTTCCAGGGCGGCGCCGGGACCGAGGGGTGAAGGCCCTGGCCCGATCTCGCGTGCGAGATCGGATGCCATCTTCAGGAGGACGATGTCGAGCCGCGAACGCTCCGAGCCACGCGAGGGGCCGGGGGAGCGCTCACGTCCTCACAGCCACGCCGGCACGCTCTCCCAGCCGAGCTGTTCCTCGACGGTGATGCGCTTGCGGGTCACCGCGAAGCGGCCGGCGTCGACGATCACTTCGGGGATCAGGGGGCGGGCGTTGTAGGTGCCGGACATGGTGGCGCCGTAGGCGCCGGCCGTCGCCAGCACCACGAGGTCGCCGCTCGCGAGCGGCGGCAGCTTGCGGCGCTTGGCGAAGGTGTCGGAGGATTCGCAGATCGGGCCGACGACGTCGTATTCGATTCGAGCCGCGCCCGGAGCCGGCTCGCGGACGGGCACGATGTCGTGGTGGCTGTCGTACATCGCCGGGCGCATCAGGTCGTTCATGGCGCCGTCGAGCACCGCGAACTGGAGATGGCCGCCGTCCTTGACGAAGACCACCTTGGAGACCAGCACGCCGGCATCCGCCACGATCGAGCGGCCGGGCTCGACCGCGAGTTCGCACCCCAGATCGCCCACCGTCTCGCGGATGGTGGCGGCGAGATCTTCCGGCGAGAGGCCGAGTTCGTTCTGGTAGGGGATGCCGAAGCCGCCGCCGAGATCGAGGCGGGTCAGCGCGTGGCCGCGGGCGCGCAGCTCGCGGGTGAGTTCGGCGACGCGGGCGTAGGCGGGGGCGAAGGGGCGGGTCGAGAGGATCTGCGAGCCGATGTGGACGGCGAGGCCGACGAGCCGCACGTTGGCCATCGCCTTCAGCTCGTTGTCGAGGCGCGACAGCCGATCGGCATCGACGCCGAACTTGTTGTCTCGTCTGCCCGTGGTGATCTTGGCGTGGGTCTCGGCGTCGACGTCCGGGTTGACGCGCAGCGCCACGTCGGCCACCACGCCGCGGGCGCGGGCGATCTCGTCGATGCGGTGCAGCTCCTCGTAGGACTCGGCGTTGAGCTGGTGGATGCCGGCGTCGAGCGCCTGGGCGATCTCCTCGTCGGTCTTGCCGACGCCGGAGAAGACGATCCGGCTCGCCGGGATGCCGGCGTCGAGGGCGCGGGTCAGCTCACCGCCCGAGACGATGTCGGCGCCGGCGCCGGCCTTGGCCAGCACCGAGACCACGGCGCGGTTGGCGTTGGCCTTCATGGCGTAGTGGATCGACACGTTCAGCGGCGCGAGGGCATCCGCCAGCCGAGCCCAGTTCTCGCGCAGGCGCTTGGCCGAATAGAGATAGAACGGCGTGCCGACTTCCTTCGCGACGCCCGCGATCTTCACGCCGTCGAGGGCGAGGTCGCCGTCGAAGTAGGAGAAGCAGGAGGCGGGCAGGCGGCGGGTGAGGTCGGTCATCGTCACGTCTCGGCACGGATCGGGAAGGCGGCGACGTAGCACGTTTCGCGGCGCGAGGGGAGGGCGAAGCGGGATCGACCGGCTCGGGAAACGCGACGGGCCGACGCGGAGCGCCGGCCCGGGGTCGTCTCGCGAGAGGGTGGTCAGAAGCCGCCGCCGGTGTCGCTGCCGCCACCGCCGTCCCCGCCGCCGAAGCCGCCGCCGGTCGAGAAGCCGCCGCCACCGCCGCCACCGCCGCCGAAGCCGCCGGACGAACCGCCTCCGCCCCAGGAGCCGCCTCCACCGCCCCAGTCGGAGCCGCCGAAGTTGCCGTCGGAGCGATGGCGCGGTGCATGATAGCCACCGAGGATGACGCGCCACAGCTCGGGGCTGGAGACGATGCCGCCGATGATGCCGCCGATGACGTTGCCGAGCATCGACTCGTTGTTGAAGGTGACGCCGGGGCGATCGTAGCCGGACTGGCGGAAGCGGTCGCGAGTCGCCTCGAGTTCGCCGCGGCGGCGGGCGGTCTCGCGGATGGTCTCGCGGGTCGCGGCGACGTCGGCCTCGGCGGTGGCGATGGCGTGGGCGTATTCCTCGATGCGCTGGACGATCTTCTCGTCCTCGGGCGTCGGCGTTTCGTAGGCCTGGGCCCACAGGGTGCGCAGATCGGTCGAGGCGAGGCTCGCGGCGACGCCTTCCATGGCGCGGGCGATCTCGGGATCGTTGCCCGAGACGAGGGCGCCGTGGCTGGCGTCGAGAGTGGCGAGGTCGGTCTGAACCGAGGCGATACCGGCGTTGCCGGCGTCGATCTCGGCGCGGATGGCGGCGAACTCCGCCTCGAGCGTCACGATGCCGTCGGCTTCGAGCGCGGCGCGCTCGATGGCGGTGCGGGCGGCTGTCGCCTCGGCCACGGCGGCGGCTTTGCGGTCGGCGTGTTCGCGCAGGCGCAGCGGGATCTCGAGCAGCATGGCGTAGTTCGGTCGCGCTTCGATGAAGCCGCAGACCTTCGCCACCTTGCGGTCGAAGAAGCGGGTGAAGGGGCCGGCCGCGTATTTCGAGGTGCCGAAGCCGTTCGTCCACAGATACATGAACAGACGATCGGCCTCGTAGGGGGCGCCCTTGGTCGCTCGATCCGCTTCGGCCTGATCGGCCTTGGCGTCGGCCTTGCGGGCGATCTCCTCGGCCTCGGCGACCTTCGCGTTCGCGGCGAGCCAAGCGCGGTCGGTGGCGAGGCGCGCCTGGGTTCCGGCGCGCAGCTCGTCCATGCGGGCGACCACGTCCTCGAGCCGGCCGGCGGAGCCGTAGCGTCGGGCCTGGGCGGTCTTCAGCGACTTGGTCGCCTCGGCTCGGCGCTGGACGATCTCTTCGAGCGCCTTCCGCTTCTCGGCCAGCACCTTCAGGGCTTCGCGTTCGGCGCGGTCGATGATGCCGGACACCTTCTCGCCGGCGAGCGCATCGAGGCGGACGCGGGCCAGCGTCCGATAGGCGTCGGCCTGTTCGAGGCGCAGGCGCTCGGCGTCCTGGGTGGCGGAGGCGAGGGCGGCGTCGAGACGATTCTCGTCGTCGCGGGCGCCGGCGATCGCCTGTTCGATCTGGAGGAGGGCGTCACGTCCGGAAATCATGATGTCACCACTTGGTGATGGCGCCGGTCATGACCGGCATGGACCAGCGGACGTCGAGCTCGCCGCGACGTTTCTCGCCGAGGCGAGTGTTCTGGATGATCTGGTCGTCCTGCTTGTCGCGGGCCACCTGATCGTAGGTGGCCTGCGGGACGCGCTGGCCCCAGATCTTCACCTTCGAGGTGGTCTGATCCTCCTCGTTGGTGATCGAGCGTTCGAGCGCCCGGCCGTCCTGACCGATCGCCTCGACGATCAGGTAATGATTGCGCGCGCCCGGCGACTTGGGGTTCTGCCGCCAGACACCGGAGCGGACGTCGGCACGCGAGACGATGCGAACCTGATAGACCTCGCGCAGGGTGGCGACGAGGCCGTCGAGATCGGCGAGCGACGCCTTCACGGCGGGCACGTCCTTGCGGGCGAGGGCGGCCTTGCCGCGGCCGGCGAGATCGGCCGCCCGGGCCTTGGCGTCGGCGGCGATCGCCTCGTCGAGGGCGGTGCGCTCGGCCTTGGCGAGGGCTGCCGGCAGGGTCTCGGTGATCTCGATGCGGGCGGCGGTGGCGGCGCGTTCGGCACCTCCGACGACGAAATACTGGTAGGCGCCGCCGACGATGGCGATCGCCAGACCGGCCGAGCCGAGGATCAGGCTCCAGCGCTTGCGGTCGACCCACATGGTCGCCAGTGTCCGGGCGAGGCTCGGCGGGGGCGTCGTGTAGACGAAGCGGCTCTCCTCCAGTGCCCGGACGCCCTGCTCGATGATGCTGTCCGGCACCTCGATGCCCTGGCCGGCGTAGATCTGGCGCAGGCGCTTGACCAACTCCGCCTTGCGGGCGTCGTCGTCGAGTTCCTTCAGCGCCAGGTTCTCCTGGTGACGCAGGGTGTCGACGACGTCCATGGCGAGCATGAGGTCGTCGAGCTTCTGCGGCGCGGCGGGCGGTGCGGAGGCGCTCGCGGTCGCGAGGGCCGAGGACGGGGCGACGTCGGTCATGGAGAATGCGCCTCATGCCGATGCCCGGCGGGAAGCCGCCGGGATGGGCCGTTCGGATCCCGCCGCCGGGGCGGGGCGGGAACGAGGGGCCGGAGGCCCGAGTGGCCTCCGGCGCCGAGCGGATCAGGCCTTGGGGGCCTCGAGGGTGTTGCCCTCGGCGACGAGGCGGGCGATGCGGCGCTTGCCGTCCTCGACCGCGTCGCGGATCTCGGCCGAGTTCTTGGTCGAGAGGTCGCGCATCTCGGCGATGATCTCGGTCGACTTGACCTGGAAATTCACCACGGAGTCGACCAGTTTCTTGACGGCGTCGGCGCGGATGGTGGGGCCGTAGCCGGCGCGCACCGCCGCTTCCTGGACCTTGTCGCCGATCTCGGCCAGCGCCTCGAGGCTCTTGGAGACGCCTTCCTTCATGGCATTGAGCGTCTCGGTCGCCTCGTGCAGGCCGAACATGCCGGTGAACGACGCCTTGAGGGCGGTCAGCACCGAATCGTTGGTCGAGAAGAAGCTCACCGCCTGCTGATAGACGCGCTCCTTGGCGTTGGTCGTCTGCATCAGACGCGCCATGATGACCTCGGAGGTGTTGTAGCCGATGGTCAGGTTGTCGGAGAGGTCCTTGGCGATCTGGTAGCGCTTCTCTTCGTCCTGAGTGCGGCGGACGTGCTCGTCGCGCACCATCTCGAGGCGGGCCTTCTCGGCCGGCTCGCCCTGGAAGGCGGCGACGGCCTTGCCGGCCTCGTCGAGGGCGGCCTTGGCGGCGTCCCACTTGCCCTCGGCGGTCTTCAGCACCTCGAGCGCCAGCACTTCGGCCTGCTTCAGCGCGCCGCGGTAGTCGCGGTAGCTGTCGAGGATGACGCCTTCGCGCGCGATCTGGTTCTTGGTCTCCTTGGAGACCTCTTGATAGATCGAGCGGATCTTGTCGAAACGGTCGGCGATGTCGCCGCGCGACAGCTTCATCCAGGCGTTGGTGGCGCGCTCGAAGATGTCGATCTTCCCGTCGGCGACCTGATCGACCATCTTCTTGGCGTCGTCGCGGATCGAGTCGAAGCCGGCGGTGATCTGCTTGTAGCGCTCGCCGATCTCCATGCCGGAGATCTGATTGCGCACCACCTCGTTGAAGACCTCGGTCTGGCCGAGGGTGCGGGTGATGACGACGATCTTGTCCGGGTCGAGGTCCGAGATCTTCTCGAGCAGGCCGACGATCGGCGCATCCTGGGTGGCCGGCGGGGCGAGGCCCAGATCGCGCAGCGCGCCCATCGCCTTGTCGAGATACTGCATCGGGGTCTTGATGATGACGTCGGACACGGGAAAGTCTCCCTGGCTCGGATGGGGCGGGGCGCCCGCGGGTGAGGGCGGCGGACCGGACGGTCGGCCGTCGCGTCAAGTGGTGATCGCCACCCCCGTCCGCCAGAGGGGGTGCGCGAGAATCGCTCGCCGTCGGTGACGCTGCGAAGACACGTCCGCGTGCCCGCGCTCCGCCACCGGGGAGGCGAGCGGAGCATGCCACAAGCCTCGCCTCGGCGATACGTCGTGCGCGGGGCTTTCGGAGGTCGTCGAACCCGCGTCGCGGGTGGGATGGTCACGGGCGCCGGAGACGCTATCTTGGTCGCGGCGAAAACAAGAAAGTTGCCCCGTGCCCACGCTCGTCGTCCTGATCTTCGGTTATCTCCTCTCCCAGTTCTATCGTTCGTTCCTGGCGGTGATCGCGCCGGAATTGGCGGTGGACGTCCATCTCGGCCCGACGGAGCTCGGGGTGGTGTCGGCCGCCTTCTTCGCCGCCTTCGCGGTGGTCCAACTGCCGATCGGGGCGTCGCTCGACCGATTCGGGGCGCGGCGGACGGTGGCGGTCCCGATGCTGTCGGCGGTCGCGGGAGCGACGGTGTTCGCGCTGGCCCGCGAGCCGTGGCACTCGGTGGTCGGCATGGCGCTGATCGGCTTCGGCTGCGCCCCGATCTACATGGGGGCGCTGTGGGTGATCGGGCGGACGACGACGTCGGCGCGCTTCGCCCTCTATTCCTCGGTGATCGTCGGCATCGGCTCACTCGGCAATCTCGCCGCCGCCACGCCGCTGGCGGCGGCCGCGGCGGCCTTCGGATGGCGGACGACGATGCTCGGCATCGCCCTGGCGACGCTGGTCTCCGCCGGTCTCGTCGTCTCGATGGTGAAGGAACCGCCGGCGGCGGCGCCGCCGGACGCCGATGCGCCGAAGCCGAGCATTCTGGCGGTGCTGAAGATCCGCGAGCTGTGGCCGCTCTATCCGATCGCGCTGCTCAGCTATCCGATCGTGGTGGCGGTGCGCGGGCTCTGGGTCGGGCCCTACTTCTCCCAGGTCCACGGGCTCGCCCCGGTCGAGCGCGGCAACGCGGTCTCGGTGATGGTCTTCGCCATGATCGCCGGTGCCTTCGTCTACGGGCCGCTCGACCGGATGCTCGGCACCCGCAAATGGGTGGTGGTCGCCGGCACCGTCGCCACCATCGGCGGGTTGATCGCGCTCGCTCTGGCTCCGGCGATGTCGGTCGGCATGGCGAGCGCGATGTTCGCGGTGATCGGCGGGCTCGGCATGACCTACGGCGTGCTGATGGCCCATGCCCGCGCCTTCCTCCCCACCCCGGTGCTCGGGCGCGGGCTGACGCTGATGAACATGTGTCTGATCGGCGGGGCGGCGATCCTGCAGCCGCTCTCCGGGGTGTTCGTGTCGCGAATGCTCGCAGCAGGCATGATCCCGGCCGCGGCACATGGGGCGCTCTATGGGATGTTCGGCTTCGCGCTCCTCCTGACGCTGGTGGTCTATCTCTTCTCGAAGGACGCGCGGCCGACCCTGTGAGCGACTGTCTTGTCGGTCAAGCGCTTTGCCATGGGCGTTTGTCCCTGAGG
>ERZ1645187.3237-NODE-3237-length-13819-cov-6.406641_pt1 | contig 13819 bp, 13 predicted proteins | sample MGYA00575352_ERZ1645187 | MGnify/ENA primary metagenome ERZ1645187 (study PRJEB40837, sample SAMN11349314) | freshwater sediment metagenome | isolation source: river sediment | host: Sediment | place: India: Wazaribad , New Delhi | collected 2017-02-21 ...
TAATGCGTTTGTTCGCTTCAGATTCAGAGGAAGACATTCCTGCCTTCATGTTTTCATTGACTTGTTGCGCCGCTCTCTCAAGACAGCTTATTTATTATACGGGGAGAACGACGCTTTGTCAACACTTTTTTAATATGAAGTTTTCATCATCGCTGCAGGAGTTTTAAACATGATCTTAATGTCAAGCCACGGCGTCCAGTTCTCGATGTACCGGATATCCGCCTTAATCCTTTCGTTAATTGACGTATCTCCGCGCCATCCTTCAACCTGCGCAAGACCTGTCAGTCCAGGTCTGACATGATGTTTGATCATATAATGAGGAACTTCTTCCTTAAACTGATTCACCCAGTAAGGTCTTTCGGGTCTCGGACCGACAACGCTCATATCACCTTTGAGTACGTTCCAGAACTGAGGCAGTTCGTCGATTGAAGTCTTTCTGATGAATGTTCCGAACTTCGTCTTCCTCGGATCATCCTCAGTCGTCCATCCTTTATTTCCGACGTCAGGAACGTCGTTTCTCATACTCCTGAATTTATAGATCTCAAACTCTTTTCTGTTCAGACCGATACGAGTCTGTTTGTAAATAACAGGACCCGGAGAAGTGATTTTTACCCCTATCGCCGTGACAAGAAGCAGCGGCGATAGAATCACAAGAACCAGTGTTGAAAAGACGATATCAAAGCTTCGTTTCAGTACATTCTTCCACGGATCATCCAGCGGAATATAACGCGTGTTGATCAGCGGAATTCCGTCAAGTTCATCAAAGGAAGGCTTCGAACCCTGAATCAGCGCAAAATAGTCCGGAATGACCTGAGTTTTGATTCCCTGAAATTCACAGATATCAATCACATCGTTTATTCGCTTCTGACTCGTATTCGGAAGAGCGATGACAACCTCATCAACCCGATGAGTCTCGAGTATCTGATCCAGTTCTCTGGTTGTTCCGAGTATCGGAATACCGTCCTTATCTTCCTTCGGATAGTAATCGTCGACGTATCCTGTAATCTGATAGCCGAGCTCTCTGTTCTCAGCTGCTTTACGGGCATACTGCTGACCCAGTGCACCGGCTCCGACTATCATAATGTGCTTCTGGTTGTATCCTTTAGCTCGAAGCTTTGTTAACGCTTTTCGGATCAGGTAACGTTCCAGACCGACGAATAAGATCGTAAATACATAAAAATAGCCCAGCATCAGTCGCGAGAAATATATATTTCTCGTCAAATACAGCCAGCAGACGGTAATCAGAATTCCGACCGTATCGGCAATAAATATCATCTCGCCTTCACGGTAGAATCTTCGGGTGCGTATCGGCTTATATAGCCCGAATATCGCGAAGAGAATTATATAAATCGGTATGATCACAGCCGCGAGCGCCAGATAGTCGCTTACGTTAAGAACCTTGACCCAGTCCGGATAAAACGGTGAAGAAAAACGAATCCAGTAAGCCAGCAGTAGAGACAGACCGACTGTCACGGCATCCAGAAGAATCAGTATAAAATTGAAAAAATGCTGATGTGACTTAATCATTTGTGCTCATTCCTGAATGCGGCAGCAGATTTCAACATTTTTGTCCCCGAACGCACCATAGCCGATGTAGCGGCGCTGTATTTGTTCAGATAATGTTTATCATAAAAAATCTGCATCGAATCGTAGAAAGCATCAAGAACCTTCGGATTTCTCTTGCCTGTCCAGCTGCCTTTCTTAAAATGTGTTACACGTATCTCCGGATAATAAACGACTTTATAACCGTCCTGTTTGATCCTGTAACACCAGTCGATATCCTCGCCATACATAAAATAATCTTCATCGAGGCCGCCGGTCTTTTCATAAACCTCTCGGGAAACACACATATAGGCACCGGTCGTACAGTCAATTTCAGCTGTTGCGTCTTCATCTACCCAAGTCATGTCGTATGCGCCGAACGTTCGGTTCCCGGGAAAGGCCTTATCAAGCTTAAGCATATGGAACAGACTTGAGGAGGGCGTAGGAAAACTCCGCTTGCATGCATGATCGAGTGTGCCGTCAGCCAGCCTGACACAGGCTCCGAGAGCGCCGCATTCAGGGTGATTATCCATAAATCCGATTGTCTTCACGAGAGCGTCCGGCTCGATTACCGTATCCGAGTTCAACAGAAGCAGATAAGTCCCCTGCGCTTCCTGAAGCCCGATATTATTCGCAGCTGAAAAACCGAGGTTTTCATCATTTTTGATAATCAGCACTTTAGGCTCGTCATTATATTCCTTCTCAAGCCATTCAATGCTGCCGTCCTTCGATGCATTATCGACAAGAATAACTTCAAATTCAAGACGCTCACCGTTTAGATCGTCATCAGCGTTCAAGACAGACTCGATGCAGTTTTTCGTATATTCATAAGTATTGTAATTAACGATAATTACAGATAAATCCATCTTAAACTTCTCCTGTTCTAAAAATCAGAGGATCACTTTTTTCAGTTTAGCATATACGCTTCTGTGATATCTTAAAGAGATTTTCTGAAAAGTTCCCGCGCTTCTTCAGGCGTACTGACTTCAAATATTTTCTTTCTCAATGCGGCCGAATCGGGAAGCCCCTTCGTATAAGCTGCAAGATGCTTCCTCATTTCAATAATCGCATATTTGCTATTATTAAAATACTCCGTTAATGCTATGTGCCTCAACGCAGCTTTGATTCGATCTTCCGAAACACCTCCCGTTTCCCCAGTCTTAATTCTGTGAAACAGCATCGGATCTCCGACAGCCGCCCGTCCGATCATCAGACTCGAAGCACCCAGACCTTCAGCTCTCATAGCATCTTCCCGTGTTCTTATGTCACCGGATAATATGACGGGAATATCCACCGCTGACGCCGCCTCGGCGACGCTGTTCCAGTCTGAATGCCCCTGATAATATTCATCCCGGGTTCTCCCATGAAGCGTAAACGCAGCTGCTCCCGAATCTTCAGCAATACGCGCCAGCTCTACGGCATGGTCTTCGCCCCGGACAAATCCTTTGCGCGATTTAACGGTCACAGGAACACCGGCGGAAGCAACGAGCGCCGTAATGCACGCTGCAAGCAGCTTCGGCTCCCTGATCAGAGCGGAACCGTCACCGTTCTTTACAACCTTCGGCGCCGGGCATCCCGCGTTAAAATCGATAAAATCATAAAACAGCGGATCATCCGGGTCTTCATTTTTTAGCTTTAATATTCCTGCAGCCTTTGCGAGGATCTCCGGCTCAGAACCGAACAGCTGAATCCCGTAGGGCTTTTCTTCCGGTACCGTTTCATACAGAGCCGCCGTTTTTTTATCGCCGTAATAAAGACCCTTTGCGCTGATCATTTCACTGATCGTAATATCGGCGCCGTATTCCCGGGCAAGTAAACGAAAAGGCAGGTCTGTATAACCTGCCATGGGTGCGAGAATAAGCTTCCCGCTAAAATCTTCACTTTTCATATTTCTTTTCAGGCTGTTTTCGATTTTTTTCGTAAATGTAAAGCAGTCCTTTAAGGGGCAGCTTTGCATCGTAATAATCGATCTGTTCCGACTCTTCGAAGAACATTCGGCCGTAGCCGCCGGTCGCGATAACCTTGATATCGTCTCGGCCGATCTCTTCCTTCATCTTCCTGATGATGAAATCCACCTGTCCGAGATATCCGTAAACGAGTCCCGCCTGCATTCCGCTTACCGTATCACGGGAAAGAATCGTTCCCGGTTTGACAATCGCTATATTAGGAAGCTGAGCGGCATTTCTGAAAAGGGCATCCGCAGAGATCTGAATCCCCGGGCATGTCACTTTCGCACACATCGCCCCGTTTCCGTCTATATAATCGTATGTGGTTGCCGTTCCGAAATCTATAACGATAACCGGTCCGCCGTACTGCCTGAACGCTGCGACCGAATCGATTATCCTGTCCGCACCCACTTCCGTAGGATCGGTGAGAAGGATCGGCATTCCCGTTTTGATCCCTGGCCCTACCTGCATCGGCTTAATTCCGAACGTCTTCTTGATTCCGTTGTTCAGGGAGTGCATGATATTCGGGACCACCGAAGCCACGATCACATCCTCGATATCATCGGGATCGATCTGTTCTGTCGCGAGAAACCCGGTGATGACGAGTGAAAACTCATCGGAGGTTCTTGGTGTCTTCGTCATAAAACGCCAGGACTTGATCAGCTTGCTGCCGCTGAACACGCCTATTTCAGAATTCGTATTTCCGACATCTATGACGAGAAGGAGCTTATTTGGCTGCATCTTTTTTCTTGATGACCTTTGTCATAAACGCCTTTTTATCGACGATGACCCGGGTATGGAGCCCTTCGGCTACCTTCTGGACATCATCGAACGCTTCGGTCTTATAGATGAGTTTGGTTTCTGTAACTTCCGTCAATACGACATGAACTTTGACTTTCATACCGACCGGCGTCGGAGCGATATGTCTGATATCTGCCTGCACGCCGACCGTTGTCTGCTGATCTGTCAGATACAGTTCAGGCAGCAGGAATGCAGACTGTTCCATCCACGCGAGCAGGACCGGCGTTGCAAGAACGGCGAGACCGCCGCTCTTGACAACCTGTGCCGTGTCCGCTTTTTCAACTTCGTACATTTTCGTCAGTTCGAGACCGACCTTTAAGCCTTCTGTCATTATGCCTCAATCGCCCTTCCGGTTACTTTTCCAGTTTTTTCACTGCCTACATTGAGCCCGGCAGCATCCGGTTTTTTCGTATCGTCGTCCGAATCGTTAATCTCTTCCGCTTCGACGACCGTCACTTCATTATAAATATCACGGAATTCATCGCCGCTGATCGTATTGACCTTAAGCAGAGTTTCCGCAACGTGTACCAGCACGTCCTTCTTTTCTTTGAGGATGGATACCGCGCTTTCGAAACTTTCTTCGACGATGCTGCGGATTTCCTTGTCGATGACAGCTGCCACTTCTTCAGAATAGTCGCGCGTCTTGCCGAGATCACGGCCGAGGAAAACTTCTCCGCTGTTGCCGGTTCCGTAAGCAAGAGGTCCGAGATGATCGCTCATCCCCCATTCGGTAACCATTTTTTTCGCGATGTTCGTCGCCCGTTCAATATCGTTCGATGCACCGGTGCAGATATCGTCAAGCGCGACCTTTTCCGCGGCGCGGCCGCCGAGAAGACCTGCGATCTTGTCCATCAGCTTATGACGACTCATATGCTGACTTTCATCCATCGGCAGGGAGATCGTATAGCCTGCGGCCATTCCCCGGGGAATAATCGAGATTTCATGAACTTCGTCGCCGCTGTGGAGATATTCCATAACGATCGCATGACCCGCTTCATGATACGCGGTAATCACCTGGTCTTCAGGAACGACTACGCGGCTCTTCTTTTCAGGTCCCGCGATGACACGCTTGATCGCTTCCTCAAGCTCCTTCATCGTAATGACTTTTTTATGCGCGCGCGCCGTAAGCAGCGCCGCTTCATTCATAAGATTTTCAAGGTCTGCCCCGGTAAATCCGGGCGTGCCCTTGGCGATAGTCGCGAGGTCGACCGACGAATCGAGCGGCTTATCCTGTTTGTAAACTTCGAGGATTTCCTTGCGGCCTTTGACATCCGGTGCGCTTACCGTAATCTGACGGTCAAAACGGCCGGGTCTCAGCAGCGCGCTGTCAAGAATGTCCGGTCTGTTGGTCGCCGCGATGACAATTACGCCTTCATTGGCTCCGAATCCGTCCATTTCCACGAGCAGCTGATTAAGCGTCTGTTCGCGTTCGTCATGTCCGCCGCCGAGGCCTGCGCCTCTCTGACGACCGACAGCGTCGATTTCATCGATAAAGATGATACACGGCGCGTTCTTTTTCGCATTTTCGAAAAGATCACGGACACGGCTTGCGCCGACACCGACAAACATTTCGACAAAATCCGAACCTGAGATGAAGAAGAACGGAACCCCGGCTTCGCCGGCAACCGCGCGGGCAAGGAGTGTTTTACCTGTGCCGGGAGGTCCTACGAGCAGAACGCCCTTCGGGATTCTGGCTCCGAGACGGTTGTATCGTTCCGGGGCTTTCAGGAAGTCGACGACTTCTTCAAGCTCCTGCTTCTCCTCATCGGCTCCGGCAACCTGTTTGAAGGTGACCTTATGGTCGTTCCCCGTGGTCATCTTGGCTTTGCTCTTGCCGTAATTCATGACCTTGCCGCCGCCGCCGGACTGCTGTGTAAGCATCATAAAGAATACGATCATAATTACGACCATGATAACAGTCGGAATCATGCTTACCCACCAGGAATCGTTAGGTTTTGCAATCGTAACGTCCATGTCGGGATTTGCCGTGATGTACTGTGATATCTGCTGATCGATCACATACTGCGGAGCGATCGCTTCAAACTTCGTACCGTCGTTGAGCGTGCCGGTCACCGTCGACTCGTTGATCTCAAGATCCTTGATATCGTTCGTATCGAGATGATCGAGCAGCTCAGAATAGCTGAGCGTCTTCGTCTCAGTCTGCATCGGGTTCAGAAAAGTGACCGCAACGATGATAATCATCAGGATCAGCAGATAGAAACCCATCATTTTCAGATATTTATTCAATATTCAGTCCTTTCATAGAATCAGCAGAACCGCCGACCGGGGACTGCGCGAAAACTATATTTTCGTTTCATCCAGCACGCCGATAAACGGCAGGTTCCTGAAATACTGGGCATAATCCAGCCCGTAGCCGACAACAAATTTGTCCTCTATTTTAAAGCCGCAGTAATCCGGTTCGATATCCACTTCTCTGCGTGACGGTTTGTCAAGCAGAACACAGGTTTCGACCGTATCGGCGCCCAGAGTACCGAAATACTCTGTGAGACGCTTAAGCGTGTTTCCCGAGTCGATAATATCTTCGATTATGATGACCCTGCGGCCCTTCATATCAATCCTGTTACCGCTGATCTGTATGCTGCCCGTGCTTTCCGTCGAATTGCCGTAGCTTGAAACCTGAATAAAATTCAGTTCAAGCGGAAAGTTCATCTTTTTGAGCAGATCCGAGCAGAACATAAAACTGCCGTTAAGCACACTGATGACGAGCGGATTCTGGTCTTCGTACTTTTCAGACAGCGTCTTAGCTAATTCCGTAACCTTATCATTGAGCTGTTCTTCCGTCAGCAGTATTTCCTTGATCCTGTTATCGTCCATTCTCGTATCCTTCTAGTTTAAAATAATATGTCTGAATGTTGCTGTTCCCGTCAGCCGCATTCCTATCAATTATACGGAACATTCCGGGAATCCACAAAATCTCACTGCCCTTCGCAAGCACAGGTATTTTTCCGCGCTCAGATCTCGGAACCTTCCGGTCGATAAAGAAACGTGAAAGCTTCTTTCTGCCGCCGTTAGAGCCGAGGAACAGGTAGTCTCCAGGGGCCCGGTTTCTGAGATTAAGGCTATCAGTTATATTATCATAATATAGAGTGGTTCTGTAGTCTTTTTTTGCCTGTGCAACGTCCTGCGGAAAGGGTCTGGCAGAGACAGCAAGCATCATATGATCTTCCGTGATTTTATATTCCCTGTAATATTCAGAATCCCATTCTGCAGGCAGAGAAATCTCATAAGGACCGATTTTTTCTTCCGCATTGATATCTTCCGCAGCGGCAATGCTGAGTCTCCCGGATTCGGAACGCGCCTGAAATCCTCCCGGCAGATTTATGTATCCGCCGCCTGGAGAACCGAACAGCTTCATGATCTTTTGAACATGATTTCTCGAAAGATCTCTGCGAATCCCCGCCGTACGGCAGGCTCTGCGAATCAGCTCCGCTCTGAATCCGGACTGCGCCCACAGGCCTTCATCAGCCTGGAAAGGCTCTCCGTCTATAACGGTCAGATCCTTCTCCTGATGAATAAGCCCTTTGAGCTCTGGTTCAAGAAAATAATCCAGAAGCCTGACAGTATCCGCCGCATTCTCGGCAAATCTTCCGATATTTGCGCCGGCACCGGGAAAGGCTCTTTCGAGCTCCGGGAGTACAGTTCCGCGGATTCGGTTTCTACTGTAGCTCAGATCGTAGTTTGTCTGATCTTCACAGTATCTGATTTTATGATAACCGGCCCACTTAAGAATTTCTTCCTTATGCACGTTTAAAAAGGGACGGATTACCGTCATTTTCCGATTTTTTGTCACAGGTGCAATTCCGGACGCGCCGTATATGCCTGTTCCCCTCGCCATCCTGAACAGAACCGTTTCCGCCTGATCGTCGAGATGATGGGCAAGCGCAAGCTTCGAAAATCCGTGACCCCGGGTCAGCGCCGAGAAATAGCGATACCGAAGCTCGCGTCCCGCTTCTTCGACAGTCATACCGGCTGCAGCTGCGTAAGCGGCCGCGTCCGCCGTACCGCTGAAAAACGGAATTTCATACTGCTCGCAGAAATTTCGGGTCAGCTGCCGGTCCTCCTCCGCTTCCCTGCGGATATTATGATTCAAATGTGCGCACGCGATACTGATTCCCAGTTCCTCACGGTGCAGATACAAAAAAAATAGAAGGGCCAGCGAATCCGCACCGCCCGAAACACCGACCAGAACCGAATCTCCGGGCAGAATCATCTCCTGCGTGCGGATTGTTTTCGAAATATTCTGATCAAAGCTCTGTTTCATGGTAGTACGGCGATTCTGCCGGCCTTTCTGAGATCCTCACATCCGAACCGACGGTTCGGAAATATTATCGTATTTTTTGTAAAAAAAATGGTGGTCGCTATAGGGCTCGAACCTATGACCCCCTGCTTGTAAGGCAGGTGCTCTCCCAGCTGAGCTAAGCGACCACACTTGGTGGTTCAGATCTGCATCTGAATAAATGGTGACCCCTGAGAGAATCGAACTCTCGTTACCGCCGTGAAAGGGCGGTGTCTTGACCGCTTGACCAAGGGGCCGAAAATGGTAGCGGCGAACAGAATCGAACTGCTGACACTGCGGGTATGAACCGCATGCTCTAGCCATCTGAGCTACGCCGCCATAAAAATGGTTGCGGAGGCAGGATTTGAACCTACGGCCTCCGGGTTATGAGCCCGACGAGCTACCAAGCTGCTCCACTCCGCAAAGATAATATATTATGATGGCAAAAGCCAGCATTTAATTTGTTGGTGCCGGAGATCGGGATCGAACCGATACGATCAATAAAGATCACAGGATTTTAAGTCCTGGGCGTCTGCCAGTTCCGCCACTCCGGCGTCTTTAATGATCCCCGCATCTCAGGGACAAGTGTTATTATAAGGGCTCCAGGAAAGAATGTCAACGGTCTGACAAAACTTTTTTCAAAATTTATCAGACCGCGTGTAAGTTTGTAAAAATATTAGCCCGCTGAAAAGAAAAGCAGTATTGTAATAAGCTACTTTCCCTGACTCAAAAACCGGGTATAAGCGGCCCCTTCCATATTATCATAATCGCATACGGTAAAGAAATCCCTGCCGGAAGCCTTCAATACTGCCTTGACGATTATCGCGCCCGCAAGAATTATATCGGCCCGTTTCGCTTCCAGTCCCGGAATAGTCTGCCGTTCTTCAAGATTCTTCGAGGCCAGATCCGAGATAATCCCGTCGAGCTCCTTAACTGTGATCACACTGTTGTGGACCTTAGAGGAATCATAGATCATCAGTCCCTGATCGATCGTTGCAAGCGAGGTAACCGTACCGCCGATCCCGACAAGCTTGAAGGGTTCCTCTTCGTTGAAATGAAATCCCGCCAGTGCGCTTTCGATCTGGCTGCAGGCCTGTTCGAACAAAGCCTTCATTTCCTCTTCAGTCGGCGGATCCTGGGCAAAATATTCTTCAGTGGAACGGACACAACCGAGATTCAGGCTGATCATATCGGTAATTTCCGTCTTGCCGTAAATCATCTCGGTACTGCCGCCTCCGATATCAAATACGAGAACCGATCCCTTAAAGCACTGTGAAACGCCGATAAATCCATACTGAGCCTCTTCAACGCCGCTGAGGATGTCGATATCAATGCCGGTTTTTTCGCGGATCAGAGCCAGAAATTGAGCCGCATTCGCGGCATCCCTTAGAGCGCTCGTTCCATAGGCGTAAATTTCCTTCACATCGTAGTCTTCGGCGATCCCTGCGAATTCCGTGGCTGCCTCGAGATTTCTTGCCATCGCGTCTTCACAGATCATCCCCGATTTTCCCACATTCTGTCCGAGCCTCGTGTATCGCAGACTCCTGTTAACCTGAAACAGACTTCCCTTTTTACCGCGGCGGAATATGAGCATCCGTATCGAATTCGAGCCGAAATCGATCACCGCATAATTATTTTCTTTCTTCTTAATCATCGCTATTCTGTTCCTTCACCCGCTGTGTCAGTCTGCTGCGTACTGTCGGCAGAATCGGAGTTCGCCGTATCCGCCGATTCCGTATTATCTCCGCTGTCGGTATTCGTCGTTTCCGCCGTATCTGTTACGGTTTCCGAGTTCGCCGCTTCCTCTGTATCTCCGGCAGCACTGTCCGTCGTTTCTGCAGCTCCGGTGCTGTCTGTCTCTGTCGCAGTCGTCTTGCTGCCGGTACCTGTATTTTTCGCTTCCTGCGGAATTACGATCTTTTCATTCGGATAATAAAGTCCGAGATACTTTCTCGCGATCTTTTCGATATAGGACTGCGAGCCGATCTGTGCGATATCGTCGTCAAGCTGTTTCGATTCTTCCTGTGCGCTGCTTATCTGCGTATCCAGGCTGCTGATTTCCTGATTCAGTGAAAAGATCTGAATAAAATTTCCGATCACCAGAAAAGCCGGAATAAGCATGACCAGCGCTACAATCAGAATCGAATTAAATCTGGATTTAAAACTCTTGCCTTTTCTGGTGCCGCTCATTCTTTCTCACCGAGGATCCGGTACATATCCTGTGCCGTTTCCTTCGTGACATGTTCTGTCAGAGCCGTAACTTCGACCCGTTCCTCACGTCCTCCGAAACGAAGAGTCAGGATATCTCCGACCTTGAGCTTCGTTCCCGGCTTCGCTTCTTTACCGTTCACATCGATCCTTCCGCCTTCACAGGCGGATTTCCCGACCGTTCGCCGTTTGATCAGTCTGGAGTTTTTTAAAAATTTATCGACCCGCATCGTTTCTCCTTATCAGATTGCATCTTATACGATTAGTATATATCAGTATAACAAAAAAGACCGAAGCCAGGCCCCGGTCATTTCGTTTGTACTTATTTGTTCAGTGCTTCTTTAAGCGCCTTGCCGGGCTTGAATGCCGGAGCCTTTGACGCTTTGATCGTCATAGGCTGCTTAGTCGCAGGATTAAGCCCCTGACGTTCCGCCCGTTCTCTGACTTCGAATGTTCCGAAGCCGACCAGCGAAATCTTGTCGCCCTTTTCAAGAGCTTCCGTCACTGTGTCAATAAAAGCGCCTAATGCTTTTTCCGCGTCTTTCTTCGGGATATCCGCCTTCTGAGCGATTGATTCGATAAATTCAGTTTTATTCATAATACCTCCGGATAACTTTATCGGACTGCCGATACTTGTCCATTATAGAGAAACCGCCTTGAAATTACAACAAACCTTTTTCAGCTTTTCAGCGCCGGTTTTTCCTCTTTCTTCGCGAGATCCCAGAGTTTTTCCTGTTCGTCCAGAGACAGTCCGGAAAAATCCTTTCCCTCGTTTTGAGCCAGTTCTTCCATTTTTCTGTAGCGCCCGATGAATTTTCTGTTCGCTCCGCGCAGCGCTTCCTCTGCCTGTACGCCCGCAAGTCTGGCCGTATTGACGGCTGCAAACAGCAGATCGCCAAGTTCGTCGGTGATGCGCTCTTCATCGCGGCCGTCCGCGATGAGCTCCTCGTGAACCTCCGCCGTCTCTTCCCGGACTTTTTCCAGGGCAGGAAGCGGATCGTCCCAGTCGAAGCCCTGACCTCCGGCCTTGGACTGAATCTTCTGCGCTTCCATCAGCGCGGTGAAGCTGACCGGTACGGAAGCCATTTCTTCCGCCATCGTTCTCGGCTTCTTTTCCGTTTTCTTGATCTGGTCCCAGTTTGTCAGAACTTCAGCCGAGGTTTCAGCTTTTTCATCTCCGAAAACATGGGGATGACGGCGAATCATCTTCTCAGAAATTCCGTCTATAATATCCTCGATTCCGAACAGACCTTCTTCTTCGGCCAGCTGTGCGTGAAATACGATCTGAAGCAGCAGATCCCCGAGCTCTTCCTGAAGATTTTCATAATCTTCCTGATCGATCGCGTCGGCCGCTTCGTAGGCCTCTTCAATCAGACAGGTTCTCAGGCTGTGGTGATCCTGCTCTTTATCCCACGGACAGCCGTCGGGCGAGCGCAGTATGCGCATAATCTCAAGAAGCTTTCCGAGACTTTTCGTATTTTCCCGATCTGCCGGCACATAGACCGACGTCAGATGATCGCAATTCTGACGGTCCAGCTCGTACAGCGGCAGCGTAACGACGGCTTCATCCAGCAGTCCCGCGTGATACAGCAGGACAATCTCCGTTTCGTCCGAATACACTCTCATGAGCGCCAGCTTGACTTCAGACGCCATATGCGCGTTGTAGACCTGCGTGATCAGAAGCGCCGTCTGCGGATCCGGCGTCTGCCGCCTGATCGCGTCGCCGGTGAGCGCAAAGGCGTCGGTAATAGTCAGCCCTTCTACGGGATCGAATTCCAGCGTATCAGCCGACACGTCCACAAAGCTGACTGCGGGAAAAATCCTGTACCCGATCCCGCGCTGCGTACAGATATCGATCAGGTCTGTCACGCTCTTTTCTCCAAACAGCGGATTGCCCGGGACCGCATAGACAATATCGTGATTTTCAGCCCGTTTCGCGAGAGTTTCCGCAATAGTCCTGTAAATCACCTCGAAACGGTCTTCCTCTTCATACAGGCTGTCAAAGCTTTTAAAGCTGACGTCTTCCGATTCAAGCTTTTCAACGCACGGATGAACAGACGTGCGCAGATAGGTCTCTCCGCGCCTTAAAAGCCCGAGCGTCTCGATCGTAATCTGTCCGAATTCGCCGGGACCGAGCCCGACAATGCTAATGCTTCCCATCTTTATCGTCCGAGTCCTTTCTGCGAATCACACGCGCAGATCCTCTGCGATGCTTTTTCAGCTTGTTGATATTCTCATGCTCGTCGATCTGATAACGACGCGAACGTTTTTTAATATGCACAGGTTCTGTCTTTGCGCCAGAAGACTGACTGTTCAAATCTGCAGTATGATCCGGCTCATCTTCTTCGACTTCTTTCTGATCCTCTGCAAGCTTTTCCGCCAGACCCGGTCTTCCGAGCCGTGCCATAATCCTGTCATAATACGGAGCGATTTTAGCATGTCCTGGCAGCTCCACCAGAACCTCAGGCGAGAGTCCGCCAGTCACGATCATCATAACCGCATAGACTGCGATTCCGACGAGAATCGCAATAATGACAGAAATTGAGCGCGGAATAAAACTCGAAAGTCCGTAATAGCAGCACCAGACGAGAAGTCCCATAACAGCCGATGAGAAAAATACGGCCACCAGATGCTTCCAGTCAATACGGACACCCGTATACTTTCTCAGGAACAGATAATTCGCAACGGTCAGGAATACGAACGTAAGCAGTCCGCTGATGATGATTCCGTACAGATTGATGCTGGGAATCGCAAGCAGAACGTATTCCGATGAAATACGGATTACCGCGGCGATGCCCAGACTGTATAGAGGCAGCTTGAACTTGTCAATTCCCTGCAGAGCGCTCTGAAACGTGTTCGAAAGCATCATGAATATCGTGACATAAGCGTAATACATCAGGTAGTAGCCGCCGTATTCCGAACCTGCAAAGAGAAGATCGAAGATTCCGCCTGAAAGTACCGAAAGACCGATACAGCAGGGCAGGGCGACAATGATAATCAGTTCAACCGCAAGATTAATTTTCTG
>ERZ1645187.3238-NODE-3238-length-13816-cov-9.887799_pt1 | contig 13816 bp, 13 predicted proteins | sample MGYA00575352_ERZ1645187 | MGnify/ENA primary metagenome ERZ1645187 (study PRJEB40837, sample SAMN11349314) | freshwater sediment metagenome | isolation source: river sediment | host: Sediment | place: India: Wazaribad , New Delhi | collected 2017-02-21 ...
TGGCGCGCCCACGGGGACTCGAACCCCGGTTTTCGCCGTGAGAGGGCGACGTCCTAGACCGCTAGACGATGGGCGCGCGGTTGCGCTTGGCAGCGCAGGCGAGTTCTATAGCGAGGTCGTCGGCGCTTCGCAATGGGCTTTATCGCGCTTTTGTCATTTTGCGGCGCCGACGCCTTTGCATACCGTTTGCCGGAGATGCCGACATGACGCTTCACGCCCACAGCGACGACTGGTTGCCGCCTGCGCCCAAGCCGCACGAGGGGCCGCTGGGTCTTGTCGCGGCGCTGCGAGCGTTGCGGACCAATCCGCTGACGACATGGACGCGGGCGCATTACGAGGTTCCGATCCTTTATGGCCGCTCGGTCATCGGCCAGACGGCGGTGATCAACGCGCCGGTCGCGGTGCGCCGCGTGCTGCTCGACAACGCCGCCAATTATCGCAAGGACGATCTGCAATTGCGCATCCTCGCGCCGGGCCTCGGGCGCGGGCTGCTGACGGCGGAGGGCGAGCAATGGCGGGCGCAACGGCGCGCGCTCGCGCCGCTGTTCACGCCGCGGATGATCGCCGGCTTCGCGCCGGCCATGGCGGCTGCGGCCGATTCGCTGGTCGGACGCTGGGACCGCCGGCGCGAGGGACACCCCTTCGACGCGTCGCACGAAATGGCGCGGGTGACGCTGGACGTGCTGGAGCGCACCATTTTTTCGGGCGGGCTCGGCGGCGCGCCCGACGAGGTGATGGAGGCGGTGACGCGCTATTTCGACACGATCGGCCGCATCGATCCGTTCGACATCTTCGCCTTTCCCGATTGGGTTCCCCGCCTCAGCCGGCTGCGCGCCCGGCCGGCGCTGGCCTTCTTCAACGCGGCGGTCGACCGGATCATCGCGGCGCGCCGCGCGCTGCTCGAAAGCCGGCCGCACGGCGCGCCGCAGGATCTGCTGACCATGCTGCTCAATGCGCGCGATCCCGAAACGGGGCAGGGCCTGCCGGAAGACGAGGTGCGCGCCAATATCGTCACCTTCATCGGGGCGGGACACGAGACGACGGCCAATACGCTGACATGGGCCTTGTTCCTGCTGGCGATGTCGCCGCACTGGCGCGAGCGGCTCGAGGCCGAGGCCGACGCGGTCGTCGCCGGCGATTGGCTGGCGACAGGCGGCCTCGACCGGCTGGTCGAGACGAAAGCCGTGATCGAGGAGGCGCTGCGGCTCTACCCGCCGGCCGCGACCCTGACGCGCGCCGCCATCGCGTCCGACGAACTGGCCGGGCAGCGCGTGCGGCCGCGCGACATGATCATCATCTCGCCCTGGCTGCTGCACCGGCACAAGACCCTGTGGCGGCGGCCGGAGGCGTTCGACCCGACGCGCTTCCTGCCGGGACGGCGCGAGGAGATCGACCGCTTCGCCTATATTCCGTTCGGGGCGGGGCCGCGCATCTGTATCGGCATGGGGTTCGCGCTGCAGGAGGCGATGATCGTGCTGGCGACGATCCTGAAGCGTTTCCGCCTCGAATTGCCGCCGGACGCGATCCTCGAGCCCCTGCAGCGCGTGACGCTGCGGCCGAAGAACGGCCTGCCGGTCATCCTGCGGCGGCGGTGAGGGTCAGGCGGCGCGGTAGCCGGCCATGAAGGTGGCGACCGCGGCGTCGACCATGGCGTCAATGTCGGCCTGCGTGACGGCGTCGGCGACGCAGAACACCAGTTCCTTGTAGCGGTCGCCCTGGCAGAGCTGCAGGAATTGCGTCGCGGCGATGCGATGATCGGCGCGGCGCAAGCGGCCCTCGGCCATTTGCCGGTCGAGATAGGCCGCAAGCTTGTCGCGGCCGAACAAAGGCCCGGATTCATAGAAGGCGCGGCCGATTTCGGGGAATTTCGGCGCCACGGCGATGACGATGCGCACCTGGGCGATGACGTCGGGCCGCGTCATCTTGCGCATCAGCGAGACGCCAAAGCCCTTGAGGGCGGCGGCGACATCGGTCGCCGCATGGTCGAGCGGCGTCATCTGCTCGGCCTGCTGGCGGCGTTCGTCGCGGATGAGGGCGGCGAACAGCGCCTGTTTCGACTCGAAATAGACGTAGAGCGTGCCCTTGGAGACGCCGGCGACGCGGGCGATCTCGTTCATGCTGGCGGCGTCGAAGCCGTCGGCGAGGAAAACGCGGCGCGCGCCGTCGAGAATCTGGCGCGCCTTCTCGTCGCTGCGGGCGTGCCCGTCGCATCCGGGCCTTTGCGTCTGCTGCGCGAGATTGCCGCTATCCATCGCCGCGTTCACCACATCCACTTATTTAATTGACCGAACCGTTCGGTTCGGTCTTGAATAGAGGCGGTTGACGGGTTTATGTCAAGGGAAATGACCGAACGGTTCGGTTCGGTGGGCGCGGCTTGCGGCGGCAGGCGGCGCGTCTGGCGGGACAGGGCGATGATGAAACGGGTTGATGCGACGGAAACGAGCGGCGCTCCGGCGGCCGAGGGCGGCGGCGCGCCGATCCCGCAGGCGGCGCAGAAATCCGCGCGGGCGGCGACGTCCGCGTCGCGGCCGCGGGCGCGCGGATCGCGCAAGCGCGCCATTCTGGCGCTCGTCGCCGCCGTCGGCGTCTCGTTCGCCGCCTACAAGGGTTATCAATGGGCGACGCACGGGCGCTTCCTCGTCGCCACCGACGACGCCTATGTGCGGGCCGACACGGCGACGCTGGCGGCGAAAGTCTCCGGCCATCTGGCGCGCGTGCCGGTGAACGACCACGCCATGGTCAAGGCCGGCGACCTGCTCGCCGTCATCGATGACGGCGATTACCGCCTCGCGGTCGCGGCCGCCGAGGACAAGGCGCAGACGCAGGCCGCCACCGTCGCGCGCATCGGCGCGCAGGCCGAGGCGCAGAAGGCGATGGTGGCGCAGGCCGAGGCGCAGCTTGCCGGCGTCAGGGCCGAAGCCCTGCGCGCCGCGCTCGATTTCGATCGGGCCCAGAAGCTGAAGGAGGCGACGTTCGCGACGCAGCAGCGTGTCGATACCGCGCAGGCCGACCGCGACCGCACCGCCGCCGCCGTCGAGACGGCGCGCGCCGCCGTGCTCGCCGCGAAGGCCAATCTGGCGGTGATCGAGGCGCAGGGCCTCGAGGCGACGCGGGTCGGGGCCGAACTGAAGACGGCGCTGGACAAGGCCCGGCGCGATCTCAGCTTCACCGAGATCCGCGCGCCGTTCGACGGCGTCGTCGGCAACAAGGCGGCGCAGCCCGGACAGTTCGTGCAGCCCGGCGCGCGCCTGATGGCGCTGGTGCCGCTCGACAGCGTCTATGTCGAGGCGAATTTCAAGGAAACGCAGATCGGCAAGCTGCGGCCGGGGCAGAAGGCGACGCTGTCGGTCGACGCGTTCGGCGAGCGGACCTACGAAGGCGTCGTCGAGAGCCTGTCGCCGGCCTCGGGCGCGCAATTCTCGCTGCTGCCGCCGGAGAACGCCACGGGCAATTTCACCAAGATCGTGCAGCGCGTGCCGGTGCGCCTGCGCGTGTCGCGCGAGGCGGCGCGCGAGGGCCTGCTGCGGCCGGGACTGTCTGTCGTCGTCGACGTCGACACCAAGACGACGCCCGCCGCCGCGCCCGGCCTCGCCGCGCGCTGACGCCCCGAGCATGAGCGCCGCCACCGCGATTCCCGACAAGCCCGCGCCGCGCACGGTCGCCGAACCGCGCTTCGACGCCTCGCGCCTGATCGCCTTCATGGCGATGGTGTTCGGCATGTTCATGGCGATCCTCGACATCCAGATCGTCTCGGCCTCGCTCGCCGAAATCCAGGCCGGCCTTTCGGCCTCCGCCGACGAGGTGGCCTGGGTGCAGACGAGCTATCTCATCGCCGAAGTGGTGATGATTCCGCTGTCGGGCTTCCTGTCGCGGGTGCTGTCGACGCGCGTCATGTTCGCCGCTTCTGCGGCCGGCTTCACGCTGATGAGCTTCATGTGCGCCTCGTCGACGACGATCGACCAGATGATCTTCTGGCGCGCCTGTCAGGGCTTCATCGGCGGCGGCATGATCCCGACCGTGTTCGCGGCGGCCTATACGGTGTTCCCGCGCGACAAGCAGCCGATCATCGCGCCGATCATCGGCCTCGTGGCGACGCTCGCTCCGACCATCGGCCCGACCATCGGCGGCTATCTGACCGAATTGTTTTCCTGGCACTGGCTGTTCCTCGTCAACATCGTGCCCGGCGTCATCGTCACCATAGTGACCTGGACGCTGGTCGATTTCGACGAGCCGGATTATTCGCTGCTGGAGAAATTCGACTGGGCCGGCCTGTTCGGCATGGCGGCCTTTCTCGGCGCGCTCGAATATTTCCTTGAAGAGGGGCCGCTGAAGGGCTGGTTCGACGAGCCGGCGATCATCTGGGCGGGCGCGATCTCGCTGTCGGGCGCGGCGCTGTTCTTCTGGCGGGCGTTCACGGCGCAACAGCCGATCGTCGACCTCAGCGCCTTCAACAACCGCAATTTCTGGACCGGCTCGCTGTTCTCTTTCATCATGGGCATCGGCCTCTATGGCCTGACCTATCTCTATCCGGTCTATCTCGCCCGCGTGCGCGGCTATTCGGCGCTGATGATCGGCGAGACGATGTTCGTCACCGGCGCCTGCATGTTCATCGCCGCGCCCATCGTCGGGCGGCTGTCGACCAGGATCGACCCGCGCTGGATGATCGCGGTCGGCTTCTTCGGCTTCGGCCTGGGCACGTTGCAGGCGTCCTATGTCACCAAGGACTGGGATTTCTACGAATTGCTCGCGCCGCAGATGCTGCGCGGCTTCTCGCTGATGCTGTGCATGGTGCCGATCAACAATCTGGCGCTCGGCACGCTGCCGCCCGAGCGCATCAAGAACGCCTCGGGCCTGTTCAACCTCACCCGCAACCTCGGCGGCGCGGTCGGTCTGGCGCTGATCAACACGCTGATGAACGACCGCATGGATCTGCATCTCGTGCGCCTGCGCGAGGCGGTGTCATGGGGCAGGCCGCAGGCCGAGGAGACGCTGGCCAAGCTGACCATGGCGCTGTCGAGCCTCGGCTCCGACGCGCCATTGGCGGCGACGTCGAAACTGGCGGGGCTCGTGCGGCGCGAAGCGATGGTGATGTCGATCGGCGACGTGTTTTTCGCCCTGACGGCGCTGTTCGCCTGTCTCATCGTGCTGGTGCCGCTGATGCGCCGGCCGCAGATGATGGGCGCGCCGAGCCCGGACGCGCATTGAGGGCCAGTCCGGACGCTATTGCGCCGCGGCTTCGGCGCGCGGCGAGTCCTTGCCGGCGGGCTGCGCCGGAGCGGCGGCGTCGAGCGACAGCAGCCTGTCGCTGAGTTCGGCGATGGCCTGGCGCAGCGCGGCGGCGTCCTCGCGGGTGCGGGCGTCGGCCTCGCGCGCGGCGGCGATGTCGCGCTCGAGTTCGATGCGGCGGTCCTGCGCGCGCTGGAGGTCCTTTTCGAGCGAATCGACGCGGGCTTCCGAGGCGTCGAGACGCAATTGCTGGGCGGCGATGAGGCCGCGCCGCTCGTCCGCCAGCCGGTGCAATTCGGCATAGCGCTTTTCCAGATCGCGGCGCAGCGCATGCTCGCGGTCGCCGCGATTGTCGGCGTCGTAGAGCGCCTTGCCGAGGCCGGCGCGTTCGCCCCAGGCCTCCTCGCGCTCCCGCGTGACGCGGGCAAGATCGGCGCGCAGGGCGGCTGCGTCGGCCTTGTTCCTCGACAGGCTGCTTTCGAGGCTGACGATGCGGGCGGCGCGACGGCCGAGTTCGGTCATGTCGGCGGCGCGCGCGTCCTGTAGAGCCTCGGCCTTCTGTTCGATGCGGCGCTGGGCGACGGCGCTTTCGGCGCGGATCTGGTCGCGCTCGGCGATCACCTCCTCCATCGACAGCGGCATGGTCAGGGCGAGCCGGCGCTCGGCGAGGCGCTGCGCGCGCCGCTTGAGGGCCGGCAGGGCCAGAAGCGCCAGCAGGCCGGCGACGAGGCCGCCCAGCGCGAATATCATGATTTGTTCGATCAAGCGGCTTTGCCCGGCTTTACGGCAGACGCGCGACCTTGCCACGCCGAACGCGCGAAATCAAAGGCGGCCGCGCGCGCCGTCGTTCAGAAGGGGTTCCAGGTCGATTTCGGCGTGAATTTCAGATAGCCGATGTTGACGCCGAGGCGCGCGCCGACGCCCGAGCGGATCGGCACGATGACGATGTCGTCCGCCGTCAGCGCGGTGAAGCCGAAGCCGCCGATGAAATAGGCCGAGCCGTCAATGCCGCCGAAGCGGCGGTAGATGGCGTTGGTCGCCGGCAGATTGTAGACCAGCATCATCGTGCGGTCGCCGTCGGCGCCGGCGTCGAAGCCGATCGAGGGGCCCTGCCAGAACACCTTCAGGTCGCCGGCGTTGCGCGTGTAGAGCGCGCCTTCGCCGTAGCGCAGGCCGCCGACAAAGGCGCCGCCCGCTTCCTGTCCGAGAATATAGCCGTTGGGCTGGCCCCAGCGCTTGGTGGCGGCCTCGACCGCCTGCGCCAGACCGCGCGAGACCGAGCCGAAGAAGCGGTGGCCGTTGTCGACGATCTCGTTGGTGGAGAAGCGCTGCGGCTGCTCGGCGCCCGGCGCGAGAGCGGGAAGGCCCGCAGCGCCGGCAATGGCGCCCAAGCCCGTCAGCACGGCGCGTCGCGTAGCCTTGTGCATGGTGTGTTTCCCCTTGTGCCGGCGCTGTTTTTCCGATTCGGCGCGCAGTCTTGCCTGCGAAGGTGGCCGCGATTGGGCAGGGCGACGGCGCATCCATGGCCGCCGGCGCGCAGGCCCGCTTCGGGCAAGACTTGCGCCGATATGGTTAACGTTTGGTTTCCGCGCCGCGCGCCGCCGCCGGATCGCCCCAGGCGACGAGCGGGCCGTTGGCGTAGCCGGCCTCGGCCTTGCCATAGACGAAGGGCGCGCCATCGGGGGAGATCACCACGCCGCCGGCGGCGCGAACGATGGCGTCGCCGGCGGCGGTGTCCCATTCCATCGTGCGGGCGAAGCGCGGGTAGACGTCGGCCAGGCCTTCGGCCACGAGGCAGAATTTCAGCGACGCCCCGACGATGCGGCGTTCGGCGACCGGCAGGCGGGCGAGGAATGCGTCGGCCTGCGCGTCGGCGCGCGAGCGGCTGACGAGGGCGACGAGGCCTTCGCGCGGCGCGGGACGGGCGCGCAGCGCGCGCCAGGCGTCCGGCCGCGGCAAGGCCTGGCCGGGGGCGACCTTGCAGGCGAAGGCGCGCCGGCCGGCGAACCAGATCTTGGCCATCGCCGGCGCGTAGACCGCGCCCGCGACCGGCGCGCCGTTGCGGATGAGGGCGATATTGATGGCGAATTCGCCGTTGTGGGCCAGAAACTCGCGCGTGCCGTCGAGCGCGTCGACGAGCAGGAAGGCGTCGCCGCGGGCGAGCGGCGCCCGGCGGCTCGCGGCCTCCTCGGCGATGATGGCGACGCGGCCGAAGATTGCGCGCAGCCGCGCCACGATCAGCCGTTCGGCCAGCTCGTCGGCGTCGCAGACGGGGCTCTGGTCGCGCTTGAGGCGGGCGTGGGCGTCGCGGCCATAGCATTCCATCACCACCGCGCCCGCGGCGACGGCAATGTCGGCGAGCGAGGCCGCGATGGCGTCGGGGTCGTCAGTCGTGGCGAGGCGCTGCATGATGGCTGTGTCGGCCCTTATTCGCGCGCATCCTGCGGGCGCGCAGGATTTGGCGCAAGACGGGCGGGCGCTTTTCAACGCCGCCGGGGCGTATTATCCAATCCGCCCAGGCCGACGCGCGGGGCGACGCCTGATTCGGCGTCAGGCTCGCGCGCGCAGCGTTGGCGTTTTCCCGCGTCGTCTTCGTTTTTTCGATTCCCGCGCCCGGCGCGGCGCAGCAGATGGACAGGTCCATGACGGTTTTCGCGCTCGATTCCCTCGATCTCGCCGCGCTTCTGTGCTCGCGCGTGTGCCATGACGTCATCAGCCCGGTCGGGGCGATCGTCAACGGCCTCGAAGTGCTGGAGGACGAGAAGGACGCGGAGATGCGCGGCTTCGCGCTCGACCTGATCAAGAAAAGCGCCAAGACCGCCTCGGCGCGGCTGCAATTCTGCCGGCTCGCCTTCGGCGCCGCCGGCTCCGCCGGCGCGACGATCGACACCGGCGACGCCGAACAGGTGGCGCGCGGGCTGATCGCCGACGATCGCACCCGGCTCGAATGGATCGGCGCGCGCGTGCTGATGCCCAAGAACAAGGTCAAGCTGCTGCTCAACCTCTGCCTGATCGCGGCGGCGACGATTCCGCGCGGCGGCGACATCGTCGTCACGATGGAAGGCGCTGATGAAACAACGAGTTTTCTCGTCACGACGAAGGGGCCGAACGTGCGTCTGGCCAGTCATGTCGCCCATCTCGTCGCCGGCGAGCCGGAAAACGGCTCGGTCGACGCCCACGGCATTCAGGCCTATTACACGGGCCTTGTGGCGCGCGCCTGCAACATGACTGTGGAACTTTCTCCCGGCGAAGGCGGCGTGACGCTGTCTGCTCGCCCAAGTCTTGTTGCCGCAGCGTAATTTCCGCAGTTTTAACCGTTCGCATGCATCATCGTCCCGTCGGTTGGCGCGCGAAGCCCCGACGCATGGGGCGAAATGGACGAGTTGCTGCAAGACTTTCTGGCTGAATCGTCGGAGCATCTCGAGGCCGCCGGCGCGCAGATCGTCGCCTTCGAGCGCGATCCGTCGGACGCCCGTCTGGTCGCCGACGTTTTCAGGTTCGTCCATACAATCAAGGGGACGTGCGGCTTTTTGGGGCTGGCGCGGCTGGCCAGGATCGCGCATGCGGCGGAATCGTCGCTTGGCCGCCTGCGCGACGGGGCGACCGCGACGCCCGAGCGCGTCAGCCTGATCCTGGCGGCTGTCGACCGCATCAAGTTCATCCTCGGCGAACTCGAAAAAACCGCATCCGAGCCCGCCGGCGACGACGACGACCTGATCGCGCCGCTGACGGAGCAGGGGCCAGCGCTCCAAGCGCGCGCCGCCGCGCCGGTGGAACCGGCCGTTCCGGCTGCGATCGCGCCGCCGGCGCCGCCGCCGAATCCGCCCGCGCCGCCGGTCGCCCAAGCCGGCGAGTCCGGCCCGCCACGCAAGCGCGAGGAGACGATCCGCGTTTCCGTTTCCTCCGTCGAACGGATCATGGATCTCGTCACCGAGCTCGTGCTGACGCGCAACCAATTGCTCGAATCGACGCGCGGGCGCGCCGACGAGACGACGCAGAATTCCCTGCAGCGGCTGTCGAGCCTGACCAGCGACCTGCAGGACGCGGCCATGCGCACGCGCCTGCAGCCGGTGGAGCGGATCTTCGCCAGCCTGCCGCGCCTCGCCCGCGAATTGTCGGCCGATCTTGGCAAGAAGATCGCCTTGACGACCGAAGGCGCCGAGACCGAGATCGACCGCCAGCTGGTCGAGCTGATCCGCGATCCGCTGACGCACCTTCTGCGCAATTGCGCCGATCACGGCATCGAACCGCCGCAGGAGCGGCTGGCGGCCGGCAAGCCGGAAACCGGCCTCATTCACGTCAAGGCCGAGCACGCCGCCGAGCATGTCGTCATCAGCGTTGCGGACGATGGCCGCGGCATCGACCTCGCCGCCATCCGCGCCAGAATCGCCAATCTGGGGCTGGCGAGCGCGCAGGAGGCGGCGGCGATGAGCGACGAGGACGCCTGCCGCCATATTTTCACGCCCGGCTTCACCACGGCGCTTTCCGTCACCAGCGTCTCGGGGCGCGGCGTCGGCATGGATGTCGTGCGCACCAATATCGAGGCCATCGGCGGCTCGATCGCCATCGCCTCGACGGCGGGGCGGGGCGTGACCTTCACGCTGAGAATTCCGCTGACCGTGGCCATCGCGCCGGCGCTGCTGGTGCAGGTCGGGGCGCAGCGCTTCGTGCTGCCGCAGGCCAATGTCGTCGAGGCGGTCGGCGTCGGCGCGCAGGCCGAGCATCGCATTGAAGAGTTGCATGGCGCGCGCGTGCTGCGGCTGCGCGACATGGTTGCGCCCATCGTCGACCTGCGCGCCTTCCTCGGCCTGCAGAACGATCCGGGCCGGCGCGACGACGAGCCGCTGATCCTGCTCATGCGCGTCGCCGGCGCGCAATTCGGCCTTGCCGTCGATGATGTGCTCGACGTGCAGGAAATCGTCGTCAAGCCGCTGGGCGCGGCGCTCGCCGGCCTCGACATCTACGCCGGCCAGACCATTCTGGGCGACGGCGACGTCGCGCTCATTCTCGATCCTGCCGGCGTCGCCCGGCGCATGGGTCTCGACGGCGCCGCCGAAAACCAGCTGTCGGCCAATGTCGCGCCGCTGGCGCCGCCGGCCGAATCCGTCAGTCTCGTGCTGTTTCGCGGCGGTCCCGGCGCGGTCAAGGCGATGCCGATGTCGGTGATCGCCCGCATCGAGAAGCTTGGCGCGGGCGCGATCGAAATCTGCGACGGCCGCCCGGCCATGCGTCACGACGGCCGCATCATCCCGATCGTCAGCTTCGCCGACGACGCGGCGAGCGCGCAGGGCGAGGGCCGCCATGTGCTGCTGCTCGGCGTCGGCGGCGAGCTGATGGGCCTGATCGCCGATGAAATCGTCGACGTGCTCGACGCGCGCATCGACATCCAGATCGGCGGCGAAACGCCGGGCGTCGTCGGCGTGGCCGAGATCGGCGGGCGCATGGTGGAAATGCTCGACGCGGCGCATTTCCTCAAGCTTGGCCGGCCGGACGCCTTCGCGCGCGGCGTGGCGCGCAAGTTCCGCGTGCTGCTCGTCGACGACAAGCCGTTCTTTCGCGACATGCTGTCGCCGGTTCTGGCCGCCGCCGGCTATCTGGTGACGACGGCGGGATCGGGCGCGGCCGCGCTGGCGATGTTCGATCGCGGCGTGGAGTTCGACGCCGTGCTCGCCGACACCGACATGCCGGGCATGGACGGCTATTCCTTCGCCCGCGCGCTGACGCGCGAGCGCGGCCGCAACCTGCCCATCGTGGCGCTGGCGGCGCACGCATCCGACAGCGTCGCCAGGGCGGCGAGCGCCTGCGGCATGGCAGGGGCCGTCGGCAAGTTCGATCGCGCCGGCCTCATCGGCGTCCTCGCCGGCCTGCTGGACACGTCGAAACTCTCCGGCGCGACGCTCGAGGACCGCATTTTGCAGGAGATCGCGGCATGATGCAGCCCGCCGCAGCCGCCGCGCCTGCATCGGGCGCGATAGTCGCCGGACGCGTCGCCGAAAAGCACGCCGAGGCGCGGCTTTTCACATTCTTCGTCGACGGCGCGCGTTTCGCCTTGCCGGTGGCGCGGGTGCAGACGGTGTTTCGCATCGAGCGCGTGACGCCGGCGCCTTTCGCGCCGGCGGCCGTGCTCGGCCTCGTCAATTTGCGCGGCAAGATCGTCACCGCCGTGAGCCTGCGTCGTCGCCTCGGCCTCGACGAGGCCGGCGGCCTTGCCGGGGCCTACGCCATCTGCGTCGAGAATGGCGGCGAGAGCGTCGGGCTCGTCGTCGACGAGGTGGGCGACGTCCTGCGTCTGTCCGCCGACCAGCGGCTGCCGCCGCCGCCGCATATCGCGCCGGAGCGCGCGGCGGTCACGACATGCGTCTATCGGCTGGATGAGGGAATGCTGCCGCTGCTCGACGCCGACACATTGCTGACTTTGGAATGAAACCGGGACGGCTGCGCCCGCGCGCGGCCCATGCGATCAAATCGATTGGAGACAAGACATGAAACAAGTTCTCGTGGTGGACGATTCAGCGGTCATCCGCAAAGTCGCCAAGCGCATTCTCGAAGGCCTGCGCTTCCAGATCACCGAGGCCGAGGACGGCGCCAAGGCGCTCAGCGCCTGCCGGCTGCTGATGCCCGACGCGATCCTGCTCGATTGGAACATGCCGGTCATGGACGGCTTCGAGTTCCTGCGCGAATTGCGCAAGATGCCCGGCGGCGCAGAGCCGAAAGTGGTGTTCTGCACGACCGAGAACGATGTCGCCCATATCGCGCGCGCCATGCACGCCGGCGCCGACGAATACATCATGAAGCCCTTCGACCGGCAGATCATGCAATCGAAATTCGAGGAAATCGGCCTCGTCTGAGGCCGATCTCGCACATGACATCGAAATCCCGGAGTGAAGGTATGTCGCAGCCGCCCATCGTCCAGACACGGGCGTTCAACGAACTTCAAAGGTCTGCGACGACGTTCAAACTTCGTCCGATGCCGGTCACGCCGCCGGCCGCCATCGTCATCGCCGCCTCGACCGGCGGACCGCAGGCGCTGGGCGCGCTTCTGGCCGGCCTGGCCGACCATGTGAAGAATGTGCCCGTCTTCGTCGTCCTGCACATGCCGGCCGACTTCAACGCCATGGTCGCCAGCCATATCGAGCGCCAGACCGGCCTGCGGGCCAGCGTGGCCGCGCATGGCGAAATTGCCCGGCCGGGGCGCGTCTACATCGCGCCGGGCGGCCTGCACCTGCGCGTGGCGCGCTCGCCCGAGGGCGCGCGCATGTGGCATTCGGACGCCGATCCCGAACAGTTCCTGCGGCCGGCGGCCAATTTCCTGTTCCGCTCGGCGGCGTCGGCCTATGGCGACAGCTTGCTCGGCGTGGTGCTGACCGGCATGGGCGCCGACGGGCTTGACGGATCATACGCCATTATCGCGCGCGGCGGCGCGGTGATGGCGCAGGACGAGGCAAGCTCGGTCGTCTGGGGCATGCCGGGCGCGGTGGCGCGCGCGGGGTTGGCCTGCGCGGTCGCGCCGCTCGACGAACTGGCGCGGCGAATCGCCCGGCTGCTGGCCGCGCGACGGGCGGGAGGGGGGATTGAGCGCTGAGTTTCACGCCATCGCGCGGTTCCTGTCCTCGCGCTGCGGCTTCGAGATCGGCCCGGACAAATATTACCAATTGCAGAGCCGCCTCGCCCCCATCGTCGAGGCCGAGGAGCTTGGCGGCTATGGCGACCTCGCCCGCAGGCTCGAGGCTGAGCATGGCGGGGCGCTGGCGCATGCGGCAATCGAGGCGGTCTGCAACAACGAGACCTATTTTTTCCGTGATCGCGTCGCCTTCGCCCGATTGCGCGACTCGATCCTGCCCGAGCTGATCGAAGCGCGGTCGGAGGTGCGCAGCCTGCGCATCTGGTGCGCCGCCTGCTCAACGGGGCAGGAGCCCTATTCGATCGCCATGCTGCTCGACGAGATGGCGCGCAAGCTCGTCGGCTGGCGCATTGAAATCCTGGCGACGGACCTGTCGCAGCGCTCGCTCGATCTGGCGCGCGCCGGGTGCTACAGCCAGTTCGAAGTGCAGCGCGGCCTGCCGATCTCGCACCTGATGCGCTATTTCCGGCAGGAGGGCGACCGCTGGCGGCTCAACGAATATGTGCGGTCGAGCGTGGCGTTCCGCCGCTACAACCTGCTCGACGATTTTCGCCCGCTGGGCGTGTTCGACCTGATCTTGTGTCGTAACGTGCTGATTTATTTCGATCTACGCCGCAAGGCCGATATTCTCGACCGCTTCGCGCCGGCGCTCGCCGTCGACGGAATGCTGATGCTCGGCGCGGCGGAGAGCCCGCTTGGCCTGTCGTCGGCCTTCGTCTGCGAGCCCGGACACGCCTCGCTGTGCCGTCCGGGGCGCAGCCTGCGCCTCGCCAGGGTCGGCTGAGCGCGGACCGGCGGCCAAAAGCAAAAAGCCCCGCCGATCGGCAGGGCTTTTTTTCATGGACGCGGTCGCAATGCTTCAGGCGGTGATGCGCTCGTCCACGTCGGTCGGCTCGCGCAGCACATAGCCGCGGCCCCAGACGGTTTCGATGTAATTGCGGCCTTCGCTGGCGTTGGCGAGCTTCTTGC
>ERZ1645187.3239-NODE-3239-length-13815-cov-19.997456_pt1 | contig 13815 bp, 14 predicted proteins | sample MGYA00575352_ERZ1645187 | MGnify/ENA primary metagenome ERZ1645187 (study PRJEB40837, sample SAMN11349314) | freshwater sediment metagenome | isolation source: river sediment | host: Sediment | place: India: Wazaribad , New Delhi | collected 2017-02-21 ...
AAATGAACTGATAGGATAAAACCATCCTAAGTGAACCGATGGATGGTTTCCGATGCTCGCCCGCTCCTATCTCCGCGCCTCCACCGACGAACAGGACGCCACCCGCGCCCGTGCCCAGATCGAGGCCTTCGCCGCCGAGCACGGCCTCGTCATCGCAGGCACCTATGTGGAGAACGAGAGCGGCGCGAAGCTCGCCCGGCCGGAACTCTTCCGCCTCCTGGCGGACAGCAAGCCGGGCGACGTGCTGCTGATCGAACAGGTCGATCGTCTCTCCCGTCTCACCTCGAGCGACTGGCAGCGGCTTCGTGCCGAGTTGGATGCCCGACAGATTCGCGTCGTCGCGCTCGACCTCCCTACCTCGTGGATGCTCGCCGCGCCGGCCGACGACTTCACCGCCCGCATGTTCGCCGCCGTCAACGGGATGATGCTCGACGTTCTCGCCGCCGTGGCGCGGAAGGACTACGAGGATCGCCGCCGCCGGCAGGCCCAAGGACAGGCGAAGGCCAAGGCGGAGGGGAAATACAAGGGTCGCGCCGAGAACACCGCCCGTAACGACGGCATCGCCGCGATGCTCCGTTCCGGCGCCTCGTGGTCGACCATCCAAGCGGCAACGGGATGCAGTCGGGCGACCATCGCGAAGATTGCCAAGCGAGGCGACGAGACCACCGCCGGGTGAGCCGCCTTCCGAGCGCTAGCGATTCTGTCGAGGCGAGGCGGATTTCGGCGAGTTCTCTTGTCCGTGTTGAGTGTCGGTGCGATTGTAGAACCGTGGGAGCTTGCCGCTCAACCACCTTCGGACGGTGCTTTGATCCGGCTCGTCACGGCCGGTGCGGCGGATCGCGTCGGAAAGCTTTTCCACCATCATTTTCTTGCTCTCGAATTCCGCCCCTCGGATGTGAGCGAGAAGGAATTCATCAAGAGCCGCAAACCAATCGATCGAAGATGGCCGCCCCCCTTTACTCTGTGGCGGGTTAGCTTCGGATGTGAGGAAAACCCGCACCGAGACGAAGCAACCACCGCCGGGGCGGCTTTCCGACGCCTTGGATTTTTCGATTTCGAGATCGTCGAGGCTCGCCCACTGGTCTGCCGTTATCGCGGCTAAGTCGGCGTTCACATCACGCGGACGCCCGAGGGCAACGTACGGGCCTGCGGCGAGCGCGGCCAAGAACCTGCCCATCATCTCCGCGCGGCACTTTGACAGGTTGAGGTATTCCGCATCAACTCGCTGGCGGTGCGTCAATGCTATATCGGTCGCCCACCTCGCCCGGATCGCCATGGAGGGAATAGTCACTCTCTTTTGTGCGTTCTCCGCTTCGTGATGCCGCCTCTTTGCCGTGAGATAGGCTTCCACTCGCTCCTCTCCGGCCAGCTTTCGCAACGCCTCTTCGAGCGTCCAGCCTCCCGGCGGTGGTTCTTCGTTCGAGCGGGGCGTGAGCTTTCTCTTTGCCACCGGCCATCTCCTTTCGGTTGCCAGTGTTGGCTCACTCGGCGGCGGTGGTGCGATCTCTCAGCCGAACGCCCGGACCCATGCCGTTCTGATCGACGAAGGCGACGCCGCCGGCTTCAAGGGCTCCACGAATGGCCGCCTGATTGGCTTGGGTCATCGTCAGCGGACCATCCGAAGCTTCAGCACGGCGGATCGTTGCAACACCCACCTTGGCGTTCCTCGCAAGGTCGTCAGCGGACCAACGAAGCAAGCCTCGCGCCGCCCGCATCTGTGCGCTAGTGATTTCATTCATATCACATGATCCGATTATTGACACCAAAGAAGAAAATGATATCATTCATATCACAAGATACCTTTCATATCCAGAGACCAACATGTCCACCAAGCGCCACACCCTGCTCACCACCGCCGGCCGGATCGATTGCGGCGCCGTGATGCGTCGCGCCTGGCGGTTGGCGGCGGAGGTCTACGGCCACGGCCGAATTCCCTTCTCGTCGATCGGTCGGAAGTGCTTCGCGTGGTGCCTCACCACCGCTTGGCGAGAGGCGCGCGAGGAGATGGCCCGACAGGCGATCCCCGCCGAAGTGCGGGCCGCGCGCGTGGCCGACCTCAATGTCGAGCTCTCCAATCTCCGCTATCTCGACGACTGGCGCCACGTGAACCGCCGCGAGGCGGAAATCCGCGCCGAACTCGATCGGCTCGCCGCCTGAATGAGCAATCTACCCCGGCTAACGAGGAGACAGAGCAATGACGGACACCGCTCCCGCCACCAACGATTCCATTTGGTTGGACGTTCCCCACCATCTCTCGACGCTGCGACGCCTCACGGACGTGGTCGTTCTCGCAGCGAAGGGCCTGCGGCGAGATCTCGCCGAAGGCTCGGCTTGCGAAACCGATGGCGCCGCGCTCGTCGAATTCGCATGGCTGCTCTCCGCCGAAGTCCATGCGCTCCGCTCATTGGTTACTGGTGAGCCGGCCGAGATCACTCCCGACCTCGCCGGGGTGAAGGTCGCCGTCCGGCAGGCCCGCATCGAGACGGCGGAATACGCGCGTTGATCGGCCACCCTCTTCAACGAGATACACGTCGTATCGCTCGACCCCACACCAACCACCCGAGAGGCGACCAATGTCCGATGCTTCTGCTTCCTTCGACCTCGACACCGTGTGCGAAACCGATGCTCTCGCCGGCGAGGTCTCATCGCTTGCGCGTGCGCTCTACCTGTTGGTCTCCGAGTTTCCGCTGAACAACGAGCGCGACCACGCCGCCGGCACTGCACTTTCCCGTGTCGTGATGGAGCGCGCGGAAGCGCTCGATGAGGCTCTCACGCGAGAGCGCGAGACACGGCGCGCGGCGGCGAAACCGAAACTACAGTCAGAACAATGAATTGACCGATCCCGGCGAGCGACGTTTCGCCGGGTTTCGCCTTTATCGATCGTCGGACCGGACTTCCAGTAGTCGCACCGCAACCCCAACGGAGGTGACTAAAATGCATGGAAGTTCAACGGGGATCGGTGGGGATCGCCTCTTGACCGAAGTGGAGGCCGCAGAGCGCCTCTCGGTTTCGTTCCGCACCCTGCAACAGTGGCGTGTCACCGGCGGTGGTCCTCGCTACACGAAGATCGGCCGGCTCGTTCGTTACACCCCGTCCGATCTCGCCGCCTTCGTCGAGGCGGGCGCCCGCGCCAACACGAGCGAGGGGGTGCGCGTATGACCTCCTCCAATCACTTCAACGCGGCGGTGGTCGCGCTCGACGGCGAGAAGCCGATCCAGTTCGGTTATTGGTGCCCGTGGTGTGAAGGTCGCCACCCCCACGGCCTCGCGGGCATGACCACTGCCGAAGCGATCGGCACGACCACTAACCGTGGGGCGGGGTGTCTGCCGCAGCACTCTCCTCTCGCGGGAAAGGGCATCGATCTCACCATCGATCGCGTGGTGCGGTCCTGGGACCACCTCGACCCGCCCGGCCCCTACCTCGCTGTTCGGAACGATCCGTTGAAGACTCGCGTCCGCCTCGGTGCGGTCCTCGAGCACGGCAATCTCGGCGTTGCGTTGCTCCGCCTCGTCTTCGGCAAGAACCGCGCCGTCGGCGGCTTCGATGCTCGCCTCGTCGGCGGGTGGGCTCAGGTCTGGGGCGGTGGTTCGCTCTGGTACGTCCAGAACGAAAAGCGCGACACGCTCGCCACCGGTGAAGGCGTCGGTCGGCTGCTCGCGCGCCTTTTCGGCGTTCCGCTCGGTGTCGTCGCCGTCCGCGTCCTCGAGGATGCGCTCGGGCTCGACCTCTCTGCCGATGATCGTCTCGCCCTCGCGGCCTTCGTCGACCGGATCACCACCCGTGCCGGAGGGAAACCCGAATGACCCGTGAAATCGAAGCCCGGCTCAGGCTCTCGGCGGTCGATCGTACCGCCTCCGCCTTCAGCAGTGTCGGTTGGAGGATGAACGAGATCGAGCGCAAGGCGAAGGCGATCAACGCGGCCTCGGGGAAGATGGCGGCGGTTCAGACCGCTGCCGTCGCTCGCATCGGCCGCGTCCTCGGTCCCGCCCTGGGGGGCATGGCCGCGCGGAGCGCATATCTCGACTTCGCTTCCTTCGACCGCAAGATGACGGACATCGGTGTCACCGCCGATGCCACGAAGGAAGAGCTGGAGGGCGCCACGGTCGCCGTGCGGGCGATATCGCAGGCCTCCGCCATGCCTGTCGACCAGACGGTCGAAGGGCTGGACAGTCTCGTTGCTGCCGGCCGCAAGCTGCCCGACGCAATGGCCTTTCTTCCGAGCGTCGTGCGCACGGCGCGCGCGGCGAGCGCCGAAGTCGTCGACATCGCGCGATCGGCCGATGCGATGGGTGAGAGCTTCAAGATAGCGTCCAGCGACATGGAGAAGGCCTTCGACGTCGTCACCTTCCTTGGAAAGGAAGGCAAATTCGAGTTGAAGGACCAAGCGCGCTATCTCCCGTCGATTGCCCCGCTCGCGGCGACCCGCCGCCTCGACGGAATCGATGGACTGACGCGCATCGGCGCCGCGTTGCAGGTCATCCGAAAGAATGCCGGCACGGCGGAAGAGGCTGCGGCGTCCATGACGGACGTGCTCGGCAAGCTCGATTCCGACGAGACCATCAAGAAGTTCATGAAGAAGTTCGATATCGACCTTCCCGCCGCGTTGAAGAAGGCGAAGAAGGAGGGAAAGAACACATTCGAAGCGTTCATCGATATCGTCGAAAAGGCGATTGGTGGCGATACTGAGAAGATCAACCAGATATTCGCCGACAAGGAAGCGCGACGAGGACTCACCGCACTCATCCAGTACCGGCAGGAATATTTCCGACTGATCGAGGCGGCACGCGCCGCCCCGGGCACGGTGCGCGCCGACGAGGCAAAGAAGATCGGCGATGCGCAGGCGGCCGTCGATCGTCTCGCGAATTCGTTCAAAGCGTCCGCCGCCAGCGCCGGCCGTCTCCTCGACGCCGCCGGTGTCACCACCTTCCTCGATGCCGTGGCGGCGAAGGCGGATACGGCCGCCGTCTCGCTCGAGGGCCTCGGCGACCACGTCCGAGATCTCGGTTCCCTCGATGGTTTCGTTCGGTGGCTCGCGAATGGCCCGGACGCGGCTTCCGAGATGGCGCGTGACCTCCGCGTCAAGGCCGCCACCGACCCGAACGGTTTGCAGGCCGTGCGCTATGGCGCTTCGCCCCCACCCCTGCCGGGCATATGGGGCGAGATGGGGCGTCGCGAACAGATCGTCGCCCAAGAATCGACGGCGCGCCGCGATGCCTTACGGCGATCCTATCCGTTGCCGGAATGGGCTCCCTCCACCGACGTCCCCGCCGATGATCTCGAACGAATGCGCCGTACGGGTCTTCCCCAGCCCCGGCCCCGCCGTAGCGGCGAAGTCGGTGGCATCACTCCGATGCCCCGCCCGCGCCCCGATCCGCTCGGGCTCGAGGTCATGCTCGATGACGCCAGCGTTTCCACCCTCGACAGCGAAATCGAGCGGCAGCGGGCGCGGTTACAGTCACACCTCGATGCCAATCCGCTGATTTTGCGTGCCCGCGTCGACACGAGCGCGCTCCCGACGGGAAGCTCTCGCGCTCCGCTCGATACCGGGCGGTCCTTCTCCAACGGCAATTTCGGAGGGGCTCCCTGATGGCTCGATCGACACGCCGCGGATCTGTTCCGCGTGGTTTCCCTGCGGGCGCCACCCTCCAGCCGGATAGCACCCCGATTGCTCGCCTCTATGCCGAACGGGTCGATCTCTTCGACCAATTGATCGAAGGCGAGGCGGTGTTGAGTAGCGAAGATCTCGATCGGCTCGCATCTGCCGTGTTCGCCCTCGATCGCCGCATTCTCGAGGCTCCGCCCTCGCGTCTCGCCGACCTCGGCGTCAAGGCTCGAATTCTCCGCTCCCTCGCCGCTGGTCTCGGTGACGAGGGGCCGGCAGCGCCGCGCCTGGGCTTCGAAGCGTTGGTCGTGTCGTTCCTCATCCAAGTCGAAACCACCCTCGGTTCGTCCGTCGAGAAGGCGGCCGGAATCGCGGCTCACTGAGGTCTGTTCATGAGGACAATTCACAGACGGATCGATTTTCAGCGTATCGCGGATGCCGCCCTCGCCCGCGCTCACGAGATCGTCGGGCGGTGGTTGCCCGACGGGCACCGCGAGGGGGTGGAATGGGTCGCTCGGAACCCGACCCGCGCCGACCACCGCCCCGGAAGTTTCAAAGTGAATATGCGCACGGGGCGATGGGGTGACTTCTCGACCGGCGACAAGGGCGGCGATCTCGTCGCCTTGGCGGCGCTGCTCTTCACCGGTGGCGACATGGGCGAAGCCGCCCGGAAGGTCGCCGATATGCTGGGAATTCCCATCCATGAATGACCCCTTCGCCCCGCTCGGCGGCGGCTCTTCCCGTGCTCCGAAGAAGAAGGACGACGGGTGGCGTTGTGTCGCGCCCGTTCCCGACGACGCCCCGCCGCCGCCGGAGGCTCACCCGAGCCTCGGCAAGCCGTCGGGGCGGTGGTTCTACGCCGATGCCGAAGGGCGGCTCCTGGGGCTCACCAATCGGTTCGACGCGGCCGACGGCTCGAAGCAGTTCCGGCCCTCGACCTTATGGGAACGGCAGCGCGGCCACCGCCGCGAATGGCGATGGGAGGCGTGGCCGGCGCCGCGCCCGCTCTACGGGCTCGATCGGCTCGCCGAGCGACCGAAGGCCCCCGTCGTCGTCACCGAGGGCGAGAAGGCGGCGGACGCCGCCGGGCGTCTCCTCCCCGGCCGCGTCGTGGTGACCAGCCCTAACGGCAGCAAGAGCGCATCGAAAGCCGATTGGTCGCCGCTCGCCGGTCGCCGCGTCGTCATATGGCCCGATGCGGACGCCCCCGGCGCCGCCTATGCCGAGGAAGTCGCCCGGCTGGCAGCAGAGGCCGGCGCCTCCTCCGTCGCCGTCCTGGCGCCTCCGGAGGGCGCGGCGGAGGGGTGGGACGCCGCCGACGCGGAAGCCGAGGGATGGACCACCGCCCGCGTCGAGGAACTGATCGCCTCGGCGCGCTCGGCGGCGCCCCGCACCGCCTCGGTGGTGAGCCTCGCCGACGCGCGAGCCGAGAAGGACAAGAAGCGCTCGAAGAAGCCGAAAGGCGGCGACGGAGAGGAATCCGGTTCCGGCGGGCGCCAGCGTCGGCCGGCGCAACGCGATCAGCTCATGAGCCTATGCACCTTCGTCGACCTCTGGCACGACGAGGCGGGCGAGTGCTACGCCACATTCCCGGTCAACGGCCATCGGGAGAGCTGGTCGCTCTCGTCGAAAGCCTTTCGGCGGTGGTTGTCGGTGCGCTCCTATGAGGAAACCGGGCTCGCACCGGGTGGACAGGCACTCGACGACACCCTTCGTGTGCTCGAGGCAAGGGCCTATTCGGAAGGTCCGGAGCGAGTTCCCTGCCTTCGTGTGGGAGAGATGGGAGGCCGCGCCTACGTCGACCTCGTGGACACCGCTTGGCGTTCGGTCGAGATCGACGGCGAGGGATGGCGCGTAGTCGACCGCACGCCCGTCGCCTTCGTCCGCTCAGGACAGATGCGCCCGCTCGACGAGCCCGAACCCGGCTATGGGATCGAAGAGCTTCGCCGCTTCGTCAACACCGACCGCGAGGAAGACTTCGTGCTCTTGGTCTCCTGGCTGGTCGTCGCGCTGCGCTCGCGCGGTCCCTACCCCGTTCTGGTGTTCTCAGGGGAACAGGGGACGGGCAAGAGCACGATTTCCCGTCTGGTCCGCTCTCTCGTCGACCCGAACGCCGCGCCGATCCGCGCCGTCCCCAAGGACGATCGCGACCTCGTCATCGGCGCGGTGAACTCCCATGTGATCGCGCTGGACAACCTCTCTTCGGTTCCGGCTTGGCTCTCTGACGCTCTGTGTCGCCTGTCGACCGGTGGCGGCTTCGCGACACGCGCGCTCACAACTGATCGCGACGAGAACGTTATGCAGGCGATGCGGCCGATCGCCTTGAACGGCATCCCGTCCCTGACCGAACGTCCCGACCTCGCCTCCCGTGCCGTGACGGTACGCCTCCGCCCGATCACCGAAGCCGAACGGCGCACGGAACAAGAATTCTGGGACGACTGGTCGACCACCGCCCCGCGCATCTTGGGGGCTCTCTTCGACGCCCTATCGACGGGCCTCCGCCGGCTCCCCTCGGTGAAGCTCGACCGTTCGCCGCGCATGGCGGACTTTGCCCGTTTCGCCACGGCTTGCGAGCCGGGTTTCGGCTTCGAGGCCGGCGCTTTCCTCGCCGCCTATCAGTCGAACCCAGCCGACACCAACGAGACGACCTTCGAGGCCGATCCGGTGGCGGTGGCGATCCGCGACCTCATCCGTGCCGACTATCCTACCGGGTGGAACGGGACGCCGACGGAACTGCTTGCCGCCCTGAACCTCCGCACCGGCGAGAGCATCAAGCGGCTGAAACTGTGGCCGCCGACGGCCGCGTCGCTCGGAAACCGTGTCGACCGGCTCGCCCCGGTGCTTCGCGCCCAAGGCTTTACCGTCGAACGACGGCACTCGGGGACGCGCACGATCTCGATAGGCCCGACCCTTCGCACCTGACGCGGCTTCCCTCGCGCTCCCTTCGTCTCCTGAGGATCACCACCGCCGTTTGCCGTCCAGGCGGTGGCGGTGGTTCGGCGACCGAAGTCCCTTTCACTCCGGCGCGGTACCCCTGCCGTCGCCCGAGCCGAAGGCGTTGTCGCGTGCACCCCCCCTCCCCCTTGGGTCCCTCTTCGTGTACCGCGTCGCACGGGACCGCGGCCCCGCCAGATTTTGTTAGTAGGTTCAACGACATACGGTACACGCATGCGCGATACCCTCGCGTTCGCCCCCGTGTGAAGCGTGCAAATATCGCGAAGGTTGTACACCTCGGGCCGTAGAAATGGACGGCGTTGGACGGTGCATGGACGGCAACCGCCCTTCTCACCACCGCTGCAACTCATTGAAAAAATTGATGATGGACGGCGTTGGACGGCTTGGACGGCTCCTTTTCTATTCAGGAGAAAAGGATACTACGTCGAGAGGAGTAGAGACGCCCTTGGACTTCGTGCCGTGGAATGGATTGCTAAGGGAGAGGGGTTCTCTCGAAGGGGGGTGGGCCCGAAACGAGCAGAACCACCGCCCTCGGGAGGTTCCATTCGATGCCGAGGGCTACCGCCTCCGCCTGTCGATCTCTCCCGCGTGGTGACTTATTGGTGACTTGAAGACCCAAGAACGACGAAGGCCGCCTTGCGGCGGCCTCGAACGTCCAACGATTCCAGTGGCTTGGATGGTACAGCTGGGTGGACTCGAACCACCGACCTTCGGAGCCACAATCCGACGCTCTAACCAACTGAGCTACAGCTGCATGTTCCCGAACGCGGACCCCTATAGGGGCTCGGATCGCCCTTGGCAAGCCCTGTTCTCACCACCACCCCCGTCCATCCACGGCGGAAGACGTCCACCGTCGTGACGACCGCGTCGAAAGCGACACGATCGCCGCCCGAGACCGGGCGACGATCGATCGATCGCGCGGCGCGATGAAACTCAGTCGGCCTTCTTGAGCAGGTCGACGGCCTTGCCCAGCGCGTCCTTGGCCGGCTTCGCAGCCTCACCGGCGAGCTTGGTCGCCAGATCCTGCAGCTCCTTGGCCTGGGCCGACATCGCCTCGTACTGCTGACGCACGAACGACGACTGCAGCTCGATCGCTTCCGCGAAGGTCTTCACGCCGAGCATGTCCTTGGCATGGCCGAGGGCGGCGTTGGAGTTGGTCTTCACCGCGTCGATCGACTTGTTGGAATACTCCACCACGCCGGCGCGGGTCGCCTCGTAGGTGTCCTCGAGCGCGTCGGCCGCTTCCTCGCTCGCCGACTTGAACTTGTCGAAGTTGGCCTTGGCCTGCTCCAGCGCCTTCTCGGCGAAGCCGCGGAAGGTCTCCGACATCTCGCCCGCGTCGAGCGACGGCACGTCGAACTTCGGCAGCTCGAGCCCAGGGAACTCGAACTTCGACAGGTCCAGACCCGGAATTTCGAACTTCGGCATCTCGAACTTCGGCAGCTCGAACTTCGGGAACTCGAAGGACGCGGCCGCGGCGACCTTGAAGTCGGTCGGCTTGTCCGCGACGGGCGCCGCCTTCGCCGCCGGCTCGGCCGCCACGGCCTCCACCACCGGTTCGGCGGCGAGCAGATCCGCCACCGGCTCGTTCACCGGGGCTTCCACCTTCGGGGTCGCGGTCGCCGCCGGCTTGGCGGTACGCTTCGTCGGGGTCTTCGGCTGGGTCGCCATGCCTCACGTCTCCTGATCTTGGTCGGTTTCGAGGTCGCGTCGGGTTCGCCCGACCGGCACCCCCGGTCGTCCCGGACCTCGTGCGAGACCGCATCCCACGGGCCTCGCCAGTCCCGCCGACACAGCCTCTCGAGGGGCCGACGCCGACGTCGTTCACCATACCCCGACCCGTGTTGCATTGCAATAAAATATTGCATCGCACAAGTCACAGTCGGGACTTTACGGACCCCTCGCGGGCTCCTCCGACGCGCGGCTTCTTCCCCTGGGGGAAGATACGAAAACGGGGAGCACCGGATGGCGCTCCCCGCTCGAGTTCGCGTCGGTCCAGGGGCGATCGATCAGCCCTTGGTGACCTTCTCGGTGATCGAGGAGACGGTCTTGGCGGCGGCGTCGCCGATCTGACGGACCTGCTCGCCGAAGGAGGTGGCCTGGGCCTTCAGGAAGTCGCCCTGCAGCTTGAGGAGTTCCTGCGGATCCTTGGCCTGGATCAGCTTCTGAGCATGATCGAAGGCGGTGGCGAGGTTCTCTTCGGCCAGCGACAGGACCTTCTTGTTGAGGTCGAGCGCGCCGGACTGCACGGTGTTCGACGAGGTCTCGACCTTGGCGACCGCCTGATGGGTGGCGGCGATGAAGTCGTCGACGGCCTTCTTGGCCTGCTCGATGGACTTCTCGGCGAAGGTGCGGATCTGCTCGGGGATCTCGAAGTTGGTCTCGGCGGCCATGGGTCTCTCCTGGTACCGGCACCTGCGGCCGGCGATCGTGTCTCGAACTCGCTCGGGCGGGCTCGGCCCACCCCCGTCGGATCGATCAGCCTCGAACCATCCGACGATTCAGGTGTACCATTCCTCATGTTGCAGTGCAACAAAATTTCGGTCGACTACGACTTCTTTCGCACATGCAGCATGAAGCGGGGACCACCTCCGGGGGGATTAACCCTGCCCCGCGATCTCGTCCGCCGCGACGGCGAGATCGGTGGACCCCGAACCACGTTCGTCTATATTAACGACCAGTTAATGACACGATCGCGATCGGAGGGAACCGGTCGTCGATTGCCGACGTCGTCACGGACCCGAGTTTTCGCCTTCCATTCTTCGGTGAGCCGCCCTCGCCGATTCTGGAGCGACCGGACGAGGGGCGCGTCGGATCATGGGACACGACCGACGCATGACCGCAGATCTCGGCGAACTCTGGCGAGGACTGGCGCGCGACGACGCCGCCACGCTCCTGCGCGACGCCCGCCCCGGACTGGTCGTGGCCGCCGACGGTCGCCGCCTGCTCTTCGCCAATGCCGCCGCCCGCCGGTTCCTGCGTCTCGGCGCCGCCACCCCCCTCGACGGCGTCGTTCTCGACCCGCGCATCGCCGACCGCCTCGTCCGCTTCGCCGCCGGCACGACCGCCACGGCGCGCGAGCTTCTGCGCCTCTCCGCCGGCCTCAAGCCGCTGATGATCGATCTCGCGCTCGCCCGTCCGGCCGGCGCCGAGGCCATCGTCGCCACCCTCTCCGGCACCGCAACCGCCCCTGCCGACGCCGCCCCCGAGGCGAGTCTCGCCGGCCTCGTCGCACCCGGCGGCATGGTCGCGCTGTTCGACGGCGCCGGCGACGTCGTCGCCGCCTCCGGCGACCACACCGCCGTCGAGGGCCTCGACGACGATCTGGAAAGCCTTCTCGACGAGGCCGAGACCGCTGCCGTGGCCACCCGCGACATCGCCCGCGACGGGGAGATCCGCACGGTCGCGCTGCTCGCCCTCGGCCATGGCCACGACGCCGACCGTCTGTTGTGGATCGGCCCGGCCGCGCCCTTCGCTGCGACCGCCGTGCCGGCCCCGGCTGCCGCCCGCATCGCTGCGGAAACGGCCGAAGTCGCCCCGCCCGCATCGGCGCAGGTCACGCCCGAGCCCCTCACCGCCGTCGACGTCGCCCAGCCGCCCAGCGACGAGCCCGACCTCGACGACGCCTTCCTGATGCCGCCGGAACCGGCCCATCCGGTCGCGCCGGCCGAAACCCTCGCCTCGCTCGCCGCCGATCCCACCCCGGCCGACGTCTTCCTGGAAGACGCCTACGACGACGCCCTCTTCGTCGCCGCCGCCCCGCTGGCCCTCGCCGCCTGGGACGAGGACGCCGCCGACGCCGCCTGGAGTCGCCACGCCGAAGCTCCGACCACGCCGGCCGCGATCGTGAACGCACCCGCAGCCGCAGCCGCGATCCCCGACGAGCCCGCCGCCGCCGCGACCGTCGGCACCACGGGCCCCGAAGCGGACACTGCCGGTGTGGCCCCCGCGCCGATCGCCGCCACGATTCCCCTCGCGGTCGCCGAAGCCACGGTCGCGCCCGAGATCGTGGAGAACACGACGACGGCCGCACTCGCGACGAGCGCTCCGTCCACCGAAATTGCGACGTCCGAGGCCCCCGCGGAGCCTGCCGCGCTCCGGGCGCCCGCCGAGGCCGTCGCCGAGCCCCCCGTCGCCGAGCCCCCCGTCGCCGCGCCCCCCGTCGCCGCGCCCACGAATGCCGCCGACGAATCCGACGGCTTCCGCTTCGCCGCCCCCGGGCACCCGGTCAAATTCGTCTGGCTGATGGACGCCGAGCGCCGCTTCACCATGGTCTCGCCCGAACTGGCCGAAGTGGTCGGCCCGGCGGTGACCCGCGTCGTCGGCCGCTCCTGGTCGGAGATCGCCGAAGAACTCGGCTTCGACGACGACGGCCACATCGCCGAGGCGCTCGCCCGCCGCGACACCTGGTCCGGCCGCACCGTGCTGTGGCCGGTCGAGGGCGAGGCCCTGCGCGTGCCGGTCGACCTCGCCGCCCTGCCCGCCTTCGACCGCGGCCGCGTCTTCTCCGGATTCCGCGGTTTCGGCACCGCCCGTGCCGACGAACAGGTGCCCGACCCGACCGCGATCGGCCTGCGCCTGCGCGACGTCGCGCCGTCGAGTGCTCCCGCGCCCGTCGCGCCTGCACACACCCCGGCCGTCGCCGCTCCGGTTACGGCTCCGCTCGCCGCCGTTCCGGCCGAAGCGATCGCGCCCGGCCCGGTGTCCGTCGAGACGTTGCACACCACGCCGCCGGCCCCGCTCGTCGACGAACCGGTCGCCCTGCCGCAGACCCCGGTCCGGACCGCCCCGATCGTCACCCCGGCCGCAGCCGCCGCCGATGCGACCGCCGCCATCCCGGCGAGCGACGAGCCGCCGACGTGGCCCGACGACAGCGAAGTCGCCCTCGTCGCCGACCACGACGACGCTCCGGAGACCCACGAGATCGAGCCCGCCTTCGCCGGCGAGATCGCCGAGACCATCGCGGACCTCACCACCGCGCCCGAGCCGACGCCCGAACCGGCCACCGAACCGGCCGCTGCACCGACGCCCGAGCCGGCCGCACCGCGGCTCCCCACCGAGACGGCTGTCGCCGAAGCGCCGATCGTCGTCGCCCCCGAACCGGCCCCGCCGGCCGCGACCACGTCCCGCCCGACGGTGCCCCCGGCCGCCACCAGAGAGACCGCGGCCATCGCCGCCGCCGTCGCCGCCTTCACGGCGGCCGGTGCGCCCAAGACCGGTCCGGCCCGCGCCGACGCCCCCGTCGCCGACGCCCTGCC
>ERZ1645187.3240-NODE-3240-length-13811-cov-86.909421_pt1 | contig 13811 bp, 14 predicted proteins | sample MGYA00575352_ERZ1645187 | MGnify/ENA primary metagenome ERZ1645187 (study PRJEB40837, sample SAMN11349314) | freshwater sediment metagenome | isolation source: river sediment | host: Sediment | place: India: Wazaribad , New Delhi | collected 2017-02-21 ...
GATCGAGTTCGCCGCGTCGTGCAGGCCGTTGAGGAAGTCGAAGGCGAGCGCGACGAAGATCAGCCCGACGAGGAGGGGTAGGGCGAGCGTGGCGTCCATGGGGCTCTCTCGGGGACGGTCGAGCGAGCGGGGGCTCGCCCCCGCGGCGGCTCAGACGTGTTCGATGACGATGCCGGAGATCTCGTTGGCCACTTCCTCGAAGCGATCGGTGACGCGCTCCAGGTGGCCGTAGATCTCGGCGCCGATGGTGAAGGCCATCGGATCGGAATGGCGATGGGCGAGGAACAGTGCCTTCAGGCCCTGGTCGTGGACCTTGTCGGCACGGCTCTCGAGCTCGGTGATCTTCACCACGTAGTCGTTGATGGCGTGGACGTTGGCGCCGATCTTGCGCAACAGCGGCATCGCCTCGACCGTCAGCTTGGCCGCCTCGACGCCGATCGCCGCCATTTCGCGCATCGGCTCGTCGAAGGAGGTCACCTCGAAGAGGGTGATCGCCTTGACGGTCTGGTTCATCTGGTCGATGGCGTCGTCCATCGTCTCGATCAGGTCCTTGATGTCGACCCGATCGAAGGGGGTGATGAAGGACCGGCGCACCGCGGCGAGTACCTCGGCGGTGATGTCGTCGGCCGCCTTCTCGTGACGTTTGACCTCGGCACAGCCGGCGGCGATGTCGGGGCCGCCGGAGAGCAGACCGTGCAGGGCTTCGGCGCCGGCGACGAGGACCTTCGAATGGCGCTCGAACAGATCGAAGAAACCGTCTTCCTTGGGCATGATCGCCCGGAACCAGGACAGCATGGGACCACCGCGTCGGATTGTGACCGACGGCGGTTTATGACGTTTCGGTGACGAATGCGAGTCCGTCATGACGCCAATCCGTCAGGGCGGATGCGGATAACGGGTCACTCGAAGGCGCCCTTGCGGGGGATGCCGATCCGGCGGCCGGCGCGTTCGGGCAGGGCGAGGTGGCGGGTCGGGGCCCACAACGCCTCGAGGCCGTCGCGGACGTCGGCGGGCCAGGGAACGACGCGGCGCGCGGTCATGTCGAGGTGGAGATACATCTGCTCACTGGTCGCGGAGACCCAGCCGTCTTCGGCGTGGATCAGCTCGGAGAAGAGATGCAGGCGCTTGTCGTCGAGATCGAGGACGTGCTGACGTACCTGGACGGGGGTCTCCAGGAAGACCTCGCGCAGATAACAGACGTGGATCTCGGCGGTCATGTAGGAGAGGCCGCGCTCGGCGATGTAGTCGGGGCCGAGGCCGGCCGAGGCGAGGAAGGCGTCGCAGGCGCGGTCGAAGAGGACGTTGTAATAGGCCATGTTGAGATGGCCGTTGTAGTCGACCCAGGCGGGTTCGATCGCGAAGCGGTCGGAGAGATAGGGGTGGGCGTCGGTCATGGGCCTCGCTCGCGGCGTCCTCGGAGCCCCCATCGAGCGGAGCGGAGGGCGGGCCGTCAAGCGTTTCGTCGCCCTCTGCCCCGCGCCCGGCGGGGATCCGGACAGGGGGCCGACGCTTGACCCTCTCCGGCTCCACGTGGTTGATCGCGACCTTCGGGCCGGAGCGAGGGGCGCTCCCGGAGGACGAAATGACGACATCGGGCGGACGTGGTGGCAAGGCCGCGCGCTGGCTGGGGCTGGCGGCGCTGTCGCTCGCCGTCTCCTTCGCGCTCGACCTCGTACGTCTGCCGGCGGCCTTCCTGATCGGCCCGCTGGTCTCGGCGGTCGCGGTGCGGCTCGCCGGGGCCGAGCTCGGGTTGCCGCGGCCGGCGATGATGGCGGCGCAGGCGACGATCGGGGCGATGATCGGGGCATCGCTGACGCCGTCGATCGTCACCACCTTCCGCGCCGATTGGCCGATTCTGCTGGCGGCGGTGGGGGCGACGATCGTCTTTGCCAATCTCACCGGCTGGGCGCTGTCGCGTTTCGGCGTCGTCCCGGGGACCACCGGCGTGTGGGGTTCGTCGCCGGGAGCGGCGAGCGCCATGGTGATCCTGTCGGAGACGCACGGTGGCGACATCCGGCTGGTCGCCTTCATGCAGTACCTCCGCGTGCTGTTCGTCGCCTCCGCCGCCTCGATCGTGGCGCGGGTCTGGCTCGGCGGCGATGCCGCGGCGGCGGCGCACGTGCTCTTCCCGCCGGTCGATTGGCCGCGGCTCGCCGCGACGGTCGGGCTGATCGGCGGCGCGGCCTTCGTCGGGGTGCGGGCGCGGGTGCCGAACGGGGTGATGATGGGGCCGCTCCTCGTCCTGGCGGGGCTCGGCGGTTCCGGCCTGTTCGTGCCGTCATTGCCGCCGTGGCTGCTGATCGCCGCCTATGCCGGGCTCGGCTGGAGCATCGGACTGCGGTTCACTCGCGAGGCGATCGGCCATGCGGCGCGGGCATTGCCGTGGATCGTCGTGTCGATCCTGGCGCTGATGGCCTTCTCTGCCGGTCTGGCGGCGGTGTTGGTGGTCGAGGTCGGGGTCGACCCGCTCACCGCCTTCCTCGCCACCTCGCCGGGCGGGCTCGACACGATCGCGGTCATCGCCGCCTCGACCCCGGTCGACGTGTCCTTCGTGCTGGCTCTCCAGGTGCTGCGCTTCTTCGTCCTGGTCTTCGCCGGACCGGCGCTGTCGCGGTTGGTCGCTCGGCATCTGCCGAAGAGGTGATCGGCGTCGGCGCGTCTTCAAAGTCCGGGACGGTCTCTGCTAGGGTCACGGCGAAGGACGACCGAAACAGGGAGACGAACGGATGGCCGAGGGCGAGACGCGAGTGCGGAACGGCGAGGGAATCGCCGCGGCGATCGAGGCGCTCTCGGCGCGGTTCGGCGATCGGCTCTCGACCGCGCATGCGCTGCGCGAACAGCACGGCCACACGCTCACCTGGATCGCCAATCAGCCGCCGGACGCGGTGTTCTTCGCCCGCTCGGAGGCGGAGGTGCAGGAGGCGGTGCGGATCTGCGCGGCGCATAGCTGTCCGATCGTCCCCTTCGGCGCCGGGACCTCGCTCGAGGGGCATCTCAACGCGCCGTTCGGCGGCGTGTCGATCGACGTCTCGGCGATGGACCAGATCGTCGCCGTGCATCCGGAGGACCTCGACGTCGTCGTCCAGCCGGGGATCCGGCGCAAGGCGCTGAACGAGCAGTTGCGCGACACCGGCCTGTTCTTCCCGATCGATCCCGGCGCCGACGCCACCCTCGGCGGCATGGCGGCGACGCGGGCCTCGGGCACCAACGCGGTGCGCTACGGCACGATGAAGGACAACGTCCTGGCGATGCGGGTGGTGACCGCCTCGGGCGAGGTGGTGACGACGTCGCGGCGGGCGAAGAAGTCGTCGACCGGCTACGATCTGACCCGCCTCTTCGTCGGCTCGGAGGGGACGCTCGGCATCATCACCGAGCTCACCATCCGCCTCTCCGGCATTCCCGAGGCGATCGCCGGCGGCATCTGTCCGTTCCCGTCGATCCACGCGGCGGCGGATGCGGTGATCCTCACCATCCAGACCGGCATTCCCGTCGCGCGCATCGAGATCCTCGACGAGATGCAGGTGAAGGCCTGCAACGCCTATTCGAAGCTGACGCTCCCGGAGACCCCGCTGCTCCTGGTCGAGTTCCACGGCACCGAGGCCTCGGTCGCCGAGCAGTCGGAGCGCTTCGGCGAGATCGCGAAGGAGCTCGGCGGCGGCCCCTTCACCTGGACCACCAAGGCGGAGGAGCGGACGAAGCTGTGGACGGCGCGCCACGACGCCTATTGGGCGGGTCTCGCCCTCCGGCCGGGGTGCCAGACCTTCTCCACCGACGTCTGCGTGCCGATCTCGCGGCTCGCCGACTGCATCGCCGACACCAAGGCGGACATCTCGGCGAGCGGTCTGGTGGCGCCGATCGTCGGCCATGTCGGCGACGGCAACTTCCACGTCCTGCCGCTGTTCGATCCGGCGGACGCGGCGGAAGTGGCGAAGGTCAAGGCCTTCGTCGGTCGGCTCGTCGACCGGGCGCTGGCGATGGAGGGCACCGCTTCGGGCGAGCACGGCGTCGGGCAGGGCAAGATGAAGTACCTCGAGGCCGAGCACGGGCTGCCGGCGCTCGAGGCGATGGCGGCGATCAAGCGGGCGCTCGATCCGGCCGGCATCATGAACCCGGGCAAGATCGTCGTTCTCTGACGGCGTCGCGATCACTTCACGGTCGTGACGGATTGTCGGACGAAACTCGGCCGGCGAACGATATGATCGTCGGACGGCGGGGCACGGAGCGACGGGGACGCGGCGTTGAACGGGCTCTACATCGGCATCGGCATCACTCTGATCCTGGCGCTGCTCGCGGCGTTGATCGGGCCGTTCTTCGTCGATTGGGGCACCTATCGGTCGGTGTTCGAGCGCGAGGCGACGAAGATCGTCGGCTATCGGGTGACGGTGATCGGCGAAGTCGATGCGCGCCTGCTGCCGAGTCCGCGCATCCGTTTCGGTGACGTGGTGATCGGCCCGATCGACGCGCCGTTGATGCGCGTCGGGCGGTTCGAACTCGACGTCGAGGCGGCGCCGCTGCTCAAGGGCGACGTCCGGGTCTCGGAGATGCGGGTCGAGCGGCCGACGATCGATCTCGCGATCGACCACGAGGCCCGGCTGGTCCTGCCGGCGCGGGCGCGCGAGGCGCGTGATCCGTCGGCGGTGGCGATCGACCAGATCGAGATCGGCGGCGGGCGGCTCACGATCACCGACGCGCGATCGGGCGGGCGCTTCGAGATCGGCCACATCGCGGCGATCGGTTCGGCGCACAGCCTCGCCGGTCCGTGGCGGCTCGACGGCGGCGGCAATGCCGAGGGGCGCGATCTCTCCTTCCATCTCGCCGGTGGGCGGGCGGCGGACGGCGGCACCGCGATCAAACTGCAGCTGTCGCCCGGCGACGATCCGGCGATGCTCACCGCCGATCTGTCCCTGCGCGACGGACCGAACGGGACGGCCGTCGCCGGCCGTGTCGTCGCCGAACGGCGCGGCGGGGAAGGCGCGAGCGGTCTCGCCGCGGCGCTGGCGACATGGCGGGCGGAGGCGACGATCGCCGGCGATGCCCGCGCGCTCGAGGCGAGCGGGGTGACGCTGGCCCTCGGGCCGGAGGAGCGGGCGGCGCAGTTCACCGGGCAGGGACGGCTGGGGTTGGGAGCCGATCCGAGCTTCGATCTGACGCTCGCCGCCCGGCAGATCGAGTTCGATCGTCTGGTGACGGGCGAGGCGGGGCGGAGCGTCGTCCCGGCGGCAGTCGTCGAGGAGGCATTGGGTTTCCTCGCCGGGGCCGGTGCGGTGCCGATCCCCGGGCGGGTCCGGGTCGAGGCGCAGGGGCTGGTCGTCGGCGGCGGCGCGGTGCAGGAGCTGGCGGTCGAGGCGCGGACGCGGGCGGGCGGGCTCCATCTCGATCGACTCGAGGCGCGACTGCCGGGGCGGGGGCGGGTGAGCGCCGGCGGGCGGCTCACCTTCGACAAGGAGGCGCGCTTCGACGGAGCGGTGGAACTGGCGGCCGAGCAACCGGCGACGCTGGCCGGCTGGTGGCGGGCCGAGGCGGTCGGCGACCGGCTCGATCCTCTGTCGCTGACGGCGAAACTGTCGCTGGCGCCGGGACGGATCACCGCCGACGATCTGCGGCTGGAAGTGGCTCAGGCGCGAGCGCGCGGGCATCTCGACTGGAGCGCGGAAAAGGGCGCGCGGGTGGGGCTCGCCGCCGATCGGCTGGAACTCGATCAGGTGGCGCGACTGGCGCGGCTGTTCCTCGGACGCGAGGCGAGCCAGCGGCCGGCGTCGCTGGGGCTCGATCTCGATGCCGGGCAGATGGTGGTCGGCGGGGTCACGGCGAAGGGCGTGTCGATCGGGGTGGCGGTGGCGGCCGACGACGTCGCCATCGAGCGGCTCGCGGTGCAGGACCTCGCCGGGGCGCGGCTGTCGGGCTCGGGACGGATCACCGACCCGCTCGGGGCACCGCAGGGGCGGCTCGATCTGACGCTCGACGCGGCGAAGCCGGAGGCGCCGGCACGGGCTCTGGCGACGCTCGCCGGGCTCGATGCGGCGGCGATCGACCGGGTGGCGGCGACGGCGGCGCTCGCCGCGCCGATCGATCTGGCGCTCCGACTCGAGGGGCGCAGCGAGGCGCAGGGCACGGCGCTCACCGGTTGGCTGCGCGGCTTCGCCGGCGGCGTCGAGGTGGCGACCGATCTCGCCTACGACGGGCGGATCGACGATCCGACCCGGGCGGCGATCCGGCTCTCGGCGAAGCTCGCCGGGGAGAAGGCGGCGGCGGGGCTGGTGCGTCTGCTCGGTGGCGGCGGGGGGGCGGGGCCGCTCGCGGCGACGGTCGAGGTCACGGGGCGGCCGATCGATGGTCTGCGGGTGGTCGCCTCCGGTCGGGCCGGGGCCGCCTCGGCGGCGGTCGACGGGTCGGCGCGGGTGACGGGCGAGGCGGTCGGTGTCGACGGGCGGGTCAAGCTCACGACGCCCGACGCGACGGCGCTCGGGGCACTCCTCGGCCGGCCGATCCTCGCCTTCGAACGGTCGCTGCCGGTCGACGTGTCGATGTTGCTCTCGGGGACGTGGCCGAAGCTCGAGATCGGCGAGTTCGCCGGCCGGGTCGGCGATACCGCGGTGCGCGGTGGCGGGCGCCTCGATCTCGGGGTGCGGCCGGTGGTGGTGGACGGGCGGGTCGATCTCGATCGGGTCGACGTCGAGACGGCGGCGGAGGCGCTCCTCGGCGGGGCGTTGCTCGCCGACGGTGGCGATGCGGCGGCGATCTGGGCGACGACGCCGCTCTTCGGCTCGCCGCTCGCCGGGGCGGTCGGCGGCACGCTGGCGCTGTCGATCGATCGGGCCTCGTTCGGTGAGGTCGGGGTCGATCGGTTGCGGGCACGGGCGGTGATCGGCGGGGCGGAGACGCGGCTGGAGGCGATCGACGCGGGATTCGCCGGCGGGCGTCTCGGCGGCGAGCTGCGGCTCGGGCAGGGCGGCGACGGGGTGACGACGCTGGCCGGGCGATTCGCCCTCGACGGGGCCAATCTCGGCGAACTGGTGTGGCGGCGGGGCGGTCGGGCGGTGGCCTCGGGGCGTCTCGACGGCGACGTCGGCTTCACCGCCTCGGGGCGCAGCGCCGCGGCGCTGGTCGCCGGGCTCGGCGGCGAAGGGCATGTCAGGATCTCGGGGGCACGGGTCACCGGCCTCGGCGGCGAAGCGCTGGCGACGACGCGGGTGGCGCTGGGCGAGGCGCAGCCGACGTCGGAGCTGGTCGAGAAGCTCTTCCGCGTCCGGCTCGACGCCGACGAGAGCGAACTGCCGGCGAGCGACCTCGCCTTCGCCCTCCAGGCGGGGGTGGCGCGTAGCGGCCGGGTGGTGATCGAGACGCCGAGCTCGCGACTGATCGGGCGGGTGGCGCTCGATCTCGGAAAGCTGACGCTCGATGCCGACGGGTCGCTGGAGCCGGCCGGCACGGCGCTGGAGGCGAGCCGCACGGCGATCTCCAGGGCGACACCGTCGGTGGGGCTCGCCTTCCGCGGGGCCATCACGGCGCCGGAGCGGCGGCTCGACGTGGCGCCACTGGTGGCGCATCTGACGCTCGCCGGGTTCGAACGCGAGATCGAGCGGGTCGAGACGCTGCAGCAGGACATCGCCGAACGGGCGCGTTTCGCCCGCGAACGGCGGCGGCTGGAGCAGATCCGCGCCGCCGAGGAGGCGGCCAAGCGTGAGGCCGAGGCCAAACGCGAAGCGGAGGAGGCGGCCAAGCGGGCGCCGCCGCCCCTGCCGCCGCCGGTGGTGATCGCGCCGCCGCCGCCGGTCCACGGCACGCTGCCGAACTCACCGGCCGGAACGAGCGCGCCGATGCCGCTCGCACCGCAGCGCAGCCCGTGAGGCGTCGTGCTCCGCGCGGCGATCACGCCGGCGGCGGCGATCCGGCAGCGTCGATCAGTGCGGCGACGCGCAGGGCGGAGGCGAGGTTGCGGGCGGGGGAGCGGGCGCCGTCGATCTCGGCGACGAGGGCAGCGAGCGACAGGCCGCGGCGGGCGGCGAGAGCTTCGATCGCCGTCCAGAACTCGGCCTCCAGCGCCACCGAGGTGCGGTGACCGGCGATGGTCATCGAACGCTTCTCCATGGCGGGCTCCGAGACGGGTCGCGGGAAGGTCTGCGCTCAGGCGTCGCCGTCGCCGTCCAGGCGGTGGGCGTCGAGGACGCGGTCGGCGCGGGCCTCTTCCTTCGTGAGCGCCTCGCGCTCCGACCTGGTGCGGCCGAAGCGAACGCGGTTCTCCTCGGCCCGACGCTTGTCCTCGGCGCGGGCGCGCTCCTTGCGAAACCTGCCGAGGCCGACGACGTCACCCATGGCGGCGCCTCACTTCTTGCGGAACTTGTCGAGCGAGAGAACCGTGGCGGTCGGTGCCGGCTCGGCCGGCTTCTCGGCCTCCGCCTCGCTGGGAGCGGCGGCGGGCTCGGCGGTCTCGGGCTTCTCGGACTTCGGCTCGACGGGGATCGTCGAGGCCTCGGTCGGCACCAGACGCGGCCCCTCGGCAGCGGCCTCGCCTTCCTCGCCCTCCTCGTCGCCCTCGTGGGCGACCTCGAACTGCAGGCCGAACTCGACCGACGGGTCGACGAAGCCCTTCACCGCCGAGAGCGGCACGTAGAGCCGCTCGGGGATGCCGCCGAAGGACAGGCCGACCTCGAAGTGGGCGTCGTCGACCTGCATGTCCCAGAACTGGTGCTGCAGGACGATGGTCATCTCGGTCGGGTAGCGCTGGCGCAGCCGGCCGGAGAGGCGGACGCCCGGATGGGTGGTGTCGAAGGAGACGTAGAAGTGGTGATCGCCGGGCAGGCCGGTCTTGGCGACCTCGCTCAGCACCTTGCGCACCACGCCGCGCAGCGCGTCCTGGACCAGAATGTCGTAGCGGATCAGATCCTGCGGCATGCGTTTCGGTCTCGTCTCGATGGCGGGCACGGTGGCCCGCGACGGCGCTGGGGTCGTCGCGACGGAAGGAACGCCACGGTCGCGAACGGCCGCGGTCCCCGAGTCTTCGTCGGCAACCATAGCACACCGCACTTCGGATGGGGGTGTCGAATGGGGTGGAAGTGAGGGCTTCTGTTGCCAGGTGCCCCCGAACCCCGCCTGGACGCTGCTACACGTCAGGACTTGTTACCGGAGTCCGTAAACCGCTCACGCGGCCACGGCAACCGGAGCATAGTTGTCGTTGGCAACTATAATTTGACCCGATGACGGCGGTATCATGCCGGGCAAAAGATCGGTCTTTAGACCCTCGTCGATCCTGGTTCGCCCCCGCCGGAACCCACGGAAACCCATGGGCTCGGGTGGAGGCGCCGGGTACTGCCCCCGGGTCCGAAAGGCTTATTCCACCGCTCGTTTATCGCCATAGTCGACCCTCGCGGGACGACGCAGCCAATATAGGTGAGGCGAGGGGCGGGGAAAAGACCCCGCCGGCATCTTCTCTTCACGACCGTTCACAGGCGCAGCCAGCGCTCCTCGGCGGCGCGGCGGCGGCAGGTCACCTCGGCGAGGCGGCGGGTCGCCTCCTCGGCCGAGAGAGCCGGGTCGAGGGCGGCGAGGTCGGTCGGCGTCAGGCCGAGGTCGTCGAGGAGCCGCGGGTCGAGGCGGCGCAGCTGCTTCAGGTGCCGCCGTGCCAGACGGGCCCGCCGCAGGCCGGCGAGGAGGCCGGCGGCGGCGCGGCGGCCGCGCTCGAACAGGGAGGGGGCGAAATCGTCGCAGCAGAGGGCGATCTCCAGGGCCGCATCGCGCATGGCACGTCTCTCCCGTTCGCGAGCGCCGGGGCGGTCTCGCGTCGTCTGGTTCGGTGATGGGGGCGAAGAGGGGATCTTCGTGATGGAGGATGCGGTCGTCCGATTGATCAATCAAACGAAAAGAACTAATGTAGTTCTTCAGAAACTCTGATCACACGAGGGTGTCGGGAGGTCGGGATGAACGACGGATTCGGCGAGGTCGCATGCGCCTCTCCCTTCTCCGGTGGCAGTCCGGTGTTGGAGATCGATCTCCTCAGGACGCTGATCGCGGTGCATCAGACCGGTTCGTTCAGCCGCGCGGCGCAGCAGGTGTTCCGCACGCCCTCGGCGGTCTCCATGCAGATGAAGCGGCTGGAGGAGATCGTCGGGCGTCCGATCTTCGCCAAGGACGGGCGCGGCGTCGTCTTCACGCCGGCGGGCGAGGACCTGCTCGGCTATGCCCGCCGCATGATGCAGCTCAACGACGAGGCGCTGGCGCGCTTCCGCTGCGCCGACACACGCGGCGTCGTCCGCCTGGGTACGCCGGACGACTACGCCACCAAGTTCCTTCCCGCCATTCTCTCCCGCTTCGCCGCGAGCCATCCCTTCGTGCAGGTCGACGTCGTCTGTCAGCCCAGTCGCAGTCTGGTGCGTTCGCTCGACGAGGGCGAGGTCGATCTGGCGCTGGTCAGCGTCGGGCTCGGCTGCGGCATTCCGGGAACGGGGACGATCGTCCATCGCGAGCGGCTTGTGTGGGCGGGCGCGCGCTGGGGCGAGGCGCATCTCAAGCGGCCGCTGCCGCTCGCGGTCTCGGGGACGACCTGTTCGTGGCGAAGCCTCGCGCTGGAGCGGCTCGACCGGGAGGGCATTCCCTATCGCGTCGCCTATTCCAGTCAGCACTACGTCGGGCAGGTGGCGGCGGTGCTCGCCGATCTGGCGGTGGCGCCGCTGCCGAAGAGCGTCATTTCGGGCGAGATCGTGCCGATCGACGAGCGGCTGTTGCCGGCGATCGGTCACTACGAGATCCAGATGATGACGGCGGCACGGGCGACCGGCGCGGCGATGGAGGCGCTCTCCGGCCACATCGTGCAGAGCTTCCAGAGCGAGACGGAATGGCGCGAGCGCGAGGCGGCGGAGTGAGCGGGCTCAGTCGGTGATCTCGACCAGGGCACCGTCGGGCCCGCGCACGACCGCCTCGTAGAAGCCGTCGCCGGTCATGCGCGGGCCCGAGACGAGGAGACCCAGCGCGGCGAAGCGACGGCCGGCGGCGTCGACCGCCTCGGCCGAGCCGAGCGACAGGGCGACATGGGCCCAGCCGGGGCGTTCACCCGTCGCATCGCCGGCGAGCCAGGGGCCGGTCATCAGTTCGAGGGCGCTGCCGTCGGCGAGGCGGGCGAAGCGCGAGCGGAAGCCGGGGCGGTTCTTCGAGACGTATTCCTCGCCGATCTCGGCGGCGAAGTGCTCGGCCCAGAAGCGGGCGGCGGCGTCGAGGTCGGTGGTCCACAGGGCGACGTGGGCGAGACGCATGCGAGGGCTCCTCTTTTCCGACGCGAAGCGGTAGGAGGGCATCGTGGCGCGAGCAGGGCGCCGGTTGCGCTCCGACGGGGGGCGTCCGACCCTCGCTCCTCACCCGTTCGGCGATTCGCGCCCGAGGTCGTTCCATGAAGCAATATCTCGATCTGATGCGGCGTATCCGCGACGAGGGCGTCACCAAGGCCGACCGCACCGGCACCGGCACGCGGTCGATCTTCGGCCATCAGATGCGCTTCGATCTGGCGCAGGGCTTCCCGGCGCTGACCACCAAGAAGCTGCATCTGAAGTCGATCATCGTCGAGCTGCTGTGGTTCCTGAAGGGCGACACCAACATCGAGTATCTGAAGGACAACGGCGTTTCGATCTGGGACGAGTGGGCGGACGAGAACGGCGACCTCGGCCCGGTCTACGGCCATCAGTGGCGCTCGTGGCCGAAGCCGGACGGCGGCACGATCGACCAGATCGCCTGGGTCGAGGCCGAGATCAAGCGCAATCCCGACAGCCGGCGCCTCATCGTCACCGCCTGGAACCCGGCCGACATTCCCAAGATGAAGCTGCCGCCCTGCCACCTGCTCTTCCAGTTCTACGTGGCGGAGGGGCGGCTCTCCTGCCAGCTCTACCAGCGCTCGGCCGACGTCTTCCTCGGGGTGCCGTTCAACATCGCCTCCTACGCCCTGCTGACGATGATGATGGCGCAGGCGACGGGGCTCGAGCCGGGGGAGTTCGTCCATTCCTTCGGCGATGCGCATCTCTATACGAACCACCTCGAACAGACCGAGCTGCAGCTCTCGCGCGCGCCGCGGGCGCTGCCGCGGATGAGGATCGACCCGTCGGTGAAATCGATCTTCGACTTCCGCCATGAGCACTTCGAACTCGTCGACTACGACCCGCATCCGCACATCAAGGCGCCGGTGGCGGTCTAGGGGAGGGCGTGATGGGGGTCGAGATCCGCGAGGTGCGTCCCGGCGAAGCGGGGCTGGTGCTCTCCTTCGTCAGGGCGCTGGCGGCCTACGAGAAGCTCGAGCACGAGGTCGAGGCGACCGAGGCGACCTTCGAGAAGGCCCTGTTCGGGCCGAACCCGCGCGCCTTCTGCGACATCGCCGAACTCGACGGCGAACCCGTCGGCTTCGCGCTGTGGTTCTACAACTTCTCGACCTTCCAGGGCGTCGCCGGGATCTATCTCGAGGACCTCTACGTCGATCCGAAGGCGCGTGGGCGTGGCATCGGCAAGGCGCTGCTCGCCCGTCTGGCGAAGCGCTGCCTCGACGAGGGGCTGGGGCGGCTGCAATGGTGGGTGCTCGACTGGAACGCGCCGTCGATCGCTTTCTATCGCTCGATCGGTGCGGTGCCGCAGGACGAGTGGACGGTGATGCGGGTCTCGGGCGAGGCGCTGACGAAGCTGGGAGGGGGCGCATGAGTTTCGACGGCGTCGAGGTCTTCGCGGTGGTTGCGGCGGCGACGAACCGGGTGATCGGCCGCGACGGTGGCCTGCCGTGGCACATCTCTTCCGATCTCAAGCACTTCAAGCGGCTGACGATGGGCTCACCCGTCGTCATGGGGCGCAAGACCTTCGCCTCGATCGGCCGGCCGCTGCCGGGGCGCACCAACATCGTGGTGACGCGCGATCCGAGCTTCGCGGCGGAGGGCGTGGTGGTGGTCGGGTCGCTCGAGGCGGCGCTCGAGGCGGGGGCGCGGGTGGCGCGCGAGACGGGCGCGGCGGGTATCGCGCTGGTCGGCGGCGGCGACGTCTATGCGCAGGCGCTACCGGTCACCGATCGGGTGGAACTGACCGAGGTGAGGCTCGCGCCCGATCCGGCGGGGGCGGTGCTGTTCCCCGAATTGCCGACGGCCGATTGGGTCGAGGTGGGCCGCGTCGCCGGCGAACGGGGCGCGAAGGACGAGGCGGACTTCGACTTCGTCACGTTGAGACGACGTTGAGGCGCCGTCATTCACCGATCGGGCGGAATAGACGCAGCTTCGGCCGGCCGTTCCGTTGAAACCGGGGAGTCGGATACCTATAACCCACTGGTGCCACGACGCGGACGTGCGGCGGGAGGGGGAGACGACGACGTCTCCCATGTGCCGCGCACCGACGATCGGGCGATCAGGACAAGGACACGACATGCCCTGGAGCAACCAGAACGGCGGTGGCGGATGGAAGGGCGGCGGTGGCGGCCCTTGGGGTCAGCCGCCGCGCGGGCCGTCGGGTGGCGGCAATCAGCCCCCGGATCTCGAGGAACTGCTGCGCCGCAGCCAGGAGAAGCTGAAGGACTGGCTGCCGGGTGGCGGCGGGCCGGGTGGCGGTGGTGCGATCGGAATCGGCGGCAAGGGGCTGGCGCTCGCCGCGGTCGGCGCGCTCGCCCTGTGGCTGCTCACCGGTTTCTACCGGGTGGAGCCGGACGAGCTCGGCGTCGAGCTGGTTCTCGGCAAGGTCCAGTCTCAGACGACCCCGGGCCTCAACTACAACGTCCCCTTCCCGATCGGTCAGGTGCTGACCCCGAAGGTGTTGGCGGTGCGCGAGATCTCGGTCGGCCAGCGCGACTTCGACACGGCGCGCGGCGT
>ERZ1645187.3241-NODE-3241-length-13808-cov-16.203156_pt1 | contig 13808 bp, 12 predicted proteins | sample MGYA00575352_ERZ1645187 | MGnify/ENA primary metagenome ERZ1645187 (study PRJEB40837, sample SAMN11349314) | freshwater sediment metagenome | isolation source: river sediment | host: Sediment | place: India: Wazaribad , New Delhi | collected 2017-02-21 ...
GCCCAGTGCGGGGTCGAGGACGTCACCGTGGTGGTGGGCTTCGGCGCGGAGTATGTGGACGCCCTGGTCGCCCGCCGTGCGGGCTCCGGTCACGTGCGTACCCTGTACAACCCGGACTTCGCGGTGGCGGACAATCTCTTCAGCTGCTGGATGGCGCGCGGGGAGATGACCGAGGATTTCCTGCTTCTCAACGGGGATACGGTCTTCGAGCCGGCGATCCTCGAGCGCCTGCTCGAGTCCCCCGCTCATCCTGTGACGCTCGCGGTCAACCGCAAGGCGCACTACGACGACGATGACATGAAGGTGGAGCGCTCGGGTGACCGGCTGCTCAAAGTCGGCAAGGACCTGCCCCTGGACCAGGTGGACGGCGAGTCCATCGGCATGATGGTCTTCCGTGGCCAGGGGCCGGCGCTGTTCCGCGAGGCCCTCGGCCGCGCCGTGCAGCGCAAGGAGTCCAAGAAGCAGTACTACCTCTCGGTCATCGCCGAGCTCGCGCGCGCGGGCCACGTCTGGACGCAGGACATCTCCGGGCTCGAGTGGAGCGAGATCGACTATCCGCTCGACCTCGTTCGCGCCTCCAAGCTCGCGGCCGGCTGGAAGCGGGCGGCGGGAGAGCGCACCTCCCGGACGGCAGGGCCGGCCCGGTCGCGCTAATCGCTACGCCGGGCGAGGATGCGCTCGGCGTAGTCCCGATCGGAGACCTTGTCGACGTCCACGGCGGCTTCGGGATACGGCAGGAGCACGGTCCCGATCCGCACACCCAACTGGAGCGAAAGCCGCTCCAGGGCCTGGCGGAGCGTCAAGCGCCCCGCTAGGTAACGCAGGACCGTTCCCCAACCGAGCGCCCGCAGCATGCGCCAGGGGTGTTTGCGCTCCCCCTCCACGCGCCGCCAGAAGTCCGCCACGCCCCGGGCCGCGGGTGAGAGGAAGGCATAGAGGTTGCAGCCGCTGTAGACGTCGTCCCGAAAACGCAGGCCCGTGCGGCGCATACCGGGAAAGGCGGCCATGACCTCCGCGTACCGGGCAAGCCCCACGACCAGCTCCGAGCCGCTGCTTCGCGCTTGTCCGCAGAAGTACTCCACCACCTCGGGGCGCAGCAGTGCGTGGTCCCCCGTGGTGAGCAGCACCGGCTCCGACTCGGGCAGGCCCTGCAGGGCCGCCAGCGCGCTCGTGCTCGGCGTCGGGCCGGGGGGCTGCCAGTCCCACGCGCCCGTGGCCACACCCGACCGCAACTCGGCATCCTGCTCCAGGGCCTCGCGCGGGGGCCCGCAGAGCACGCAACGGCCCACCTGGGGACTGCCCGCGAGGGCGTCGAGGACACGCAACAGCATGGCCCGCCCGCCGACCGGGACGAGGGACTTGTAGCGAACCCCGGCAGAGAGCGCCAGGGGGTCGCCGGGCGTGCGGTCGCCCGCGAGCACGACCGCCGTGAAACGCGGCGCCTGGTCACCGGTGCTATCGTGGGTCACGGCAGTTGACCCTCGCGGCTGCCATCACCATCATTCGACGCTCCTACGGCGACAGACCTCTGGCACCTTTCCCATGGCGATCAGGATACGCGAAGTCGAGACGCGGGCCGACCGAAAGGAATGGGTGCGCTTCGCCTTCGAACACTACCGCGGCGACCCGTACTGGGTCCCGCCGATCATCTCCGACGACCTGGCCTACTTCGACCCGGATCGAAATCCCGCCTTCGAGGTGAGCCAGGTTCGGCGATTCCTCGCGCAGTCGGGGGGCCGCACCGTCGGGCGGGTCTGCGCCAGCGTCAACGAGCTCGAGGCCGGCAAGTTGGGCCACCACCGGGGGCGCTTCGGGTGGTTCGAGTCCATGGACGACCCGGAGGTGGCCGGGCGTCTCCTGGAGGCCGCCCGCGATTGGCTGCGGGGGCAACGGTGCACGGAGATGACGGGGCCTCAGGGGCTTGCGGACCTGGATCCGGAAGGACTCCTGATCGAGGGCTTCGAGCGCCTGCCCACCATCAGCGGAAGCTACAACCCGCCGTACTACCGGCAGCTCCTCGAGGGCTTCGGACTCACCCGGGACGCCGACTACATCGAGTATCGCCTGCGCGTCCCGGACGAATCGCCCCTGCTCGAGCGCCTGCGCAAGCGCTACGGGGGGGGCGACCGCTACCGGGTGGTGACCTGCCGGAGCCGCCGCGAGCTGCTCGGACACGCGCCGGCCATCTGGGAGTTGCTGGAGGCCGCCTTCGCCCCGCTCTACGGGGTGGTACCCCTCACCGACGCCCAGCGCGAGTACTACACGAGAAAGTACTTCCACTACCTCGACCCCGAGCTGGTGAAGCTGCCCTTCTCCCGCGAGGGAGAGCTGGTGGGATTCTTCATCGGCATGCCCGGCCTGAGTCGGGCCCTGCAACGCGCCCGGGGACATCTGCTGCCCTTCGGTTTCGTGCCGATCCTGCGCGACTATCGCCGCCCGGAAACCGTGGAGTTCCTGCTGGCGGGGGTGAAGCCGGGCGAGCCCTCCGCCGTCGTCACCGCCGTCACGCTCATCGAGATGTACGACACGCTGCGCCGGCGCGGCGTGCGCTTCATGGAGACCAACCGCGAGCTCGAGGACAACACCACCGTCAACCGGATCTGGCTCAATTTCGAGCAGGATTACTTCCGCCGCTCGCGCGTCTACCGGATGTCGATCTGAGGCGGCGGACGCCTGACGTGACGGAACTGGTGCTCGCCCACCTCTCCGACCCGCACCTGACCGACCTGGGCGGGGTGCGCGGCCGGGAGCTCCTGAGCAAACGGATACTCGGGTACCTGTCCTGGCGCACCCACCGCCGGCACGTCCACCGTTCGGAGGTCCTGGACACGCTCCTCACCGACCTGCGCGGCGTCGCGCCTGACCAGGTCGTCATCACCGGGGACCTTACTCACATCGGGCTGCCCCACGAGTTCCGTCAGGCCGCGGCCTGGCTGCCCCGCATCGGCGCACCGGACCGCGTGTTCGTCATTCCGGGAAACCACGACGCCTACCGGTGGGCCCCCTGGTCGGAAACGTTCGCGCTCTGGGCCCCCTACCTCGCCTCCGACCCCGGGGCCCCGGCAGCCTCGACCGACGGCCGCGACCCCCTGCCGACCCTGCGCGTGCGCAACGGCGTGGCCTTGATCGGCCTCAGCACCGCGCGGCCCTCCCCTCCGTTCATGGCCACCGGCCGGATCGGACGGGGCCAGCTCGAGGCCCTTGGGGACCTGCTCCGCACGACCGGGGAACAGGGGCTCTTCCGGGTGCTGTTGATCCACCATCCCGCGGTCCCGGGCAGCATCCGCTGGCGCAAACGGCTCACCGACGCGCCCGCGCTGGCCGCGGTGCTCGCCGAACGGGGCGTCGAGCTCGTGCTGCACGGTCACGCCCACCGCGACTCCCGGCTCTGGCTCCCGACCCCCGCAGGAAGGGCGCCGGTCATCGGCGTGCGATCCGCATCGATGCACGGGGAGGACGCGGCACGGCGCGCCCAGTACCATCTGTTCCGTATCTCGGACCGGGGAGGAGCCTGGAACGTACGCCTTTCGGTGCGGGAATACGTGCCCGACGAGCACCGCTTCGCCCCGGTGGACGCGTGGGAGGTGGAGTTGCCCGGGCCCCGGGAGAGGGACAAAGAGAGCGAGAGGGGAACGGAGACGGAGACATGAACGAGACCATTCGCCGCTTCGGCTACCCCGCGACCCTCATTCGCGAGTACCCCGACTGGGTCGTCCTCCTGCGTCCCCGCCAGGCCACCCTGGGGGCCCTCCTGGTCGCCTGCAAGGACGAAGTCCTGCGGCTCTCCGACCTGCCCCTCGACGCCTTCGCCGGGCTGAAGCAGGTGGCGGTCGACGTGGAGACGACCCTGCGTGCCGAATTCGACTGCCAGCGCATCAACTACCTGATGTTGATGATGGTCGACCCGCACGTCCACTGGCACGTCATCCCCCGCTACGACAGCCCGAGGACCTTCGCCGGCATCACCTTCCCGGACCCCGGTTGGCCCGCCCTGCCGGACCTCTCCTTCGCGACCCCGACCGAGCCGGGCGTCCAGGCCGCGCTGGTGGAGCATCTGCGGGCGGTGTGGCCGAAAGGCTGACCCGTCCCCGTCCCAGGCATCCATCCCCGGCAGCGCGAAATCGCCTACACACCATGCCAACGAATCCTCTGAGAGTCTGTATCACCTCTTCATCGTCATTCCCCACGCCTGGCGGCGTGGAAATGCGTATCAACAGGTACCTCAAGGGCTTCACCGAACGTGGTGTCCACGTCGAGGTAATCGCCGGAACGCCTACCCTGGGGAAACTCACCGAACACGACACGGACTCCGAATGGCGGAGTCTGCCCATCGGACACATTTTTCCTCCCGAGATGGTCGACAACGTACCGATCCATCGCATCCGTCTCGGCGACAACATGGACAAAGAGCGGATCGTTTTTTTTGGAGAAAAGATTATCGAGCTCCTCGACAGCGGACTGATCGTACCTCATGTGGTCCACAGTCTATCCACGAAGCCAAACTTCACGATCCCCTTGCTGAAGGCCTTGAAGGCCCGCGGGAAAGGCCTCGTTTTTACCTATGCCATCGCCCACAAAGCCCCCATCTGGCCGCCTCAGAAATTGGTCAAGGGATTGGTCAAACGATATTTCCTGAAGCACGCGTACAACCATTTCGACGTCATCATCGTGGCGACACACGCCTTGAAGACCATGCTCAGGTCCCTGGGCGTCAGCACGGAGATCGCGATAATCCCAAACGGCGTCAACATCGAGCGCTACAGACCACCGCAGACACCCGACGAAAAACTCGAGGCGCGCCGGGACTTGGGCCTCCCACTCGACTGCCAACTCGTATGCGGCGTGGGAACGGTCTATCCCCGGAAGGGATGCGACCTGCTCCTCGAGGCCTGGCACAAGCTGGCCGACAAGTATCCGAACCTCCACGTCGTATGGCTGGGGCGACGCCGCGACCTCTTCGTGCCCGAGCTTGCGGCATACGGAAGAAAAATGGAGACCCTGCTGAACCGCGGCGATGCACCAGCCCGCATTCACATGCTCGGTCACTCTGACAAGGTTCCAACATATCTCAAGGCGTCCGACATCTTTGCTTTTCCGAGCGAGAGAGAGGGAATGCCGAACGCGGTTCTTGAGGCCATGGCAACAGGGCTGCCTACGGTCATGACGTATTATCGGGGATATTCCGAGGAAATGGGCCGTAAAGACCACGATTACGTGCTGACGGACAGAGACAGCGACAGTCTGGCGAACGCCATCGATCTTCTGCTCTCCTCCGAATCCATGAGGGCCGAGGTGGGGAAGAACGCACTCGACTTCATTCGTCGGACGATGCCCCTATCTCAAAGCATCGATCGACACGTCGACGTATATCGCTCTGTGGCAAGAACGAAAGGACTCATGTAACGCATGACGTCAGTTTCCATGAGGCAGCATTGCAGTGGGACCCGGAGAATCAGGTGATGCAAGACTCTCTCCCGTATGAAGATTACCGCAGTTCGCATGAGGGGAAAGGGCCCGACTACCATGCGAAGTTCTTTCAATATCCCCATCGGAGTGTCGCATGGGAGATCGAACAGCGGCTTCTTCTCAACATTCTTGCTGCGCGATTCCCTGCACCGGAACAAGTGCGCCTTCTGGATTTCGCGTGCGGAACAGGCCGGATTTTGGGGCTGCTCGAAAAAAGGGTTGGAACATCCACCGGGGTCGACGTCGCCGACTCGATGCTTCAGGTGGCCCGTGAGGCCCTCTCACATTCAGAATTGCTTCTAAGAGACATCACTCAACCCAGCGACTTCGACAGCCGCCGCTTCGACCTGATCACGGCATTTCGGTTCTTTCCCAATGCCGAGCCCGAGCTCCGGGAGGCGGCACTCGAGAAGCTCGCTGCCTTGCTGGCCCCGGGCGGCATATTGGTTTTCAATAACCATCTTCGCTGCAGCGGAACCACCATGCGCGTGCGTCGGCTTCTGCAGCGTTTCGGTCATCGCTTTCGTGGGCGCGCTCTGCATTGCATGAGCGACACTGAGGCAGAACACTTGCTTGAGAGACATGGGCTCAGCACTGTCGAGACCCATCATCTCGGCGTGGCGCCTGTCCTGAAGGAGAAACGCGCCTTCCTTCCATATTCCCTGCTGGCCCGATTGGAGCACTGGGCCACGGACGCAAAAGGCCTGGACAAGCTATGTAATAGCAAGATTTATCTCGTGCGGCCTAGCCGTGCCTGAGCCACGCAAACCTTCGGAAGGGAGCGCATTTCCCCTGCTCGTCGAGTTGATCGGGCCGGCCGGTTCCGGAAAAACGTCTGCAGCCGGGGCGGTCGCTCAACGACTGCAGCAGAAGGGTCTCAATATTCTTGCTCATGAAGATTTCCGGAAGGAGGACCTGCGCCGCGGGGGGCGGTACCTGCAGAAGTCCTCCGCCTTGCCCCGCATCGTTCGCATTCTGAGGCTTGCTGCACAGCGACCCGTCTTTGCGGCGTGTGTCTACCTGGCGGGGATAATGCTCGGACCCCCTTTCGGAACACGCTTCTATTACGGCACTCGTGCGCTGGGGCAACTCGGCATGCTCGTGCGCCTCCGACGTGAGGCAAGCTTTGACGTGGTGTTGATCGACGAGGGTGTCGTGAATATCCTCTGGTCGATGACCGTCGGGGCGCCGCGGTTGCGGGGCGCGAGACTGGTTCGTATCGCCCTGGCGGCCTATGCGAGGGACTCTGAGGCCAGAGGCGTCACAATGAGCTGTGACGGTGTGCGCCTTGCGGAGCGCGCGTTCTCGCGGTCCGCCCCATCCCGCTTCTCGCTTCACGCGGGGCCAGACCAACGCACTGACTTCCCCAAATGGCTCGGCTATCACGACGAGCTCGTTGCCATGCTGCCCAAAGGGTTCATCGTCAGCAGCGTAGATGCCACGCAGGGCCCGGAAGACGTCCAGGCTTCGTTGCAACGGACGCTCGAAAAGTTGATTGCCTGAGTAGGGTATCGTCCTACGTCATGCTGAGCGGGGCTTGCGTGTATCTCAATGCATCTCGGCAGGAACCTCAGCCGCGACCCTGCATCCACTTCAAGGGAAGGTTGCAGTTGAATTGGCTGGCATCAGAACCCCGGCATCCAACCGCATCACCCGGTCCGCGATCTCGGCCAGTCCCGTCTGGTGCGACACCGCCAGGACCGTGACCTCGCCCCGAAAGCGGGCCAGCGTCTCGCAGAGCGCCGCCTCGCTCGCCGGGTCCAGTGCGCTGGTCGCCTCGTCCAGGATCAGGAGCTTCGGGCGGCGCACCAGCGCGCGGGCGATGGACACCCGCTGGCGTTGCCCGCCGGAGAGCTTGCTCCCCCGCTCGCCCACCACGGTCTGCATCCCCTCCGGCATCGAGCTCACGAACTCCCACGCCCCGGCTGCGCGCAACGCACGCTCGGCGTCGGCCTCGGTGAGGTCCGGATCGCTCAGGGTGACGTTGTGCAGCACGCTCTCGTGCAGGAGCAGCGTCTCCTGGGGCACGTAGCCAATCATCCGGCGCCACGCCTGGAGATTGCACTCGCCGAGAGGCACCCCGTCCAGCAGCACCCGTCCGGACGTGGGCTCGAGGAGACCCGCGATCAGGTCGAGGATGGTCGTCTTGCCCGCACCCGAAGGCCCGATGATTGTGGTGAAGGAGCGCGCCGGAAGCCGCAGGGTCAGGCCTCGCAGGATGGGCCGGTCGCCAAACGCGAAGTGCACGTCCTCGAGCGCCAACTCGCGCTCGAAGACCGGTGTGCAGCCATGGGGCTCGGGTTCGGGCGCCGCCTCCGCGCGCTCGATGGTGCCGCGCAGCGACCAGTAGGCGCTCTCGTTGACCGACATCTTCTGATATTCCTGCTGCAGCTTGCCCGCGAGCTTCAGAACCCGGAGCAGAAGCAGCATCAGGACCACGACGCTTGCGAGCGGCAGCCCCCAGAAGTTGACCACCAGGTAGGCGGCGCCGGCCACGAAGGCGATCGCGACGGGCTCGTAGATCGCCCGCAGACCCTCGACGCTCAGGACCTCCTTGCGCATCGCCTTGTTCAGGCGCCGCGTCTCCGCCTCCAGCACCACGTTGGCCCCGCCCGCGAGCCCCATGGTCTTGAGCGCCTTCACGGACTGGAGCGTGTCCGCCATGCGCCGCAACAGCGACACGAGCACGTCCGTTTGCCGGCGCCCGGCTCGCCGGGCCTTGCGCACCAGCCGCCCCAGGGAGAACGTGATCGCCGCCCCCGCCAGCACCGCCGCGAGCGTGGCCTGCCAGGACACGAAGAGGGCTGCGACCGTGTACACCAACGTCTCGATGGCGTGCGCGAGCGCTTTGGCACCGCTCAGATAGGCGTTGGATGCGCGCACCGTCTCCGTGGCCATCGCGTTCGCGAGCGACCCGACCGGCTGGTGCAGGAAGAAATCCCAGCGGGCGCGCAGGAGGGCGCGCAGCAGGCGCAGGCGCAGGTCGGTGCCGATCTGCGCCACCGTGTAGCCGACGTGGCGGTTGGCCAGCAGCACCATCGCGGCCTTCAGGCTGACGCCGACGACGATGATCAACAGCAGCGTCCCCAGGGAGGGCTCGATGCCGAGGCCGTGGAGGAATTTCCCCAACCCACGCTCGCTCTGTCCCCCGCCCTCGGCGTTCGCCGCGAGGTCGAGGATCGGGAACAGTGCCGACAGGCTGATCCCCTCGAACACCCCCGCCACCAGAAGGGCGACCAGGGTGACCAGCGTGCGCCGGGGGTAGGCCCGGGCGATCTCGAGGAGGAATTTCATGGTGGCCAGGTGGGTCTAGGGAACACTCGTCCCGCGCGCCTCCCCCGCGATGGGCCGCAGGGCGAGGAACGCGGCGAGGATCGCGGCGACCTGTTCGGGGCTGTGGGCCGCACTCAGGCTGCAGCGCAGGAGGCACGTCCCGGAGGGCGTCGCCGGCGGAAGGACGAGGTTGACGTAGACGCCTTGCGCCAGCAGGTCGTGCCACCAGACGAGCGCCTGCTCCTGGCTCCCGACCTCCACCGCCACCACGGGGCTCGGCTGCGGCCCCAGCCGAAAACCGGCCGCCGCGAGTCCGTCGTAGAGGTGATGCACGTTGCGCCAGAGGCGCTCGCGCAGTTCCGCGCGCTCGCGCAGGATGCGCAGGGCGACGCGGGTCGAGGCGATGACCGACGGGGCCGGTGATGCGGTGAAGATGTAGGAGCGGACCGCGTAGCGCATCAGGTCGAGCTCCGGGTGCCGGCTGACGCAGAACCCCCCGACCGACCCCAGGCTCTTGCTGAAGGTGCCGACCACGAGGTCCACGTCGTCCTCGACTCCCCCCTCCTGGCAGAGACCCCGCCCGGTCGCCCCGAGCACGCCGAGCGAGTGGGCCTCGTCGACGACCAGACAGCCGCCCAGCTCCCGCTTGACCGCCGCGATCTCGGCCAGCGGCGCGCAGTCCCCGAGCATGCTGTAGATGCCCTCCACCACGATGAGCGTGCGCTCCGCCCCCTCGCCCAGCCGGCGCAGGCGCTTCTCGAGGTCGGCCGGGTCGTTGTGCCGGAACCGGACCACGTCGGCCCCGCTCAGGCGCGTTCCCTCGTAGATGCTCGCGTGGCAGTCGGCGTCGAGCAGGATGGTGTCCCCCGGTCCCGCGAGCGTGCTGACGACCCCCATCGTCGCCAGGAAGCCGGTGGAGAACACCACGGCCGAGGGCACCCCGTAGAATTCCGCGAGCTCGCGCTCGAGCGCCAGGTGACCACCGTACGTGCCGTTCGCCATGCGCGAGCCGGTGGTTCCGGTGCCCTGCTCCGCCACGGCCCGCTGGGCCGCCTCGATGCACTCGGGGTCGAAGGTCAGTCCGAGGTAATTGTTGGTGCCGGCCAGGATCACCTGCCGGCCTTCGATGAGCCCCTCGGTGGCGGAGACGATCCGCTCGGTCACCACGCCGATGGGCAGGGTACCGAAGGCCGCGAGCTGCGCCCGAGTGGCCGCGAGCGGCTGGAATTTCTCGAATAGCTTCATGGCAGGGGCCCCTTCACCGCGACCGGGCGGTAGCATACCGTATCCCGGACACCCGACCACGTCCTCTTGAGCCTGCGTTGATCGCTACCCGGTACATCGCCCGCGAGATCTATCAGCCGTTCCTGGCCGTGGTGACGGTGCTGCTGGTGGTCTTCGCCGTGTACACCACGGCCATCGTCCTGAACGACGTGGTGGCGGGCGCGCTTCCCGCCCACGTCGTCCTGCGCCTCGTGCTGATCAAGTCGCTGATCGCGCTGGAGGTCCTGCTGCCCGTGGCGTTCTACTTCAGCGCCGTCATCGGGCAGGGGCGCCTGCATTCAACCTCGGAGATGCTGGCGCTCGCCGCCTGCGGGGTCGGAGAGCCCCGGGTGCTCAGGACGGTCCTGCTTCCGGCGTTCGCCGTCGCCCTGGTCTCAGCCGCACTCTCCGTGTACGTCCGCCCCTGGGCCTTCCACCAGCTCTATGTGTTGAAAGCCGTGGCCGATGCCGAATTCGACATCGAGGACCTGGAGGCCAGGCAGTTGTTCGTCAGCCCCGATTCGCGCTTTGCCGTCTATGCCACGTCGGTGGACCACGCGGCACGCAACGCCCGCGACGTGGTCGCCCAGATGCGCCACGAGGGGCGCCTCCTCGTGATCGAGGCCGAGGGCCTCCACCAGCCTCCGCACCGTCTCGAGGAGAACCCGGTATTCGAGTTTTCCCAGGGCCGGGCCTTCCGCATCGACCGCTACGGCACCCGCGACACCACCATGGATTTCAGGGTGCTCACCGTAAGACTCGAGGCACCGGAGCCCCCGGAGATCGGCTACAAGATCAAGATGCAGAGCACCAGGGAGTTGAGTCGCGCCGTGGAAGGCAAGGGACTCGCCGAGTTCCAGTGGCGCCTCTCCACCCCGGTGTTGACGCTCCTCCTTGCGGCCCTCTCGGTGCCCCTCAGCCGCGCTCCGCCGCGCCGCGGCCGTTTCCTTGGCCTGGTGATCGCGATGCTCGCCTTTGCCATCTTCTACGCCCTGCTCCTCAGCGCCAAGAACCTGGTCCACGACCGGCTGGTGGGCCCGGTGCCGGGCCTGTGGTGGCCCATCGCGCTCCTCGCCCTGACGGTCCTCGCCCTGTTTGCCTGGCCCTGGGTCCGCCGCCGCTGGCGCCCGCGGTCTGCCTCACCCGCCTATGGCTGACGGGGCCTGGTCCATGCCGCGCGTGACCCTGATCGACCGCTACGTCGGCCGAACGGTCCTCGGCGCGCTCGTGCTGGTGTTGCTCGCCCTCCTCCCACTCTTCACGATCCTCGACCTGGTCCAGCAGCTCGACGACGTGGGCAAGGGCGACTACGGCTTCGTCGACGCGCTTCGCTACGAGCTGATGGTGCTCCCGAGGCGGGCGCTCGACCTCCTGCCGTTCATCGTCCTCACGTCCACCACGATCGGCCTCGCGGTCCTTTCGCACTTCGGCGAGACGATGGCCATGCGCTCCTGCGGCGTCTCGCGGCGCCGGCTCGGGCTCGCGGTAGTGAAGGTCGGCCTCGCGCTCGTGGTATTGGCCGCCGTCTCCGACGAGTTTCTCGCCTCGCCCCTGAATCGGCAGGCCACCCGGGAGCGGGCGGTGGCGCTGGAGGGTCGGGAGGTGCTGCTCAGCGAGGACGGCTTCTGGATGCATGCCGGCTCCCGGTTCGTCAGCATCGGCCAGGTACTCCACGGCCGCCTGCCCCAGGAGATCGATATTCTCGAAGAGGGAGAGGACGGCCACCTGCAGCGGTTCGTCCACGCGCGCGAGGCCGACATCGCAAACCCCAGGTGCTGGCTGCTGCGGGACGTCATGGTGAAGCACCTCGGCCCCGGGGCGCCCCTCTCCGAGCGGGTCGAGGAGCTCCCCTGGGACTCCTACCTCTCGCTGAAGCAGGTGGAGATGCTGCAACTGGAGCCCCATGTGATGTCGCCGGCGCAGCTCTTCGGTTATGCGAGGTATCTGAGACAGACCGCTCAGAACCCGTCCCGCTACGACATGGCATTCTGGCAGCGGGCAACCCTGCCGCTGGTCACCGGTGCCATGGTGCTGCTCGCGCTGCCCGCGGGCTTCGGCCGTCCCCGCTCGTCGGACACCGGCAAGCTCGTCCTCCTCGCGGTGGCCGTGGGCCTCGGCTTCCAGGTCGTCAGTCAGCTCGCGGCGAACGCCGGGCTGGTGTTCTCGATCCCGGCGCCAGTGGTCACCCTCGGGCCGGTGCTGCTCGTCTTCGCAGGGGCCTTCTGGCTGTTGCGCCGGGCCGGCTGAATGGGGGGCACTCCCCACCCCTGAACACCTCCCTACCGGAAGGCACCCCGCCGATAGAGGCGCCAGGCGAGGCCCCAGCCGTAGATCAGCGGGTGACGGCGCTCGCGCTCCGTGGCCTCGACCCGCACGCCCGAGTGACGCTCGAGCTTCCACAGGAGGTAGTCGACCCCACCCTGGAAGGTGAATGCTGACTTCACGAGCCTCAGCACCGACAGGGTCTTGCCCTGGACCCGCCGCGCGGACCAGGCAAGCCGGCTCAGCCACCGAGTCCGGGCCGGAATGTCGGCCTCGCCCGTCGAGCCGGTCTCCATCGAGCCGGTCTCTCCGGTGACGCTGCGCACGGGCCAGGCCAGCTCGCCCAGGGCGGGCGCGGTGACCGCCCCGTAATACTCCGGGTCGCTCTCGACGATGTGGGCACTGCGCTGGCCCTTCTCGGCCCGCAGCTCCGTGGCATAGCTGAGCGCAAGTGCCCCTTCCCAGAGGTCCGTCTGCGTGAAGCGCTCGGGGAGCGCCGGCAGGGCCCTCCGAACCAGGGTGACCACGGCCTGCCCCAGGGCCTGCAGGAGGTCGCCTGCCGCCTGCTCGTCCGCGGCGTAGAGGACCGCTGTCGGCTGGGCCAACCGACCCCACAGGTACGACTGGAACCAGCGCCCGGACGTGCCCCGAAGCAGGTGGCGCCTCGAGAACACGGCGTACTTGCAGCGCACCCGCCCGCCCGGGACCGGGAGCTCGAGGTAGAACACGTTCGGGGGCAGCAGCGCGTTCGCGAGGGCCGTGAGGGGGTTGCGGTACGCGGAGCGGTAGCGGTCCACCACCACATACAGGTCCACGAGCCCGTCCAGGGCATTGCCCGAGCGCAGGCAGGAGCCGTAGAAGAGGATGCCGCGCAGCGCCGGGCCGTACCTGCGCCGGAGCTCCTCGCGCAGGGCGCCGAGCTCCGCCCCGGGCACATGCCGCGAGGCCAGCCGGTCGAGCGCGGCGATCAGGCCCGCGCCCGGCACCGCCGGGCTAGAAGCGGAGGAAACCGACCCTTCCACCCACCGACACCCGCACCGGTCCCGCCCGCCGTGACGCCTGGTAGACCTCGCCGTCGACGGTCACGGGACCGTCCATCTCCAGGCTGAGACTGTCGAGCTTCCCACTGTAGTAGCCGTGCCCCGGCGTGGCGAACCGCCCCGCCCGCCCCCAGAAGAGGGGGGGCAGCGTGCGCAGCGCATGGCCGGGTCGCGCCCTCAGTCGGCTGTGGTAGAAGGCACCGTCCGCATCTCCCCAGTAGGGGCGAAGCCCCGCGAAAAGGCGCTCGAGGGAGCTCGCGAGGACCAGCAGGTAATCCTGCTCTTCCTCCCCGCCGCCCGCCCGTCCCTCGCCCACGCGGCCCGTGACCGTCGTCGGCCGGGGCGCCGCATACCGCTCGTCGCCGCGGGCCATCGCCCAGAGAACCCGCAGGGTGCAGAGGGCTGGGGCGAGGCTGTCCCGCAGACCCCGGCTGTGAACCCTCCGGTGGCAGAACTCGATCCCCCGGACGATGGCGCCGGTCCCGAAGAACATCCCGAACTGGG
>ERZ1645187.3242-NODE-3242-length-13807-cov-6.028941_pt1 | contig 13807 bp, 12 predicted proteins | sample MGYA00575352_ERZ1645187 | MGnify/ENA primary metagenome ERZ1645187 (study PRJEB40837, sample SAMN11349314) | freshwater sediment metagenome | isolation source: river sediment | host: Sediment | place: India: Wazaribad , New Delhi | collected 2017-02-21 ...
CCAGGCGCCATGCGCGGAATGCAGCCAGGAAGATGCGGTGGGGCGGTTGCGGGCAGGCCCAGCCGGTTGCGGGTGCGCTCCATCGCCAGCGCCACCAGCCGCGGGTTCAGCGCACCGCCGCGGGTGCCGCGAAACAGGGGTGAGGATGCCTCGGCGCTGATCGGCCAGGGGCAGAGGCGCACATAGTCCGCCACCGCATCACGGGCCGCGGGCAGGACCGGCACGATCCGGGTCTTGCCGCCCTTGCCGGTGATCCGCAGCACCTCGGGCAAGGGGTGGGAGGCGCCGGTCAGCCCCAGCGCCTCGGAAATTCGCAGGCCGCAACCGTAAAGCAGGGTCACGACAGCGGTATCGCGGGCGGCGATCCATGGGCTGCGGGCATCCTCGCCCACGCTGTCCAGCACCGCTTCGGCATCGGGCACCGACAGCGGGCGGGGCAGCTTGCGGCGGTATTTCGGGCCGCGGGCGGACAGGACGGTGGTGGCGTCCGCCCCCTGCGACTCGGCCAGCCAGCCGGTAAAGCCGCGCAGCGCCGACAGCCGCCGCGCAAGGCTGCGGGCCGAGACGCCGCGCCCGCGCTGATCTGCCATGAAGGCGCGCAACTCATAGGCGTCCACTTGCGCCAAGGCAGCCAGCCCCTGCGGCCCGCCGCGATAGGCGGACAGAAACCCCAACCAAGCGCGCAGATCGGTGGCATAGGCGCGGATCGTGTGATCGGCGCGGCCTTCCAGCGCGCGCTTTTCGGTCAGATACCGCTGCAGCGCGTCGCGCGCGGCGTCCGAGAGCGCGGTCATGACAGCCAGCGGCGCATCGTCCGCTCGAACACGCCAGCGAAAAAGCCCAGAAGGTCGGTGCCCTGGCTGGCGCGAAACTGGTGCGGATCCTCGGCGCCCAGCACCAGAAGGCCCGGCAAGCGGCCCTTGCCGAAATCCAGCCGCATCAGCGCCTCGGACCGGATCCAGCCCGCGCGCTCGCCATAGATCGCGTCCGAGGTGGGCAGGGTCTGGCGCAGGGTCACGGGGCGCAGCGGCACGTTGCGGTCGCCGGCCACATAATCCTCGATGAAGCCGGGCTGCGCCACGAACAGCACCTCACCCAGACGCGACAACGCGGGCTCATGCTCGCCGCGCACCGATTCCAGCACCAGCTTGACGCAATCGACCCGCAGCGCCTGCGCCACCTCGCCCGAGAGGTTCTTCAGAAAATCCTCAAAGCTCAAGGGGTCCAGCATCGCGAGAATCGCGCGGTGGATCAGGTTGGTGCCGGCAAGGTTTTCATAGGCGGCGGCGATGACGTTGCGGTGGGTATCTTCCAGCCGCTCCAGCCGGTTTTCCAGCCGCTCCATCGCCAACCCGCGCAGATCGACCACGTTCGAGCCCATCGCCCGCTCATTCGCGGCGACCAGCGCACGCATCAGATCGCGGTCCTCAAGGATCGCTTCGGGTTGCGCCATCAGGCGGTCGCGCAGGTCTTGCTCGATCAGAACGGTCACGGGGCTACTCGTCATTTCTTGGCTGTGGGAGACGATAACATCGGCGGGCGGTGATTTCTGCAATAATTTCTTGCAGACAAATGCAAAAGGCCCCGGCAGCCGGGGCCTTTCCGCAGAAAACCGCCGACTTACAGGATCTTCTGACCGGTCTTGGCCCAATCCTTCATGAACTGGTCCAGCCCCTTGTCGGTCAGCGGATGGCTGGCCATCGCCTTGATGACGGCGGGGGGCGCGGTGATCACGTCGGCGCCCACCAGCGCGCATTGGGTCACATGGTTCACGGTGCGAATAGAGGCGGCAAGGATCTGCGTCTCGAACCCGTAATTGTCATAGATCTGGCGGATGTCGCCGATCACATCCATGCCGTCGAGGTTGATGTCATCCAGCCGGCCGATGAACGGGCTGATGAAGGTCGCCCCCGCCTTGGCGGCAACCAGCGCCTGATTGGCCGAGAAGCACAGCGTCACATTGACCATGTGACCCTCGCCCGACAGCACCTTGCAGGTCTTCAACCCGTCCCAGGTCAGCGGCACCTTGATGGCGATGTTCGGCGCGATTTCGGCCAGCTTGCGGCCCTCGGCGATCATTGCGTCGGCGCTCAGCGCCACGACTTCGGCCGAGACCGGGCCTTCGACAAACGAGCAGATCTCCCGCGTGACTTCGATGATGTCGCGGCCCGATTTCAGGATCAGCGAGGGGTTGGTCGTCACACCATCGACCATGCCAAGGGCGTGCAATTCGCGGATGGCTTCGACATCGGCGGTATCGACAAAGAACTTCATCCGTGACTCCTTGGGTGCGGTCGGGGGTTGCAGGCGCTTTGGCCCTCGTATTAGCCCAAAGGGGGGCAGGGCGAAAGGGATGGCGGTGACCGAGCGGGTCTTTCAGGCGGGGGATCGGGTGGGCGTGGTGCTGACCGAGGCGTTCGGGCGCTCGGGCCTTGCCATGCTCGACTACCTGGCACCCGAGGGGGGCTGCGGCACCGGCGATTTTGTCGAGGTGCCGCTGGGGCCGCGCCGGGTGCTGGGGGTGATCTGGGGGCAGGGGGACGGCGGCTTTGATCTGGCGCGACTGCGCCCGGTGGGACGGGTGCTGGATGCAGCGCCGATGCGGGCCGAGCTGCGCGCCTTTCTGTCCCGCGCCGCCGATTACACCCTGACCCCGCTGCCCGCCATGCTGCGGCTGGCCACCCGCGCGCCCGGCCTGACCGAGCCTCCGGCCGCGCGGCGCGTCTATCGGCTGGCGGGGCCGGTGCCGAACAAACTGACCGAGGCGCGGTTTCGTGTGGTCGATGTCTTGCGGGGCGGCGGTGGTCTGACGCTGGGCGAGGTGACGGCGGCGGCGGGTTGCGGGGCATCGGTCGTCAAGGGGCTGGTGGCGATGGGCGTCGTGGCCGAGGAGGCCGCGCCGCGCGACCAACCTTATCCCCGGCTGGACCCGGCCGGCCTGATGCGGCTGGCGGGCGACCAGATCGCCGCTGGGCAGGCACTGGCTGCCGATGTGCGCGCGGGCGTGTTTTCGGCGACCTTGCTGAAGGGGGTGACCGGGTCTGGCAAGACCGAGGTCTATCTGGAGGCCGTGGCCGAATGTCTGCGCCAGAACCGGCAGGCCCTGGTGTTGCTGCCCGAGATCGCGCTGACCGCCGATTTTCTGGCTCGCGTTGAGGCGCGCTTTGGCACGCGCCCGGCCGAGTGGCATTCAGGCATCACCCAGACCGAACGCCGGCGGGTGTGGAAGATGGCAGGCCAGGGCGGATTTCAGATGGTGGTGGGCGCGCGCTCGGCGCTGTTCCTGCCGTTTCGCGATCTGGGGCTGATCGTCGTCGATGAAGAGCATGACACCTCCTACAAGCAGGAGGAGGGGGTGCTGTATAACGCCCGCGACATGGCGGTGCTGCGGGCATCGCTTGCGGGGTGTCCGGTGGTGCTGGCCTCGGCCACGCCCAGTCTGGAAAGCTGGGTGAATGCCGATCAGGGGCGCTACAAGCGGCTGGATCTGGGCGCGCGCTTTGGCACGGCCGAACTGCCCGAGATGCGGGCGATCGACATGCGGGCCGAAAAACTGCCGGGCGATCGCTGGATCTCGGACACGCTGGCCCGGGCGGTGACGGCCCGGATCGCGGCGGGTGAGCAGTCGCTGTTGTTCCTAAACCGGCGCGGCTATGCGCCGGTGACGCTGTGCCGGGCCTGCGGGCAGCAGGTGGGTTGCGATAATTGCGATGCGCGCATGGTCGAGCATCGCTTCCTCAAGCGCCTCGTCTGCCATCAATGCGGCGCGACCAAGCCGGTGCCAGAGGCCTGCCCCTCTTGCGGGGTCGAGGGGCGGATGGCGGCCGTGGGGCCAGGGGTGGAGCGTCTGGCCGAGGAGGTCGCCGCGCGCTTTCCCGATGCGCGGCTGGCGGTGCTGTCCTCGGACCTGTTTGCCTCGGCCCGTGCGCTGAAGGATCAGATCGGTGTGATCGCGGCGGGCGGGGCCGATATCATCATCGGCACGCAGATCGTGGCCAAGGGCCACAACTTTCCGCTGCTGACGCTGGTGGGGGTGATCGACGCCGATCTGGGGCTGCAAGGCAGCGACCTGCGGGCGGCCGAGCGGACGTTTCAGCTGATGCGACAGGTGGCGGGGCGGGCAGGGCGCACGGGCGAGCGGCGCGGCGTGGCGCTGTTGCAAAGCCACCAGCCCGACCACCCGGTGATCCGGGCGATCCTCGGCGGTGATGAGGAGGGCTTTTGGCGCGCCGAGGCCGAGGAGCGCCGTACGGCCGGCATGCCGCCCTATTGCCGGTTGGCCGGCGTGATCCTGTCCGGCCCCGATCTGCAGCAATGCTTCGATCTGGGGGCCGAGCTTGCCCGCCGCGACGGGCCACTTGCACGCGTGGGCGCGCAGATATTCGGCCCGGCCCCTGCGCCGATTGCCCGGGTGCGGGGCCGGCACCGGGTGCGGCTCTTGGTCAAGGCGGAAAGGGGTGTGGCCCTGCAGGCGGCGCTGTCGGCATGGGTGGCGCAGGTCAAGGTGCCAAATGCCGTGCGGCTTGCCATCGACATCGACCCGCAATCCTTCCTGTAACGCTGATTGTGCCCGGCACAATCGCGGCCCTTGCCACTGCCGCGCGGGCGGCTACACCTGTGACCATGTTTCGCACCGTGACCATGACCGAGGCGCAGGCCCTCCCGCGCTGGCGCCGCCCGGCGGCGCTTTTGTTGCTGATGGCTTTCGCCATGCCGCTGGCCTTTTCGACCTGGTCGGCACTGCTGAACAACTTTGTCATCGAGATGGCGGGCTTTACCGGCGTCGAGATCGGTTGGCTGCACTCGATCCGCGAGGTGCCAGGGTTGCTGGCGATCTCGGTCATCCTGCTGCTGCTGATCGTGGGCGAGCAGGCGCTGGCGGCGATGATGCTGGTGCTGCTGGGCGCCTCGACGGCGGTGACGGCGTGGTTTCCCAGCTTTCAGGGGATCCTGATCATCACGCTGCTGTCCTCGATCGGCTTTCACTATTACGAGACCGTGAACCAGTCGCTGCAACTGCAATGGCTGGAGAAAGCCACCGCGCCCAAGATGATGGGCCGCCTGCTGGCGGCAGGGGCGGCGGCCTCGTTGCTGGCTTATGGGGCGATCGTGCTGTTCTGGAAAAGCCTGGGCCTCAGCTATGACACGGTGTTTCTGGCCTCGGGCGGGGTGTGTGCGCTGATCGCGCTGTTCGCGCTGCTGGCCTATCCGAAGTTCCGCGCCGATCATCCGCAACGCAAGCGGCTGGTGCTGCGGCGGCGCTATTGGCTGTATTACGCGCTGCAATTCATGGCAGGCGCGCGGCGGCAGATCTTCGTGGTGTTTGCGGCCTTCATGATGGTCGAGAAGTTCGGCTTTGCGGTCGAAGAAATCACCGCGCTGATGCTGGTGAACTTTCTGGCGACGATGTTCGTGGCCCCGCTGATCGGCCGGGCGATCATCCGCTTTGGCGAACAGAAGGCCATGTTGGTCGAATACGCCGGTCTGTTCTGCGTCTTCATTGCCTATGGCGGGCTTTACTGGTTCGATTGGGGGCTGTGGGTCGCGGCGGCGCTGTATGTCATCGACAACCTGTTCTTTGCCATGTCGTTCTCGACCCGCAGCTATTTCCAGAAGATCGGGGATCCGGCCGATTTCGCGCCCACGGCGGCAGTGGCCTTCACCATCAACCACATCGCCGCCGTCTTCCTGCCGGCGACGCTGGGCTATCTTTGGGTGCAGGCGCCTGCGACCGTGTTCGGGATGGCGGCGGGGATGGCTGCGGTGTCGTTCAGCCTGGCGCTGCTGGTGCCCCGCCATCCCGAGGCGGGCTATGAAACCCGGCTGGCGGTCTTGGCCTGAGGCGGGCGGGCGCTATATTCGGCGCATTCAGACAGGAGGACGCATGATGTTCGGACAGGACAAGATGAAGATGGTGGCCCGTGCAGATGCGCTGCCCGGTCGCCCCGACCCCCTGCCGCTGACCCTGCTGCATTTCGTCTTTGGCCGTGATCTCAAGGCGGCGGCTCCTGCGGGGATGCAGCAGGCGATGTTTGGTATGGGCTGTTTCTGGGGGGTGGAGCGGCTGTTCTGGCAACAGCCCGGTGTCTGGCTGACGATGGTGGGTTATGCGGCGGGCTTTACCCCCAACCCCACCTATGAGGAAACCTGCACCCAGCTGACCGGCCATGCCGAGGTCGTGCGGGTGATCTTTGACCCCAAGGTGATCTCCTATGCCGACCTGCTGCGGGTGTTCTGGGAAAACCACGATCCCACGCAGGGCATGCGGCAGGGAAATGACCTCGGCTCGACCTACCGGTCTGGCATCTACACCTATGAGGCTGAACAAGAGGCGGCGGCGCTGGCCTCGCGCGAGGCCTATCAGGCGGCGCTGACGGCAGCGGGGCGTGGACGTATCACCACCGAGATCCTGCCCGCCCCGGTGTTCTATTATGCCGAGGACTACCATCAGCAATATCTGGCCAAGAAACCGGACGGCTATTGTGGGCTGCGCGGCACGGGGGTGGCCTGCGCGATTGGCACCGGCGTCAGCGCCTGACCGGCACGGCCACGCGGCCGAGGTTGACCGCAAGGGCGGCGGGGGCTATCGCAAAGGCAACCCCTGATGAGGATTTGCCAGATGCCGACCTTTTCCGCCCTGACCACCCTGATGGGAGAGGATGCCGCCGAAGCCTTGGCCGAGGCGGTGGAAAAGCTGGACCCGGCGCCGGTGGGCGTGGGCGTTTTCGAGATCGAGGATGGCTCGGGCCTGTGGGAAGTGGGGGCCTATTTTACCGAGGCACCCAACGCCGTGATGCTGGACGTGCTGGCGCTGGCGTTCGAGGCCAAGCCCTTCGCCCTGTCCGAGCTGCCCGAGATCGACTGGGTGGCCCATGTGCGCCGCGAATTGGCGCCGGTCGAGGCCGGGCGGTTCTTTGTCTATGGCAGCCATGACGCCGACAAGGTGCCGGCAGGCCGCGTGGCCTTGCAGATCGAGGCGACGGTGGCCTTTGGCACCGGCCACCACGGCACCACGTTGGGCTGCCTGCGCGCCTTTGATGCGCTGTTCGCGGCTGGCTTCCGCCCCGCCAAGGTGGCCGATATCGGCTGCGGCACGGCGGTGCTGGCGCTGGCGGCGGCGGCGGTCCTGCCGGATGCGCTGGTGATCGCCTCGGATATCGACCAGGTGGCTGTGGATGTGGCCGAGGCCAATGTGGCGATCAACGGGCTCGACGGCCGGGTCGAGTGTCTGGAGGCTGCGGGCTTTGATCACCCCCGCCTCACGGCCGAGGCGCCATTTGACCTGATCTTTGCCAATATCCTGAAAGGCCCGCTGATCGAGCTGGCGCCGGATATGGCTGCCCATGCCGCGCCGGGCGGGATGGTCATTCTGTCCGGGCTGCTGGTGGTTCAGGCCGAAGCCGTGACCGAGGCCTATCTTGCGCAGGGATTCGCCCTGAAAGCGCGCGAAGATCTTGGCGAATGGTCGACTTTGGTCTTCCAGAAGCCGTGAAATTGGCGCTGTTGCCACAGTTTTGCCGCACTCTGCCCGCAGTATCGGCCCAGGTGGGGGCCATGCGCGGAGATTGAACATGGTCGAGACGCAGTATTCCGAATTCTACGCCCGCGCCGCCCGACTAGAGCGCGCGAGGTTGATGGGGATGGGGTTCGAGGCGCCGGGCACGCTCGGCCGCTCGCACTTCCAACGTCACAGGCCGATGTGGCGGCCGCTGCGGCTGATCGGGCCGCTGCTGATGGTGCTGATCTGTGCCGTGGGCCTCAAGGCCGCGATCCATGCCCGGATCGGCGATGATCTCTATCAGCAACGGGTGGCGGCGCTGCTGGACGGGCGCGATTTTGCCCGACTGGGGGGGGCGTTCATGCAGCCCGATCCGCTGACCCTGTGGCTTTCGCCACGCGTGGCACCCTATCTGCGCTGACTGCCAGCATTGTTTGGCGGCATCGGAAAGCCAAAAGGCCGCCCCTGCGGACGGCCTCCCTACCTGCGGTGCCTGTTCTGGCCCCGCTAGTGATCGGTGCCTCAGCGGCGACCGATCATACCGATTTCGGCGCGGCAGAGACCAATATCGTCCAGTTCGCGGTCAGACAGACGCGACAGGGCGGCACGGGTCATGCGGGCGTCGTTCCATGCGGCAACAGCGGCAAACGGCGCGCTGAGGGCCTGCAGGGCACGGTAGGTGGAGATGGCGCCGAACGGCACCGAACGGGTCGTCGTCTCGAAGGCGGCCATGGTGATCTTCCTTTTCCATTCTGCTCAATAAACGGGCGCTCCCGTTCATGCCTCGTGAGATAGGCGTGCTGCAGGTGCAAAGCAATCGGGGCGAACGCAAAGCCCACCTGCGTTTCCTGCATGGCTTGCGCCCTTATTTTTAACGATTTTTTATACGTCTTGAGTGTTTCGCCACCCCATTTCCCGCCCGCATGCCGCATTTCGCACCTGCAGCGTCGCATGCGGGCCAAAACCGCTGTGCGGGTGGCTTCATGTGGTGTTTGCAATTCCCGATTGGCGGATGTTCTCTCTTCGTGCTAGTTTGCCGAAAACGAGCAGAAAAAGGGGCGGCCATGCGTGTTCTGGGCATCGACCCGGGGCTTCGCAACCTTGGTTGGGGTGTGATCGAGGTCGCGGGTTCGCGGTTGAGCCATGTCGCGAATGGCATCTGCCATTCGGCGCCGGGCAATGATTCGGCTGGCGATCTGGCCTTGCGCCTTTGCAGCCTGCACAGCCAACTGACCGAAGTGCTGCGCGCATACGCCCCCGATACGGCCGCGGTGGAACATACCTTCGTCAACAAGGATGCAGTGGCCACGCTGAAACTGGGGCAGGCGCGCGGCATTGCCCTGCTGGTGCCGGCGCAGTTTGGTCTGACGGTCGGTGAATATGCGCCCAATGCGGTGAAAAAGACCGTGGTCGGCGTCGGGCATGCCGCCAAGCAGCAGATCGACCATATGGTGCGCCTGCAGTTTCCCGGGGTAAGGATTGCCGGGCCGGATGCGGCCGATGCGCTGGCAGTGGCAATCTGTCACGCGCATCATGCACAAAGCGCGGGCCGGTTGGCGGCGGCGGTGAAAAGGGCGGCGGGATGATCGGCAAGATTACCGGGGTGGTGGACTATCGGGCGTCCGATCATGTGCTGATCGACGTCCGTGGCGTCGGATACATCGTCCACGCCTCCGAGCGCACGCTGGCAGGCCTGCCGGGGCCGGGCCAGCCGGTGGCGCTTTATACCGAGATGATCCTGCGCGAAGACTTGATGCAGCTGATCGGTTTCCCGACCCTGCTGGACAAGGAGTGGTTTCGTCTGCTGACCACGGTGCAGGGCGTGGGCGCCAAGGCGGCGCTGGCGATCCTCGGCACGCTGGGGGCCGAAGGGGCAGGGCGGGCGATCACACTGGGCGATGCGCGCGCCGTTCAGGCCGCGCCGGGTGTGGGCCCGAAACTTGCGCAGCGCATTGTGCTGGAGCTGAAGGCCAAGGCCCCCGGGGTGATGGCGGCGGGCATGGCGCTGGCCGCTACCGCCGATGGCGGTGATCTGGCCGAGGTGCTGGAGGCCGCGCCGGCAGCCACCGTCAAACCCGCGCGCAGGGCCGCCGAACCAAAGGCCCCGCCGCCGCGGATGGCTTATGTGGCCGATGCGCTTTCGGCGCTGACCAATCTGGGCTACGCCACGGGTGACGCGGCCGAGGCGGTTGCGGTGGTTTCGGGTGAGGCACCTGAGGCAGACACCGCAACTCTGATCCGGCTGGCGCTGAAACGGCTGGCACCGAAGGGCTGACAGATGAGTGATCCGATCCTGTCGCCCGAACGCCAACCCGAAGATCAGGACCGGGCGCTGCGCCCGCAGGTTCTGGACGATTTTGTGGGGCAGGCCGAGGCGCGCGCCAATCTGCGGGTCTTCATCGCCAGCGCGCGGATGCGCGGCGAGGCGATGGATCATACGCTGTTTCACGGCCCGCCCGGCCTGGGCAAGACCACGCTGGCGCAGATCATGGCGCGCGAGCTGGGGGTGGGGTTTCGCATGACCTCGGGTCCCGTTCTGGCCAAGCCGGGGGATCTGGCGGCGATCCTGACCAATCTGGAACCGCGCGACGTTTTGTTCATCGACGAGATCCACCGCCTGTCCCCGGTGGTCGAGGAGGTGCTGTATCCGGCGATGGAGGATTTTGCCCTCGATCTGGTGATCGGCGAGGGGCCTGCTGCGCGGACGGTGCGGATCGACCTGCAACCCTTCACGCTGGTTGGTGCGACGACGCGCCTGGGCCTTCTGACCACGCCGTTGCGCGACCGGTTTGGCATCCCCACGCGGCTGCAATTCTATACCGAGGACGAGTTGGACCTGATCGTCACCCGCGGCGCGCGGTTGATGGGCATCGAGGCGCTGCCCGATGGCACGCGCGAGATCGCGCGCCGCGCCCGCGGCACCCCGCGGATCGCTGGCCGGTTGCTGCGACGGGTGGTGGATTTTGTGACCGTCGAGGGCGACGGCCGCCTGACCCAGGCGATTGCCGACAGGGCGCTGACGCGGATGGGGGTCGATCATCTGGGGCTCGATACGGGCGACCGGCGCTATATGACCCTTTTGGCCGAAAACTATGGCGGCGGACCGGTCGGGGTCGAGACGATCTCGGCCGCGCTGTCGGAAAGCCGCGACGCGATCGAGGAGGTGATCGAGCCCTACCTCATGCAGCAGGGCCTGATCCTGCGCACGCCGCGCGGACGAATGCTGGCCAGCAAGGCTTGGGTCCATCTGGGGTTGGAGCCGCCCAAGGGGCCCGGTCAGCCCGGACTTTTTGACGCCTGATTTCTGGGCCAACTTGCGCTCGGGGCACCACCTTAGGGGTGTGCCGGCACGGCGGGGCTTGTCTTAAACGGGTGCTTGACCTGATCGGTGGCATGGCCGAAAGCAGGGGCATAGTTCGTGTGAGGATTTACGGATGTCGACCAACGAGCCGCGTGCCGCAACCCTGCAAGAGGACGAAATCAACATCCTCGACCTGGTCTCAGCCCTGTGGGCAGGGAAGTTCTGGGTGATTGCTGCCACCGTTGTCGCGCTGGCCATCGGGGCCTTTGCCGTGCTGCGAGCGCAACCGCTCTATCAGGCGCAGGGCCTTTTGCAGCTTGAGACGCGCACGGGGGCCTTGTCCTTGCCGGAAAACATGCAGGCGCTGCTGGGGGACGGCAACTCTGCCCAGTCGGCGGGCGCGACCGAGATGGAGATCCTGAAGTCGCGCATGATCATGCGTCAGGTGGTCGAAAAGCTGAACCTGCAGATTGTGGCAGAGCCGAGGGTGCTGCCGGTGGCCAAGTTGCTGCCCGAACGACTGGGCCTGCCGGATATCGGGCTTTTCAAGCCGTTTCGTTGGGGCAATGAGGCGATCAGCGTCGGTCTGCTTGAAGTGCCGGAGGCCTGGCTCGACACGGACATGACCCTGCGCATCACGGATGCCGCAAGCTATGAGGTCGAATTGCCGTCTGGTGCGGTGCTGAGCGGGCGGGTGCAGGCGGTGCTGACCCAGCCGGAAAGCGGGTTTGCGCTGCGGGTTGATGCCCTGCAAGGTCCGGTAGGCCGCGAGTTTCTGCTGGCCCGCAGCAGCATGTCGCGCGCGGTGCGGGCGATGCAGGAGAATTTCGGCGTCGCGGAAAACCCGCGCGGTTCGTCCATCCTGCGCGTCACCTTTACCGCCGAAGACCCGCGCAAGGCCGAGCAGATCCTCGATGCCATCGCCCAAAGCTATGTCAGCCAGAACATCTCGCGCAGCGCGGCCGAGGCCGAAAACAGCCTTGCCTTCATCGAAGAGCAACTGCCCGGCGCCGAGGCGGCAGTGCGGGCGGCGCAGGATGCGCTGAACGCCTATCGCCAGCAGCAGGGCTCGGTTGACGTTGATTTCGAGACCCAGAGCCTGCTGGAACGCGCCATCGCGCTGGAGGCCGAGCTGAACCGACTGGTGATCGAGGAGCAGGATCTGAAGGATCGCTATACGGTCAACCATCCCACCTACAAGATCCTGCTGGACACCCGCGCCAATCTCCAGGCGCAACTGGAGGACATTCGCAACAGCACGACCGGATTGCCCGAGACCCAGAAGGAAATCTTCAACCTCACCCGAAATCTTGACGTGACGCAGGCTGTCTATGAACAACTGCTGAACCGGGCGCAGGAATTGCGGGTGCTGCGGGCCTCGACCGTGGGATCGGTGCGGATCATCGACACCGCGGATTCAGACGGGCTGAAGGTCTCGCCCAAGACCAGCCGGACCTTGGCCATTGCATTGCTGGCAGGCCTGCTGATCGGGGCGGGGATCGTGCTGATGCGGCGGGCGCTGCGCCGGGGCATCAAGGGAGCGCAGGAAATCGAGCAGACCGGCCTGCCGGTCTTTGCCACCGTCAACTTCGCGCCCGAGGCCGCCAACCACCGCAAGACCCGTGGCAAGCTGCCGATCCTGGCCCTGACCCAGCCTGATCACATGACGATCGAGGCGCTCCGCTCGCTGCGGACGTCGTTGCACTTCGGGATGCTGGATGCCCAAACCAACACCATCCTGCTGACCTCTGCTGCGCCGGGTGTCGGCAAGAGCTTTACCTCGGTCAATCTGGCTGCGGTGGCGGCGCAGGCGGGGCAGAAGGTCTGTCTGATAGATGCTGACCTGCGGAAAGGCTATTTGCGGCGCTATCTTGGCGTCGAAAAGGGCGCGCCGGGGCTGGCCGAACTGCTGGCGCGTGAAAAGACACTGGACGAAGTGCTGATGGCCGGTCCGGTGGACGGGCTGTCGTTCATTACCAGTGGCCGCTATCCGCCCAACCCGTCCGAGCTGCTGATGCGCTCCGAGTTCGAGCAGCTGTTGCAAACCCTGAACGACCGTTTTGACCTCATCCTCATCGACAGCCCGCCGGCGCTGGCGGTCACAGATCCGGTGGTGATCGGTCGCTATACCGGCGCAACCATCCTTGTGGTGCGCCATCTGGAGACGATGCTGGGCGAGGTAGAGGCCGTGCGGCGCGCCTTCGAGACTGCGGGGGGCAAGCTGACCGGCGCAATCCTGAACGGATATCGCGTGACCGAAGGCAGCAAATATGGCGGCCAGTATCACTACTACAACTACCGCTACAGCTATCGCAGCGGCCAGGATTGAGGCAGGCGGGGGCCGCGTGGCGGCCCCTTTCGTGCAGCGCGGGCAGGGCGTCGGTCGCGCCCTGTGTCCGTTACACCATATCTTTTCATGACCACAAAATAAAGCCATTGATTCCGCTATGCAATTCCAATTCCCGCTACACCAAGCCTTTTCCTGCTTCCACCATGTCCTTTCCTGAACCCCGGAATTGGCGGAAAAACGGATTCGGCGCCCGCTCTTCAAAAGCGTAAAGAAAAAACCCCGGCTCTGGCAAGCCGGGGTTCAGGATCTCTGGAAATCAACCGGGAGGGGCTGCGCGCCCCGGGGATCAGGGCTCGGCCATCAGGAGTCCGGCGGTGCATTCCCGGTAGTCGTCGCGCAGGAACACGATCTGACCCGGCATGCAGCCGGTCCGGAAGGCGTAGCGGTCGACAAGGTCGTCAAGGGTCACCTCGGTCCGTCCATCGGGCAGCGTGGACAGCAGATCCACCAGGAAGCGGAAGACGCGGCCATAGACATCGAGGCAGGCATAGCTCAGGCGCAGATAGGTGTCCTCGTTCCGCACCCCGGAAATGTCGACACCGATGGCGCGGGCGAGCCCGCAGAAGGCGGTGTCGATCTCGTCGAGATCGGTGCTGGCCGGGTCGATCGGCGCCATGTGGACCGGGGTCATCAGGCGCTGGAACTGCGGATCGATGTT
>ERZ1645187.3243-NODE-3243-length-13806-cov-8.742128_pt1 | contig 13806 bp, 14 predicted proteins | sample MGYA00575352_ERZ1645187 | MGnify/ENA primary metagenome ERZ1645187 (study PRJEB40837, sample SAMN11349314) | freshwater sediment metagenome | isolation source: river sediment | host: Sediment | place: India: Wazaribad , New Delhi | collected 2017-02-21 ...
TTCACCTGGATGCTGACCAAGGGCAACGCCCATATAGTGGTTGCCGAGGATGGTGCTGGCCAGCTGCTGGCCTACGCCCTGGTGCTCTACAAGCGCGCCACCTCACTGGCGCGGTTGTATTCGCTCGCCGTGTTGCCGTCGGCGCAGGGTCGGGGTATTGCGCGCGAACTGATGGCGCGTGTGGAAGCCGAAGCGCGTGGACGTGACTGCATTTACATGCGGCTGGAGGTGCGTCCTGACAATGCCGCAGCGATCGCGCTCTACCACAAGCTGGGGTACTACCACTTCGGCCTCAAGCACGACTATTACGACGACAGTAGCGATGCTTTGTGCCTGGAGAAGGTCCTATCCCATGGCGAGGAAGCGGTGCGCCTGCCGGTGCCTCACTACGCGCAAACTACCCCCTTCACGTGTGGTCCTGCCTGCCTGCTGATGGCCTTGCACACACTGGATGACAGTATTCCGCTGTCGCAGCGGCTGGAGCTGCAACTGTGGCGCGAGGCGACCACCATTTTCATGACGGCGGGCCACGGTGGCTGCGGCCCGCACGGTCTGGCTCTGGCCGCCTACCGGCGGGGTTTTCATGTCGAGATGTATGTCAACCAGCAGCGCCCGTTGTTTGTCGAAGGCGTGCGTTCGGAAGACAAGAAAGCAATCATCCGGATAGTGGAAGAGGATTTCACCGAGCAGTTGCAACAGACGGATGTGGTGATCGATTCACGCCCACCGGACGTGGATGAGCTGGTCAAAGCATTGCGCGCCGGCCGTTTGCCGATTGTGCTGGTCAGTTCGTTCCAGCTCACGCGCATGAAAGCACCGCACTGGGTCATCCTCACCGGCTTCGATGATGACTTTATCTACTTCCATGACCCCGAAGTGGATATCGAAAACCATGAAACCGCCGCGAACAATGCGTTCGTGCCGATGCGCAAGGACGATTTCGCCCGCATCGCGCGTTTCGGTCGTTCGCAGTTGCGCGCGATGCTGGTCCTGTCGCGGCGCAGTTGATTCAGCGATGCCTGCTATTCGCAATCAGGTTCTCGACCACTGACGGATCGGCCAGTGTGGAGGTATCACCGAGATTGGACAGTTCGTTCTCGGCAATCTTGCGCAAGATGCGGCGCATGATCTTGCCTGACCGCGTTTTCGGTAAACCGGGCGCCCACTGGATCAGGTCCGGTTTGGCGATAGGGCCGATTTCCTGCACGCAGCAGTCGACCAGTTCTTTCTCCAGTTCCGGGGTTCCGGTTTCGCCGGCCATTAGCGTGACGAAGCAGTAGATGCCCTGGCCCTTGATGTCGTGCGGGTAGCCGACCACGGCGGCTTCGGCGACTTTCGGGTGCAGTACCAGCGCCGATTCGATTTCCGCTGTGCCGAGCCGGTGGCCGGACACGTTCAGCACGTCATCCACGCGACCGGTGATCCAGTAGTAGCCGTCTTCATCGCGGCGTGCGCCGTCGCCGGTAAAGTAGTAGCCGGGATATTGCGAGAAGTAGGTGTCGATCAGGCGCTGGTGGTTGCCGTACACGGTGCGGATCTGGCTCGGCCAGGAGGCCTTGATCACCAGCATGCCTTCGCCGGCGCCGTCGATTTCCTTGCCGCCCTGGTCGAGCAGTGCGGGCTGCACACCGAACATCGGCAATGTGGCCGAGCCGGGTTTCAGCGCGGTGGCACCCGGCAGCGGGGTGATCATGTGCGCACCGGTTTCCGTTTGCCACCAGGTGTCGACGATCGGGCAGCGGCCTTCGCCAACCACGCGGTGGTACCACTCCCATGCCTCCGGGTTGATCGGTTCGCCGACAGTGCCGAGCAGGCGGATGCTGGCGCGTGATGAGGTGGTGACAAAGTCGTTGCCCTGCGCCATCAGCGCGCGGATCGCTGTCGGTGCCGTGTAGAAAATATTCACGTTGTGCTTGTCGCACACCTGCCAGCAGCGCGAGGCGTCGGGATAGGTTGGCACGCCCTCGAACAGCAGCGTGATGCCGCCGTTGGCCAGCGGACCGTACACGCAGTACGAGTGGCCGGTGATCCAGCCGACATCCGCCGTGCACCAGAACACCTCGCCATCGCGGTAATCGAAGGTGTAGCGGAAAGTCATTGCCGCCATCAGAAGGTAGCCGGCGGTGGTGTGCAACACGCCTTTCGGTTTGCCGGTAGACCCGGACGTGTAGAGGATGAACAGCGGGTCTTCGGCGTTCATCCACTCCGGGTCACACCAGTCGTCCTGGTCGTCGACGAGTTCGTGGTACCACACATCTCGTGGTGCCGAGAAACCCACGGCATTGCCGGTGCGCTTCACCGTCAACACGGTGTGCACAGCGGGACAGTCTTTCAGCGCGGAATCGACATTGCTTTTCAGCGGTACACTCTTGCCACCGCGCACACCTTCGTCGGCGGTGATGACGACGCGGCAGTCGGCGTCGAGGATGCGGTCTTTCAACGATTCCGGCGAGAAGCCGCCGAACACGATCGAATGGATGGCGCCGATGCGCGTGCAGGCCAGCATCGCATAGGCAGCTTCCGGGATCATCGGCATGTAGATACACACGCGGTCGCCGCGCTGCACGCCGCGCAGTTTCAGCGCGTTGGCAAGGCGGCAGACCTGCCGGTGCAGCTCACGGTAGGTGATGCGCCTGTCCTGCGCCGGGTCGTCGCCTTCCCAGATGATGGCGGTCTGTTCGCCGCGCGTGGCGAGATGGCGGTCGATACAGTTGACGCTGACGTTCAGCGTGGCGCCATCGAACCAGCGCGCGTGGCCCCTGGCGAGATCGTAATCGACCACCGTGTCCCAGGATTTTTCGACCGTCAGGAACTGGCGCGCCTGTTCTGCCCAGAAAGTGGCCGGTTGTTCCACCGACTGGCGGTACATCGCCTCGTACAACGTGCGGTTGATCCGGGCGCTGCTGGCGAGATCGGCGGGAACGGGGTAGACGTGGTGGTCAGAAGCGTTGATCGACATGCCGGGTTCCTCTCCAGTGAAGAACCCATGCTAATCAATCAGACATTGAACCGGAAGTGCATCACGTCGCCGTCTTTCACCACGTAGTCCTTGCCTTCCAGTCGCCATTTGCCGGCGTCCTTGCAGCCCTGTTCGCCCTGGTACTGCACGAAATCCTCATAGGCCATCACCTCGGCGCGGATGAAGCCCTTCTCGAAGTCAGTGTGGATCACGCCAGCGGCTTTCGGTGCAGTGGCGCCGACCGGGATCGTCCAGGCGCGTACTTCCTTCACGCCGGCGGTGAAATAGGTATGCAGGTCCAACAGCTGGTAACCGGCACGGATCACACGGTTCAGGCCCGGCTCTTCCATGCCCAGTGTCTCGAGGAATTCTGCCTTGTCAGCTTCATCCAGCTCGGCGATTTCTGCCTCGATCTTGTTGCAGATCGGCACCACGATGGCATTTTCTTCTGCCGCGAGTTTCTTGACGGCGTCAAGGTGCGGGTTGTTGTCGAAACCCTCTTCAGCCACATTGGCGATATACATTGTCGGCTTGGTGGTGATCAGGCACAGCGGTTTCAGCAGCACCAGTTCGTCGGCGTCCAGCTTCACGATGCTGGCGCGCTTGCCTTCGGCGAGCACGGGCTGCAATTTGTCCAGCACCGCTTTCAGTGCCTGCGCGTCCTTGTCCCCGCTTTTGGCTTGCTTCTGGCAGCGCAACAGCGTTTTCTCCACCGTGTCGAGATCGGCCAGGGCCAGTTCCATGTTGATGATCTCGATATCCTCGATCGGATGGATGCGGTTAGCGACGTGGATGACATTCTCGTCCTCGAAGCAACGCACGACGTGTGCAATCGCATCGGTTTCGCGGATATTGGCGAGGAACTTGTTGCCGAGTCCTTCGCCTTTTGATGCGCCAGCCACCAGGCCGGCGATGTCGACGAATTCCATCGTGGTGGGCAGGATGCGCTCGGGTTTCACAATGGCTGCCAGTGCGTCGAGGCGCGGATCAGGCACTGGCACGATACCGGTGTTGGGCTCGATGGTGCAGAACGGGAAATTCTGTGCCTCGATACCGGCCTTGGTCAGCGCATTGAACAATGTCGATTTGCCAACATTGGGCAGGCCGACGATGCCGCAGTTGAAACCCATGGTCAAACCCTCTCTCGCAATTATTTCGTGGTGTGCAAGGCGTGCATCGCCTTGTCCATGTTGCCGTTGACAACGTCCGGCAGCACCCGCAGTGCCTGTGCAATGCTGTCGGCGACCTGTTCGAATTCAGCAGGCGGTGCTTTCTTCAGCACATAGTCGGCGACCATTTTGGCATTACCCGGGTGGCCGATGCCCAGCCGCAGGCGCGCAAAACCGTTCTGGTTGCCGAGCGCGCTGATGATGTCGCGCAGGCCGTTATGGCCGCCGTGGCCGCCGCCGGTTTTCAGGCGTGCGGTGCCGGGGGGCAGGTCGAGCTCATCGTGGGCAACGAGGATCTGTGCCGGCGCGATCTTGTAGAAATTGGCGATGGCGCCTACCGACTGGCCGCTGCGGTTCATGTAGGTTGTCGGCAGCAGCAGGCGCACCGGCTGGTTGCCGACCAGCACCTGTGCGGTAAAGCCGGCGAATTTCTTTTCTTCCTGCCAGCTGGCGCGGAATTCGTCGGCGACCATGGCGACAAAATCCGCGCCGGCATTGTGCCGTGTGTGTGCGTATTCCCGCCCCGGGTTGCCGAGGCCGACAATCAGCTGGATACGTTCACTCATGGTTTATCCCCGCGCAGACAAAAAAGGCCAGCAATGCTGGCCTTTCTGCTCGTGCCGGCAATCAGCCCTTGATGGCGTTGACCGCGACGACTGGCAGGTCGTGGTCGGCGCCCTTGTGCAGGTCGACCGACTCGACGCCTTTCGGCAGCTTGAGGTCGGAGATGTGGATGATCTGGCCCACTTCGACATTGGCCAGGTCGACCTCGATGTACTCCGGCAGGTCGGCCGCCAGACAGGTGATGTCCAGCTGGGTCAGGCTGTGGCTGATCGCGCCGCCGCCCTGTTTGACGCCCACGCAGTTTTCTTCGTTGATGAAGTGCAGTGGCACGCGCATGTGGATTTTCTTGGTGCCGGACACGCGCTGGAAATCGACATGCAGCACGCGCGGCTGGGCCGGGTGGCGCTGCACGTCGCGCAGCAGGACTTTGTGGTCCTGGCCATCGACGTTCAGGCTGATAACGCTGCTGTAGAACGCTTCGGACTCCAGGCACTTCATCAGGTCCTTGTGCGGGACGCTCAGCATCGCTGCCGGTTTGTCGTCGCCGTAGAGCACGGCGGGCACCAGATCGTTCAGGCGACGCAGGCGGCGGCTCGCACCTTTCCCCTTGTCGGCCCTTGCCTGGGCTTGCAGAGTGAAACTTGACATGGCTATTACCTCGTTGTGCGGCAGTGCCGCGGTGGGTGTTCACTGCATTTGCGACCAATGCAGCGGCTTTACCAGCGCGCGTTCAGGTGAACATCGCGCTGATGGATTCCTCGTTGCTGACCCGGCGCATCGCCTCGGCCAGCAGGTTTGCCATCGTCAGCAGCCGGATCTTGCCGCAGGCCTGGATTTCCGGCGACAGCGGGATGGTGTCGGTGACGACCAGGGTGTCCAGCGACGAGTGGGTCAGGTTGTGCAGGGCGTTGCCCGACAACACCGGGTGCGTGCAGTAGGCGACGACCTTGCCGGCCCCGTGTGCCTTCAGTGCGTCGGCTGCCTTGCAGAGCGTGCCGGCGGTATCGACGATGTCGTCGACCAGCACGCAGGTACGGCCTTCAACCTCACCGATGATGTTCATCACTTCGCTGACATTCGCCTGCGGGCGGCGCTTGTCGATGATGGCGAGGTCGGTCTCCAGTTCCTTGGCGACGGCGCGGGCACGCACCACGCCACCGATATCGGGTGACACGACCAGCAGGTTGTCGTATTTCTGGGCGCGGATGTCGTCGAGCAGCACTGGCGAGCCGTAGACGTTGTCCACCGGCACATCGAAGAAGCCCTGGATCTGCTCGGCGTGCAGGTCGACGGTCAGCACGCGGTCGATGCCGGCACCGACCATCATGTCGGCGCAGACCTTGGCGCTGATCGGCACGCGGGCGGAGCGCACGCGGCGGTCCTGGCGGGCATAGCCGAAGTAGGGCACCACCGCCGTAATGCGCGCAGCCGAGGCGCGGCGCAGGGCATCAGTGATGAACAGCAGTTCCATCAGGTTGCGGTTCGGCGGTGCGCAGGTCGGTTGCACGATGAACACATCGCCACCGCGCACGTTCTCGTTCAGTTCGACGGAGATCTCTCCGTCAGAGAACGTCTTGACGATGGCGTCGCCCAGACGCATGCCGAGGCGCTGCACAATGCGCTGGGCCAGTTCCGGGTTGGCATTGCCGGTAAAAACCATGAAGTTGGACATGATGGCGACCCTGGTTTTTGTGCTGTGCAGCCAGTGAAAAAAGGTGGCAGGGGTAGATGGATTCGAACCACCGAATGGCGGGATCAAAACCCGCTGCCTTACCGCTTGGCGATACCCCTGTATCTGGTTCCCTTGTTCTATTGCAGCTGGCGGTGCAAGGGCGAGATGTTCACCCCTTTCGCCACGAAACCCGTCATGCCGGCGGGTTTCCGTGCCAGCACCGCTTCAGCTTCAACGTGTGTTGCAAAAGCGGCGAACACGCTGGCACCGGTGCCGGTCATCCGGCAAGGCGCGTGAGCGGAGAGCCAGTCCAGTGCCGCTTTCACGGCGGGATAGCGCTGCTCCACTACCGGCTGGCAGTCATTGCGCGTTGCAATTTCACTACCCCCCTGCAGGAAGGCGGCTATTGTGATGGGGGCGGTGTTGCGTGTCAATTCCTGTGCCCGGAAGATTTCCGCGGTGTTCACATGGCAATCCGGCGTCAGCACCACGAACCACTGCCCGGGCAAATCGACCGCCGTCAGCTGCTCACCGACCCCTTCCGCCCAGCTGCTGCGGCCGCGCACGAATACCGGCACATCGGCACCGAGTTGCAGGCCGAGTGTGGCCAGTGTGTCGAGGTCCAGCCCCAGTTGCCAGAGCCGGTTGAGGCCCAGCAGTGTGGTGGCGGCATCGGAACTGCCGCCGCCGAGGCCGCCACCCATCGGCAGTCGCTTGGCCAGGCTGATGTCGGCCCCCAGCGGTGTGCCGCTGTGCGCTTGCAGCAGCCGGGCAGCGCGGACGATGAGGTTGTCCTCTGCCGGCACGCCGGCCAGTTCGCCATGCAGGACGATCCGGTGGTCATCGCGCAAGCGGAAGGTGAGTTCGTCCCCGTGGTCGAGCAGCTGGAACACGGTCTGCAGCAGGTGGTACCCGTCAGCCCGCCGCCCGGTGATGTGCAGGAACAGGTTCAGCTTGGCCGGGGCCGGCAGGGTCAGTGTGTTGGGCATCAGGGCAGGGTCCACTGCTTGATGATGACCGTGATCCGCACGTCGCCGCGGGCGGCCTCGATGCGGCCCGGCAGCACAACGTTGCCGACCGGCTGGTGCTGGCTGAAGTGCAGTTGCCAGCCGGCCTGCTCGAGCTCGGCAAGCCAGCCCTGTTCGGTATAGCTGGCCGCCTGCGGGGGGACATCCCGGGCCGGCAGGCCGCGCAGCCAGTAGGTCAGGCCCGCAGCCGGCAATGGCCAGCCAATCAGCCTTTCGGAGAGAGCCTCGGCCGAGCCGGCGCTTTCGCGGCGCTCGCCCTGCTCGAAGCGCACCCCGCCGGGCATGCCGTAGATACGGGTAGCCTTCAGTCCGGCCGGGCCGGACAGGCGTATGTCAAAGCTGTCGCCGTCCTGTGCCCACTGTACACGGGCCGACTCCGATTGTTGCGGGGTGCGCACGGCGAGCTTGCCGTCGAGTTGCCAGCGTTCGACGCCAGCCAGTTGCGCCTGCAGGGCGGGATCCGCTTCGCCGCGAATCGTCACCGGCGGCTGCAAGGCACAGCCGGCGAGCCAGGCGATAGCCAGCAACAGCAGGTAGCGAAAAGAAGAAACTCTGGCTTGCATGCCGCTATTCCCGACCGGACAACAGGGCGCTTACCATACCCTACAATGCGCGGCCTGACACGGGAGAGGCGAGCTATGGGCAACGGGCGTGAACTGCTCGATGGCGGGGAACAGATGGTGATCGATTGCGCCGGCTACGAGCAGGGTCGCCGTATCAGCACGCTGGCCATTTCCGAGGTGCAGGACTGGATCACCCATCCGGACCGTTTTGTCTGGATCGGCCTGCACGAGCCGAGCGATGGCCTGCTGCGCGAAGTGCAGCAACAGTTCGGCTTGCACGACCTGGCGGTCGAGGATGCCCTGAAAGCCCACCAGCGCCCCAAGCTCGAATTCTTCGGCGATTCGCTGTTTCTCGTGATGCACACCGTGCAGCGGCGTCAGGGCAAGGTGGAATTCGGCGAGACCCACGTCTTTGCCGGACGAGGTTATGTGGTCACTGTGCGCCACGGGGCGTCGTCGTCGTACAAGGAGCTGCGCATGCGCTGTGAGCGTGTGCCGACCCTGTTGGCCAAGGGATCCGATTTCGTCGTCTATTCGCTGATGGATTTCATCGTCGATAACTACCTGCCGATCATCGCCGAGCTGGAAGCCGAGGCCGAAGTGATCGAGGAAGGCGTGCTGGGCAGCCGTGTCGACCGGCAGATGATCCAGCGCGTCTATGAATTGCGGCGCCACTTGTGGAAGCTGCGCAGCATGGTCTCGCCGGTGCTCGAGATCTGTAACCGCCTGGTACGTTTCGATTCCAGCCTCATCGACGAAGACATGCGGCCGTATTTTCGCGATGTGCATGACCACGCCTTGCGACTCGACGAGAGCATTGACGGGTTGCGCGAGTTGCTCGGTTCGGCGCTGGAAGCCAATTTGCTGATGGCTTCCGTGCAGCAGAACGAAGTGATGAAGAAACTGGCCGGCTATGCCGCGATGCTGGCGGTGCCTACGGCGATCGCCGGTGTGTACGGCATGAATTTCGACCATATGCCGGAACTGCATTGGAAACTCGGCTACGGCTTCGCCTTGCTGTTGATGGCGAGCGCCAGCGGTTATCTGTTCTACCGCTTCCGCAAGGCTGGCTGGTTGTGAGTGTGGTGTTGCGCGAATTATTGCCCCACGCCGGCGCCATGTGCCTGCTGGATGTGGTCGAGTCGTTCGACGCGCAGAACATCTGTTGCCGTGCCAGCAGCCATCGCGATAAAGCCAACCCGCTGTGCCGCGCGGGTCGCCTGCCGGTGTTTGCCGGCATCGAATACGCGGCACAGGCCGTGGCCGTGCACGGCGGCTTGCTGGCGCGACACGCGGGCGCCGGCGCGGCGCCGCGCGGCGGCATGATCGCGGTGCTGACCGATGTCAGCTGGACGGTTGATTACCTCGACGATATCGCCGCTGACCTGCACGCCTCGGCTGAAAAACTCGCAGATCTCGCCGATGGGCTCTGCTACCGTTTCACACTCGCGGCTGCCGACAAGGTGCTGTTGCAAGGCGAACTGATCGTGGCCCTGCAGCCAATGGGTGAGGCAGCGTGAGTGCCGGCTGGACACTGGCGCTGACAGGCTGGTCGGCCTGGGCGTCGGGTGTCGAGACGCCCGCGCAATGGCGTGACTGGGCAGCCGGTGCGCTCGCTGTCGGTGATCCTGCCCAGGTGCCGGCCCTTGCCTTCATCCCCGCGCTGCAGCGGCGGCGCTTCTCGCGTCTGTCGCGCCTGCAGCTGCAGGTTGCCTATGACTGCGCGGCGGGCAACCACGGCTTGCGCACGATTTTCTGTTCACGGCATGGCGAGATCCATCGCACGCACGGCTTGCTGGCCGAGCTGGCGCAGGGTGAGCCGTTGTCGCCGATGGCGTTCAGCTTGTCGGTGCACAACACCGGTTCAGGACTCTATTCGATAGCGAGTGGCAACACGGCGCCGTCCACCGCCCTTGCCGCCGGGCGCGATACGCTGACCATGGCGCTGCTGGAAGCGGCGGGCCAGTTGCACGCAGTTGATGAAGAAGTGATGGTGGTGTTTGCTGATGAGCCGCTGCCGGATGACTACGCGCCGTTTGCCGACGAAGACACCGTCCCCTATGGCGTGGCCTTGCGGCTTGCGCGGGCGCAGCCGGGTGCAGTGCAGCTTCACTTGCAGCGGCAGATGGGCAACCCTGCTGGCGTCACAACGGAGTCGGCAGGGTTGTCGCTGCTGCGATTGCTGGCCGTGGGGCGCGGCAGTGCGACCGTGTCGGGTGAGCGCGGGTACTGGCTGTGGTCCGTCCAGCCATGACGCGGCCACTGCGCAAGCTGGCCGCTGCCGCCGGCTGGTGCTGGCGTGTGCTGGGTACGGGCCATTGCTTCAGCTTCCTTTTTGTCGGCGGCTTCCTGCTGGCGATCACCGCGCTGCCGTGGGTGCGGCGCGGGTCCGGCAGTGACTTCGAGAAGAACGCGCGTGCGCGCCGGGTGATCCACCACACGTTCCGCTTCTACCTGTGGCAGATGCAGAAGCTGGGCCTCATGACCCTGGAAATCGTCGGGCGCGAGCACCTGTCGCAGACAGCCGGGAAGCTGGTAGTGGCCAACCATCCTTCGCTGCTGGATGTGGTAATCCTCATTTCGCTGCTGCCAGACTGCGATTGCGTGGTGAAAGGTGCGCTGCGACGCAGCCTGGTCAGCGGTGTGATCCGTGCCACGGGTTACACCGACAACAGCGATGGCGAGACGATGCTGGCGCGCTGTGGCAGCAGCATGGCTGCCGGTTTCCCGCTCATCGTCTTTCCCGAGGGCACACGCAGCACACCGGGCCAGCCACTGGTGTTCCAGCGCGGCGCTGCCAATATCGCCGTGCGATGTGGCGTGGATATCCTGCCGGTGCTGATCACCTGTGACCCGCCGACCCTGCTGAAAGGCGAGCCCTGGTATAAAATACCCGCTCGACGGCCACACTTTCGCGTCGAGATCCGCCAGCCTATCCCGCTGGCCCACACCGTGGAACCGGGAATGCCGCCGTCACTCGCGACGCGCCAGCTGAACCGTTTCCTGCTCGATTACTACAGGAACCTCATGCATGGCTGACCTTGCTGCCGAACTCAAGCAACTCATTATCGAAGCGCTGGACCTGGAAGATCTGGCACCAGCCGACATCGACAGCGACGCCCCGCTGTTCGTCGATGGGCTCGGACTCGATTCGATCGATGCGCTGGAACTCGGCCTGCACATCCAGAAAAAATACCAGGTCAAGCTGGATGCCAATTCCGAAGACACCCGCAAGCATTTTGCCTCGGTGAATGCGCTGGTCGCCTTTATCGAAAGCCAGCGCCGCTGATGCCTTCCCATGATTCAATGCCGGATATTTCCATGAACCGCGACACCATCTACCAGCACTTGCAGCAGATCCTGTTTGACAACTTCGAGATCCCGGCGGAAAAAATTACGCTGGAAGCCAGTCTGTACGAAGACCTGGATCTCGACAGCATCGATGCCGTGGACCTGGTGATCCATGTGCAGGACCTGGTGGGCAAGAAAGTGGGGCCGGATGCCTTCAAGAATGCGCGCACCGTGGGCGATGTCATCGACATCGTGGTAGACCTGCTGGCCAGCTGAGCGTAGCGCATGCCGACAGCCCTGCTGGCCTTGCTCGCCCTGGCCTACCCGCTGCTGGTCTATATCGGCTTGTTGCATTTTCCGGTCCAGTGGGTGGCGCTGGCGATAGCTTTATTGCTGCTGCTGCGCCTGTTGCTGTTGCAGCAGCGCATGAGTGATGTCGGCCGCGCGCTCTATCCTGCCATGGCGCTCAGCGTGCTCTGCGCGCTCGCTTCGGTGGCGCTAGGCCATGCCGGCGCGTTGCGCATGATCCCCTTTGTCATCAATGCTACCTGCCTCGTTGCGTTTGCGCTGACCTTGCGCCACCCGCCGTCGATGATCGAGCGCTTTGCGCGTCTCAAGGAGCCGGACCTGCCACCTGCCGCCGTGCACTACACACGCCAGGTCACGATCGCCTGGTGCATCTTTTTCATCGTGAACGGCAGTGTGGCGCTCTATACCGCGCTCTATGCGAGCATGGAAACCTGGACGTTGTACAACGGCCTGCTGGCGTACCTGCTGATGGGCTTGCTGGGCGGTATCGAGTACCTCGTGCGCCTGCGGGTGAAAGCGCGCATCGGGGTGCCTTGAGGTGCATTCGCTCGCCGCGGTATTGCAGGAAGGCGATGATGCCGCGCCGGTGGCTTTTGATGGCGAGCGGCAATGGCGGCGTGGCGAATGGTTGCGCGATGTTGCGCGGCTCACCAGCCGGTTGCGTTCGCGCGCCGAACCGCGCTGGCTGCTGCTGCACGAGGACAGCTACCGTTTCTCCATTGGCCTGTTTGCCTTGCTGGCAGCGGGCAAGCACGTGGTGTTGCCGCCGAATGCACAGCCGGGAACGCTGGCGGCGCTGCAGGAACTGCCGCTGTTGCAGCTGGATGATGAACTCGCCGTGGCAGAGCCTGTGCAGCTCGGGCCGCTGCCGTGGCTCGATGGCGATGCGCTGGCAATCACGGTGCTGACTTCAGGCAGCACCGGTGCAGCCAAGTCGATCTGCAAGCCGCTGCGCTGTTATGCGGATGAGGTCGCGATGCTGGAGCAGCTGTGGGGTGAGCAGTTGGGGTCGGCCGCAGTGCTGTCGTCAGTATCGCACCAGCATGTCTACGGCCTGTTGTTCCGCCTGTTGTGGCCACTGGTGAGTGGCCGTCCTTTTGCCAGCCAGACGCTCGCCTATCCTGAAATGCTGCTGGCAGCCTGTGCACCGTGGCCGCGCGCAGTGCTGGTGTCGAGCCCGGCCCTGTTGTCGCGCTTCCCGCCGGCCATCGACCTGGCGCAGCAACGGCAGCGCCTGGTTGCCGTATTTTCTTCCGGTGGTCCGCTGCCCTCTGCTACTGCGCAGGCGTGGCAGCAACGGCTCGGCCGCTTGCCGCTGGAAATCCTCGGCAGCAGCGAGACCGGCGGCGTGGCCTGGCGCCAGCAACACGGCGCTGACGAACCCTGGCAGGCATTGCCGGGCGTGGCAGTGTGCTTGCAGGGCGAGCAGGATCTGCTGGCGGTGCAATCGCCGTTTACGGGCGAAACGGGCTGGCTGGCGATGGGCGATCGCGCACGGTTGCTCGGCGATGGCCGCTTCCGTTTGTGCGGTCGCGCCGACACGATCATCAAGGTCGGCGAGAAGCGCCTGTCACTGACAGCGATGGAGCGCGTATTGTGCGAGGGTGCACTGGTCGCTGCCGCGCGCGTCGTGCCGTTGCCGGATCATGCCGATCGCCTGGGTGCCGTGCTGGTGTTGTCGCCGGCCGGGCACGCCCTGCTTCAGCAGCAGGGACGGCGAGTGCTCATCGAGCGCTTGCGCGACGGCTTGCTGCAGCAGTTCGAACGCGTATTGTTGCCGCGGAAGTGGCGTCTGGTTGCACAGTTGCCGCATGACTCACAGGGCAAGACAACCATGGCCGGACTGCAACAACTGTTTCGTGACAATGCCCCGGCAGCAGCCGAGGTGCTTGAGCACAGCGCAGCGCGACGCATCGTGCGCTGGCATTTCAGTGAAGACAGCGGCCTGTTTGACGGGCATTTTCCCGGCCTGCCGATCCTGCCCGGTGTTGTGCAGTTCGACCTGGCCGTGCGCCAGTGCGAAGCCTGGTATCCGCTGCAGCAGTTTCGCCGCATCGAGCGCCTGAAGTTCCAGGAACCGGTGGTGCCTGGCGATACGGTGACACTGCAACTCGACAACCTCGGCAACGGGCAAGTCGCCTTCAGTTACATGCTGGCTGCACAACCGCTGTCGTCCGGGCGGATGGTCTTTGCCCGAGGCCAGCAGGGCCGCGCGTTCGCGCGCACCGGCCGGTACGCTCTCATGACGCCA
>ERZ1645187.3244-NODE-3244-length-13805-cov-43.265600_pt1 | contig 13805 bp, 12 predicted proteins | sample MGYA00575352_ERZ1645187 | MGnify/ENA primary metagenome ERZ1645187 (study PRJEB40837, sample SAMN11349314) | freshwater sediment metagenome | isolation source: river sediment | host: Sediment | place: India: Wazaribad , New Delhi | collected 2017-02-21 ...
TGGTGCCGAAGGTGGCGATCTGGCTCACCGCGTCGGCGCCGTAGTGCTGGCGCACATACTCGATGACGCGCCAGCGGTTATCCTGGCAGAAGTCGATATCGAAGTCGGGCATCGACACCCGCTCGGGGTTCAGGAAGCGCTCGAACAGCAGGGCATAGGCCAGTGGGTCGAGGTCGGTAATGCGCAGGCTGTAGGCAACCAGCGAACCGGCACCGGAACCCCGGCCCGGCCCGACCGGCACGCCATTGTTCTTGGCCCAGTTGATGAAGTCGGCCACGATCAGGAAGTAACCGGGGAAGCCCATCTGGACGATGGTGTTGCATTCGAAGACCAGCCGGTCGTCGTACTCCGGCCGGCGCTTCAGGCGCTCCTCGGGATCGGGATACAGCTCGGCGAGGCGAACCTCCAGCCCCTTCCTCGCCTCCTCGACCAGATATTCGTCGATGGTCATGCCCGGCGGAATCGGGAAATCGGGCAGGAAGTTCTTGCCCAGCGTCATCTCGATATTGCAGCGGCGGGCAATTTCCAGCGAGTTTTCCAGGGCTTCCGGCAGGTCGGCGAACAGCTCGACCATCTCGGTCTGGGTCTTGAAATATTGTTCGTCGGTATAGGTCTTCGGGCGCCGCGTATCGCCCAGCACATAACCCTCGGCAATGCAGACGCGCGCTTCATGCGCCCGAAAGTCGTCGCGGTTCATGAACTGGATCGGGTGCGTCGCAACCAGCGGCAGGCCCAGCTCGCCGGCCAGATCGGCGGTCTGCTGGACAATCGCCTCCTGCTGCGGCTGGCCGTAACGCTGAACTTCGAGATAGAAAGCACCGGGGAAAATCGTCTCCCAGGCCTTGGCCCGCTCGCCAGCCAGTTCAAAATTTCCGTTGATCAGGGCTTCAGCGACATCGCCAAGATGCGCACCGGACAGGGCGATCAGGCCGTCGCTGCCAATTTCGCCGAACCATTCGCGGCGGATTTCCGCCCGGTCACGACGACCTTCGACCAGGTAGGCCTTGGTCAGCAATTCGCACAACTGCTGGTAGCCGGCGCGGTTGCGCGCCAGCAGCAGCAGACGATACGCATCGTCCGGCGCCTCCGGGTTGGCGATCCAGACATCCGCCCCGGCAATCGGCTTGACCCCCTTGCCGCGCGCCCCGCTATAGAACTTGACGAGGCCGAAAAGGTTGCCGAGATCGGTCAGCGCCAGCGCCGGCATGCCGTCGCCGGCAGCGCGCTTGACCGCATCGCCGATGCGGACGATGCCGTCGGTGATCGAGTATTCCGAATGAAGGCGAAGATGGACGTAGCGCGGGGGACTCATCGCCGGAATTCTACCCTGCCCCAAGCCAAGGCCGGAAACGAAGCGCCTCGCGCAAGGCCCGGGCAATCGTTTAAACTTGTGGACTCATTGCGTGCGGGATCAGCAACCACGCGACAACATCACCATCAAGCGATTTCCAAGGGAGAGCCCCCATGTCCTTCATGCCCTGGTCCGACGAATTCCAACTCGGCATCGAAACCATCGACTTCCAGCACCGCTGGCTGGTTGACGCCACCAACGCCCTGCATGACGAACTGAGCAAGGAAAATCCCGACCGTGCCCTGATTGGCGGCATCCTCGAAGGTCTGGTCGATTACACGATGAACCACTTCGTGCTCGAAGAAGAGCTTTTCCTGCGCTTCGGCTACCAGGAAAACGCTGCCCACAAGGCGGAACACGACGGCTTTACCGCCAAGGTCATGCAATTGCTTCTGCAATTCGAAAAAGGTGAAAACGTCGGGCTGGACACCATGGAACTGCTGAAAACCTGGCTGCAACACCACATTTTGAAAGTCGACCGCGCCTACGTACCCTTCCTTAAGGCGCACGGCGTCGTCTGAGCCCGGCGCGGAACGACAAAAACAGAAAAGGAGACAACATGACCGCCATTTTAGCCACCGAAGAGCCACTGGTTCTGCGTGAAGATCGCAACGACGGATTGACGACACTCACGCTGAACCGCCCCGGCCAGTTCAATTCCCTGTCGAAAGACATGTTGACCGCGCTGCAGGCCGAACTCGACGCCATCGCCAACAGCGAAGCCGTCCGCATCGTCGTCATCGCCGGGGCCGGCAAGGCTTTCTGCGCCGGCCACGACCTCAAGGAAATGCGCGGCAACCACAGCAAGGAATTCATGCAGGCGCTGTTCCGCCAGTGCGGCGAACTGATGCTGAGCATCACCCGCATGCCGCAGCCGGTCATCGCCCGCGTGCACGGCATCGCCACCGCTGCCGGCTGCCAGCTGGTGTCGATGTGCGACCTCGCTGTCGCTGCCGATGTCGCGAAATTCGCCGTGTCCGGCATCAACGTCGGACTGTTCTGTTCGACCCCTGCCGTCGGCCTCGCCCGCAACCTGGGGCGCAAGGCCGCCCTCGAAATGCTGCTCACTGGCGATTTCATCGACGCCATGGAGGCCAAGGCCAAGGGCCTGGTCAATCGTGTCGTGCCCGCCGACGCGCTGGACGCCGAGATCGAGCGTCTTGCCGGCAACATCCTGGCCAAGAGCGCCGTCGCCATCCGCATGGGCAAGGGCATGTTCTACAAACAGCTGGAAATGGGACTGGTCGACGCCTATGCGTATGCCGGCGAGGTGATGGCCTGCAACATGATGAGCGACGATGCCGGCGAGGGCATCGATGCCTTCATGCAGAAACGTAAACCGGCGTACAAGGGTCGATAAGACCCCAGGTCGTAGCGGGGCGACCCAATTCGGACGACCAGGATCGTCCAGTCCTTCCTTGCTCCTGCCGCTCCAGAAATAGAGACGCCCGGATCAGCATCAGGCTGAACCGGGCGTCAGGGTCCAAACGGCTGTCGAGACGTATCGCTAAGAGCCGGCGCGAATCACAGGGCCATGGTCGGCCGCGTCAAACCTGCGTCGGCTGGCCGATCCCCCATGCTTGTCACCGAGTTCAGCTCGCCTCTTTGACGCCCGGCACCTTCCAGCTGCCATCCAGAATCGAGGGCGCCTGTTCCTTCGGCCAGTAAAGCCGCATCATCAGGACAAAATCGCCCTTCGGTGCCGGCAGCCAGTTCGACTCCTTGTCCTTGCCCGGCGATTCGTTCTGAATGTAGAGGTCGACCGAACCGTCCGGATTCGTCTTGAACTTGTTGCGCTGGCTCAGGTTGTAGCGGTTCAGCTTGTTGTCGACAAAGAAGTAGTTCTCGTCGTACATCGTCAGCGACCAGAAGCCATTCACCGGCGGCAGTTGGCCTTTTTCAAAGCGCAGGACGTACTTCTTCTCGCCGCTGTACTTGGCGGCAATGTCCGGCCCCGTAGACGTCGGATACACGGCATCTTCCGGCCGGTTGGCGCCCAGACCAATCGCGGTAATCAACGCACGCTGCACGTAGTGGGTACCGTACAGGCCCGTTTTCGTCGTGAACAGCCAACCGTTTTCCAGCTTGAAATCGCCGGCCACGATGCCTGCCTTCATCCAGTCCATGATCACTTCCTGGGCCGGCTTGGGCGCGCCGGCAAGGCCCTTGGCCACCGCCGGGTCGAGCTTGGCGACGTCAAAGTCCTGCCCGGGAACAACACCGATCTTGGCCAGCTTGGCGACCATCGGCGCATCGTCAGCCGCAGCCGGATTGCTCTTGAGCAATTCGGCAAACAACTTGAAGTACGCGGCAGCATCGAGCGCATTCACTTGCTCGCGCACCGCAGTCTTCATGTCGATGGCCGGATCGACCATGCCGGGCGCCGGGGTATAAGGCTTGCCGTAAGCCGACAAGGGCACGACCGAAATCTTGTCCTGCAAGGCATGAACCGCCTTGTAATCTTCCGGCGTGCCGGTGCAGTAGATGCGTCCGAGAATCCAGACGATGCCGGTCGGCGCCTTGTATTCGATCACGCCCGGCGGCAGTTCGCCGCTCCAGCCCGGCCCGGTGATGGCATAGGTTTGCGCCTTGGTGCCCGTGGTGCGCTTGCCCGGCACCTGGAACACATTGGTCCAGCCATCGAGCATCGGGAAGAGGAAGTAGCGATCCTTCATGTCCGGCAAGCTGAGTATCCACGGTTCCTTGGAGACGTCGATCCAGGTCGTCGTGTATAGCGTATCGGCGTTCGGTGCCGTCACATCCCGGTACGACGCATCCGGATAGCTGCGCATGCGGACAAACTGGCCCATCGGCGCATGCGAGCCCTGCGCCGCCTCGACATTGGTCATGATACGGCGCGTCATCTCCATCGTGACCAGCGGGTAGGCGTAAACGTAGCTCTCGATGGCGATTGCACGCGCCTCGGCTTCCTTGGCCGCCGCTTCGACTGCTTGTGCTGCCGCTTCGGCCTTCGCCTTGGCCTCCATGGCCACCCGGTCGACCTGCGGTTCTGCCGGCTTGTCGCAGGCATTCAAGGTCAGTACTCCCACGGCTGCCATGGCAACCCAGGACAGATGTTTTCGTTGCATATCATTCTCCTATCGATTGATGGGGTCATGCGTGAATCCATTTCCGGAATATCCAGCGGCCAAGCGTCATCCGCATGCCTGGCCTTGCAATTGTTTGGCAAACCGAAGAGCCTGCCCGATCTTGAAACGATTCCAGTATAGATAATATCCAAGCGGAATCGCACAACAGATTTTTCAATTTTCTGACATTTTGTGCCAGAATTCATCGGGCACGATTCTCGGGATCAAGGGTGGAAAAATCGACATCAAACCGGCGTGGCCGTCCGCCGATCAATAGCCAGGTGATCCGCGTGGGCGGCGCCATTGCGCTACCGTCCTTGCTGCGTGAGCGTGGCATCGATGCCGACGCGCTGATCGCTGAAATCGGTCTACATGCAGCGGCCTTCGAGCATCCCGACAATGTGATCCCCTTCGCCAAGCTCGGGGAACTGGCCCGGCTTGCCGCCGAGCGTACCGGGCTGCCGGACGTGGGTTTGCGCGCCTGCAGGCAAACCGGGCTTGTCATGCTCGGCACCGTCGGCTACCTGGTGGCCAATTCCGCAACGGTCGGCGCAGGATTGGCCTGTCTCCAGTCCTATCTGCACCTGCACGACGAGGGTGCGGCACCCCATTTCAAACAGGAGGGCAGCCTCGCCATTCTGGGTTACGAGGTACTCGAACCCCATCTGCCGGGGGCAGAGCAGATCGTTTTTGGCGCCCTCGCCATCGCTGCCAATCTCCTGCGTGAAATTTGCGGCGCTCGTTTCAAGATACGCGAAGTCGATATCGCCTACCGGGCACCTTCGGATACCTCCGCATTCGCTGCGCACTTCGCCGCTCCGGTTCGCTTTGACGCAGATCGCAATGCCCTGGTTTTCGATGCCGCATTCCTTGAGCGCCCGATTGCCGGCGCCAATACCCTGCTTCGCGATCTGCTCGCGTCACAACTGCGGGACAAGGGGCAAATCGGCGAAGGAGGCGTCGCCAACGACCGAATTCAGCGGGTGATGCGAACGCTGCTGGCTACCGGTTGCATCAGCCAGGACGAAGTGGCGCGCGCCTTCGGCATGAACCGGAGAACATTTGCCCGGCGCTTGCAGGAAAGGGGAACCACGTTCCGGGTACTGCTCGACAAGGTTCGCTTCGACGCAGCACAGGGGCTTCTGCGCGGCTCCGCCGTTTCGCTCGAAGACATCGCAAACCGGCTGGGTTACGCTGACGTTACCGCTTTTGCGCGCGCCTTCCGGCGCTGGTCCGGGGAGTCGCCCGCCGTTTGGCGACGCCAGCATGGGGCAGTTGTCTGATCGCGCAGCAGGTATTCGAGCCCCAACAAGGCAAGCCGTGCCAAGCGGGGTAAAATTCCGCTCCATGCCTGCCCTTTCCCCCGCCCGCCAGACCCTGCTGCTGTTCCTGCTCGCGCTCGCGGTGCTGGTGCCCGGCATCTGGGAGGCGACCGGGCTGACCGGCAAAGACGAGTTTTTCCTTGGACTGCGCACGCCGATGGAGATGATCGAGGGCAACCACTGGCTGGTGCCTTTCCTCGACGGCGCACCGCGCATTCGCAAGCCGCCCTTGCTCTACTGGCTGGGGCGCGCCAGTTTCGAGACTTTCGGCATTTCGCTGGTGAGCGCCCGCTTCGTCGCCGTGCTTTTTGCCGCATTGCTGGTGGTTTCCACGGCCGGCATCGCCCGGCGTCTTTCCGGCCACGCTCAGACCGGCTGGATCGCCGGTTGTGTGCTGCTCGGCTGCCTCGGCATGGCGTCCGAGGGGCGGCGTTTCATGCTCGATGTGCCGGTAGCGGCGCTGTCGACGGCGGCATTCTGGAGCCTGCTGGCGTATTTGGATTTTGGCCAAAAAAGGTGGTTGACCGCAACTGCCCTGCTGCTGGCCGCCGGATTCCTGACCAAGGGGCCGATTGTTGCGCTGGTTTGCGGCGGTGGCGTGCTGGCGCTGCTGGCCAGCGGTCGCCTGCGCCCGGCCGACCTGCGCCAACAGTGGCTGCCGCTGCTCGGCCATGTGCTGCTCTTCGCGGCGCTGGCGCTGCCGTGGTTTTTCATCGTCCGCCTGCTTTTTCCGGAAGCGGCCGAGCAGGTGCTGGCCGGCGAACTGGAGTCGCGCCAGTTCTTCAATTTGTCGCCCGGCATTCTGCTCGGCCTGCTCAACATCGCGCTGCCCTGGGTTTTCGTTTTTGCCGTCGCGGCCTGGGCGGCCTGGCGAGGGCCGGTGGCCGACCGCCTGGTGTTGTTCTGGTTTTTCGCCACCTTCCTGCCCTTCGCCTTTATCCGCAGCTTCGACCGCTACCTGATCGGTTCGCTGGTGCCGCTGGCCATCCTGATCGCGCTTGCGCTGCCGGAAATGCGTTCGCGCTGGCCGTTCCGCCTCGGGCTGATGCTGGCCCTGCTGCTCGGCGCCGCCTTTGCTGGCTTTACGTTCTGGTTCGGCCTCGGGGGCTGGTACTGGCTAGTGCTGCCTGCGCTCTACTTCGGCTGGGCATGGTGGCGCGAACGCAGTCTCGGCCACACGCTGGCCGCGCCTATGCTGTACTGGGTCGCCCTGCTCTGGGGGGTTTTCCCGGCCATTGGCGTCAACGCGGTGCCTGACGAGGTGCGCGAACTCGGCAGAACGCGCGACATCGCCATGCTCGACGGCCCGCAACCGGCTTTGCTGCCGATCCTCAGCCAGCGCGCGCACCGCCATTACAGCCAGCTCGACCGCTACGACCTGGCCGAACTGAAAGCCTTGAACGCGCTGGTGTTTCTAGAAAGCCAGGAGATTCCCCGCCTTGAACAGGCGGTCGCCGCCGCCGGCCTGCGGGCGCAACAGGTGGGCAGTTACAGGAACCTGGCATCGCACGGCTCCGGCCTGCGCTTTGCCCGTGTCGGCGCGACTGCCGCCGACTGGAAGCAGGCCTTCGCCACCCGCAGCCTGGCGCCGTTGATGACGACCATCGTCTGGTTCGAGATCGTCGCCCCATGACGCTGTCGCGCTGGCTCACGCCGACTCTCTTCGTGCTGGCGCTGGCTGCTGCTGCCTGGCGCGCGCCCTTGCCGGCCGCGCCGGCTTTCGTGCCACCGCCAGCGGCCGCTTCCGACCCCGCGCCCGCCTTCTTTTCCGCCGCCATGCTGCCGACTGCCGCTCCCTCGGCCCACGCCGCCGCGCTGGCCCAATTGGCAGACGGCCGCATCGCCGCTGCCTGGTTTGCCGGCACGCGCGAAGGCGCCGCCGATGTCGCCGTCTGGTACGCGACGCTGGGCGCCGAGGGCTGGAGTGCGCCACAAGCCATCGCCACCCGCGAAGGCACGGCCGCCGCGACACTGGCTTACGTGCGCAAGGTCGGCAATCCGGTGCTCTATAGCGAAGGCGAACGGCTGCACTTGTGGTTCGTCAGCGTGGCACTTGGCGGCTGGGCCGGCAGTATGCTGAATCACGCGGTTTCCAGCAATGGCGGCGCCAGCTGGTCGCCGCCAACCCGCCTGCAGACCTCGCCTTTCCTGAACATCAGCACCCTGGGGCGGGCGCCGCCGGTGCCGCTGGCCGATGGCGGACTGGGACTGCCGGTCTATCACGAATTCATTGCCAAGCATGGCGAATGGCTGCGTCTGGCGCCCGATGGCCGCATCTTCGACAAGGTACGAATGCCGCAGGGAGGACGCACCTTGCAGCCGGCAGTTGCAGTCCTCGACGGACAACACGCATTGGCCGTCCTGCGCGATAACGATAGCGGGCCGGGCCGGATACGGGTCGCCACGACGGCCGATGGCGGCCAGCATTGGCCGGCGGCCGACGCCCTGCCCTTGCCCAACCCGAATTCGTCGGTCGCGATGCTGCGCCTGAAAAGCGGCCGCCTGCTGATCGCCGGCAATGGAGAAACCGGCCGCAATCAATTGCTGCTATGGCTTTCGGACGACGCCGGCAAGACCTGGCGGACAGCGGCAACCGTCGAGAGCGACGCCGACCCGCAGGCAGAATTCTCTTACCCGGCCCTGCTGCAAGACCGTGACGGCCGCGTTCATCTGGCTTACACCTGGCGCCGCCAGGGCATCAAGTATGCGGTGTACAGTGAAGCTTGGCTGAACGGAGGCGGGCGATGAACGCGACCGCGCTCTATGGCTGGTTGGCGCACGGGGTCGTCATCGGCGCCCTGGTGTCGCTGCTGCCGCTGGGCAGCAGGCGCCGCATCCTCGGCCTGGCGGCGATACCGCTCGCCCTGTTGGGCGGGCCGGCCGCGCTGCTGCACGGATTCGTCGGAACCCCATCGGTCACGCTGCTCGCACTGGCGGCCTGCCAACTGGCGGGCCGGACGCCAACGCCACTCGACTGGCGACCGGCATGGTCGCTGATCGGCGTGGCGACCCTGTTCTATCCAATGGCGCTTGGATTCGGGCCGTTCGACCCCTACGCCGTCGGCTACCAGCCCTGGCCGCTGCTGCTGGCGATTTGCGTGCTGGCCGCGCTACTGCTGCACTGCCGGCGCAACGACTGGCTGTTGATCCTGAGTGCGGCGCTTGCCGGCTACGCCGGCGGCCTGTACGGCAACCTGTGGGATGCGTTGATCGACCCGCTGCTGCTGGTGGCGGCGCTGGCGGTCGTCATCGGACGATCCCGCCAACCCCGCCTGGCTGGCTGAACCTGGCTTACTTCAGACGCTGCGCCACGGCTGCGACGCGCTGGCCGTAGCGTTTGGCGGTTTCGAGATCGCCCGGGGGGATTTCCTCCACGGAAGCATCCGACGGCGAACGCACGAGCAGACCGCCCGAACCGCCCAGATGGTTGATGTCGGCGTGCGTCGCCGCCTTGCTGTTGGCCGGCAGCATGCCGAGGCTGACCCAGATGCCGCCGTGCTGCGAGGCGAGCGTCTGCAGCTGGATCATCGTCGCGCCCTTGTCGCCCACCGGGCTGGCGCTGTTGGTAAAGCCGCCGAACACCTTGTCCTGCCAGCCGCGCGAATACCAGATCTTGGACGAGGCATCGGCGAATTTCTTGAACTGCCAGCTGGGGCCGCCCATGTAAGTTGGCGTGCCGAAGACGATGGCGTCGGCAGCATTCAGCTTGTCCCAGCCGCCTTCCGGCAGGTTGCCTTCGGCATCGATGGCGAGCAGTTCGCCGCCTGCGCCTTCGGCGACATGCTGGGCGACGCGCTGGGTGTGGCCGTAGCCGGAGTGGTAGACAACAACGACTTTGCTCATGATGTTCTCCTGAATGGTTGGTCTATTTGTGATCAAGCAAGGGGTGGCAGATCGAAGAGCAGGAACTCCGTTTCTTCGTCGGCCTGAAAATCGAGACGCGTTTCGTCGGCAATCTTGGCGGCATCGCCGGTACCCAGGATTTGGCCGTTCAGGGCCAGTCGACCGCGCACGACATGGACGTAGGCAAGGCGACCGGCAACAAGCGCGTAAGGCAAGGTTTCACCGGGCGCCAGCAGACTGGCCCAGAGCCTGGCGTCCTGGCCGATGGTGGTACTGCCATCGGCGCCGTCGGGCGAGGCGACCAGCCGCCAGCGGCCGCGCAACTCGGCTTCGGGCAAGGCTTGCTGCTCGTAGCTGGCGGGCGTGCCGAGTTGTGCCGGCTCGATCCAGATTTGCAGCAGGTGCGTACCAGCGACCGGCGACGGGTTGAACTCGCTGTGCAGAATGCCCTTGCCAGCGCTCATGCGCTGCACCTCGCCGCGCCGGATGACGCCGCCGTTGCCCAGGCTGTCCTTGTGTTCCAGCGCGCCGTCCAGAATGTAGGTGACGATTTCCATGTCACGATGGCCGTGCTTGCCGAAGCCGGCGCCGGGTGCCACACGGTCTTCGTTGATGACACGCAGCGCGCCCCAGCCCATTTCCTTGGGGTCGTAGTAATCGGCGAAAGAAAAGCTGTGCAAGGCCTTGAGCCAGCCGTGGTCGGCGTAGCCGCGCTCGCTGGAAAGTCTCGGGATGATCATGGCGCCTCCTTGTGAATTAACGATGTAGCTTAGTCGCCATGTTAGGCTTACAGTTCAGCCTCATCCAGCGAATTATTCCGAGCTTATCGTTCAATTATTTTCATATGAAAATTTCCCTCGATCTGCTGCACATTCTTGACACCATCGACCGCCACGGCAGCTTCAGCGCCGCCGCTGTCGCCCTGCACCGCGTACCGTCTGCCCTGTCGCATGCCGTCGCCAAGCTGGAAGACGAGCTGGATATTCCGCTGTTCGTCCGCGAAGGTCGCAAGGCGACGCTGAACGAAGCCGGACGCGCCTTGCTCGATGACGGGCGCCATCTGCTGCGCGCCGCCAACGAACTGGAGCGGCGCGTGCAGCGCATCGCCAAGGGCTGGGAAACCGAGCTGCGCATCGCCATCGACACCATCATCCCGGTCGAGCGCCTCTACCCGCTGCTGGAACGCTTCTATTCGATCGGCTGCGGCACGCAGATCCGCCTCGATCACGAGGTGCTGGGCGGCACCTGGGATGCGCTGGCCACCGGCCGCGCCGACCTGGTCATCGGCGCGCCGGGCGACATGCCGGCACGCAGCGGCATCGCCACCCGCCGCCTGTGCGATCACGACCAGTTCATTTTCGCGATTGCCCCGCAGCACCCGCTGGCCGCCTGGCCAGGGCCGATTCCCACCCGCGAACTATTGCGCCATCGTGCCATCGTCGTCGCCGACACTTCGCAGGAACTGCTTGCCCGCAGCATCGGCGTCATCGAAGGGCAGGACACGCTGCGCGTTCCGGACATTCGCGCCAAGGCCAGCGCACAGGCCGCCGGTCTGGGCATCGGCCACCTGCCGCGCTGGCTTGCGGCGCCGGAAATCGCCACCGGCCGGCTGGTGGAAAAGACGCTGGCCGAACCGCGCGCTGCGATGCCGCTGCACCTGGCCTGGCGCAGCCGCCAGCCGGGCAAGGCGCTGGCGTGGTTTCTGGCAGAACTGGAAAAGCCGGAAGAAATCGCAGCCCTCGCTGCCGACTTGTAAAAGTCACCGGCAAGCTGCGCCAATGGCGCCCACTTCAATAATGAAAATCGGCCTTTTTTTGCCGTCGACCGCAACAGGCCTGTTGCAGGCGCTTCAACCCGCTCAATCCGCCTTCGTTTCGCCCGCTTCGGCCCAATCGATGATCGCCTGCCATTGTTCGAGGTCGCGTTCGGCGCGCGAGCGCGGCAGATCGAAGATCGTCATGCCGGCGGCGGCAGCCTGCACGTACACCTGCGTGTCGCGCAGGTAGGTCAGCACCGGCAGCTCCAAGGTGGCGAAGAAACGTTCCAGTTCGCCGGCTGCACGGGTGCGGGCATCGACCCGCATCCCGATCACGGCGACATCGGCCTTGCCCTTGCGCACCGCTTTTTCGGCAAGCAGCTCCGTCAGAAAATGGCGTGTCGCCAGCATGTCGAACAGCGACGGCTGCACCGGCACGATAACCCGCGTGGACAGCTTGAGCACCTTGTCCAGCAGCTTGCCGTGCAAGCCGGCCGGGGTGTCGAGTACGACGTGGGTAGTACCCTTCGGTGGGCGCGCGATGTCGTCGGGGCCGATTTCCCAGGTGTCGATGGTCGGCAACTCGAAGGGACGGATCGCCAGCCATTCGCGCGCCGACTGCTGGCGGTCGATGTCGCCCAGCATCACTTCGTGACGCTTGCTGGCGAAATAGCCGGCGAGATTGGTCGACAGCGTACTTTTGCCGGAACCGCCCTTGGGATTGGCGACGAGGAAGGCTTTCATGGTTGTGACTCCAGCTTTACCAGGGCCTGGCGTACCAGATTGACGTGTTCGCGCAGCGTATAGACCAGATCCGTAAATGCCAGCGGAACGCGCAGCCCCCTGGCCTCTTCGTCCAGCGCCTCGAGCCGGGTACGGTAATTGGGCAGTTGCGCCGCATCAAAACGATGCCGCAGATCATCTTCGAGGTATTTCAATTCGCCGTAACAACGGAACACTTTGGCGCGCACCCGCCAGGTATAGATCGCCGGCGCCACCTTGAGCAAGGGAATGAGCAAGGCGAAGAAGGGGATCAGCAGCACGATCAGGCGGTCCACCAGAACCGCCAGCCAGAACGGCAGGTAGCGCTGCAGGAAGGGCGGCCCGGAATTGAAGAAGCGCGCCGCCTCGGGCGAGATGGGCACCAGTCTGTCCTTGTAGGCGGGGAACTCGCCAGCGCGCTGGAAGAAGCCGGCGCGCCCGTGCACCTCGCTGGCGGCTTGCAGCAACAGGGTTTGCAACGCCGGGTGGAGGTCGTCGCGAACGATCAGATTGGCCGTTGGCGCCAGCAGCGTGATGTCGAACGGCGGGTAATCGCGCACCAGGTCGGCCACGCCTTGCGGCAGCGTCAGTTTGCTCAGGAAAGGAAAGCGACGATGATAGGCATCGGCCTGCGCGAAGCTCATTACCTTGACCCCGGGCGAGCGCAACAAGACCTGGATCACCGGCGCGGTTTCGGCGGCAATGACGAAAGCCGCATCGATACGTCCCTGTTGCAGCTCCTCGGCGGCCTGGAGGCCGGAAAGGGGCACCAGATGGTTGCCCGGCTTGATCTCGTTGGCCGCCAGCAACTGCTGCGCCAACTGGCGCACGCCCGAACCTTCCTGGCCAATGGCGATGCGCTTGCCCTTGAGATCGGTCAGGCGATCCAGGCGGCGTTCACCCCGGTAGAAAACCCAGACCGGCTCGTAGAAGACGCTGCCCAGCGACACGAGGCCGGAATCGTCCTGTTCGTCGGGGTCTTCCGGCAATTCGACGACACCGCCCTGCACGAATCCGACCTGCGCTTCATCGCTTTTCAGGCGCGCCAGGTTTTCCAGCGAACCGGCGGAAGTACGGACTTCCAGCTTGATGCCGTTGCGCGCCAGAATCGCCGCGTAACGCTGCGCAAAATGGTAGTAGGCGCCCGATTCGCTGCCTGTGGTGATGACCAGCTTGGTCGGCGGCGCCGGCTGGACGAACTGGTAGGCGATGTAGAAACCGATGCCGACGATCAGGAAGATCCACCAGGCGGTGGCGAAAAGATCGCGCAGCGAGAGTAGACCGGCCTTGAAGCGCGACATCATGGAAGCAGGACGGTCGACCCGGTGGTCTTGCGCGCCTCGAGGTCGCGCTGCGCCTGGGCCGCATCCTTCAGCGCATAGGTCTGGTTGACCTCGATGCGCACCTTGCCAGCGGTGACGACCTCGAACAGCTCGGCACCGAGTGCCTCGAGGTCGGCGCGCTTGGCGGTGTAATTCATGATGGTCGGCCGCGTCACGAACAGCGACCCCTTCTGCGACAGCAACAACACGTCAAGCGGCGGCACCGGCCCCGAGGCGTTGCCGTAGGTAACCATCATGCCGAGCGGCCGCAGGCAGTCGAGCGAGCCCATGAAGGTATCCTTGCCGACACCGTCATAGACGACCGGCACCCCTTCGCCACCGGTGATCTCGCGCACGCGC
>ERZ1645187.3245-NODE-3245-length-13805-cov-15.739418_pt1 | contig 13805 bp, 15 predicted proteins | sample MGYA00575352_ERZ1645187 | MGnify/ENA primary metagenome ERZ1645187 (study PRJEB40837, sample SAMN11349314) | freshwater sediment metagenome | isolation source: river sediment | host: Sediment | place: India: Wazaribad , New Delhi | collected 2017-02-21 ...
AAGCCTTCGTTGGTCACAATTCCCTGTGCAACAAGATTTCCTTTTGAGAAGGTGTAGGACTGAACCACATTTCCCTGTTCATCAAACTCGCGCCTTATGCCTTCGGGGATGCCTTGTTTATAGGTTGCTTCAACTTTTACCTGCCCGTTGGGATAATAGTCTTTTCGCAGTTCAAGGCGTGCTACTTCTTCTGCTGTTTCCTGCTTTGTACCATCAACAAACTTTTCAATAAGGCTAAGGTTTCCTTTTCTGTCAAAGCTTTTAAAAATTCCGTTTTTCAAGCCATTCTTGAAGTTGCCCTCTTGTTTCAGGCTTCCATCTTCGTAAAACCATTTCCATGGACCGTGTTGTCGGTTTTCGGGGTCGCGCCGGTTAATTCTGTCGCGGCCTGTGATATAACCACGTTTGTAAGTGATTATTTCAATGATTGTTCCCAATGTATCATACTGAAAAGAGGTACCTTCTTCAAGGCCTTTGACAAATGGAATTGTTTTTAACAGGCGTTGTTTATCGTCGAAATGCCGTGTCAAACCTGATTTTATATCATTCTCAAAATGTTCAAACACCACTTCACCAGGAAGCCATGTGATCCTGTCGCCTTCTTTTTTTCCATCTTTATAGCTGATCTGAAGGCTTTTGTTTCCGTTTTGGTCGTAAAATTTCCATAGGCTGTCAAGCTGAAAGTTTTTTCTGTTTCCTTCTGATTTGAGCAAGCCGTTGTCATAATAGGTTTTCCAGTAACCATCGGGTTTTCCTTTTACCAATGTGCCTTCGCTTGATTTTTGTCCGTTCGGAAAATAATAAACAGCCGCTGCAGTGTCGTTTTTCACGGTCTGTGAAAATCCATACAATGCTGATAACAGAAATAAAATCAACAGTTTACATTTCATTCTTCTGAAGATGTTTTCTTTTGAATGGTGCGGCCCGTTGCAACCCTTTGCTTTTTGTCGAATTTATAAATGTCTTCGAGTTTCACTTTCAATATAGCTTTTTCGCCACCCGGTACAATGAAATAGTGTGTTGTGTCATAAGCCACTTTTCCATATTTATTTTTCCATTCAATGGCCGACACGCGGTATTTGTCCTGGGCATCACGCACAAACTTCAACACTTTGTTTTCACCAGGCTCAAATGCAACATCTATTACCTCGTTATCAAAGCCTTCGCACACTCCAGGCGTTTCTTTTTTGATTATGATCCGCTCAATAAACCGGCCATTTTCAAAACGTATCTTTCCTGAAGCCACTTTTGTTTCTTCATAAGATAAATCTCTTTCAAGAATAATCTCCTTCGAATTATAAAACTGTATATCAGTCATTTGTATATCGTATGACTCAACATTCTGACGAATCAGCTGATCAAAATAAACAGTTTTTTTTGTTGCGCAGGCTCCTGCAACTGCCAGCATAAGAACAAATGCAAACAAGCGAAATAAATGTTTCATATTCATCTGTTATTTTATCAAACCAAGTTTGAGCGACATCTCAAGCATTTTTTCAATTGGTTTCCTTCCTTTTATCATCACCTCTTCAGGCAATTCGATGGCAGGCGTTTCATTTTTGAGTGCAAGATAAAGCTTTTCCATGGTATTAAGCTTCATATACGGACAATCATTGCAACTGCATGTTTCGTCAGACGGCACTATTAAAAGTGTTTTACCGGGTGATTCTTTCTGCATTTGGTGTAAAATTCCACCCTCAGTGGCAACAATCAACTTCTTTGCATTGCTTTGGCGGGCAAATGCAAGTAATGCGGTGGTTGAACCAATAAAATCGGCCAGCTCAAGCACTGCTGCTTTGCATTCAGGATGAGCAATTAACAGTGCATCAGGGTTTTCTGATTTCAGTTGAATGATAGCCTCTGTTGAAAGAATGTCATGAACCTCGCATGCACCATCCCAAAGCACCATGTCGCGTCCGGTAACAGCATTGATATACGCACCAAGATTTTTATCGGGTGCAAACACAATTTTTTGGTCTTTAGACAAAGCTTCAACCAATTGTACAGCGTTTCCGGAAGTACAAATTAAATCCGACATGGTTTTTACTTCTGCCGTGCAGTTGATATATGAAATAACCATGTGGTCGGGATAGTTTTTCAAAAATTCGGAAAAAGAACCTGCCGGACAACTATCAGCAAGCGAACATCCGGCTTCGAGATCGGGCAATACAACAAGTTTTCGGGGATTAAGTATTTTTGCAGTTTCTGCCATAAAATGAACACCGGCAAACACAATCATATCAGCACTTGTTGCAGCGGCCTGTTGCGCAAGACCAAGACTATCGCCCACAAAATCAGCTATATCCTGAATTTCCGGTATCTGGTAGTAGTGCGCTAATATGATTGCATTTTTTTCTTTGCGTAGCCTGTTTATTTCTGTAACAAAATCCATTTTCAAAATTCATTATAGATAATACTACAAAATTAGTACAAAAGCCGTTGATTGCTTGATGGGTTTGAGCGTGACTTGAAACATTATTAAAAGGAATTTTAAAAATTATAATAATAATTATAGCCTGTTGATAACTGTATAACTTTTAAAACAAAAATTTGCATTTTTAACTTATCAGACTTTATAAACATTTTTTCGACAAAAGTGAACACACAAATTATTGGAAATAAGTAATTTAATAAATAATCCGTTTTTCGGGTACAAAGCAGATGTTGATAACTTTTGCTTTTTTTAGTCAGTTATTTGTTGAAAAAGCTGTTGAAAAAAGCTGATAAAAACAGTCCTATTGTTGATAAGGGAAGAAGCTTAAGCGGGATTGAAGTTTTGAACCTGGTTTTTCAAAAATAATCAACAATATTTCAACACTTCAAATAAATTATTGTTAATAACTGTATAACTTATTTAAAATGAAATATTTAAATTATTAATTTGTGAAGCTGTCAAAACAATAAGTTGTTCATAAACAAGCAAAAACAAAAAGTTGCGGTAAGAAAAAAAGATATTTTTGCATAAAAATATTAACAATGGACCAAAGTGGAATAATTATACCTTTTGCAAGCGATCATGGCGGATTTGAAATGAAAGAATTTTTGAAACAACAGCTTAGCAAAGATGGTTACGTATTGAAAGATTACGGAACTTTCTCTGATGCAAGTGTTGACTATCCCGATTATATTCATCCGTTGGCAAGTGCTGTAAACCAGGGATTGTTTCAGCTTGGTATCATTATATGTGGCAGTGGAAACGGAGCGCAGATGACTGCAAACAAATATCCGAATGTGCGGGCTGCCTTGTGTTGGGATGTTGAGCAATGCATTCTTACCCGGCAGCACAACAATGCCAACATATTGTCTTTGCCGGGTCGTTTTATTAACTTTGACCTGGCTTTAACAATGGTAAGGGCATTCCTTTCAACACCTTTTGAAGGAGGACGTCACCAACAAAGAATTGACAAGATTTCGCAACTAATTAATAATGAATATCATGACTGATCATAAATCAACCTTCCTCAAGATGAGCGAAAAAGTTGCTTTCGACCTGCAGCATCGCAAGGTTATCAACTTCAACATCGGAAAATATGATCAGGCAGTTGTGAAAGGTAAAAGCCGCCTGTTTCATCTCGAAATGTCGCGCCAAAAAGCCTATAGTATCAAATACAAGGTTTTGTCACAGCTCGATAAATACCTTGTTGAATTTGAAGCTAACTTTCAGCGCAATGGAGGCAAAGTTATTTGGGCCACTGATGCTGAAAGTGCCGTAAAGGAAATTATTCAACTACTTCAAAAAGAACGTATTGAAAAAGTTGTCAAATCAAAAAGTATGACAACTGAAGAGTTGAGCCTGAATCATCACCTTGAAAAAAAGAAAATCAAAGTGCTTGAAACCGATTTGGGCGAATTTATTGTGCAGCAAGCCGGTGAAAAACCTTACCACATCGTGACACCTGCCATGCACAAATCAAAAGAAGATGTTGCAGCTTTATACACCGAAAAGTTTGATCTACCCGAAAACAGCAGCCCTGAAGAAATAACAGCCTATACACGGCAATACCTGCGGCAGGAATACAGGCAGGCAGGTGCGGGAATCACAGGAGCTAATTTTCTGATTGCTGACACCGGCAGCATCGCACTCACCGAAAACGAAGGAAACGGTTTGCTCATAATGGCTTTCCCAAAACTGCACATTGTTGTGGCCGGCATCGAAAAAATCATCCCTTCCATCGAAGACCTTGATCTTTTTTGGCCTTTACTTGCCACGCATGGCACCGGACAGCTGATGACTGCCTATAACTCCATCGTTTCCGGTCCGGCCGAAAATGGCAAAGGACCTTCTCAAATGGTCGTCATTCTGCTCGACAATGGCCGCACCGAGTTGTTGTCCAAGGCTAAACACCGTGCTGCATTGAGCTGTATTCGTTGTGGTGCCTGCCTGAATGTTTGTCCGGTTTATAAAAATATCGGTGGCTATACATACGACACAACTTACAGTGGTCCAATAGGTTCGGTTATTACTCCGCATATGAAAGGTATGAGGGATTACAATCACCTGAGTTTTGCCTCGACAATCTGCGGGGCATGTACCGATGTTTGTCCGGTGAAAATTCCGCTGCATGAAATGCTTTTGCTCAACCGAAAAGAAGCAGTCGAAGCCGATGTGCTTGGATCGTCGGATAAATTTTTAATCAAGCAATCGAGCCGCTTGCTCATGAACAGGAAGATGCTCGACTTTACCAAAGGCGGAACAAAGAATATGGTTTTGAAGTATTTTGTTTCAAAAGCATGGGGACCCCACAGGGTGATGCCCGAGTTAGCTAAAAAATCCTTCTCGCAACAGTGGAAGGAGCAACAGCAAAAAGGCGAAGAATAATCAATCACATCTAAAACACTGTCCGTCAATCGAACAGACTTATTGGAAAATCAAGTCTGTTTACCAATCGCTCATCATCTTGTGTCACGCTGTTGATACGGTCCGAAATTGGATAACTCTCCATAAGTTCGGCCGGATAAGGCTTTAGCAGTGCAACAAGTTCCTCAACATTTTGCGATTGCAACCAAAGATGTTCATTTTCAGGATGAAGAATCACCGGCATGCGGTCGTGAATGTTGTTCAACAAACTGTTGGCTTCTGTAGTGATGATTGAAAAAGTGTTTAACACCGTACCATCTGCATTTTTACGACTTTCCCATATTCCGGCCATTGCAAACAATTTTTCATCTTTGAGCAGAAAGCGGTAAGGTTGTTTTTTGTTGAGTTTTTTCCACTCATAAAATCCATTTGCCGGAATTAAGCAGCGCCTTTGCGCAAAGGCTGTTTTGAAAGCAGGTTTTTCAAGTATTGTTTCAGCGCGTGCGTTGATCATTTTCGATGCAATGCGCTCATCATTAGCCCATTGAGATAAAAGACCCCAACGGAAGTACTGGAGTTTATCTGTTGCCTGATTGGTAATAACTGGCAGAAATTGCATCGGAGCACAATTGTATCCCTTGATATTGAAAGCTTTTTTAGGCTCAGGCCTGTGCATTTGATCGTGCACTTCAACATTGAATCTCTCCGAAATATGTTTGCCTTTTACCGAAAGCTGAAACCTGCCGCACATGTCATTATGGCTGAATTAGTGGTGTAATGATTTTATTGGAAATGACTCCAAAACCTCTGTCAATATCTGAAGGTGATCAAAAGCCATCATTGGCAAGTCATTCATGTCGAACCATGCAGCCGTGGCGGCATCATCACCGGCTTGCAGCAGCAATAGCTCCTCAACCACAGCCAGATAAACAATGGTCACGGTGCGATGACGCGGATCGCGCTGCGGATGACCATAGGCCTTAAATTGTTGCATATCCGTTATTTGAATACCTGTTTCCTCCTGCAGTTCACGTCGTGCTGCTTCATCAAGGTCTTCATCCATATTAACAAAACCACCAGGCAAAGCCCAGAAACCTTCAAAAGGCGGAAATTTCCGTTGAATTAGTAAAACCATTTTGTTTGAAACAGATGGTTTAATCACCACTGTATCAACAGTTAATGCAGGTCGCGGATATTCATAGGTGTATGACATAATGCTGCAAAGATAGTGCTTCCAAATTTCGACTGCAGCAGAAGGTTTAAACAAGAAACATTTTACCACTTTAATTTGTTTGGAAGGACGGTTTGAAAAATCCTGAAATTTTTGGTATTTTTGTAGAACAGGGCAGGATTTTTGATACATACCAAGTGAAATTCTACGTGTACCATGAAAGACGAAAAGGAATTAAATGCATTGATCAGTTTGATGGACGAACCCGATTCCCGCTTGTATGAACAAGTGAGAAACAGGATTTTTTCCTATGGTTCGGATGCAATTCCTTCGCTCGAAAAAGCATGGGAAAACACCTTCGACGACGGATTGCAGCAACGCCTTGTTTCACTGATTCATGAATTGCAGCAACAGCAGCTTTTTTCGGAACTTAGTCAATGGGCAAGGTTTGGATATGAAGATCTCCTGCAGGGATTTCTTATTATTACTCGCTTTCAGTATCCCGACCTCAATGTGCACGATATCACAACCAAGGTTGGACAGATTGTTCAGGAAGTTTGGCTTGAGCTAAATCCGGGACTCACCTCACTCGAGAAGGTTAAAGTGATCAATCATGTGATTTTTGATATCAACAAATTTGGAGCAAACACAACAAATTATCATTCGCCTGATAATTTTTATCTGAAGCAATTGCTTGATACACGCAAGGGCAATCCGCTTTCGCTCGGGATGCTCTATTTATTGGTTGCGCGAAGTTTAAAAATCCCGGTTTTTGGCGTTGATTTGCCCCGTCATTTTGTGTTAGCCTATGCTGATCAGGAATTTGTCGGGCAGCAGAACTTCAGCTCGCAGGATCATATTGCATTTTATATCAATCCATTCAACAAAGGCGCTGTTTTTACACGAAACGAGATCACCCTGTATATCAAGCAAATGAAACTTGAGCCGCAGGAAAGCCACTATGCCCCGTGTTCAAACAAGGAAATCATCCGAAGCATGATCACCGGACTGATTGAATCATACAAAAAAGCCTCGAACGATCAGAAAGCTGATGAACTTCAAAATCTGCTCAAGGCACTCGATGATTCAGATGAGGCTTGAATAGCCTTATAACAGCCTCAGGCGTTGCGCGCGGTTTTTATTCCAACACTTCCTCGTCCTCAATTTTCCAGGCCGGATCAACGATACAAAGAAAAACAAGGTCGTCTGACCCTGTGTTTTTGATGCATTGCCGGGCATGTGGCGCAATATAAATCGTATGGCCGGGACCAACGGGTTGCTGCTCACCATCAATAAACATAAGTCCCTCGCCCTGAAGAATATAATATACTTCAGATGTTTTCAGGCTATGTAAAAATGAAGTGAGCCCGGGATTTACAACAGCATGGGCCAAACTATAACGCAGTTCGAGCGGAGCTTTGCCCGGATGCAGAATTTCGCGCAACAAAGTGTTGTCGCCTGCATAAAAAGGATCGCAATCGTTCAAGTGTTTTATAAACATCTTTTTTCATCAAAGATACGATATGAAACCGCTTTTTTCATGAAACCATTCTTCATAAAAAAACAAGCACGGCAGCAATTGTATGAGCGATCTGAATGATTTTTGGCAAAAGAAAAGCCGGCCAAACGACCGGCTTTTACATATATATGGAGTTGTTAAGAGAATTAAAATGAATGTGTTGCGTTAACAATAATCACTTTATGCCTGCTTGTATTGCTTCTGGCATGTCCGAGTGCATTCAGAACAACATTGCGCGTGTCGAAGGGAATATCGTTGATATATGCTTCATCCTCCATTTCGAAGGTTTGCTGCATGGCTTTTTCACAGCACAACTGTGAAACAATGGCTTTTGTATCAAACGGAATATCATCTATATATGCTTCTTCGCAAAGCTGAGGAAGCTGTTCGTTGCTGTCGCCGGCGATGATTTTGTTAAAAATTAATTCCGTATTGAAAGGTATGTCAGGAATATATGCTTCTTCTTTCATGCTGAAGTTGTCAGCCAAAACAGAAGAACTAATAAAGAGACTGATAAGAACTGCTGTGAAGAATTTTTGAGTTTTCATTGCTGTATTTTTTTAAATTTTATTTTCTATTCTTTTCATTAGCTTGATCCAACCGCGTGCCAAACTTTGTAAATAACAGATATACAGCAATATATAATATTTTTGTTGATTTCTTCAAGCTACAATGATCTTAAAATCATGTTCATTTTCCGTACAAAAATGTTCGGTGTTGAACAGCAGCATCTTTTTGGGAACAGAAGCTACCCTGATACTAAATAATTGAAAATGAATGCTTAAAAAGCAAGAAGTGCAATTTTATCAGACGATACCGCTTTCGATTAGAAAACGATTTACGTTTTCTTCGATGCGGCTGATCATATTTTCGGAAGAAACTTTTTCAAAGCTTTTGCCAGTCACTTTTTCAAAAAGCTCGATATAGCGTTCCGAAACGCCGGCAACATATTCGTCGCTCATAAATGGAACCTGTTGTCCGTGCTGACCCTGAAAACCGTTTTGCATCAGCCACTCCCTCACAAATTCTTTTGACAGTTGCTTTTGTGGTTCACCTTTCTCAAAACGTTCTTCGTATTGGTCTGCGATGAAATACCTCGAAGAATCAGGGGTGTGAATTTCATCAATCAGGTAAATTTCATCAGCTGTTTTACCAAACTCATATTTTGTATCCACAAGAATAAGTCCCTGTTTAGCAGCCATTTCTGTACCTCTTTGAAAAAGAGCATGGGTGTATTTTTCAATTTTTTCGTAATCTCCGGCCGAAATCAACCCTTTTTTGATGATTTCTTCCTTTGAAATATCTTCATCATGTCCTTCGGCTGCTTTTGTGCTTGGTGTTATAATGGGTTTTTCAAACCGCTGATGTTCGCGCATACCATCGGGCACGGGCACACCACAAATGGTTCTTTCGCCTTTTTTGTAGCTTCGCCACGAGCTGCCTGTCAGATAGGCCCTGATGACCATTTCAACAGCAAAAGGTGTGCATTTGCGACCAATTGTCACCACAGGATCAGGACTTCCTAATTTCCAATTGGGGACAATATCTGCTGTTGCATCCAAAAAGTATGATGCTATCTGATTGAGCACCTGTCCTTTGTGAGGAATACCTTTTGGCAGAACTACATCAAAAGCCGAAATTCTGTCGCTGGCAATCATAACCAGGTATTCATTGGAAATGGTATAAACATCGCGTACTTTTCCTTTGTAGAAAGCCGTCTGATTTTTGAAATGGAATGAAGTTGCTGTTAGCGCTTCGGTTTTCATGGTGCTTCTGTTTGTGGTTCTGTATCTGTTGCAGGCATTTTGTGGCGGTTCAAAACCCGTACATTGTTTTCTGTTTTAGCGTAGGCTTTGATGATTCTTGTAACAAGCTTATGGCGTACCACGTCTTTTTCGTCAAGCACAATGAATTCAATGCCTTTGATGTCTTGCAGAATTTCGAAAGCCTGAATCAGGCCTGATGGTTGTTTAAAAGGGAGATCTATTTGTGTAATATCGCCGGTGATGATAAACTTTGATGATTTTCCCATGCGTGTAAGAAACATCTTGAGTTGGCTGCGGGTAGCATTTTGGGCTTCGTCGAGAATCACAAAAGCATTGTCGAGTGTCCGGCCACGCATGAAGGCCAGGGGAGCAATCTCGATGGTGCTGTCTTCGAGGTATCCAAGGAGTTTTTGTGTTGGCAGCATGTCTCTCAGGGCGTCGTAAAGCGGCTGCATATAGGGATCGAGTTTTTCTTTCATGTCTCCGGGCAAAAAACCCAGATTTTCCCCTGCTTCAACAGCAGGCCGTGTGAGAATGATGCGACGTACTTCTTTATTTTTTAATGCCCTGACGGCTAAAGCAACTGCAGTATAGGTTTTTCCTGTACCGGCAGGTCCTATGGCAAAAACCATATCGTTTTCGGCAATGCCCGAAACCATTCTTTTTTGGTTTGCGGTGATGGCTTTTACCTGCAGCCCTCCCCTGCCATGAACAAGAACTTCCTTGTCGCTGAGTGCGTTGGTAACAGCATCATCGCCTTCGCCCACCATGATCTGATCAATCACCTTTTCACTTATGTTTCCAAACCGTTCGAGATGCAGCATCACAAGTTCGAAACGCAGAATAAAGTCTTCCATTGCCTCTGTTTCGCCCATCACCTTGAGCAAATTGCCTCTTGCAATGAGTTTGATTTTAGGAAAAAGACGTTTGATGTGTTCCAAATGCTTGTCGCCCACACCGTATAAATCGAGCGGACTAACGTTTTCAATTTGTATGATTTGTTCACTCATAGGCTGTTGCCGGGTTTCGGAGTTCTGTTAAAGTCGCAAAATTACCTTTTTCTTTTAAGTTGTCCGGACAGAAACTAAAATTCAGGGTTTTTCTGATTAGACAGTTTTTATCACTTTGCGGCCTTTCCAGGAAACATTGAAAACCATCCCCGCCACAACAACCCCCACAACATAAACCGGGTAAAGCAGGGAAAGCAGCAGAAAGTATTTCATTGTTTTTCGTTGTCCGAAAAATGTTGTCACACGCTGAAGCAGGGGTAGATCGGTTAGCAGCTTCAAAAGCAAAAAAAGTAGCATAAGTGGTATAAAAATGGCATTAAAAAATGAAGCTGCCATCAAGCAAAATAACAACACATTGAAAACAAGCACAATCCATGCAGGAGCAATCGTGAAAATATGGTTATAGCCTCCACTTTTGGAAGCCCAGCGAATGCGCTGGCGAAGAAAACTTTTGAGGTTTTTTTCAGCGTTTGTTTCAACGATTGCTCCTTCCGAGGCAACAAACGTTATACTTTTCCGGCCATACCGCCTGGCAATAGCCCCCATCAGAAACATATCATCGCCTGATGCATACGTATCATCGCTACGTTGCGCCGAAACAGCCTCAAAGGCATCTTTGCAAAAAGCCATATTGGCGCCGTTTGCCATCGAGGGTATTCCAAGCGCTGCTGCACCGGCAGCAGAGCCAATCAGACTGGAAAACTCCAATGCCTGCATTTGTTCAAAGAAGTTGTGGGCGGGATGAAGTTTTACAGGACCTAATACCATTTTTACTGATTCATTTTCAAAACCTTGCAGTATTGAATTAACCCAGCCGGCAGCCGGTCTGCAGTCGGCATCTGTAACAAGTATAAATTGACCTTTTGCTTGCGAAACGGCTTGTTCAATGGCTTCTTTTTTGCCATAACCTTTGGCTTTCAGCAGCCGGAATTCAGTCTCCGGATGCTTATTAATCCACTGTTGGGCAATGCTGGCAGTTTCATCTTCGGAATGGTCATCCACAACCAGGTATTCAATAAAAAAATTCGTATTATGCTGATTACTCATCGAATCAAGCAGATTGACAATATTATTTGCCTCATTGCGGCAGGCAACAACAACACTCACACCCGTGGGCGGGATGCCTGGCTTTTTGGTTTTGTTTATGAGTTTTATCCATCCGATGGTATAGGCGCCAATCAGTGAAAGATACAATAGCGCTGAAAACTCGGCAAAACGTAAAAACCAAACAAGGGATTCAGACATCATCAATATTCCTCCTGAAAAACTTAAGCCTGAATGTGAGCAAAGCACCCAATAGCGACGGAATAACAAGGTTTAGAAGCCACAAAGCAGAGCTGGCTGCAATTACCTGAAATGCCATTTCAGCATTCCACACGCCCGTTTGTTCAAAATACAAGCCGAAAACACCGGCAGAAACCGAACCCCTGATGCCAAGTTCGGTGATGGTGATGGTTGGAATAAGTGTCATAAGCAGATAAATAACCGAAATCAGCATAAAAGCAGCCGGCAATGCAGTGTTAATACCAAAAACCCTGAGCATCAGGTAAAATTGCGTTGAGTAGATTATGTATCGCAAAACACTGTAAAACAATAAGATAATAAGGTCTTTTACGGTATAAAGCGAAAAGACTTCTGCGTAATCAATTATTTGTTGTTTCATCTTGCTAAAAAGCGCAGTAACAATCATTTTCAACAAACCCACTTGAAAATAGAGCAGCAAAACAACAAATGAAAAAACAACAAAGGCAATCCAAAAACCTGCATACAGCCAGTAATAGTACTGACTATCAAATGTTATCACTTTCGGAAGAAAAAACATCAACCCAAACAAACCAATGATTAAGGTTGCAATGATTTGAGACAAGCTTCCGATCAGCGTGGCCAGAATACCTTTTACATGGCTTGCCTTTTGCAAAACAAACACCCGTCCAAGATAGTCCCCTACCCTGTTGGGAAGAAACATACTCACTGCCATTCCGCTTAAAACAGCAGATATTGCCTGGTTCAGTTTTACTTTTTCGAGCTTTTCTATGAGAAATTTCCATTTCAAACTCTCTGTCAAAATATTGAAAATCAATAAAACAGAAATGATAATTAAAAGAAAGTAAGCGGCTTTACCAAGTTTTATACTTTGCCAGATGGCATGCCATTGTTGTGCATCATGTTTGACAAAAACCTGTTTGTAAACGAAAACAAAAGTGAGCAACATGATAGCTACCCTGAGTCCGGTGTTGGTTATTTTGGTTACCTTTGTTTTCATCAGGCTAAGAACGGAAAAATATTGATGAGAGAGCGCATAATTTTAGGAATTGACCCGGGCACAACCATCATGGGATATGGGGTTATCATGCAGAGAGGAAGCAGTGTGGAGTTGGTAGTGATGGGTGTTTTGAAACTGAGCAAATATACCAATCAGGCATTGAAGCTACGCAAGATTTTTGAGCGCACCACCGAGCTTATCAAAGAATATCATCCCGACGAGCTTGCGATTGAAGCTCCTTTTTTTGGCAAAAATGTTCAGTCAATGCTCAAACTCGGGCGCGCACAGGGTGTGGCAATAGCAGCTGCACTCAATTGCGACCTGCCAATGTTTGAGTATTCACCAAAAAAGATAAAGCAATCTGTCACAGGCAATGGCAGTGCCTCAAAAGAGCAGGTGGCAGCCATGTTAAAAACCTTGCTGAAGTTCGAAGATCAGCCCGAATACTTTGACGCTACCGATGGTGTTGCGGCAGCTGTTTGTCATTATTTTCAAAGCAAGCTGCCTGTTGCACAAGGAAGTGTTTCGGGCTGGAAAGCCTTTATTACCCAAAACCCCGGAAGGGTTAAATAAGCTTTTTCAAGAGACCTTCAGAGGCATCTTCCAGTAAATCAATCACCAGGTTAAATCCGTCTGAACCACCATAATAGGGATCAGGAATATGATCCATCTGATGCCGGCTAAGAAAGTCGGCCATTTTTACAATTTTGGCTTCCTCTTCGGTGGTATGAGCCAAATCTTTTAAGTCGTCAAAATTGTGGTTGTCCATGGCTACAATCAGGTCGAAGTTGTCGAAGTCGTTCCGGTTGAAAGGCCTGGAAGTACTGGTGATGTTATATCCTCTTTTGGTTGCTGCCTGACGCATACGCGCATCTGCTTTCTCGCCATGGTGCCAGGCTGATGTTCCTGCCGAATCCACCATCGGATGCAATCCATGAGCAAATGCTTTGGCCTTGAAAACAGCTTCGGCAGCGGGTGAGCGACAAATATTCCCTAAACACACAAATAAAACCCTGGCTTGATTCTTTTGACCCATGACGCTATGATTTTTTGTTTACAAAGATAGACCAAAAGACGAAATGGGTTTTTTTGAAACGAATTGTGGAAGATAGGCCCAAAAAAATTAATTTTGCGCCCTCAAAAGCCTTCTTAGCTCAGTTGGTAGAGCAGCTCACTCGTAATGAGCAGGTCGCGGGTTCGAGTCCCGTGGAAGGCTCTGAACAAAAAAACCTGGCAGAATTTCTGTCAGGTTTTTTATTTGGAGGTCTCGAGCGGATT
>ERZ1645187.3246-NODE-3246-length-13804-cov-5.375591_pt1 | contig 13804 bp, 14 predicted proteins | sample MGYA00575352_ERZ1645187 | MGnify/ENA primary metagenome ERZ1645187 (study PRJEB40837, sample SAMN11349314) | freshwater sediment metagenome | isolation source: river sediment | host: Sediment | place: India: Wazaribad , New Delhi | collected 2017-02-21 ...
GCTATTTGTTGTTGTTTCGTTGAGAAACGTGCTTTGACAGAAAAAGGCTCCTCGTCTAAAATGTCTACGTTGGAGAAGCAGGAAGAATCGTCCGGCTGGAGGAGACAATGCAAGTTCGAGTGGAGAACAAACCGATCACCCTCTTTCGTGGCGCCGTCGTAGCCGACGCCTTGACAGCCTTCTGCGAAGCGACTCTGAAGGATGTCCGACGGGGCAAGCTTCTGGTTACCGACGGTGAAGGGCACCCCAGATCTCTCTCGGGAGAGCTGAGAGAGGGGGATGTCTTAAAGCTTCAGCCGGCGCAAGAGAAGGTGAAAAGATGAAAAAAGCTCCTCTCTTGCTCCTCTTCACTCTCCTCCTTGGCCTCATCCCTTCTCTGAAGGCTCAAGAGGAGAGGGTCGTCCTCTTCCATATCAACGACCTGCATGGAAAGATCGATACTCTGCCTCAGGCCGCCGGCATCGTCTCTTCGGAAAGGGCTTCGGGAAGAGAAGTCCTCTTCCTGAACGGGGGGGACAACTTCACCGGCAACCCCTTGATCGACCAGGCCAAACCGGCCGGCTCCCCCATGATCAGCCTCTTTTCCAAGATGGGCTTCACCCTCCAGTGTGTCGGCAACCATGATTTCGACTACGGCCAGAAGGGCCTTCTCCGCTATGCGGAGAGCCTCAAGTTCCCCCTTCTGGGGGCCAACATGGACCTTCCCCCAGAACTGGCCAAGGTAATCGTCCCCTCTTTCTCGATCCGCCTCAAGAACGGTTTAGAGCTGGTCTTCTTCGGTCTCATCCAGAGGGAGAAGGAGAGCGGTATCCCTTCGACAATGAGAGAGAACGTCGAAGGAGTCGTCTTTCACAGCCCCGCGGAGAGTCTGGCCAAGATCCTTCCCCCCAGAAGGGCTGGCAGGATTCTGATCCTCCTCTCCCATGTCGGGTACGAAGAGGACAAAGAACTGGCCGACCGCTTCCCCCAGCTGGATTTGATCATCGGAGCCCACTCCCACACCAGAATCAACACCCCCTCGCGAACAAACGGGGTCCTCATCGCCCAGGCGGGATCGGACGGCGATTTTCTGGGCCGAATCGAGCTGGTGGTAGACAAGAGCGGCCTTCGCTCCGCCGGAGGCTCCCTCATCGACCTCAAGAGCGTTAAGGAGGAGGATAGAGAGCTCAGAAGGCTCGTTCAGGAGGTCGAGAGAAACCCTGAATTCACCAAGACCGTTGTTCAACTCCCCTTCTCCTTGAGCGGGAAAGACGCCTTGGGAAGCCTCATGACCGATTCCCTCCGCCGGGTCTTGTCACTGGACGCGGTCTTCCACAACAACGGCGGGATCCGCCTCAACAGGCTTGATCGAAAAATCACACTCAAGGATCTCTACACACTCTACCCCTTTCAGAACCAGATGGTTATCGGCTCTTTTTCGGTCGGTGGAATCAAGGAGATGCTGAGGGAATCTTACTCTCGCCGACCTCAACCGGACCTTCAGGTCTCAGGGCTCCGCTACGGTCTGGTACGCTTCCCAGACGGCACTCTGAAGGATATCGTCGTTCTCGACCAGGAGGGACGTCCTCTCCCCGACTCCCATCGGCTTAGAGTCGGAATCAACAGTTACGTCGCCTCCCTTCTCTTGACAGAAAATCGAGAGTTCCAATCCGCCAAGACCCTTCCGGAAGGGATCGTCTCCCTTATGGTCCGCTTCTTCCAGGAAAATCCAGGATGGGACTATAGGGTCTACCGCGACCCGAGACGAATCTGGGAGGAAGTTCTCGACGGACCCGTTCAGGAGAAGGTGTTGGCCAAGCTTTCTCTCACCCTGGGAGAGGGGAACCCCTTCGAGGGCTCCACCCCCACCGGAAACCTCATGGCTGACGGGTTGAAGAGCATCGCCAAGACCGACTTCGCCCTCTTTCCCTCCAAGCAGATCCGCTCGGACCTCCGGGTCAGGGCCAACGCTCCCGTAACCCCCTCCCTCCTGCTCCGGCTCTACGGTTACATCGACAAGAACAAGCCTGTAACGGCAACCATTCTGGGAAGCGATCTGATCGAACTCTTCCGGAGAGAGAGCCTCTACAACGACGGTTTCCCCTTCCAACTCTCCGGGTTCACATGCCGGGTCCTTCTCAAGAGGGGAAAAGCCGCGGTAGAGATTGCCGACATCTCCCCCGACCGCCCCTACACCATCGTCACCGACGGTTACGAAGCCTCGAAAAACCCCGTTCTCAAGAAGATGCTCAAGGGGATCACCGAATTGAACATCACAGAAGCACAAGCCTTGGAGCAATACCTTCACAGAGGGACCCCCTCTCGGCTGGATGAGAAGAGGGGAACTCTCGTCCGACAAGAGAGGAGATGAACGATGGCCCAGCTCTACTTCCGATACGCCACCATGAACGCGGGAAAGTCTCTCGAGATACTGAAGATCGCCCACAACTACGAGGAGCAAACCAAGAGGGTCCTCCTCTTCTCCCCCTCCATTGACGACCGGTACGGAAGGGGCAAAATCACCTCCCGACTGGGAATCTCCAGAGATGCCATCGTCCTGAACGAAGACACTCCTCTCTACGAGATAGCCGAGAAAGATCACCCCGACTGCATCCTCGTTGATGAGGGCCAGTTCCTCTCCCGAAAGCAGGTCATCTCTCTCTGTATGGTTGTCGACAGACTGAACATCCCTGTCATCGTTTACGGCCTTAAGAACGACTACCGGAACAAACTCTTTGCCGGAAGCGAGGCCCTTCTCCTGTTGGCCGATAAGATCGAAGAGGTGAAGGCTGTCTGTTCCTACTGCTCAAAGAAAGCGACCATGTTGATCAAGTTCAAAGAGGGTGTTCCCGTCAGCGACGGCCCTCAGATCGAGATCGGAGGCAACGACAAGTATGTATCCGTCTGTCGCCGTTGCTACAAGGCCAAGGTTGGGGAGATCAAGTAGGCACCTTCCTCACCTTCAAAAGGCGCAAAGAACCGTCTCACCTTCTGAAGAGGGGCATTGAGAGGTAGATTTCGGGTCGGGTGGGTGAGGAGAGGTTACTCTTTCTTATCTCCGGAGATCAGCCTCAGAAAGGCCACGAAAAGAGAGGAGAAGATCAGCGCCCAGATCACCGGGAAAGGGTGTCCCCCTACGATCGGGCTCCAGAGAAGGGGCCAACCGAAATGCTTGGCCGCAAGGGTTCCCAGAAAGGCACCGATGAAACCAAGAGCGATGGAGCCGAAACAGCCGAGGTTCCTTCTCCCTCCCAGACGGGCGCCGATGGATCCGATCAGAGAGGCGATCACCAACAGGATAAGCAGAGAGAGAAACGACATGGCAATATTCTTACAGAAAAACACCCTTCCCGCAAGGGACTCCGAGGAGCGATGCTCTCAACAGGAGTTGTCAGAGCTCCCGGGTATGAAAGGTATCCCCCTGCCGTAGGTCCCCGGTCTTGAAGCCCTGGGTGAACCACCGTACCCTCTGCTCCGATGTCCCGTGGGTAAAGGCGTCGGGAACCACCTGCCCGGTCTGCATCTTCTGGAGCCTATCGTCGCCGACGGCCGCGGCGGCGTTGAGCCCCTCTTCGATGTCTCCCTGTTCCAGGATATCCTTCGTCCTCTGGGCGTGGTGGGCCCAGACCCCCGCCAGAAAGTCGGCCTGAAGCTCAAGACGGACCGTAAGCCTGTTGAGCTCTTTTTTGCTGAGACTTGAGCGCTGATCGTCCACTTCGGCCATGGTGCCCAGGAGCGTCTGAACATGGTGCCCGATCTCGTGGGCGATGACATAGGCCTGGGCGAAGTCGCCGGTAGCGTTAAGCCGCTCCTGGAGTTCCTTAAAAAACTCCAAATCGATATAGACCTTCTCGTCACCGGGACAGTAGAAGGGTCCCGTCGCCGACTGGGCGAAGCCGCAGGCCGATTCGACGGACCCCGAAAAGAGAACCAGCTTCGGTTCCCTGTACTCCCTGTTCATCTGCTGGAAGAGTTCCTTCCACACGTCTTCGGTAGAGGCTAGGATTACCGAGACAAACTCCCCCGCCTCTTTCTCTTCTGCGGTCAGAGGTTGAACCTGCTGAGACTCGGAGGCGGAAGGCGCCTGAAAGGTCTGCACAGCCTTCTCCGGGTCTCCGCCCAAGAAAATGATCAGGAGGGTTACAACGATGGCTCCCAAGCCTCCGCCGAGGGCGACGTTCCGTCCTCGGTTCCCCCGGAGATCCTCAACGTTCTCGCTTTGCCTGTTCCCTCTCCAGCGCATCGGATACCCTCCCCTATTATGGTCTTCTCGGCGCTTCTTTCCTTTGAATTTTGCCTAAAATTGTGAGAATTGTCAATTCCAGGGAGGAGGAGGGTTCCTCCTCCCTGGAAGCTCATCACGGCTAAGAGTGTAATAATTGAACTCCCTGCCCGGGAGAAGGTTCAGCGGATCGGACGGAGGGTCCGATCCGCCTCTTCCCTCTCACCTCAGTGGTTATGGCAGGAGCAGCCCCCTCCCTCGTCCCCATGGCTGTGGCAGGAGCAACCGCCCTCCCCCTGGTGGCTGTGGTCACAGAGGGTGGGAGTGTTCTTCAGAGTCCCCGCAAGGTAGCTCTCCACGACCTTCTCTGTGGGAAGCTCGGGAACGCCGATGAAAGGTAGGATTCCGGATTCTTCCAGGCTCTCCTTGGCTCCGGCGCCCATGCCTCCGGCCAGAACCAGGCAGACTCCCTGCTCTTTAAGCCAGGAAGCGAGCGCTCCGTGGTCGTGGGGAGGAGGAGTCGCCTCCTTCGTGGCAACCACCTTCCCCTCCTGAACGGTATAGAATCGGAAGAGGGGCGCATGGCCGAAGTGGGAGCTTAGAGTCCCGTCGGGGAGGGCGGGAACGGCGATGACTCCCTGGCTGATCGGTTTCCGGGCACGGTCCTGCTCAGCGATGATCTCTTCGACCCTGGAAGCGGCCTTCATGAAGGCCTCGGCGCCCGGTTTCTTGGCGTAGTTGAAGACATAGGCCTTTCCCTGATCACCGCTGGTGCCGAGGTCGACGTCGAAGGGAACCCGGGCCAAGAGCTCGACTCCAAACTCCTCTTCGAGCCTCGCGGCCCCTCCGGAGGGAAAGAGCTCAACCGAGTGTCCGCAATGGGGGCAGACCATGGCTCCCATGTTCTCTACGAAGCCCAAGATGGGAACCTGGAGCTGGTTGAGAAAATCGATGGACTTTCTGACGTCCAAGTAGGAGACCTCCTGAGGGGTGGAGACAACTACGGCTCCGTCCACAGGAGTCAACTCCTGGAGGACGCTCAAGGGTTCATCGCCTGTTCCGGGCGGACAATCTACGACCAGGTAGTCCAACTCGGGCCAGGAGATATCGGTCATGAACTGCTGGATCAGCTTCATCTTCATGGGGCCCCTCCAGATGATCGCCTGATCAGGGCTCTCCAGGAGAGAGGCCGTGGAGAGGGCGTAGAGGTTTGTCAAAACTTCCACGGGTAAGAGACGCCCGCTCTTCTGGTCGGTTCCCAGAGGACGACCTTCGATTCCCACCATCTTCGCCAAAGAGGGACCGTGGATATCCACATCCATGATTCCGACCTTGTACCCCTTCATGAGAAGGGCGTAGGCAAGGTTTACGGCGACCGTGCTCTTCCCGACCCCTCCCTTACCGCTGAGAACGACGATTCGATGCTTAACCCGGCCGAGGTTCTCCTCTTTCCAAACTTTCTGTTGTTCAAGATTTTCCGTCATGATTTCTCCTTTCCATGTTCTCTATGATCACCGGGCTCTTCGCCCGAGTAGGAAGAACAACTCCCGCGGTCTGCTTTACACTTATGGCATCGACCGCAGCCTTGAAAAAGACAGTGTTCCAAAGGTTCGGGTTCGAGAGAGCCGCACTGGGGACAGGAGACGGTCTCTTCCGGGGAAGAAAAGTTGCTCATGCACCGATGACAGTGGTACCAGGCGCTCTCGTAACGAACCTTTCCCCCTTGAATCACCAGGGGGCGGCCCTCTACGAAGGCGACGGCCACCTTCCGGCGGGCCTCCTCGTAGACTCTCGTATAGGTCGGCCGGGAGACGCCCATCCGTCGGGCCCCCTCCTCCTGACCCAAGCCCTCGTAATCGCAGATCTTCAGGGCCTCGTACTCCTCCAGGGCCAGCTCGACGGGGTTGCCCTCTTTGGCCCCCCACCCGTAAGGGAGGAAGCCCTTGACCGGGGGAGGAGAGGAGAGTCGGCGGCAGAGTTTAGGACGGGCCATAGAAGATTATAATGAACTTTTGTTCATAATACAAGAGGGGGAAAAGGGGTTTCCCGTCTCGTGTGAAATTTCTTAACTCTCCGGTTGAAGCTCTGTGAAGAAAACCGATCCCCTGGCCATCTCTTCCCGAGCTCGTGGATCAGTTTCGCTCCTCTTGGCGGCTTCCAGATCGGTCCTGTACATGGTGAACTCGCACTCCCGGACATACCTTGCCGCCCTCTCCCGGACCCGGGGTGAGGAGTCGTAAAGAAGCCCCTGAACCCATCGTTTCGCATCCCAAGAGAGATTCTCCTGGAGCCAATCGAGAGCGGCTATCTTATCCCCTTCGCCCCCGTAGAGCAGAGTCGTGAAGTAACCGGCCTCTCTCTTGAGCATCTCCTTGGAAAAGAGGATCTCCCTCTCGAAGAGGGCCGGGCGGACAACCTGGGGAGCATAGGGGACAAAATCTCTGCGGGCCGCCCACCTGACCATCCGTGGAACCATCCACCTCATCCCGGGGGTGGCTTCGGGATGGGCGATCACGCTGACGATCCTTCCCTTCCCGTAACCGTTCGTTACGATGAAGGGCTTCCGGTTGGTCATGTTTGCAGGGGCGTCTCCCTCTTCGTGGACATCGCTCTCCATCAGGGCGAGGAGATCGTGGCGGACCCCATCCTGGGCGTCCACGAAGACGGGGCCCTCGTAGTAGACGAGGTAGTTCATCGGCCTCTGAGCCAACTCGGGAAAGAGCCTCTTACCCTCAGGGGTGAGAGAGAACTTGACGACCCCGTGGCCCCGGTTGTCGTGCTCGATGTCGATCGCCTTGTTTCCGTTGAGGGCGAGGGAGGCGTACCCGGGGGTGTTGGAGAAGAGGTAGGCTCCCGCACAGATTCCCAGCGCCCCCTTTCCGGATTCGATGAAGCGCCTGATCCTTTCGTGGTTTTCGGCTCCCAGGGTGAGGAACTGACGGCTCCCTCCCCCACCTGGGATGATCAAGACATCCAAACGGTCGAGGGCTCGGGAGGCGATTTGAGAGGGCGTCACCGTCTCCACCTCCATGGCCGGGTCGACCTTGACGGCTTCGACAGCCTCCCAAACGCAGGTCTGGGCCCCTCCGTACCCGTCGAAGACGCCGACCCGGATCCTCTCTTCCGAGAGGAGAAGGAAGCCTCCCCCCAGGAGAAGAGTCACCACCAAAAGAACCGTTTTCCTTCCCATAGGTCAGTAGCCCTCCTTTCTTCGGTCTTCCCCCGGAAGGGGTGATACGATCAGACCGGGCTCTTCCCCTCTTTCCCGTTCTCAGGAGAGGAAGAGGTGACGATGTTGATCTTCTCGAAACCTTTCCCGTAGACCCCCATGACCCTTCCCACCGAGAGGAAGGCCTTAGGATCTTCCTCCTTGATGATCCGGTAGACCTGGTGGATCTCGTTCTTGCGCACCACCACCATGACCACGGAGCAATCCTCGCCGGTATACCATCCCCGCCCGTTCAGAAAGGTGGCCCCCCGGTGAAGCTCGTTGCCGATCCTGTCGGCGATGGCGTTGGAGGCGTCCTTGGAGAAGACGAAGATCTGGGCCGACTCCTTCCGGCCTTCGATCACGGCGTCGACGGCGTAGGCGATCACCGCCATGGTCACGTAGCCGTAGACAAGCTTCTCGGAGGAACGGAACACAAGGTAGGAGGAGCCGATGATGAGAAGATCGCAGACCAAGATCGTCCGGCCCATACTGATGCTCCGGTACCGGTTCATGAACATGGCGATCACATCGGTCCCCCCCGTGCTCCCCCCTTGGGTGAAGACGACACCGACCCCCGCTCCGGCCAAGAAACCGCCGATCAGAGCCGCCATGAAGGTATCTTGGACCAAGGGACCGTGAATGAACCGGGGGAGGATGGAGAAGAGAATCGAGAGGCCGACCACGGAGTAGACGGTCTTGACGCCGAAGAGGGGACCGATCTTCCAAAGGGCCAGAAGGAGGAGGGCCGCGTTGATGAGAAAGTACCAGATCGCCATGGGAATCCCCGTGGCGAAGTAGATGATCGCCGCCAGACCGCTCACTCCTCCCCCGACGACTTTCGCCGGGATCAGGAAGGCCACCCATCCGATCGCGTTGACAAAGAGACCGAAGGTTATGAACAAGTACTCCTGGAAAGTTTGCATCGGTTTTGTTGCCATCTTACTCCTCCCTTCAGGGCCCTATTGTACAACATGAGTCCCAGGAAAAGGAAGCCCTGAAGGAGCCTTCCCGCCTTATGACGTTCCTGGGATCCCCCAGTTGGAGAACGTTCAGGTTGCCATTTCCCCCTTTCAAGGTTAAGATAGAAATGTCTTCTAGAGAGAGACCATGACCGATCAGACTCCCGCCCCCTTCGAGCTTGAGCTCCCCCTCAGCGGGGAAGAGCTCACCCGAGAAGCCCTTGAGCTTCTTGAGAAGATGAACAAGAATCGGCCCTCCCCGGTCTCCCCTCCCGATGACGGAGGGATGAACGACCAGGAGACCCTCCGCTTCTTCAGAAACCGTGAGAGGAACGAGATGTCCCTGCGGCTGATTCAATCTCTACTGGCCTTCATGGACCAGCCCCCTCAGCCGCTTAGAGGGCCCTTCAACCCATACGCACAGATTCGGGAGCTCGTCCGCTTCCAGGTGGACCTTCTCGGGGAGAGGGATGTCCGAGAGGCGGTCCTCAAGGAGAGGGTCCCGCCTCAGGCGCCCCCGCCGCTCCTGGAAAGTGAGATGGATCGGCTCGAAGGGTTGCGTCTCCGGCTCATGGGAGAGGCTTTTCAACCCTCTCTACCCTACCAAGAGGGTTACCACCGACTCTTGGAGACTTTGAGACAACTCTTCCACTTCTGGGCGGGTTTGAGGAGCCGGAAGGAGGGAAGAGCGCGCCGCAGCGACCTCCTCCTCTACCGTCTCGCCGAATATATAGAGAACAAACTCTCAGAGCCCCCCCCTCTCGTTGACACTCCCGGAGAAATGGAGTAACTTTTCTTCAATATGACCTGTAAGCCCCTTATCATTGGCGTAGCCGGAGGAAGTGGTTCCGGAAAGACCACCATTGCCAAGGCCATCCTCTCCCAGATCGGGAGTATCGAGGCTCTGATCCTCCAACATGACAGTTACTACCGCGACCTCTCCCACCTCTCCGTTGAGAAGAGGGCGGCGGTGAACTTTGACCACCCCGACTCTCTGGAGACAGACCTCATGGTCCACCAGATCAACGAGCTCATCGCGGGCCGGGAGGTCGAGGTTCCCCGGTACGACTTCACCACCCATTCCAGAGTCTCCCCGGGAACCATCAAGAGACCCGCCGAGGTGATCCTGGTAGAGGGGATCTTGATCTTGGCGGAACCGGCCCTCCGGGAGCTGATGGACCTCAAGATCTTCGTGGACACCGACAGCGACTTGCGTTTCATTCGAAGACTGGAGCGGGACATCAAGGAACGGGGGCGCTCCATGGAATCCGTGGTGAACCAGTACCTCCACTCCGTACGGCCCATGCACTTAGCCTTCGTGGAATCGAGCCGACGGTACGCCGACATCCTCATCCCCGAAGGCTACAACCCTGTCTCCACAGGGATGGTCGTCAAGACCATCAAACACTGGATCAAGGAGATCCGATCCTCTCATCAGGAAAAGGAGGCGTCCCCCCATGGCTGAAAAGCTTTTCGTCGGCTCCCAGCAACTCTTGGAAGATTCCGTCCGGCTGGGCCTTAAAATCATCAAGAGCGGTTTCCGACCGGACTTCATCGTCGGCATCTGGCGGGGAGGAACCCCTGTGGGCATCGCCGTTCAGGAGCTCATGGAGTTTTATAAGTTCAAGACCGATCACATCGCCATACGCACCTCCGCTTACGAGGGGATCGAGAAGATGGGGCGGGCTGTCCGGGTCCACGGTCTCAACTACATCGTCAGAAAGGCGAACGCCGACGACTCCCTGTTGATCGTTGATGACATCTACGACACAGGGCTGAGCATCAACGCGGTGTTGGAAACGATGAAAGAGAAGATGCGCCGCAACCTCCCCTCGGAGATCAAGATCGCCACGGTCTACTACAAACCGGCGAACAACAAGACAAACCGGACACCGGACTTCTTCGTCCATGAGACAGACCGTTGGGTCGTCTTTCCCCACGAGCTCAAGGACCTCTCCGACGAGGAGATGAAGAAGGGAAAGCCGGAACTCTACCGCATCATCCAGGAGGCCAAGATTCCATGACAAGTCTGACAAGAGAGTTTATCGCGAAGATTCCCAAGACCGACCTGCACCTCCACCTTGACGGGTCCCTCCGGCTTTCCACGCTCATCGATTTGGCCAGAGAGAGCCAAGTCGCCCTCCCCGCGGAGACTGAAGAGGGGCTCAAGGAGAAAGTTTTCAAGAAAAGCTACAACAACCTCGGTGAATACCTACAGGGGTTTGCCTATACGACGGCGGTCATGCAGACCGAGTCCTCCCTGGAGAGGGTGGCCTACGAACTAGCCCTGGACAACCAAGCCGAGAACGTTCGGTACATAGAGGTTCGCTTCGCCCCTCAGCTCCATGAGCACAACCATCTCAACTGCATCCAGGTGATCAAGGCTGTCAGCCGGGGCCTGGAGAGGGCCAAGAACGAGTTCAACGCCAGACCGGAGATCCGTTCCGGAGAAGAGCCTCCCTTCGACTTCGGTTTGATCGTCTGCGCCATGAGGTTCTTCGACTACGGAGCCTCGGAGTACTTCGACAGCCTCCTGAACGTCCACCGCCACTCCGAAAGGAAGTGGATCTTCTCCCTCGCCTCCCAGGAGCTGGTCAAGGCGGCCGTTGAAGCCCGGGACCAGCACGGAATCCCCGTAGTCGGTTTCGACCTGGCGGGCATGGAGAAGGGTTATCCGGCGGTCGACCACAAGGCCGCCTACGCCCTGGCCCACAAGAACTTTCTCAAGAAGACGGTCCACGCCGGCGAAGCCTATGGCCCGGAGAGCATCTTCCAGGCGATCACCGACCTCTACGCCGACCGGATCGGCCACGGCGTTCACCTCTTCAACGCGGGGATGATCAAGGACCCGGAGATCGAGGACAAGCAGAGGTATATCGACCGGCTGGTCCAGTTCATCGGGGACCGGCGGATCACCGTCGAGGTCTGCCTGACCTCGAACATGCAGACCCTGCCGGAGCTCAAGAACATCAAGGACCACTCCTTCGGCAAGATGACCAAGGCCAAGCTTTCGGTCACCTTCTGCACCGACAACCGTACCGTCTCCTCCACCACCGTCTCCGACGAGATCGCCAAAGCCGTTGAAGCCTTCCCTCTCGGCAGCAAGGAGCTCAAAGACATCGTCATCTACGGGTTCAAGAGAAGCTTCTTCCCGGGTAGCTATTTGGAAAAACGGGAGTACGTCCGTCGGATCATCAACTACTACAACCGTATCGAAGCGGATTTCGGAATCAACGGTTCGAAAGCCTAAGCCGGGGGCCTACCATGTCGATCATCGCTCTTCTCAGAGGCTTAGGGGGAATCCTTCTCCTCCTGGCCATCGCCTTTCTCTTCTCCAACAACCGCAGGAAGATCAACTGGAGACTCGTTGGAAGCGGACTCCTGATCCAGGTCATCTTCGCGATCTTCATCCTCTACGCCGAACCGATGAGGAGGTTCTTCTTCCCCCTGGGCTGGCCGAAGGACTTGATCAACGCCTTAGGCAAGGGAGTGGTCAGCCTCCTCAACTTCACCATAGAAGGGGCCACCTTCGTCTTCGGGAGTCTGGCCAACAGTTCGGGGCCCAACAGCCTGGGCTTCTTCTTCGCCTTCCAGGTACTTCCGACCATCATCTTCGTCGCGTCCCTCACCTCGGTGCTCTACTACCTGGGGATTCTTCAGAGAGTCGTCAAGGGCATGGCCTGGGTCATGGCCAAAACCATGGGGACCAGCGGTGCCGAAGCCCTCTCCAACACCGCCAACATCTTCGTCGGCCAGACTGAGGCCCCCTTGCTGATCAAACCCTATATCGCCACCATGACCCGTTCGGAGATTCTGACGATCATGTCCGGCGGTATGGCGACCGTGGCCGGAGGCGTCATGGCCAGCTACATCCAGATGCTCGGCCAAACCATGTCTGCGGTCAAGGGGGTCCCCCTGGCGGAAGCCCAGGTCGCCTTCGCCGTTCAGCTCCTGGCGGCAAGCACCATGGCCGCTCCGGCCTCCATAGTCATCTCCAAGATTCTGATTCCGGAGACCGAGGTCCCCAAGACCAAGGGGACCGTCAAGCTCCAGGTCGAGAAGAACGCCTCCAACGTGATTGAGGCGGCGGCGACCGGTGCCGCCGACGGCCTTCAGCTGGCCTTGAACGTCGCGGGAATGCTCATCGCCTTCATCGCCTCTATCGCCCTCATCAACGCTCTGCTCCACTCCTTCGGTCAGATCACCCATCTGAACGGGTGGCTCATGGCCCACTACGGCCAAGGCCTCACCCTCCAGTTCCTCCTAGGGGCCCTGCTCAAGTACCTTGCCGTGGGAATCGGAGTTCCCCTGAAGGACGCCTTTCACTTCGGCAGTCTCTTCGGAACCAAGATCGTCCTGAACGAGTTTGTCGCTTACGTGGACCTCACCAAGCTTATGGGCCTCAAGGCCATGAGCGATAAAGGGATCATGATGGCCACCTACGCCCTCTGCGGTTTTGCCAACTTCTCCTCCATCGCCATCCAGATCGGAGGAATCGGCCCTATGGCCCCCGAACGGCGCAAGGATATCGCCGCCCTCGGTTTGAAAGCCGTCTTGGGAGGAGCCTTGGCGACACTCATGACGGCGACTCTGGCGGGAATCTTCCTGGGGTAAAGAGATTCTCCTCTCCGCAAGAGTCTCTCACCTCCAAAAAGTTTTCCCTCTTCTCCGGTTCCAAGAGCTCTGAAGAAAGGATGAAGGATTTTAACCGCGAAACACGCGAAAATCGCGAACAAAAAAGGGAGTGTCCCCTGTAGCTCCGAAGCGGTTCAAGGAAGATTCCAAGAAGAGGCTTCTCCTCCCCTCCAAGGTGGGAACCAAGAGCCGAGATGGAAGAATTGGCCCTCAGTAAAAGGAAGTGTCCGCTGTATTTCAGACGTGATAATAACCGCGAAATACGCGAAAACCGCGAACAAAAAGGGAGTGTCCCCAGGAAGCCTCTCCTCCACTCTCAGAAAGTTCTGCCGAAAGGGATCTGCCCTAATCCTGGGCAACAGGAACGTTCCCTCTCTCTCCCATCCTACCACCGGTGGTTGCGCAAAACCAGCGAAAGTTTTATGACCTGTTTCTCCTCGTTCGTACCGTTCGCGTCGTTCGCGGTTCATGATATTCAACCGTTGTGTTCATTGTAGTTCTAACCGCGAAACACGCGAAAACCGCGAATAAAAAGGGAGTGTCCCTTGTAGCTTTGAAGCGGTTCAAGGAAGAGTCTAAGGAGAAGGTTCCCCCTCCCCTCCAGGGTGAGAACCGAGAGCCGTGAAGGAAGAAGAGGCCCTTGTTCGTGTCGTTCGTGTTGTTCGCGGTTCGTGGAATTCAAAGGGAGTGTCCGTTGTAATTCATAATAATTTTAACCGCGAAACACGCGAAAACCGCGAACAAAAAGGGAGTGTCCTCTGTAGATTTAAAGCGGTTCAAGGAAGAGTCCAAGGAGAA
>ERZ1645187.3247-NODE-3247-length-13802-cov-17.614898_pt1 | contig 13802 bp, 7 predicted proteins | sample MGYA00575352_ERZ1645187 | MGnify/ENA primary metagenome ERZ1645187 (study PRJEB40837, sample SAMN11349314) | freshwater sediment metagenome | isolation source: river sediment | host: Sediment | place: India: Wazaribad , New Delhi | collected 2017-02-21 ...
GCATTGGCGTAAAGAAATCCCGGTAATACCACTTTATTGTCGTCCTGCGCATACACTTTGGTTGTTCCAACCAGACTGAAGCCGATGTTGGCTTTGCCACTCAGGAAGGAGTATGACGGATTGATGTTGTACATGAGAGCCGGAACGCGACGCGGTGTATTGCCTTCTTCATCGGCATTCAGGCTTTTCTTGATCTGCGCTTTGGTGTAAGTTGCACCTGCTGTGATGATAAAACTGGAGAAATTTGCACTGGCTTCAAGTTCCATTCCATAGGTACTAAAGGTTTTGTTGATAGCTTTTCCAAACTCTTCGTTTTGCTCAGAAATCATTGTATAATAAGCTGTTGCAATGGCTGAGTATTTATTATTTCTGAATTTTAGACCAAGTTCTCCCTGGTTGATTTCATCTGCATCCAGGCCTTCGATAGTATTGCCTTCGGCGGTTAGGAAGGATGAATAGAGCAGGCGGTCGGCATTGGCACGACCCCCTTTGCTGTAGCGTGCATACACAGCTTTTGTATTGTCGAGCTTAAAGTTTGCTCCTAATGAATAGGATAGGTAATTGAAGTTATAGTTTACCACATTAGGCTTTGAATTGTTGAGCAATGTAACACTTGTTTCGGTTGGTTGGATTGTTCCGTCCTTGTTTACATCCACAGCAGCCTGATAGTTGCCCAGATAGCTGCCTGTTGCCATTCCGTAATCATAACGAAGGCTGGCATCGAGGTTGAAGTTGTCGTTAATATCAATTTCCACATTGGCATAGGGTGCGTCAATGGTGTATTCCATATCGTAGCCGCGTGTACAGCAATTGCCCCAAAAAGGAACACCATAGGCAATGAGGCCGTTGTTGGTATAGAAAGAGTTATCGGCACTTGCCACGTTCATCAGGCGCGGGCCATTCTCGCCACTCACGTCCGTGAGAAACGACTGCCAAAGCCAGGTCATTGCAATGCGTTGATAGGCTTTGTAATAACCAAAGGTAATTTTACTCGTACCAATTTCTTTGGTCAGGAAAATATCGTTCGTGAAGTTGTTCATATTGTTCATTTCCACATCAAAGGTGTGAACACGCATCAGCAACCCATTTCCGTTGAGGTTGGCAATTTCAGCAGCTAAAAGCGCAACACCTGCATTTTTGCCGCTGGCATAGGTGAGGCTGTAGCCGGCACCTGCCAGATCACTGGCTATTGCATCAGCACCAGCCACTTGTGCCGGGAAGGGTGAGTTGAAAGTGCCACTGATATTGGCAAGCCTTCCGCGCTGTTTCATACGCCATCCGTTGCCAAGGTCAAAATCAAACTCAGTTCCAAAAGCCATCACTTCGGGATGCATGCCATCGCCGATGTTGCTTGTGCGGCCATTTCCCTGTCCGTCAATACCATTCACGAGCAGGAATCCGGGGCTTTGCAGGGTATATTTTGTGAGGTCGAAACCCGGAATTGATTCGTAGGTGGGGTCGCCGGCAGTTCCGGTGGCCTGCACCGGCATTGGCATATAGCTGATGGCTCTGTCGTTCAGATACTTGAAATAGACTCTGGCGTAACCTTTTTCAAATTCTTTTGTTAAGTTGGCTTTTATCTGTCCGCCTTTGTTGGCAGAGAAACCCGGGTTGCGCGGGCCTTCGCCATCGCGAAAAAATCCACCCACATGAAATTTAAGTCCGTTGCCAAGGGGTGCGCCATATTCAAAGTCGGTGCGCATTGATTTGAAATCAACCCCCATGGTAGTGGCAATGGTGCCTCCGGCAACAGTTCCGGTTTTGCTGATAAAGTTGATGATACCGGCAGGTGAATTGCTGGCAAGGGTTGATGCAGAGCCGCCTTTGAGGGCTTCAATACGGTCCACACTCATGTCGGCACGCATGAAAATGTCGGCATTGCCAAAGCTGATATCTCCAAACTGGAGCACCGGAAGACCATCTTCATGTAGCTGTAAGAATTTCGAACCCCCCGATGCTACAGGCACCCCACGAACTGCAATGTTGGCATTGCCTTCGCCACCTGATGCTTCTGCCCTGATACCGGGTATTGCTTTGAAGATTTCGGCCGTGGTTTGCGCACCAAACTCCTGAAGAAACTTTGGCTTGAGCGATGTGAGTGCTACGCTCGATTCAAGGGCCGATTTGCGGTTAACAACCCCTGTCACAATCACTTCGTCGAGGCCAAGCATATCAGGATTCATGGCCAGGTTCAATGTCGTTGTTTCGCCGGCCTTAATGGTCACCTGATGTTCCTGATTCATGTAGCCAACAAAAGAAGCCACTATGGTATAGTTTCCTGCGGTGACATTTTCGAGTATGTAGTTGCCTTCTATATCGGTTGTGGTGCCCGAAAGCGTGCCTTTAATAACGATACTGGTGCCGATGAGTGTTTCACTTGTCTGTGCATCGGTTACATTTCCTTTCAGACTGCCCATGGACTGACCATAAGAAATCATGCTAATAAGCACGAAATGAATGGCAAACAAAAAACGTAAATGTTTCATTCTTTTTTGAATTTTGGTTTAACAATTGCTTGATTAATAAAATGCTTTTAAGATTTTCTTAAGATTATTTCCGCAAAGCTATAGTAGTATTTCACAGTTTTAACATGTGTTAATCGCTGAAATACAGCAATTTGTACCGGAACCGATTTCGCTACCGATTCCGCAACCGGTTGCGGTTGATAACTTTTTTCAAATTTTAATTATAAATACCGAAAACACCGGCCAAAAAAGTGGGCTTGCAACCGTTTTAGTTGCTACTTTTACCCTGATTTGCACTAAAAAATTTTCACTCACCTGATGGCATTGAAAAAACAGATAACAATTAAGGACATTGCTAAGTTGCTTGGCGTCTCCAAGTCAACGGTTAGCCGAGCATTAAAAGATCATCCCGACATAAGTCCGGAAACAAAGTCTGCCGTGAAAAATGTGGCTGACAGTTTTCATTACCGACCAAGTCAGGTGGCTATTTCACTGCGATCAAAAAAAAGCCGTGTCATTGGTTTGATTATCCCGAAAATCTATAGTTTCTTTTTTCCGACTGTGATCAACGGTATCGAGAGCATCGCGCATGAGCATGGTTACAACCTCATGATTCTGCAATCGAATGAGTCGTATGAAAATGAGGTTCACAACACGAACATCATGCTGGCCAATAATGTAGAAGGTGTATTGGCGTGCGTCTCGCGCAAGACGAAAGACTTCAGTCACTTTGCCAACGTATCCGACGAAGGCATCCCCATCGTGTTTTTCGACAGGGTTCCGAGCGGTCTGATGGGTGATATGGTGATGGTAGATGATATTAAAGGTGCTTATGTGGCAACAAGTCATTTGATAGAAACCGGACGAAACCGGCTTGCTATCTGCATTGGCAATCCTGACCTTCTTATCAGTATCAACCGTTTGAAAGGTTTTCAGGAAGCCCTGCGCGATCATGGGATTCCTTTTGTGAAGGATTATGTGATTTCCGGTGAATCGCCAGAAGAAGCCGCCGCCGAAACTGCAAAACTTCTCGATCTGGAAACGCCGCCCGATGGACTTTTTGCCATCAGCGACCTGACAATGTCAGGTATCATGCGTGAAGTCTATCAACGAAAACTGAAAGTGCCGGAACAATTGGCATTGGTTGGCTTTTGTGAAGATGTTTTCAGTCTGATGTATCAACCGCAACTTACTACTGTGCTACCAATGGGATTCGAGATTGGGCGAACAGCTGCCGAAAGATTGTTTCAACATATAGCAGATACCTCGGGACTAAACCGCACTCCTGAAACTATCCTTATTGAAAGCCCATTGGTAATCAGACAATCAACCTGAAACTCAAGCGGGATACTCTACAAAATTGCGTTCAGTTTCGTAAAGTCTAACCTGCACCTCCAGCGCGGGATCGAGTTTTGAGCGCAAAATTCCATAGATAATCACAGCAATATTTTCAGCTGTCGGATTAATGCCTTCAAATTCAACACAATCAAGGTTGAGGTTTTTATGGTCGAAACGATCTTCAATCTCTGTTTTTATGAGGTTCTTAAGAATCTTCATATCAACAACATATCCTGTTTCAGGATTGATCTCTCCAACAACTTTCACAACAAGATCGTAGTTGTGTCCGTGCCAGTTAACATTATTACATAATCCAAAAACATCGTTGTTTTTTTCCTGACTCCAGCCCGGGTTATACAATCGGTGGGCTGCATTGAAGTGGGCTTTTCGGTAAACGGCTACTTTCATCCTGCAAGGTTTTGACAATAAACATCAATAAAAGTAATAAGTTCAGCTTTGCATGTGAACATTCTTAACAACAAATTAAGAAAAACTATTTGAACAAACAGGCATTCAACACGTTAATTGAAACACAAAATCAAAAAGTCATTCTGGTTTGTTCTCGTGAAAATGATAATAATTCAAAGCGACTGACATTGATCAGGTAAACTAAACTAACACTCACTATGAAAACTATTCTTACGCTTTTAGTTCAGCTTCTGCTTATTGCCGGAAGTATGACTGCTCAAAATCCTCCAATCGGGCTACAAACTTCTTTAACAGACTCAACCACTGTGCAGCTGGAATGGCAGGCGCCATTAGAAGGCCAACTTGCAGAGCTTGCCTGGACGAATGGTACCAATAACGATGCAATCGGTTTGTATTCCGGAGGCACATTTACCCTGGCAGCCCGCTGGGAAGCTGCTCAAATAGCGGCTTATTCCGGATATGCGATCAGGCAGGTGAGTTTCTTTGCCAACAGCTCGGTCAGCTCCTATACTTTGAAAGTGTGGAAAGGCAACGATGCTTCTGTTTTACTATTTTCGCAAAGCTTCAACAACCTTGTGGCCGGTGAATGGAACTTGTTAACACTGAGCGATGCTGTTGTAATAGATGTCACACAAGAATTGTGGATTGGCATTGAAATGGCGCACCCTGCGAACGAATTCCCCGCCGGTCTTGATGCAGGCCCGCCGGTGGCAGGATATGGTGACAAGTTAAATCTCCAGGGTTTTTGGGAAAACCTCAGCGATTATGGGGTTTATGGCAACTGGAGCCTGAAAGCCATTCTGCAGGATGTAAACGGAAAGATGGCAACGCTTGGAGAAGTTGTTCGGGAATCAACACCCCCGGCTGAAAACGGTAAGCTGCAAAGCATCCGTCTGCGTCCTGTGAAAGATGTTGACCATGCCGCAAAAAGCGCTACAGCGGTGCCCGACAGCTACAATGTTTACCGCAATCAACAAAACATTGGTTCTGTAACGGATTTGACTTTTTCTGACAGTGATCTTGGTCCCGGTTATTATACCTATGCTGTAACAGCGGTTTATGCCGGAGTTGAAAGTGCCCCGGCGACCTCAGCCATCGCTTTGGGAGAATCTCCCTATCTCATTATGCCGGAGGTGTTTTCAGATTCCTTCCCGAACGACCAGACTTCTCAAAGAACAATTACTTTTTATAACAACAGCCCAAATGCCATCACCTGGCAAGCCGCCGCCAATAACTACTACCTCCATGTTGAACCGGCTCAGGGAACCATTCCTGCCGGCGGTGCACAAAATATCACATTGACATTTTATGTGTATGGCTTCAATCCGGGTAATTACACCAACATGCTGACCTTCAGCACAAGCGATCCTGCTTTTTCTGTGATCAACTACCCACTTGCTTTCACTGTTTTTCAACAGCCCGAAATTTATCTCTATCAAACCGAACTCGATTTTGGGCAAACAGCGCTTGGCCAAACAACCACCCGTCAATTCATGATTTACAATGGTGGTTATGATACATTAAAGATTTCCAACATCGCCTCCTCTGATCCATCATTCTATGCCTCAACAGCTTCGCTGGATATTCCACCCTTTTACCAAATGGCTTTTGTGGTTTATTTTACACCTCAAAATCTACAATTCTACAATGCTGCCCTTACCTTTAATATCAATGTGGAGGGTGCAAACGCCTATTCCATCCCGCTCTCAGGCGAAGCTGTGCTGCAAGGACCTCTCTATCTGAATGCAGCATTGCAAGCCAACAATGACGTGAATCTGGAGTGGCTGGCTTCTTCGGGCAACAACGGCAACTGGATCGGTTATTCCAACGACATCTATTACACTTCGCTTGGATTGGGCGATGGCGGCACATTTCAGATTGCTGCACGCTGGCCGGCCGGAACTCTCAACACCTACAACGGCCTCCCGCTCATTAAAACCGCTTTCTATCCCACTTCCTCTTCAACCAATTATGTTTTAAAAATCTGGACAGGTCCAAATGCTCAAACATTGCTTCTAAGTCAGCAAATTGCTTCTTTTGTGCCTGATCAATGGAACGACATAATTCTCAATAGCCAGGTAATCATTGATGCCAACACAGATCTTTGGATAGGTTACGAAATGCAACAGCCTTTCAATGAATATCCTGCAGCTGTGGACAACAGCCTGGCAATTACCGGTTTGAGCGATCTTGTAAACCTTGGCAGCGGTTGGGCAACCCTCACTGAATATGGCTTCCCCAACAATTGGCTGATCAAAGGATTTATCTCTGAGTCGGGCACCCTGCTCCCACTCGCCTCTCCGATAGCCGAAAACAGCTTGCCTGTCAATCCGGGTGCAGGCCTCAACAATCGAACCATCGAAAGAGGTGCCTCGGTAAAAAACCCTTCCGTTGTACCTGTTTTTCAAGGATATAACCTTTATCGCAATGGACAAAAACTGAATGCCGGATTACTTCAACAGACCGATTATACCGATCCGGCACCCGGCAATGGTACTTTTACTTATGGTGTTACCACCGTCTATGACCTTGGTGAAAGCATTCCAACTGAAAAACTGATTCAAATTGGCGGACCGGTGCTCTCAGTGACACCACAGCCGGTGGTTGCAACCTTCGACTTCGGACAAAGTTTTACCATTGATCTCACATTCACCAACACAGGTCAAACTCCCTTGACCTGGACTCCCTATCAGCTTCCTTATTTCTATTCGCTCGACACCAGCAACACTTCCATTGAGGCCGGACAAAGTAATCAGGTGGCATTCACCATCTATTCCGAATACCTTACACCTGGTTTTAACACCATTCCCATCAGGATTCAGACGAATAACCTCAACAATCCGATTACCATCGTTCCTACTGAATTAACAGTAGAGGTAGGTGAATTTGTCATCCTGTTTGAATCTGACACCCTCGATTTTGGTATGGTGCCGGTGAATCAGTATGTGTACAAACTATTCAACATCACCAATGCCAGCTCTTTCCCCATGTATGTTTATTCCGGTTCGGATAATATCGCTTTTCAGCCTTATCTGCTGAATTCCTATTTGGGTGCCGGTGAAACAACACAAGTGGTTGTTTACTTTTATGGCAGTGAACCGGGTCAATATACCGGAAACCTTGGCATTTCGACTTTCCTTGGTAATGAGCAGGTTACTTTTACAGCTGTGATGACAGCCACCGTGAGCCTGCCACCTCCTGCCGGTTTTACAGGCGAAGTAACTGACCAATCTGTCAATCTTAGCTGGTTTCCTCCCGGCTCAAATCCGGGCCTTCTGCAATACGGCAGCGGAACGCCATATTCGGCTGTAGGATTCTCTTCGGATGGTACGCTTGTAGCCGCTGCCAAATTTTCACCTGTTGACCTGATGCCCTATGCCGGCAAACAACTAAGCAGCATTGCGTTCTACACCTGGTCGGACCTTCCTTACTTCACGGCAAAAATTTTTACCGGAAGCAATGCCGAAAATCTCATCTTTGAACAAGCCGTTATTAACCCATCACCTATGGGATGGAACGAGGTGCAACTCAATGTTCCCATCACCATCACGGCCGACGATTATCTTTGGATTGGCTATGAGATGATACAAACCGGATTTGATTTTCCTGCCGGTATTGACAGTGGCCCGGCTATTGAAGGTAAAGGCGATCTTGTGAGCCTCAATGGAAGCGAATGGAGCACCCTGAGTGCATACGGACTACCTTACAACTGGAACATTCGCGGAATGCTTGAAAGCACCAGCATCAATGGATTATCACAACCTATTGTACTCGAAAGAATTAGCCGAAAATCAACTGCTGAAACTCCCTCCCTTGTTAAAAAAGAATCGCCGGCTACCAGAAATAGTGCCTCCAATCCTGTTTTGCTGGGATATAATCTTTACCGCGATGGTCAGCAGATCAACGGCAACTTGCTTCAGGGTCTGGACTATACTGACATACCCGGCATCACCGGAACGATCAATTACGGTATCACTGCTGTGTACGACATCGGCGAGAGCGTGCCTGCCTCCATCGAAGTGCAAATTGAACCAGCCATGAACCTGCCTGAAGGCTGGGAATTTACGCGTACCTCCAGCGTACACAATATCTATATTCCTACCTCGGCTGCCATGCAGGGGCTGAGCATCAACGATGGTGATATGTTTGGCGTGTTCTGGGACGACAACGGAACGCAGCACTGCGCCGGGGCGGCCTTGTATGAAAATGGTGTTCTGATTGTCAGAGCGTATGGCGACAATCCTGCCACTCCGCAAAAAGATGGTTTCCAGGTAGGCGACCTCATTCATTGGAAATTCCATGAAAGCGACAACGACCTGACCTATAATATGAGCGTAACCTACGACCCATCCATGCCCAACCACGATGGCACTTTCCAACTGCTTGGCCTTTCGATGCTGGCTACGATGGAAACCGGCATTACCGGCATTGATGACAACAATAACATGACTATCAAAGCATTTCCAAACCCAACAACCGGGCAATTCAGCATGGAAGGTCTTTTTGCAGGATCAGTTATCAGGCTCACCGACATGACAGGACGTGTGCTGCAACAGTTTACATCCACCTATAATATCCATACAATGACAATAGACCACAAAGGGGTTTTCATGATCGAAATCACGCATGGCACACAGCTCGGTCGTAAAAAAATCATAGTGCAATAACGTAACTATTTGTGACGAAAGGCTGTGGAAAAAACTCCACAGCCTTTTTCTTTTTAATTCTGTCCTTTCGTTGATTGCTATGAAAGAAAACAAGGTGAATTGCACTAAACTGTTAACTTTGCTGGTTCTGATTAAATATCTCTAATTTTTGCAAGGTGAAACAGTTCTCTATCTCATTTCTTTTTATCATTATCGTTCAATTAACTAATGCTCAGATATTTGGCGGGGGAGGCGGGCTTATTCCCGAAAATGGTGTCACAACTTCTTTCCCTATTGCCATCAGCACACTCACTGGCGAACAGCTGAATGCTGATTTTGGACTGTTGGCGGCTGCCATCAACATTAACCACAATCACGTGGACGACCTTGAGGTATATCTGGTGGCACCTGACGGCAAAACCATCGCCCTCACCACTTTCAATGGCAGTAATGGCGACAATTATACCTATACCAAATTCAGCGATTATGCCACACAACCCATCACAAGCGGCTGGGCGCCTTTTTCCGGCACCTGGCTTCCTGAGGAAAGGCTGGGCGAACTCAATAATGGCCAAAACGGCAATGGAATATGGACGCTAAACATCCGCGATGGAGTGGCCAATAACAGAGAAGGAACTTTGCTTGGCTGGAGCCTCACTTTTGGTGCCAATGCAACCACCCCTTTCAACTTTACTTCAAGCAATCTTCCCATCGTTATCATTGACACTTACGGCCAGGAAATTCCTGACGATCCCAAAATCATGGTGTCGTTGAAAATCATTGACAATGGTCAGGGCATCCGTAATTTCCTCACCGACACCCCTGTTTATGATGGTTTTGCCGGATTTGAACTGCGTGGTTCAAGCTCGCAACAGTTCCCTAAAAAGAGCTTCGGATTTGAAACCTGGGACGCCAACGGCGAAGATATAGATGTTTCATTGCTCGGTATGCCCGAAGAAAGTGATTGGATTCTTAATGCCAATTATTCTGATAAAACATTGATGAGAAACACTTTAACTTATCAATTGTTTCAAGAAATGGGTCATTATGCAACACGTTACCAATATGTTGAAGTTGTTCTCAACGGAAACTACCATGGCGTTTATATTTTTTCAGAAAAGATTAAGCGCGACGGCGACCGGGTTGACATTGCAAAGCTTACGAACACCATGAATAGTGGTGACCCACTCACTGGAGGATATATTTTCAAGATTGACAAAACCACTGGCAGTGGCGGCGATGGCTGGATTTCTGATTTTCCACCCCCAAATCACCCCAATAACCAGACAATCTTTTTTCAGTATGAATATCCAAAGTCTGACGAAATAACACCACAACAAAAAGAATACATCAGTGGCTATATGGACGCATTTGAAGGTGCTTTGGCAGGTCCGTTTTTTGATGACCCTGAAAATGGCTGGAGAAAATATGCCGTTGAAAACACCTTTTTTGATTATTTCCTTGTAAACGAAATAAGCAAAAACATTGATGGTTATCGCCTTAGCACCTTCCTGCACAAACAACGTGAAAGCTTGGGTGGAAAATTGCGCATGGGACCTGTTTGGGATTACGACCTTGCTTTTCGTAATGCCGATTATTGTTCCGGTGATGTTATCATCGGCTGGGCATATCAATATCCCTGCGAATATGACTTCTGGCAGGTGCCTTTTTGGTGGGAGCGATTGATGCAGGACAAGATGTTTACCGATCATTTAAAATGCCGTTGGGAAAGCCTTAGAGCAACAAAATTCAACAATCAGTGGTTTAATAACCAAATAGACAGTCTTGCAACCTTGCTCAACGAGAGCCAACAACGTAACTTTATAAAATGGCCAATCCTTGGGGTGTATGTGTGGCCCAATCCACAACCCATTCCAACCACCTATGCGGGAGAAATACAGGCACTGAAAAACTTTTTGCAAACACGCCTTAGCTGGCTCGACCAGCAAATGCCGGGCTATTGCAACCCTATGTCAGCCGGTGACATGGCCGGAAATAAGCCTGCCATAAAACTTAGTCCCAACCCCGTATCAGAAAAGCTTCTCGTTGAAACCGGATCATTATCCGGCGGGGATGTAAAATTCAGTATTCTTGATCTTACCGGAAAAGTTGTGGTTGTTTATAATACTGCCTCTCTCGACAAAAACGTGAGCAGCTATATGTTAGATGTGCAAAATCTGCCTGCCGGTATGTGGATATTAAACCTAAACCACAATGGCCAAAGCATATCAAAACGCTTTGTGATAGCAAGATAGTTGCGCAAACCTTGCCAAGACCAACAATCGTGGTTCTCGCTGACGGTCTCCGCGGCAAATGTGTTTCTATACCAAATGTTCGAATTGTTTCAAAAAGCGCAGGTCGTTCTCGAAAAACAAGCGTAGGTCGTTGATCTGGTATTTCATCATGGTGATGCGTTCAATGCCCATTCCAAAGGCATAGCCGCTGTAAACATTGCTGTCTATCCCACAGGCTTCCAACACGTTGGGATCAACCATGCCGCAACCCAAAATTTCGACCCAACCGCTGTATTTGCAAATGTTACAACCTTTTCCACCGCAGATATTGCACGAAACATCCATTTCGGCTGATGTTTCTGTGAATGGAAAATACGATGGGCGAAAGCGAATTTTTGTTTCAGGACCGAAAAACTCTCTGGCAAAGAAATAAAGGGTCTGTTTCAGGTCGGCAAAGGAAACGTCCTTGTCAATATACAATCCTTCGATTTGATGAAATATGCAATGTGCCCTTGCCGAGATGGCTTCGTTGCGAAAAACACGTCCCGGCGCGATGATACGGATGGGCAGTTTGCCTTGCTCCATCACACGCACCTGTACGCTGGAGGTGTGTGTCCGTAAAGCCACATCAGGATTTTTGCTGATGAAGAAAGTGTCCTGCATATCGCGTGCAGGATGCTCCTCAGGAAAATTGAGTGCCGTGAAATTATGAAAATCGTCTTCAATCTCGGGACCTTCGGCAATTTTGAAACCCAATCGTTCAAAAATGCTGTTGATGTCGCGGCGCACCAGCGAAATAGGATGCCTCCCGCCTGTGGTTTGCTGCGGTGGAAGACTACTGTCTATCAACACTTTATTGGTATCCTCTGCTCCAAAACGACTCAGCTGTTCATCGAACAGCTCCTGCGCCTTGTTTTTGAGTTCGTTGAGCAATATGCCCATTTCTTTCCGGTCTTCGGGCAACACCTGTTTAAAATCGTTGAAAAGCGAGGGTATCACACCTTTTTTACTAAGGTATTTCAATCTGAATTCTTCGATCTGGTCTTTGCTTTCGGCTTTGAACTGCTGCACTTCGGCCAATAGTTCTGATATCTTGCTTTTCATGGGCTTGATTTATTCGCTGATGGAAATGTTTTTATTCCAGTATTTCTATTTTCATGGTTACAGCATTCACCGGTTTATCGCCGGGACCTGTTTGAACGGCCGCAATCTTATCAATCACATCAAAGCCATCAATCACTTCGCCGAAAACTGTATAGGCGCCGTCGAGGTGCGGTGTGCCGCCTATGGTGGCATAAACCTTTTTCTGTTCTTCGGTGTAATTTACTCCTGAGCGCTGAGCTGCTGCAACAAAACTCTGTGCATCAAACTTTTGACCCTGCACTATATAAAACTGCGATCCTGATGAACGTCGTTCGGGGTTCACATTGTCGCCCATGCGCGCTGCTGCCAAAACGCCTTTTTTATGAAAGTGCTGGGCACGAAACTCTGCTTCAATGGTATAACCCGGATCGGTACGGCCATCTTTATTGCCTCCACCCTGAATCATAAAGTTCTTTATCACCCTGTGAAACGGTGAGTCGTTGTACCAGCCCTGCTTAACAAGTTTGATAAAATTGTCGCGATGCTTTGGTGTGTCGTTGTATAGCTTGGCTGTGATATTGCCATAGCTGGTTTTGATCAATACGATGGTTTCGGCTTTTTGCTGTGCACCCAGGCTCAATGCAAATCCCATAATGAGCGTGATAAGAATAATTCTCATATTTAAAAGAGGTTTTATTGAAGCTGCAAAAGTAGTAAAAGCCTTTGAGATGGAGGCTTGTGTTTTGATTAGTTACAAAATCGTGTGCGGTAATTTCAACCTTCCGCCTTGTTTTTCGAATTGATTGCCGCGCGTGCAGCATTGAAACAAACCCTGCAGAGCGGCTCATAACTATCTGTTTCGCCCAGCAAAACCAATTTTTCACCATCCACGATACGGTGCGAAACATGTGCGAGGTTTCCGCAACGCATACAGATGGCGTGCACCTTTGTCACATACTCAGCCACCGAAAGCAGCTGTGGCATAGGCCCGAAAGGGTTGCCCAGAAAATCCATGTCGAGTCCGGCCACTATCACGCGCACGCCCTGATTGGCCAATTGTGTGCAAACTGATGTCAGCTCGCTGTCAAAAAACTGCGCTTCGTCAATGCCGATAACATCAAATTCGTTGGCATAAAAAAGTATTTGCGAGGCACTCTCCACCGGAATTGACCGGATGGCGTTGGCATTGTGCGACACAACATCTTCCTCGCTGTAACGTTTGTCAATATGTGGCTTGAAGATTTCCACTTTCTGACGGGCAATGCGGGCGCGGTTGAGCCTGCGTATCAACTCCTCGGTTTTTCCCGAAAACATTGATCCGCAAATAACCTCTATCCAGCCGCCGCGGTTTTTTATGTTGGTATCTTTTTCCAGAAACATTGATGCCGGTGTTACGGTTCTTGTTAATTTTACAAGCCACAAAAATAGTGATTCCGCTACTCAAACAAAAATGTGATGGACACAATAAAAAATATCAGTTTGCTCAGCCAAATGCAAAGTATCGCCGCTTTACTCCTCAGCAGGATAGAAGCGCTTGAAAACGAAGGCGGTGTGGTTCATGCCATTGATGCCGACCTGCTGCGCGACAAAACCCGTATGCTCTACGA
>ERZ1645187.3248-NODE-3248-length-13800-cov-21.033539_pt1 | contig 13800 bp, 10 predicted proteins | sample MGYA00575352_ERZ1645187 | MGnify/ENA primary metagenome ERZ1645187 (study PRJEB40837, sample SAMN11349314) | freshwater sediment metagenome | isolation source: river sediment | host: Sediment | place: India: Wazaribad , New Delhi | collected 2017-02-21 ...
GTCCACGCCCCAACCCTCGTCCGCCGCCCGACCATTGGCCCATCATGACACTCCGACTGGCCCGGGCCAGATCATCGCTCGCGGTCCTTGCGCGTGGCGGAGGGCGTCGAAGGGTGCGCAGTCGCCACGCCGGTCGCGTGGATCAGCCCGTCGATGCCGGCCATGGCCGTTGGTAGGTCTGGCACGTGTCGGACGCGAGCGAGCAGTGCTTCGATGCTGGGTGGTGACCCGGTTCTCCGTGAAGTAGATTGCATAATGCAAGTGTTGCACTGTGCAATCGTGTGGGCAAGGGGCTCTTCGAATAAGCCTCGCACCGTGCAATACTTGCAATACGCAAGGACGTGTCTGCCGGGGCTCGGCCCGAGCCGCGGTGGCCGGGTGGTCATGAGGAGGAGTCATGGACGGCAAGCCGCGGGACGAACCGATGGACGATCAGCGCTATTTGGTGTCGGCGACCAGCGACGATGACGACGTCCAGATCGTCGTCGCGATAACCCCCGAAGTGCGGAAGTGGGGCCATCGCCGAGGCTACGACGAGCAGTCGGTCGTGGAGGCCGCCATCGCCTACCTCATCGCCAGGCAGCGCGTGGACGAACTGCCGGCCAAGCTGTTCCTTGAGGACGTCGACGCCGCCTATGACGACTTCCGGTCGACCATCGTGGCCTGGCTTGACGAGAAGGAGGACGGCGTCCCGGCTGTTCGGTGAGGGCTGGTGCTCTCAGGGCTCGAGCGCTCCCGCGGCATGGTCGGCGGCGCTGCCGTGCAGGGCTTGGTGCAGCCGGCCCAGGCCGCTGGTCAGGTCGGCTCGAAGGGTCGGGTCCAAGGCCAGGACCGCCTTGCCGAAGACCTCCGCCCGGTAGCCGAGCACCGCGTCGACGATCCGCTCGCCTTCGGACGTGAGGGTCAGCACCACCATCCGTCGGTTGTCGGCCGGCTGATCTCGCGTCAGGTATCCGGCATCGCACAGGCGGTCGGCCTGCCTGGTTACCGACGAAGGTGATACCCCTAGTGATTCAGCCAGAACCACCGACGCGGCCCCGGGGTTCTCGTGGACGGCGATCAGCAGCCTCATGTGCTGCAGCCTGATCCCGCTGACGCGGTCCAGACTCTGCAGCGCCACCGCCAAGAGGTCTCGAGTCGCGACCTGCAGGGCCTCGATCAGGGCCCGATCAGCGTCACCGTTCACTTGCATAGCGCAATCATTGCATGCTGCCGGCGCGGCAGGACGAGCGGCCGCGTCCCAGCTACCAAGATGCCGTGCGGCGCCCGTCGGTCGGGGGACAGGGCAGGCGCCGCACGCAAGCACACCAACAGGTCAGGGCGTCAGATCAGGTGTCGTCGCCGGCCGCCTCGCCGCAAGGCGGCCGGTCGTGCGGCGCCTGGCGCTTGAGGTCGAAGTTGTGCAGTGGCTCGGGCCCGGCAATCACTCGCCTGGTGACCTGCAGGAAGCCGTCCTCGTTGGGGTCGACACGCCAGCGAACCAGGGCAATGGTGCTGTTGACGATCTCCAGCGCGGTGATGTGGGAGGGGTACAGACAACTCCCCGAGTTGAAGTAGGGCATTTCGTTGTGCTTGGGGAACTTCTCGCGATGCGTGTGGCCGCAGATCAGGGCGATGCAGTTCTCCTGGATCCACTTCACGTAGTTGCGCTCCACCTTGTGGCGTTTGTACGCATTGCGTGTCGGGCTGGAGGGGCTGTGGGCGCCGAACGCGTGCAGGTATCTCCAGAAGTAGCGAAGCGACAACCTGCTCATTTGCCAAGCCTGATCGTTGGTGAAATCGCCTTGGTGACCGTGGACGATCAGTATCTCTTGACCAGTGACCCGATGCTTGAGCACCACGGCCTCGATCGCCTCGAGCCCGGTCAGGAACGGCTCGACCTCATTGGTGTCCGGATCGGCTGCCGTCCACAGGTTGGCCCGCACGTAGCCGGGGTCCTGCAAGTGGATGTCGTGATTGCCGTACATCCTGATCAGCCGGCCGTCGTGGTGGAAGGGACGAATCAGGTCCCAGACGGCCCGGTTCGCCTTGATGATGTGCTTGTACTTGTGCTCCCACAACTCGTCGCCGTCGCCGGCTTCGATGTAGGTGAACCCCTCCTTCCAGTAGTGCTCCAGCGCGGCGAGATACACGTTCTTGTTCTTGAGGAACTCGTCTGAGACCGAGCCATCGCCACGATGGCAGTCACTCATGATGACGTACCGGGAGTCATCGTCGAATTCCTCGATGCGGGCGCTCTCGTAGGCGCTCGTTAGACGCTGCATGGTTTTCATCTGACCACCGCCTTTGCTGACCTCTTCGATGTTATCTCGTTGTGCGTCTTCGCGTCCCGGGACGAGGGATCATGAAGGACGTGACCCGCGAGTTTGCGCGGGCCGTGTCGGCCGCACGAGATGCGATCGCCGCGCGAAGCGGCCGAGCGCAGCGTCGGCACTCCGGACGCCGGAGCCGTGTCGCTGTCGATGATCATCGTGGTGCTCACCGACCACCTCACCAAGACCCGGTAGGAGTCGGCTCGACAGCCTCACGCGGGCGAACATCGCGCGTCAAGCGTAGGACGTGGCTCGACAGCCGATGCCCACGCGCGAGTGTTCACCGCCGACGCGCGCCACCCCCGGGATGCCGCTGGCAGGCTCCGGCTCTCTCGCGGCGCTGGGATCCTTTCGAAACAGCACTGACCACCCAGTGGCCTGCGACACCAGGCGACGGTCTGCGAACGTCATCGACCCCGGGCGTCCGGCCACGATGATGGAGCCTTGGGTTGGCGTTGGCAGCCAAGAGACTGGGAGCGAGCTGTGTCGGCACTTTTGCTCAAGATTGCGAGATGCTCGGCTGCCCTGTTGGGGGCGGCCGGGCTTGTCGGCCTGTATCTGGAGTTCTACACCGAGCTTGGTCTGCGCGGCTTCGTGCAATTCGCCAGCTACTTCACCAACCTCTCCAACGCTGGATTCGTCCTTGTCGCGCTGGGCTTGGCGGTACTGCCGGGCTGCGTGACGTCCTCGACCTGGTTCGTGGTCGCCCGCGGTACCGTCGCCATCTCGATGGTCTTGACCGGCTTGGGGTACGCGGCGCTGCTCCGCGACACTGCGGGCCTGTTCGCCAATCCCTGGATCAACCACGTCCTCCACGCGATAATGCCGCTGATCGCGCTCATTGACTGGCTGGCCTTCCCGCCGGACGCGCCGCAGCTGCGGTTCGCCAGCTCGGTTTGGCGGTGGCTGCTCTATCCGACGGTGTGGGTCGCCTACACCTTCTTGCACGGTTGGGCCACGGGTTGGTACCCGTACCCGTTCATCGACCCGAACACGTCGGGCGGCCGGGACGTCGTAGCCGTGCTTGCGGCCATGACCGCGCTGCTGGTGGTCTTGGTCTTCCTGCTCGTGCAGTACCAGCGATGGCGGGTGGCGCACGCGCGCGACCGCGCTGATCTGGCGAACCGGTAGTGGACGCGCACAGCCGGCGGCCATCATGGATTCAGACGAAGGGAGCGACGATGATCCCAACGACCATGCGTGCGTGGCGGGTGCACCGACCCGGCCCCATGGCCGACAACCCGCTCGAGTTGGCGGAGGTGCCCGTACCCGCACCCGGCCCCGGTGAAGTGCTGGTGCAGGTCTCCACCTGCGGAGTCTGCCGCACCGGCCTGCACGTCAGCGAGGGTGACCTGCCGCAGCGCCGTCCGCACGTCACCCCCGGGCACGAGGTGGTCGGCCGGGTGGTGGCGAACGGCGAACCGGCGCCCACCGGGCCGGCGACCCGCTTCCAGCTCGGCGACCGGATCGGGGTGGCCTGGCTGGGCGGCACCTGCGGCAGCTGTCGCTACTGCCGTTCCGGACGCGAGAACCTGTGCCGGGCGTCCCGCTACACCGGCTGGGACAACGATGGTGGCTACGCCGAATACTTGCTGGTCAACCAGGGGTACGCCTACCGCGTGCCGGAGCAGTTCGACGACGTGACCGCCGCACCGCTGCTGTGCGCGGGCATCATCGGTTACCGCGCCTTGCGGCGCGCCGCAGTGCCGCCGGGTGGACGGCTCGGCCTGTACGGATTCGGCGGTTCGGCGCACCTGACCGCGCAGCTGGCGATCGCCCAGGGCATGGAGGTGCATGTTCTGACCCGCGGGGCCAACGCCCAGCGGCTGGCGCTGGAGCTGGGTGCCGCCTCGGCCGCGGACGCCAGAGATTCACCGCCGGTGCCCCTGGATTCGGCGATCCTGTTCGCCCCGGTCGGCGACATCGTCCCGTACGCGCTTGCTGCCCTGGCGCCCGGCGGGACGCTGGCGGTGGCGGGCATCCACCTGTCCGACGTCGAGCACCTGAACTACCAGCAGCACCTCTTCCACGAGAAGACGCTGACGTCGGTGGAATCCAACACCCGCCGCGACGGCGAGGAGTTCCTGGCATTGGCGGCCCGACTGGGCGTCCGGGCGCACACCACCGAGTATCCGTTCCTGGCCGCACCGTCGGCGCTGGAGTACCTCGCACGCGGCGACGTGGAGGGTGCGGGGGTGCTGCGGATCGGTTGACCCGGCCCGACGTCCACCCCCCTCGTGTGGCACCCGCCCCGTCCCTAGATGCCGAGGATCGCCTTAGCGATGAGGAAGTAGACGATCAGGCCTGTGGCGTCCACGAACGTGGAGATGAACGGGTTGGAGAAGACCGCGGGGTCTGCGTGCACGGCTTTGGCGAGCAGCGGCATGGTGCCGCCGACCGTGGCGGCCAGGGTACACACGATGAGCAACGTCAGCCCGATCACCCAGCCGATGGCCGGACCGTACAGCAGCCCGATGAGGGTGAACCCGAGCCCACCGAGCACGAGGCCGAGGGTGACGCCGGTGGTGGCCTCGCGTGCCATGACCCTCAGCACATCGCCGAGGCGTACCTCGCCGAGGGCCAGCGCACGGGTGACGGTGGTGGCCGCCTGATTGCCTGTGTTGCCTCCGGTGCCGATCACGAGGGGGATGAACACACTCAGCACCACCAGTTGTGACAGCGTCTCCTCGAACAGCTCCAGCACGTGCACGGTCAGCGACGCCCCAATGGCCAGCACCAGCAGCCACACGATGCGCGACCGTACGATGCGCAGGATCGGTGTTGACAGGTAGTTGCGGTGCAGCGGCTCGGTGCCGCCTTGGCGGGCTTGGTCCTCGGATTCGGCGCGCTCCAGGATGTCGAGTGCGTCGTCGACTGTCAGGATCCCCAGGATCCGATCTTCCGAATCGACCACCGGCAACGCGAGGCGGCGGCGATCCGCCACCCGTCGGGCCGCCACCTCAGCCGGTTCGGTGGCCAGCGCCCGATCCGCCTTCTGGGCCAACTCGGCCATCAAAGTGTCGGGCTCCGCCGCCAGCAGGTCGCGGAGACTGATCACCCCGATCAGGCGCCGGGTGCCGTCGCTGACCGCGATTGTGTAGACCGTCTCGCTGTCGTACAGCCGGCCCAGCACGCGACGCAGGGCGGTGGCGGCGTCCATATCTTGCGGCACGACCGCCACTTCTGGGCTCATCTCGCGTCCGGTTGATCCCTTCGGGTAGCCGAGCACCGTCGCCGTCAGGCCCCGCTCGGCGGGTGAGAGCCCGCGCATCAGGCGGGACGCCACCACGGCCGGCAACTCATCGAGCAAGTCGACGCGGTCGTCGGGGTCCATCTGGGCAAAGACGGATGCCGTCTCGTCGTCCCGCAGCCGCGTCACCAGCTCGGCCTGGCTTGCGGCGTCCAGACGGTCGAAGACCGTCACTGCCTCGTCCTTCGGCAGGAGCCGGAACGCGATCGCGCGATCACCTGCCGGCAGGCGGTCGAGGTGGTCGATGACATCCCCGGCGTCCGCCTCCGCGAGGAGGCGCTGCGCGGCGGGGAGGTCGTTGGCCGCGAGCGCCTGGGCGAACGCCTGCTCGTCGAAGGCCGCGGCGGTCATCGGCGCCCGCCGGGAGGCCGCGTGTGGCATGCCCGCAAGAGCCGGGCCAGCACAGCGCAGGTCGGGAAACCCCGGTCCGGTTCGGTGATGGTCATGAACTGAGGCTAGCCACTACCGGCACTCAGCTCAGCTGAACGGCTCGCCGCTTGGGTGAAAGCGCGCTGCGCACGGCGGCGATCAGTGATGCGGTCCAGGTGCCAGTCCACAGCAGCAAGCCTTGCATCGTTGAACCCACATACATCAATATCGAGAGGTGTCAATGACAGCCCTTGGGGCTGAGGCTTGGCGCGGTCGCCGGGTTCATCTCATCACCGACCGCCTCCAAACCAGGGCCCGGCGGCTGTTGCGCGAGCTGGGCATCGAACCAGAGGGGGAACTCCCATGACCGGTAAGACCACCGCGTCCCGTCTCGTCATCATCGGCGCGGTGGCCGCCGGCACCTCGGTCGGCGCCAAGGCCCGCCGTAACGACGAGGACCTTGAGATCGTGGTCTATGACCGCGACCAGGACATTTCGTACTCGGGTTGCGGGATTCCGTATTACGTCGGCGGCGAGGTCGATGACGCCGACGAGTTGCACCCGCGTGACCCGGCGTGGTTCGCCGAGCGTTACGACATCGACATCCTGACCCGCCACGAGGTCACCTCGATCGATCATGACGCCCATACCGTGCAGGTCGTCGACCTGGCCACCGGCACCGAGTTCACCGACCGTTACGACACGCTGGTGCTGGCCACCGGTGCCCGCAGTGTCGTCCCGCCGCTGCCCGGGGTTGATGCTCCCGGAGTGTTCGGCGTCCGCAATGTCGGCGACGCGATCGCGATCCGTGCCTGGATCCGTGGCCGGCAGGCGACGACTGCGGTCGTGGTGGGGTCCGGGTTCATCGGGTTGGAGATGGCCGAGCAACTGGTCGCGGCCGGCCTGCAGGTCACCCTGGTCGAGAAGGCGCCGCAGGTGATGCCGGCGCTGGACGCCGACATGGCATTCCGGGTTGCCGAGGAACTCGGCAAGCACGGGGTCGACGTCCGACCAGGAGTCGGCGTGACGGCGATCCACGCGTCCGACCGGGTCACCGGCGTCCAACTGGACCACGACGAGGTGCTACCCGCCGACGTGGTGATCTTGGCGGTGGGCGTCCGGCCGGAAACCACTCTGGCCAGGCAGATCGGTGTCGAACTCGGGACCACCGGTGCGATCAGGGTCGACCAGACCATGCGCACCAACCTGCCCGGTGTTTACGCGGTCGGGGACGTCGCCGAAAGCTACTGCCTGATCACCGGCAAGCCGCTGTGGCGTCCACTTGGGTCAACCGCCAACAAGATGGGACGCATCGCCGGTGACGCCATCACCGGCGGCGGCCTCAGCCACCGCGGCATTGTGGGCACCGGCATCCTGCGCGTCTTCGACCTCGGGGTCGCCCACACCGGCCTGACCGCGCGCGAGGCCCGCGCCGAAGGCTTCGAGGTCGAGGTGCACCACAACATCAAACCCGCCCACGCCACCTACGTCGGTGGCCGGGAACTGGTCATCAAGGCCGTCGCAGACCGTGACACCGGACGCCTGCTCGGCGCGCAGGTGATCGGTCCACAAGGTGTTGACAAGCGCATCGACGTGCTGGCGACCGCGATCAGCTTCGGCGCCCAGGTAGGGGACCTGTTCCACCTCGACCTCGCCTACTCCCCACCGTTCGCCACCACCAAGGACCCGGTCCACTACACCGGCATGGCTCTCGACAACGCCATCACCGGACGCGCATCACTGATCACCCCCGCCGAACTGGACGCCCGCCTGGCGTCCGGTGAGCCGTTGCAGGTCGTGGACGTCCGCTCGGCCAGCGACTTCACAACGACCCACGTGCCGGGCGCGGTGAACATACCGCTGGCCGAGCTACGCGACCGGCTCGGTGAACTCGACCCGGACGTGCCCACGGTCACCTACTGCAACAAGGGCGTCTCCGGCAACGCCGGCCAGAACATCTTGCTCCGGCATGGCTTCAAGACCGTCCTCAACATCTCGGGCGGCAACTCCAACTACCAAACCCACCTGCGTCAGACCCAATGACCCTCCCAAGTCACCCGTCGTGGCGACTTCGCAGCGCTGGAGTCAGTGCGTCGGTGAGGGCGTCGAACCGGTAGTTGGTCGACCCCTTCCCTCCGTGGACGAGGCTCAGGTGGCCGCCGCTCGGCGCGCCGGGTGGTCGTTTCTCGCGAGGGCGGTGAGGGGGAGGAAGATGAGCAACGCGGCCACGGTGGCGACGACCAGGGGCGCGAGGGTGCCCAAAGGCGAACTGACTGCCGCAGCCGCGATGGCCGTGCCGACAGCCGTGCCCACGTTGAACACCGAAGTGGGCAGCGATGCGGCCAACGCAGGGGCGTCACCCCCGAAGCGAACCGCGAGCGACACCAGCACGGGGTTCGACGAGAGGCCGACCAGACCGAGCAACGCGAACAGCGCCAGGGTGGGCACGACGTGGGTGGAGAACAGCAGGAGTCCGATGACTGCCACCGCCGTCAGCGTGACCGTCGTGTAGAGCGTGCGGTAGGGGTGCCGGTCACCGTGGCGTCCGCCGATCTGGTTGCCGATGAAGGCGCTGGCGCCGAACGACATGAGAACGAGTGGTACCACCTCTTCGGGGAGGCCGGTTCGCTGTGTCAGCACAAGGGCGATGTAGCTGTAGACCGTGATGACGCAGGCGGTGACCAGCATGCACGTCGCCAGCGTCAGCCACAGGCGTCCGCGCCGCAGCGCTGCGAATTGCGCGCGGATCGAAGAAGTCGCGTGGCCCCCCCGGTTGGGAGGGCACGAGCCGGGCGAGCATGCCGGCGGCCCCGACGCCAAGGCCGGCGATGACCCAGAACGGGATGCGCCAACCGACGGATTGGCCCGCGAAGGCGCCGAGCGGCACGCCGACGACAATGGCAGCCATGCTGCCGCCGAGAACGAGGCCGAGCGCCCGGGAGGCGAAGCGCCCGGCGGCAGCCGCCGCCGTCAGGGATGCAACCCCCCAGTACGCCCCAGTGGCCAAGGCGGTCAGGAAACGGGCAGCGAGCAGGAGGCCGAAGCTGGGAGCCAGCGCCGCGAGCACGTGCCCAGCGGCGAATCCGAGCATGGCCATGACAAGAATCGCCCGTCGTGGCAACCGTGCGGACAGCAGGGCCATGCTTGGGGCGCCGATGACGATGCCGGTGGCAAAAGCGGTGATCGCCAGACCCATCTCGGCCACGGAGACACCGTAGTCGGCGGCGATCAGCGGCAGGAGGCCCGCCATCACGAATTCGCTGGTGCCTGCCAGGAATGCGCCAACCATGAGCACGTAAATGACCAAGGGCATGCCGGTGGTGGGGATAGCGCGTTCTTGGGCGTCACTGCGCTGGTTTTTCGTCACGGGTGGTGCCCCACTCCTGCTAAAAGCTCTGTCCGCCCTCGAGTCCGAGGATGTCCGTCAACCTCGGCCAGAAGGTGCCGTGAGCGTAGTACTCGGTAGCGACGCTTACCGTCGACATCACCTGAACGGCTGGCCAATGCCGCAACACCCAGTTGCGGTGTTGCGAATGTGTCTCGCTGTACTTGTGACCCAAGATCTTGAGCACCTGTTCGGCGTGGTCGGCCTCCGCTAGGTCTTCAGCGACCAACGACACTCGAGCGAGCCGCTCCTCCCATGAGGCCTGGCGCAGTCTGAGCAACTCCGCCGGAGTTACGACTCGCTTCTCCTGCTTCTCTGCAAGATCCTCCGTCAACTCGCCCCCTGATGATTTCCGCGCCACGCTGCGCCGATCCCTCGTGAGGATGCTAACCCGTGCATCCCCCGAAGACAGGTCCCTGACGTCCTGACATGGAGCGATAGTTCATGAAGGGTCTGGCTGGTCCTTGACGGTGTAGGTGATCGTCAGGTCGGTGCCGGGGTAGGTCGTTTCGGTGGCGGTCAGTTCCTTGCACAGCGCGTTCAGGGCTCGGTTGCGGCGGGGAGCGGTCGCCGGGTCGAGGTTAACGTGGAGCTGTCCGTCGGTGATGTAGATGTCGCCGGGCAGGGTGAATGCCTCACGTAGCAGGGCGCGGGCTTCGTGCTCGGCGCGGGCGTAGTGCGGTGCGATCATCCGGGCGAGGGTGGTCTCGGCGTTGTACGCGGACATGCGGATCGCGTGGGTGAGGAGCTTGGTCTCCTCGTCCAGCAGCCGGGCGCCCGGTCTGACCTGCCCCAGGGGCACGTGGCTGGGCGTCGCGCGAGATGCGGCGACGGCGTCGGCCAGCTGGTCGGTGGCGGCGGAAACGCCCTGTGAGGGCTTCGGGTTCACCAGGGCGGTGCCGTGGTGTCCGGGACGACCCGCTTCGGTGACAGCGTCGTTGATGGCGTCGGCGAGGTCGGCGTTCGCGGACGCCAGGTGGGTGCGGGCGCGGGCGACGGTGTTGCGGGCGGTCTTCTTGGCCGGGTTGGGGACCATGCGGGCCGGGTCGTCGGGCTGGTCGGTATAGGCGTCCAGCGCGTCGAGGGCGAAATGGGTTCTGGCGTATTTGAAGTAGCCTTCTTGGCGCCACCGCCCGGCCATCCGCCACACCACGGCACTGGCGGCCAGGCGGGTGTTCGAGGTCAGGATCGGGATCTGGACCCCGTCGTCGGTCTGCTTGGTGACCTGCCGCATCCGTAGCGTGCCACCGCCGTCCAGGGGCAGGTCGAGGCTCTGGTCGGCGAGCCGGTACCGGTATCTCTTCCCGTCGGGGCCAGTCCAGGTGATCGTGCGGAACGCGTTCTCGGGCAGCTGGTCATACGGTGCTTTCCGGTAGGTCAGCACGTGCAACCCCGCGTCGATCAGGGCCTGGAAGCAGACCGGTGACCAGCCGCCCCGGTCGAAGATGACTGTCGCTGTACGGCGCGGGCCGAGGAAGGAGCGCAGGTCCGGGATCGCGTCGACCAGCTCCCCGGCCAGGGACGCCCCGGGTTTGCCGCCGATCACCAGGATCGGGTCGCCGTCCGCGTCGGCGACCCAGGTCTCGCTGGTGGCGTGGGTGGCCAGGTGCAGCCGGCCCACGTGCATCTTGGGCAGATCCTTCTTCCCGGTGTACACGCGGGTGTGCCCGTCAATGTGTAAGAACCCCAACGCGTCCGGCCTGGCGTGTGCGTGCGCGATGGCCAACGCGGCCTGCACCTCAGCGCCGCGCCGGTGGGCGGCGAGCTCCCCGAGTTTCCGGCGGATCGTCTTGACCTCCGGGGCCCGATCCAGCCCGAGCACCCGGCCCAGGTCGGCGGAGCGGATCCGGGTTGCGCCCTCCGCGCGCGGGTCGCGCAGCAATGCCAGGAACAGCATCGTCAGTAGCAGCGACCGCAGACCGTAGAACCCGTTGCGTAGCCGCCCGAACACCGACTCGAACGCGACCAGTAGCCCGGTGGGCTCCAGCGCGGGCAGCACCAGCAACAGCCCGGCCAGCGGCAGGTGCGCACCCTCAGTGAAGACGACCGGCGCCTCGGGCAGCAGGCCGGTGCGAGCCAGCCGCCGTTCACCTACGCGCGGTACCGGTGCCGGCAGCACGGGCAGCACCAGCTGGCCGTCCCCCTGATAATCGTCGTCCCCGTCCAGGCCGCTGTCGTCCAGGTCGTCGACGGGTACAGACCCGTCGTCGCCGACCGCAGGTTCGGTGATCTCGGGGGTGGCGTCCGATCCGCGACTGGCATCGACCCGGCCGAGTGCGACGCGGACGGTTGCCGTGGATACACCTGTCTGCCCGGCGATCTCGGCCAGTGTCAGTCTCTGCCCGTCCAAGTCGCGGATCCGAGCGGTCAGGCTCTCGGTCAGCTTGGACGGGCCCTTCGGGCCCTTCTTGGCCGAGATCAGCCCGCACACCCCGTGCTCGGCGAACTCGGCCTGCCAGCGCCAGACCGTTACCGCGCTGACCCCGAACGCGGCCGCCACCGCCGCTTGGGAGGCGATCTTGGTGGTGACCAGCTGCACCGCCGCCAACCGGCGCGCGGTCTCGTCACCGGCTGCGAACGCGAACGACGCCTGCCCGGCGACGAACACGACCGACCCCTCACCGGTAGTGACCAGTCCGGCGAGCGGGCCGATCGGCCTCGCCTCGGCCGGCACGAGCGGCAGTACGGGTTGGCTCACACGGCTCACTCTGCCACCTTCAAATCCTGGAATATTCACTACATGTATTATCTCAGGTTTGGGCTGCGAGGTGGCGACTCGACACGCCTCAAAACACCAGAACGACAGGGCAAACAGCCGAACTCGGCCAACCTATGTCAGGGCATCAGGGGACTGGCTGCAGCCGAAATGGCCAGACCCACCCGCGACGAACTCCCGACACCGACACCGCAGCCAAGCGCGGGCTGCTACTTGATCATCTTGCCGTCCGCTGGGGCGCAGGCACGCTCTGACGAAAGCAGCCCCTCATCGGCCGCCTTGGTCTTCGTGCCCCCTTCCCGCTGGCAGACCAGCCTCGCGACCAAGTCGACCCCTGCTGTCGGTCGACGACCAGCTCTCCAGATCGCTCTTTGCTCTGGCCAGCACCCCTGCTCCATCATCCGCGCGCCGCCCAGCCTGGCGCAGAGGTTGCCAGAAGGCCCGAAAACCGAGGGCGCAGAGGTTGGGCAATTTATGGGGTATCTCGCTGGGCCCCTTCGGGACCACTCCTGACCACCCACCAAAACAACCAACCCCGGCCTGACTAGGCATTCAACCTAGTAGAACCGGGGTTGTCTGGGGTGCGCGAGAGAGGAGTTGAACCTCCACGCCCGTATAGGGCACTGGCACCTGAAGCCAGCGCGTCTGCCATTCCGCCACTCGCGCATACGGTCCCTTGCGGGATCAGCTTGGAAAGCGTAGCACAGCTGCTCTGGGGAGGGCCAAATCGCCGATCTCAGGGATCGGGCTCGGCGATCGGGGTTGTCCACAGGTCGAGGCCGGGATGTTGGGGCTGGTCTGCGCAGATGGCATGATTCGCGTTGTTGGTCGAGTTCTCACCCCCGGAGGTCGACGTTCCATGCGTCGTGTGTTCAGTTTGCTGGTTGGTTTTGTCGTGGTTGTGGCCTTGGCGGGATGCTCCTCGGCCGGCAGTGTCGGGCCCACACCGTCGGGGACGCCGAGCCCGTCGGTGGTGGTGTCGCCGTCGCCCAGCCCGGCGCCTGATATGGACGCGTTGTATGCGGAGGCCGAGCGGGTACTGAGGCGGTCCTTCGAATTAGAGGATCGGTACATGCAGGCAGGTGACTTCGACGAATACCCGCCAGAACTGTTCGAAGTGTTGGCTGATCCATACCTCTCGCAGAGTCAGGCTGTGTTTCAGATGATGAAGGAGAGCGGTTACCGGGCGGCGGAAGGGACGGTTGCCGTTTTCACGGTGAAGCCGCTGCCGGGGGTCAGCAGGAGCGGCTCAGAGGTTGCGTTGGCCGTCTGCCTCGATACGCGCGCTTCTCCGCTCGTCGACGCAAACGGCAATGTCGTTTCCGAGGGGGCCCTATTCAACCCCTCCTACTATTTCAGGCACTTGAACGGCAAGCTGATGCTCTTCCTCTCCGACGCAGGCGAGGAGGTGGAGAAGTGCTAAGGCCAGTGCGATCCATGGCGCTCCTCGTTCTTCTCTTCTCAGTGCTGCCAGTGCTGTCCGCAGGTGCAGACGATGACGAGGGCACTTACCGTTCTCGTGTCGGTGCCCTATCGACGCAGAACCAGAGTGTTGCCCAGGTGCAGGCCTCTACCGAGCGGGTGTTGACCGGCAGCCAGGCCCAGCCCCAGCCCGGCTACGACGCCGACGTACCCGACAGCGGGTCGTCCGAGACCAACCCGTGGGCCAAATACACCCTGGTGACCAACACGTCCGGTGGCCAGCAGTTGTGCCTGACCGTGAACGCCGGGCTGGCGGGCGGACCCAGCCGGGTGCAGGTCTGCTACG
>ERZ1645187.3249-NODE-3249-length-13799-cov-8.490105_pt1 | contig 13799 bp, 14 predicted proteins | sample MGYA00575352_ERZ1645187 | MGnify/ENA primary metagenome ERZ1645187 (study PRJEB40837, sample SAMN11349314) | freshwater sediment metagenome | isolation source: river sediment | host: Sediment | place: India: Wazaribad , New Delhi | collected 2017-02-21 ...
ATCTCACCGCCGCCTCGGAAGGCGAAATCGAACGGGCCCGCAAACAAATCATCGAACTTTTGAAAAAGAACCCGATCGATTACATTGCCCTTGGTAATGGAACCGCCTCACGCGAAAGTGAAGTTGAATTATCAAAAATCATCAAAGACAATCATTTTTCTACAAAACTTTTCATCGTGAACGAAAGCGGCGCCTCGGTTTATAGTGCCTCCAAACTGGGAGAAGAAGAATTTCCTGATTTACCGGTTGAAAAACGTAGTGCCATTTCGTTGGCTCGGAGAATTCAAGACCCGCTGAGCGAACTCGTTAAAATCGATCCCAAAGCCATCGGCGTCGGCCAATACCAACATGATATGAATCAAACAAAGTTGGATACCTCGCTGAATGGCGTCGTCGAAGATTGTGTCAACACTGTCGGTGTCAATTTGAACAACTGTTCCATTTCGCTTTTAAACTATGTTTCCGGCGTCAGCAAAACCGTCGCCGCCAATATTTACGAATACATCAAAGTTAATGGACCGTTCAAAACCCGTAACGAACTGAAGAAAGTCAAAAAGTTGGGCGATAAAGCCTTTGAGCAATGCGCCGGATTCTTAAGAATCTACGGAGGCAAGGAACCGCTCGACGCCACCTCGATTCACCCAGAATCCTATGAAGTGGCCAAATACATTCTTTCGACCGCCAAGATTGACCTTTTGGGCGATTCCACTGAGAAAAAAGCAGAGGCATTATTACGTATCAATCCCCAAGAAATCCGGACCAAATTTACCATAGGCGAAGCAACGTTCCGTGATATGGTCGAAGAAATCAAACGCCCGGGCCGAGATATTCGCGATGATATCGAAATCGTCGAACTCAACAATGACGTCAAAGACATCAAAGACCTCAAGGAAGGCATGATTTTGAAGGGCACGGTCCGCAACATCATGGACTTCGGGATGTTCGTGGACATCAACGTTCACCAAGATGGCCTTGTCCATATTTCCGAAATCGCCAATCATTTCGTGAAAGATATTTCTTCCATTTATTCCGTCAATGACATCGTCAAGGTCAAAGTCATTTCGCTTGATTTAGCCAAAAAACGGATTGGCCTTTCCATCAAACAAGCCCTTTAAACAAATCGTTCTTAGAGGCCTCATCGTCGGAACTTTTTGCATTTTATTTGCGTTTTAACCATCTCATCATCTACCATTAAGGCAGAAGTTTCTTCGACGAATCTCTGAAAGACCCCCAAACGAGGTTGTTCTTCAGAATAGAAAGGAACACATATGAGAATCTTACTTAGAATCCTCTTGACGCTTGTTGGAATCGTTGCCTTTTTTGGCATGTTAGGCAGCGCCGCCTTTTGGGCTTATGGCCAATACGGGGTTCCCATGGTTGAGACCCAAATCGATAATGCCGAAGAGGAAATTGCGACCGGCATCGAAGAAGATTATCCGGGAGCGGATGTCACCGTCGATTTCCAAGAATACTATTACAAGCTTGAGGGCATGTCCTTTTATGTCGCTATCAAGGTTAATGCGATCGGTGAATTAGGCGGTATCGAAGTCACCAATCAAACCAACTACGCCGTTATTGATGTTGTCAGTGCCATTGCCGGAAGCGCCCAACTGGAAACCTACGAAGAAAGCGAATGGGCGACCATGGAAGGTTCATATTCCACGGCACCTGGCATCCTTTTCGACGCAGCAGCGGCCAAACAGACCGGTATCACTTATTTTGCCATTTCCGCGGCAGCCTTCGTCGGAAGCATCGTGGTTAAAGCCGTTTTCCTGAGAAGAAAAAGACATTAAAGAAATACTTTGTTTTTCAAAGAAAACGCTCTCTTAACAGGAATAATTTTATTCCTGTTTTCTTTTTGAAAATAAGGTATGATTAAAGCAATGAAAAAACAAGTAAAAAATTCAAAGGTCTAGTGATTGCCGGAAGCATCATTCTTGGCCTTGCGCTTTTCTGCCTTGGAGTCGCCTTGGCATCGAGAGTTTACCTGCTGATTGCAGAAGCTAATTTAGCCAATATCATCCTTGCGGTCTATATGGTTTATGGATTGCTCTTTGGCGGTGTTTTGACCGCTGTGGGATTACCTCTATTGATCGCTGGTTTGGTACGAAGAAAAAAGGCCTTGAAAGCGGTAGCTCCAAAGCCTATTGAATAACGAATTCTAGAATATTAGATCCGAATCGCTGTACTCATAAGTCAGCGATTTTTTATAGACCCGTTCATAACATTCTTTTTTGTATTGGAAATCGGCTTCCATCATTGCTTCTTTGTTTTCTTTCGCATTTTTGCTAGGATCGCAATGAATCAATGGGAAAACATGAATCGTATATTGGATTCCGTCATCTTTCTTTTCCATCGTGATGAAAGTAGGGATAATGGGAATCCGGTATTTGCAAGCATAATGGTAGGCTCCGGGCTTGAGGTGCCGCGGTTTGGTAAAGCCGGGCCACATTTCTTGCTCGGGGTAAAACAAGATCCAGTGCTTCTGTTTGATGCGTTTTTCCAAAGAGGGATTGAAGTTTTTTTCGATGTAAGCCAAATCACTGGAAAACGGGATCGTATTGACGTTTTTCAATAACCATCCTAATTTGCCCGGCATAAACATATTGGTCTCGGCCACAACGATGGAGAGTTTTCTTTTCTTTCCGACTTTGTTGGTCAAAAACCGGACGACCGTAGAATCGACCGGTGAAAAATGGTTGGCGGTGATGATACCCGCACCCTTAAAGCCTTTCAGATTCTCCAATCCGACGATTTGGGTGGTCTGATTAATCTTTTTAGTGAGATGGTTCACGATGGCGGTAGCCACTTCGCATTTGACTTTGTTATGAAGTTTGCGTTTGGTATTGTCATGCGGAAGGATGCACCGGCGCCGATCCGAAGGCGTGACGATGTGATCGCTCGTCATCACCTTGTTATTGAGTTCCCCTTTTTCCAAAGAGGCCTTGATGTTATTTCTTACTTCTTGCGTCAACATATTTTGAGATTCAGCACCGTTCGGAAAGTCTGGTCTTCTTGTTTCGAGATACGGACGGCATTTCCCACGAGATTTTGAATCGCTTTGACTTCGTTCTTTTGATCTTCCTCGGAGAAACGTTCACGGATTTGGCGAAGTTCTTCAAAGAAAACCGTTTTCCGGGCTTCTGACCAGAAGATATCTCCAAAAAGGACACCATCATGCCGCCACGGTTTTTCAAACGAGTTGTAATGGCATAACTTCAAGGTCGAAACATCAAAAGTCGCATCCGGAAGGGGCATTTTATTCCAGCTGATGGGGAGTAAAACTTTGGCATCACGGCAAAGGACGTTCAAATAGTCTTGGTCGGGGCAGACGCTGTCAAAGTTGTGTTTGGTCAGCAGCTCGAGAAACTTGCTTTCAATCTCTTGTTTACGGAATTCTTTGAGGTTCATGACAAGGACGCCGGAATTGAAGTATTCAGTCGCTTTGATGCCGACGCCATCTTCAACGTAGCGGGTAAACTCGGGAGTATCTAAGACCAGGCGGTCGTTGATGGCTGCAACCAACTTGCCTTCGATATCGGTATTGTAGAATTCCGAAATATCACCAACGACAACGATATCGCCATCCAAATAGATGGCTTTATCAAGGTTGGGGAAAAGGGTTGGAATGAACAAACGGTAGTAAATAGCCACCGAGTAATAGTCTCTTAACCGAAGGGATAGATCTTTACGGAACTTGTTGATCGTCGGGCCAATGTTAAAAAACTCGATTGAGAATTGTTCATCGGCAAAACGGGCGATTCTTTCCCGATTACGTTCTTTCAGACCTTCGTTCAAAACGACGATCCGATAGTCGTAGCGACGGTTTGCCCGTTGCTTCAAAGACGAAAGGGCCACTCCAAGAAACGGAATGTAGTTGTCGTCACAGGCAAAGAAAATAGGAATTACTTTTTGGTTCATACGCTGATTTCTCCTTTTAGTTTTTTCAGTGTTTGATATTGATTCAAGAGGTCGTCGAAGTCGTGACAATGATAGACGGAATGGACGCGCTCGATATCCCAAGGTTTGACATTGACGAAGTGGAACTTGGGAAAGACGCGGAACTGCATACTGAAGTGTCGAATGACGGTGTCGGGTTTCACTTCTTTTTGTTCATTGAACCGGCGCTGGATGATTTTCTTTCTTCGCGTCATTTTGTTGATTCCGGTTTGGTCGCTGAGAAACACTTTTTTGGTATTTAACAAATCGATCACTTTCGAAAATAGGCCGGTTTTGCGTATCATTTTCATATTTAGAAGCAAGACGCCGGTATTGCAATACCATGGATTGAAGAAGAAACGCCCATAACGGTCTTTGGCGGCTGCATACTCATACTTTTCGATGTCCATCGAGTAAAGCTCGGACAGGTTCTTATTGACGACGGTATCGGTGTCTAAGTAAAGAACTTTTTCCGGAATCTCATCGATTTCTCCCAGAAGCAGACGGAGGAGTGCATAGGGTGTATAGCGGTTGGCGAGGTTTTTGCAGTTGGCTAACTTTGAGTCAAAAACCTCACGGACGTCTATTCGGAAAATTCGGCTTTCTGGATTTACCTTTTTCATTTCCTTTTCGATAAAGTCCAAATCGCTTTGAGGGATGGAAACATAGTCCTTATCCAAATGAGATAAATCCATCGTTAGAACGTATATCTTCAAGGGTTCATAATTGACTTTGATGAGAGAGAGGATGCTGATCAATAATCCATCGAAAACCCGTCGGTTTCCGGCATATACGATGTTCATACTTCCTCCTTCTGAACGTAACGGTATTTTTCGTAGTTCGATTTTTTGACACGTTCGTTCATCGATTGAATAACTTGAGAATGAAGATAGACTTGTTGCTCTTTTGGACTCAAACCCTTTGGGGCTACGAATGGTCCATCGACATAGATAACGGTTTTATACCCACGACGTTTCTTCTTTTGATAGGTGGTGGTAAAGGCAAAAGCTGGAGTCTCTTGTTTTACAGGATATTTGAAACTACTATCATTGAACGGACGTATCTTCGTATAGTTGGGCCAAACGTGAGCTTCGGGATAAATTAAGATAGAGTAACCTTGGTTTATCCGTGTATCGATGGCTTTGAAGAAATTTTTGCTTGCGTGTAAATCGTCAGGAAGAGGTAAAGCCCCAAGCAGCTTTGTGAAATTGCCCATAATCGGAAGGGATACATTGGCTGGACTGACGACGGTGTAGTTCCGTTTTGGAAACACCACAATGTTGGGGGTAAGGGCATCGCCAATGACCTGGGTATGATTTGAATAAATGAAATACCCCTTTTTCAGATAGGGTTTCAGAACCGAGCGGTTAACGAAAGAAATCCGTTTGATTAACCGCGTATAAACGAAAGCGATGGGTGTCGCAATCATGCGGTAGGCAATAAAAGCCGAAAGACGTGGAAAGAAACCATTCCGAACATAAGGATAATTACCCCCAATTTTCTTGAGAGCCTTTGGGGGCGTTTCGTAATCATCGTTTTGTGCTTTTGAGTAATAAAAAGTTCTTTTTGGTTTCATAAATGCTCGTTCCTATTTTCAAGGAGCGAAAAAAAACATGCAATTGGAAAAAGAAAAAAACGTTTCCTATGTTAGGGAGGCCTTTCCCACTAAACGGGAAATTGACTTTTCGAGCGAAATTTGCTATGTTTTTCGTTGGATAGGAACCCTAAATGCCAAAACTTAGAACTGTTATATCAAACAACCTGATTTACCTCAGACGCAAGAATAATCTGACCCAACAAGAGCTTGCGGCCAAAATCAATTATTCGGACAATGCGATTAGCCGCTGGGAACGCGGCGAGGTTATGCCCACCATTGAAACCCTTGAGATCGTTGCGGAGTTCTATGGAGTGACGGTCCAAAATCTTTTGGATGAACTTTATTCTTATCATGACCAAAAGCCCATCCCTGCGGTCATTTGGAAGCGTATATTTATTGCTCTTTTCTCGATATCCATTGTTTGGGGTGTCGCTCTTGTCAGTTTTATTTATATTGATATGTTTAAAGCCACTCTAGGCGAAAACTTACAGCACGCATGGCTCATCTTCGTGATGGCTTTGCCCATCAGTTGCTTGGTCGGATATTACTTCAATCGGATTTGGGGAACGAAACTTCTGAACCTAATCATTTGGTCAATCTTTACTTGGACTTCTATTACGACTATCTATCTTTATCTATTGATGAATGGCGGACAAAACTTTTGGATCATTTTCTTGGTAGGCGTTCCAACTCAAGTTGCCATGGTTCTTTGGTATTTCATTCGTCGCTAAATATTATTTTAGTTTTGGTTAATAACCCAAAGGAGGGTTTGTATGATTATTGGAAAACTTGCCGAGTTAAAACGTTATAAGGGGCTCTCGAACAATCTGGATAAAGCCATCGACTTTGTCTTAAGCCACGATTTATTGAGCTATCCTGTTGGGACCCTCGAAATTGAAGGAAAGGATATTTATTTGCTTCGTCAAAGTTATGTCGGAAAACCGTTAGCCGAAGCCAAACCGGAGGCACATAAACTCTATGCCGACTTACAAATTGTTTTAAAAGGTGAAGAAGGATTTGGCTATGCCCATATCAATAATCCTTCCTTAGTTGTTACCGAACCATATTTGGAGGCTAAGGATGTCGCCAAATTTACCGTGAACGATGAAATTATTGTTCCTCTTTCAGAAAATTCATTTGCATTAGTCTTTCCAGAAGATGTCCATAGGCCGTGTATCCAAGCCAACAAAAACCAAGTTGAAAAAGCAGTCGTAAAAATTAAGCTATAAAAGGAAAACCGCAGCAAATCTGCGGTTTTTTCTTTAGATATACTTCTGAGTTAGGACATCGAAGACACCTTTTGTCAGCAATCGGACTTCAGGTATGACCGATAGACTGATAAAGGAAAGAGTCATGAACGGATCAATGTCGTAACTGACACCGAGACGGTGGGCACGGCCCTTAAGGTCTTCCAGCTTATCGTTGACCTGATCGAGACTAAGAGTGCTCATCAAACCCGCAATATTTAGCGCAAGTGATGCGACGGCTTTTCCGTTAGTGACAATGGTCATTCCACCTTTGATTCGGCGAATTTCTTTGACCGCTGCAACCATATCTTTTTCGTTAGTCCCTACCACAATAATGTTATGAGCATCATGCGCAATGCTTGTCGCAACAGCTCCGGTTTGTAATCCATAACCTTTGATAAATCCAAGGCCGATATGTCCGGTGGCATGATGGCGTTCAACAATAGCCACTTTCAATATATCTCTTGGAAGATCAATCATCGTTGCTTTTCCGAGATTCTTTGTGATGATCTGGTCTTTGACAAGGCCGATTAACCCTAAAGGTGAGTTGTTTTGAAAATCTTTAATCTGTGGTTCCGTAATTCGGATAGTGGAACTCGCCCGTTCGACGAGTTGCTCGGAAACAACCGGCTTTCCGATTGAAATGGTTTTCATATGTTCGTAAACCACTTTTCCGTTTTTGATGACGGTCTCGATGTCCAAACCTTCAAAAGACTCAATCATGAGGAGATCCGCTCTATATCCGGGGGCAACGGCTCCTGTATTTTTTAAGCCGAAATACTGAGCGGCATTCAGTGTGGCAATCTTTATCGCAATCATTGGGTCAACGCCACGCTTGATGGCGTTTCTTACGATGAGATCGATATGACCAAAATTCAATATGTCATTCGGATGTTTATCGTCTGTGGCAAAGAGCAAACGAGAAGAAAATTGAGGGACCATTAAAGGAATGAGTGCTTCAAGATTTTTAGCGGCGGTTCCTTCCCGTATCATGATCCATTGTCCTAAACGAAGTTTTTCAAGAGCATTGTCGTAAGTAGAACATTCGTGGTCGGAATAAATGCCTGAGGCAACATAGGCTTGGAGTTGTTTTCCACTGAGGTCGGGAGCATGACCGTCAATGATTTTTTGCCCTTTTTCAGCCAACACGATTTTCTCTAGAATTTCTGTTTTTCCTTCGGTCAAGCCCACAAAGTCCATGAGTTCACCTAGCCCTAAGACGCGAGGATTGCTAAAGAAGGGTTCAATGGATTTATAGGTCAGTTTTGCATGGTTTTCGTCAAAAGAAGTGGCAGGAACACAGCTTGGAATGACAAAGAAAATATCAAGAGGTAAACCCTCAGAAGCTTGGAGCATATAGTCGATTCCGTCAGTTCCCATGACATTGGCAATTTCATGCGGATCGGTAATGACTGCGGTTGTGCCGTGTGGAATGACCGCTTTTGCGAATTGATAAGGGGTCACTAAAGAACTTTCCAAATGAATATGGGAGTCGATGAAACCAGGGATGATGATACGGCCCCGAGCATCGATTTCTTTGAGACCTTCAAAGGAACCAATACCGGAGATGATGCCTTCCGTAATGGCGATATCGCCTTTAAGAAGTTCGCCTGTGAAAAGGTTTAAATATTTCCCGCCCTTAAGAACGAGATCCGCCTTCTCATCTTTCATCGCGGAAGAAATTATCCGCTTCTTCTTTTGGATTTCTTGATTCATTTCGAAGTTTTCCATAAAGTTCCTCTTTTGTATCTCAACGTGATGTTTGACGAATTACACACATCTTACCATAAACCCAGTCCTGACTAAAAATCGGCTTCAACGCATTCATAGAGAGTAATTTTGGGTTAGCAAATTCTTTTCGCCTCGACAATTAGCATATGCTAAAATGATAAGCACGGAGGAAATTTATGATTTACCTCGATTATTCTGCGACCACACCCGTGGATGAACGTGTCCTTAAAACTTACGAACAGGCCACACGTTCGTTGATTGGAAATCCCAATTCAAGCCACCGTTTAGGTCAAGAAGCAAAAAAAGCCATTGATCATGCAATCCTTGAAATCCATCAAGCTTTAAGCCTTTCTGCTGACACCGAAATTATTTTCACGAGTGGTGCCAGTGAATCCAATAATTTAGCCATTAAAGGAATTGCCGAAAAGCGTTCCTCCTTTGGCAAACATATCATTACCTCTTCCTTTGAACATCCTTCCGTCATGGGCCCGCTGAATTATTTGTCGCGGAAAGGGTTTGAAATTGATTTAGTGAAAACCGATGAAAAAGGAAGAATAGACCTGTCCCATCTTGAATCTTTGATTCGTCCCGACACCATTCTGATTTCCATTTGTGCGGTCAACGGTGAAATCGGAATTCTTCAGCCAATCCAAGAAATTTCTCAACTTGTCAAAAAACACCCACAAGTGTGTTTCCATTCCGACGTTACTCAAGCTATCGGTAAGTATTCGATCGACCTTGACCTGTTTGATTTAGCAAGCTTTTCTGCCCACAAATTTTATGGCCCCAAAGGCATTGGTGTTCTTACCAGAAAAACTCCCCATATTTTGGAACCCCTAATTCATGGCGGCCATAGTACGACCGTCTTCAGAAGCGGAACCCCAATCCCGGCTCTCATTCTTGCTTTCGCGGAAGCACTTAAAATCGCAACCGAAAACTTGGGCGAAAAGACACGGTATGTTGAACAGGTCAATGCCTATGCTCGCAATGCGCTCAAGGACCTTCCAAAACTTGTTTATAATAGTGACTCGGCGACATGCATCCCGCATATCCTGAATGTCAGCCTTTTAGGATATTTAAGCAGCAAAACCGTCCTATTTTTAGAAAAGAAAGGTATTTTCCTATCCAATCACTCTGCTTGTTCAAGCGAAGAAAAGCTTTCTACCGCGGTCATGGCTTTATGCCACGATGAAGAACGGGCAAAAAGCAGTTTCCGGATTAGCCTGTCCTTTCGAACGACGTTCAAGGAAATCGATGAGTTGGTTCAGGCTCTGAAAGCTATGGTGTCTCTATGATCAAAATGACACTCATCACGGCGGTCTGGTGCCCTAGTTGCCTTATCATGCGGCCACGCTATCAAGCTTTTATTTCGAAGAACCAAAAAGTGCTTTTTGAAGAACTTGATTTTGATACGGATGAGGACAAGATTCGCGCACTATCGATTGGAAAAACCCTTCCGGTTGTTATCTTAAGAAGCGATGACCGCGAATTAATCCGTGTCATCGGAGAAAAATCCCCGCATGAAATAGAAAGGCTTTTGACACCATTCTTATGAAAAAAAACCTCGGTTGGAAAATGGTTGCTTTCCTTGCTTTAGGACTTGCTGCCATTTCTGGAAAAAACCAAATGGCGATTGCCCAAGCACAAGAAAACGTGAACGACGTTACCATCTATTTTTTTCATGTGGACGGATGCCCGCATTGTGAAGCCGAAATCGAGTTTTTGGATGAGTATGTTCCCACCCAAGAAAATGTGACGCTGAACTCTTACAATATCGCTTCTCCAGATTCATATGATCTGCTTGTCAAAGCAGCCGATGTATTTGAGGAAGAATTTGCTTCAACTCCATTCACGGTTATCGGCGGAAAACATTACGTTGGTTTCAATGATAGTGTCAAGGCCTCGATTCAAAGGGCGGTAACGAAATATTCCGTGAATGACTATGTCGATGTCATGGCAAAAATCATCGCCGATCAACCCGTTTTACCCACTGATATTGATACGTCTTCGGATTATCTTTTCACTCTCCCGTTTTTTGGCGAAATTGATATTCGGAATGCTTCGCTATTCCTTGTCTCTCTTGTATTGGGTCTTGTCGATGGCTTTAACCCATGCGCCATGTGGGTTTTAGTTTTTCTCATCAGTATGTTGATTTCACTACAGAATCGGAAACGGGTTTGGCTTTTGGGCGGTGCTTTCTTATTAACCACAGCCATTTTCTATTTCATGGTGCTTTTCACTTGGGTCCAAGCCTTAAGTTTCATTGCTTCTAAAACCATTTTCCAAATCATCATTGGCTCGATCGCCATTCTCGCGGGTGTATATAACCTTTTCCGTTACATCAAATCGCAAGTCAAAAAGGAAGATGGGTGCGATGTTACGGATGTTAAAACTAAAAAATCACTCGTTGAGAAGGTTCGCAAAGTTGCAACTGCAAATAGCTTTTGGCTAGCTCTTGCGGGTGTTATTGGAATTGCCGTAATCGTGAACCTTATAGAACTTGCGTGTTCCACCGGGTTGCCCGTTCTATTTACTCAAATACTTGCGTTGAATGGGATTTCCGGCGTTTCTTCAATTTTCTATGTTTTGATCTATCTGTTGTTCTTCATGATTGATGATATTCTTGTCTTTGTCCTTTCTGTATGGACATTCAAGGTGAGCCCGATTTCGAATAAGTTCACAAAGTATTCTCATCTTGTCGGCGGTATCCTAATGGTGATCATCGGCATCTTGATGATTTTCTTTCCTTCCATTCTCATGTTCGCATTTTAGAGGCTTCATAATGGCAGTCTTTTTATAAAAAAGGTTTTTTTTTGCGTGGTATAATAAAAAAAGAGGTGATATTATGCCAAACAAAATCAAACCGCTTCTCGACAAATTGTCGGCGATGCAAGAAAAGCGCGGAACAGTTCGTGATTTTGTAGAGCACGAATACATCGATGATGATGGAAACGCCATCATTGACGTGAACCTCGAAGAAGACGATAACCTTTTTTCGCCATACTCCGATAAAAAAGTCCTTAACCCAGATATTTTGCACTATATTGATATGCTTGCCGACCCCTTGCCTCCGACACTACCTTTGATCGTAAATTTTATCGTTGATGACCAAAGCAAATTGGACCAAGACTTCATCAAACAAGCGTTCAAACGGCACTATTGGCTTTCTTATCAACAAATGCGCTATGAGCTTCGAAGAATATCAATTACCTCGTTGATTTTTTTCTTAATCGGTTGTTCGATCCTCGTCATCTATTACTTGCTTGACCGTAACGGCGTCGATTTTTTTGCCAATGAAATCATCTTAATCTCGTCTTGGGTCTTCATTTGGGAATCGGTCAGCCGTTTCTTTTTTGGCCGCCGAAATAAAAAGACCGAACTCATTAACGAAGGTCAAATGGCGGTTGCCGTCATCCGTTTTGAAAACCGCTCTGCCTCTCGCAAACCCAAAGTAAAATAGAAACAGTCAGGTTTCAGAAGTTAAGGTTCTTTATGAAAAATCCCCAAAAGATTAAAAACTACTTTTTTAAGGAATGGCCCCTGGTTCTTAGCATCATTGTGACCGGGACCATTTTCAATGTGTTCACAGTCTACATTCCCATCATGCAGGGCAGATTGATTGATTCTTTGATAGCTGGAGCCGCGTCACCCATCTTGTGGGCGGTGGCCTTTTTCTTGTTGACTATTTTAGGCGTTCAAGTGGCTCGTTTCCTCAAACGTTTGTTTGTCCGGAAGTTCGCTAATCGCATTAACCAATCGATGCGTACGCTTTCATACCATCATGTCGTGACCGAACCCTTTTTAGTATTGCAGAAAGAAAACGTCGGTGACTTGATGACGCGGATTATCGGGGATGTCGACATCACCACCGAAGGAATCCGAAAGGTAACGACCGAGACGTTTGATACCGGAGTTTTGATGATTTCCTATTTTGTGACACTTCTGATTTATGATGTTCGTCTAACGGTTCTCGCTTCCATTTTCGTTCCGGTCGCCATGCTTTTGGCAGAAGGAATGAAAAAGGTCATTTATAAAACATCAAAAGAGTATCGCGCACAAATGGCGAAAATGGCTTCATCCACACAAGAAATCGCTGAGCATGCCATTCTTTTCAGAACCCATGGCGTATTGGATAAGAAAATCGAGAAATACGACGCTGACCTAAAAGATTTAGAAAAAAAGTCGGTCAAATCCAGCTTGCTTGAAAATGCACTGGCACCTTTATATTTGATGATTGCCAGTTTGGGCGTCGTTTTTGTCCTTTACTACGGTGGCCTCAAGGTTCTTGACGGTGTTTGGACCTTGGGAACTTTTTTAGCCTACTTTAGCTTATTCATTGCCATGGCAGTGAAAGCAAGCAAGTCCGCGAAACTTTTCAATGCGGCCCAAAAAGCAGCGGTCAGTTGGCAAAGAATTAAACCCTTCTTGTTGAACACCCCAAAAGAACCCGATTTGTCGAAAACCTTAGACCAAAGAAATCTCGTGGTGAAGAACCTTTCGTTTTCATACCCGAATGCCCCCGAACCGATTTTTTCCAATGTGAGTTTTGAAGCTCATGCGGGTGAAATTATCGGCATAACCGGCCCGATTGCCTCTGGTAAATCTTCGTTAGGTATTGCTCTGACCGGCTTATATCCCTATAACGGCTCTATCCTTTTGGATGGCCATGAACTTCGGGATTATTCCGGAAAAGAACGAGCAAGTTTGATAGCGTATCTAGGTCATGATCCGTCACTGCTATCCGAATCCATTGAAGACAATGTCCTTCTCGGAAAATCCGACAATCTTGATCTTTTGTTCAAGGATGCTTCTTTTACAGATGACCTCTCCCAAATGCCACTCAAGGAAAAGACCCTCGTCGGAAACGGAGGAATCCGCCTTTCGGGTGGCCAACAAGCGCGTATCGCATTGGCTCGCGCATTGGGTGGTAAAAAATCACTCATCATTCTCGATGACCCCTTCAGCGCCGTCGATACCTTGACCGAAACTGCAATCATGGATCAACTTCGAAAGAACTATCAAGACAGCATCATATTGATTATTTCTCACCGTCTTAGTCTGTTCCCGCGAGTCGATAAAATCATCTTTTTGGATGACACCATTGTTTATGGAAATCATCAAGAAATGTTGGAGCAATCCGAACTCTATCGCGCAATCTTTGAACTTCAAGGAGGGCAACGGTAATGGTCACCAAAATTGTGCGCAAAACCCTCGTAGAAAACCTATTTATATTCATTACGTTAGTTATTACCATTCTTGTTTTCATCGTTGCCGGATTACTTCCG
>ERZ1645187.3250-NODE-3250-length-13796-cov-12.561240_pt1 | contig 13796 bp, 11 predicted proteins | sample MGYA00575352_ERZ1645187 | MGnify/ENA primary metagenome ERZ1645187 (study PRJEB40837, sample SAMN11349314) | freshwater sediment metagenome | isolation source: river sediment | host: Sediment | place: India: Wazaribad , New Delhi | collected 2017-02-21 ...
AGGTGCCCGAGCCCACCGAGGAGGAGATCCGCGAGGGTCTCGAGGTGCTCGAGGCCGCCCGGGCCGAGGCTGCGCGTGCCGATGCCGAGCGTGCCGATGCCGAGCGGGCGGAGGCCTCCCAGGCCGAGACGCCGGCGCGCGGCGGGGAGTCCGCGGCGGAGGGCGAGGCCGCTGAGGAGCGCGGGTCCGGGCAATAGACTGGGCGTGCGCCCCGGGGCGCTCGCCCGTTTCCCCACGAGAGAGGTGTGACGATGGTTCGTCGCGTAGCGTTGCTGACCGCGGGGGGATTCGCCCCCTGCCTGTCCTCGGCCGTCGGAGGCCTGATCGAGCGGTACACCGCGGTGGCACCGGAGATCGAGATCATCGCCTACCAGCACGGCTATCACGGCCTGCTCACGGGCAACTCGGTGGTGATCGACGACGAGGCGCGCGCGAATGCGGCGGTCCTCCACCGTTACGGCGGCAGTCCGATCGGCAACTCGCGGGTCAAGCTCACCAACGCTGCCGACCTGGTGCGCCGTGGCCTCGTGCGGGAGGGTGAGGATCCGCTCAAGGTGGCCGCCGAGCGGCTCCGGGCGGACGGCGTCGACATCCTGCACACCATCGGTGGTGACGACACGAACACGACGGCGGCGGACCTGGCGGGGTACCTGGAGCGGAACCACTACCAGCTGACCGTGGTGGGACTGCCCAAGACCATCGACAACGACATCGTGCCCATCCGGCAGTCGCTGGGTGCCGACACGGCGGCCGAGCAGGCGAGCCTCTTCGCCCAGAACGTCATCGGGGAGCACCGCTCCAGCCCGCGCATGCTCATCGTCCACGAGGTGATGGGGCGCAACTGTGGATGGCTGACCGCGGCTGCCGCACAGAAGTACCGGTCGTGGCTCGACACCCGCGAATGGGTTCCCTCGATCGGGCTGACACGCGAACGCTGGGACATCCACGCCGTCTACGTCCCGGAGATGGCGCCGAACCTCGACACCGAGGCCGTCCGCCTGCGCAGGGTCATGGACGAGCAGGGCAACGTCAACATCTTCCTGTCCGAGGGCGCGGGGGTGCCGGAGATCATCGCCGAGATGGAGCAGGCGGGCGAGGAGGTGCAGCGCGATCCGTTCGGCCACGTCAAGCTGGACACCATCAACCCCGGCGCCTGGTTCGCGCGCCAGTTCGCCGACCGCATCGGTGCCGAGAAGGTCATGGTGCAGAAGTCCGGCTACTTCTCCCGGTCCGCACGGGCCAACGAGACGGACCTGGAACTCATCCGCACGATGACCGAGTTCGCGGTGGACCGCGCGCTGGCGGGCGAGCCGGGAGTGGTCGGGCACGACGAGGAGAACGGCGACCAGCTCGCCGTGATCGCCTTCCCGCGCATCAAGGGCCACAAGGCGTTCGACGTCTTCCAGCCGTGGTTCCGGGAGCTGCTCAACGCCATCGGCCAGCCGTTCTCGGCGGACCCGAGCGTCTGATCGCGGGACCGGGCGGGCCCCCGACCGGGGGCCCGCCCGTCACACGACCGTGATGGTGACGGTCGAGCCGAGCCGCGCGTCCTGCCCTCCCGCGGGATCCTGGAAGCGCACCACCCCGAGCGAGCCGCCCCACAGGGTCTCCACCTCGACGGCGAAGCCGGCGTCCTCGAGCGTGTCGACCGCCTGTGCTCGCCCCATTCCGAACACGGAGGGCACCGTGGCGAAGGGACGGCCGAGGGACACCGTGATGGTGACGGTGTCGCCACGGAAGAGCTGACCCGGCCCCGGATCCTGCGACACGACGGCGCCCAGTGGGACGTCGTTCGAGTACTCCTCGGCGCGTTCCACGACCAGCCCCGCCTCCTCGAGGGCGGCCACGGCGTCCTCCTCGGCCGACCCCGAGACGTCGGGCGCTGTGACAGGTTCGCGGCCGAGCGAGACGAGCAGTTGGACGACCGTGGTGTGGGGCAGGCTCGTCCCAGCGGTCTCCGGAGCCGAGATCACGGTGCCCGCGGGGACGGTCGGGTGGTAGGACTCCGCGATGTCCGGCGCGGGGAAGCCGGCGACGTCGAGCGCGTCCTCCGCGTCCTCCAGGGGGATTCCCTCCACCGTCGGCAGCAGGAGCATCAGGACACCCTCGGAGACGAGGAGGGTGACGTCACCGCCGCGCACGATCGGTTCACCGGGTCCGGGCTCGGTCGAGATGACCTCGCCCGCCGGCACGTCGTCGTGGTTGGCACGCTCGACCAGCACGCCCAGGTCGTTGGCCTCGAGTGTCGACGTCGCGTCCGACTCGGTCATCCCGACGACCGGCGGCGTCGGCACGAGCGAACCGGGACCGAGCAGGAACCACCAGGCGGCGCCTCCCGCGGCGGCCAGCACCAGGAGCAGGGGCAGGAGCCACGGCAGGACGCGGCGTCGTCTCCGTGCCGCGTGTGCGGGTGGGCCCTCGGTGACCTCGCCGACGGGCAGGGCGACCGTTCCACCGGGGGAGCGGACGTCGAGCCCGGTGGTGGTTGCGTCTCCGGCCTGCTCGGAACTCTCCGCCCGGCGGGTGAGTACGTCGCCGGTGACGGTGGCGATCACCCGGCGCGTGGCCGCGAGGGCGGCATCGCCGTCCTGCAGGCGCTCGGAGGGATCGCGGGCGGTGAGGGCCCCGACGAGTTCGTCCACCTCCACGGGAAGCCAGTCCAGGTGGTCCGAGGGAGCAGGAACCGACGAGTTGACGTGCTGGAACGCGACGTTGATGGGGACGTCGCCGGTGAACGGCTGGTGACCGGTGAGCATCTCGTACAGCATGATGCCCACGGCGTACACGTCCGACGGCTCGGAGGCGCGACCGTCCGTGAGCAACTCCGGGGCGAGGTAGGCGACGGTGCCGAGCACCGTCCCGGTCGAGGCGGCCGTCGCCTCGCTGACCGCACGGGCGAGGCCGAAGTCGGCGACCTTGATGACGCCGTCACGGGTCACCATCACGTTCTCCGGCTTGATGTCCCGGTGGACGAGACCACGGCGGTGCGCGGACGCCAGTGCGTCGAGGACGGACTGGGTGACGGCCAGGGCGCGCTCGAGCGTGAGCGCTCCGTCGACGCGCAGCTCGGAGCGCAGGTCGTGCCCGTCGACGTACTCCATGGTGAGGTAGAAGGAGTCCTCCCACATCCCCTGGTCGAAGACCCCGACCACGTGCGGATGCGAGAGCCGGGCCGCGGCGCGCGCCTCGCGACGGAACCTGCTCACGAAGTCCTCGGACTCTGCGAGGTGGGGATGCATGACCTTGACGGCGACGTCGCGGTCCAGCCGGCGGTCGATCGCGCGGTAGACCGTCGCCATGCCGCCGCGCGCGATGCGCTCGAGCACCTCATAGCGGCCGTCGACGAGACGGCCGATGATCGCGTCGCGCGGCACAGTGGTCACAGCGTGATCCTATGCGGCCCGCGCCGCGATCCCGCCGTACGACGAGGAGTGTCGCTCAGCCGCCGAACTGGGTCATGAAGGACCGCACGCCGGAGACGTAGGACCTCGTGTCCGAGAACATCCCGTTGCGCTTCACGGAGCCCGCACCCTGGTAGTAGGAGGCGATCGCGATGTCCAGCGAGCTCGACGTCCGAACGAGCTGGCGGATGATGGCGACCCCGGCCGTGACGTTGTCCCGCGGGTCCAGGAGGTTCAGCTCGCGTCCCACGAGGTCGGAGGCCCACACCCCGGACGACGGGATCACCTGCATCGTGCCGATGGCGTTGGCGGGGGACACGGAGGCGTGGTTGAACCCGGACTCCTTCATGGCGATCGCCAGCGCGAGGGCAGGGTCGACGCCCATCGCCGTCGCGGTCGAGCGGACGAGGCTCCGCATCTCCTCGCGCGAGGGGACCCCCACGGCCAGGAGCGCGGCCTTGTTCGCGTTCGCGGCATCCACCGTGGCCTTCGGGTAGGAGTAGTGGAGGAACGTGCTCGGAACCAGGGGTGCCGTTCCCGCACTCTGTGGCGCCGGCGTGGGTGCCGTCGCGGTGAGCCGGAGGACCTGGCCGGGGTGGATGAGGGTGGAGCGCAGTCCGTTGGTGCTCATGAGGGTGGCGACGGTGGTGCCGTGCCTGGCGGCGATGTGGGACAGCGTGTCGCCGCGGACGACGGTGTGGGTGGCGGCCGCGGCCGACGGTGCGGGGGCGGAGGTGACAGCCGGGGAGGGGACCGCCGCCGGGCTCGGGATCGTCAGCATCTGCCCCACGCGGATCAGCGCGTCGCGGTCCAGGCCGTTGGCCTCCACGATCGCCGCCACGGACGTGCCGGTGCGCTGCGCGATGAGCCACACCGAGTCCCCGACCTGGACCTGGTACGTCATCGACACCGGCGCTGTGGGTACCCGTACCGAGGCGCTCACCGGTGCCGCGGGTGCGTGCCGGGAGAGTCCGCGGGTGTCGAGGGCAGCCGTCCCCTCCACGGCGATGGCCGGCACTGCCGAGGACGCGACGGTCCCAGCGGCGAGAGCGGCGGTGAGGGACACGCGAGCGGGGAGAGAGGACATGCGAGCTCCAACGTTGGGGCAGTGACAGATGATGTCAATGTGACAACTGTTAACCGTGTGAACTCTAGCGCGCGTGTGAGCGTGTCGCAAAGCACTTCGTGTGCCGCGACGTGCTATTTTCCGCACGTGTCTCTGCGAGAGCTGGACGAGCGTTGGCTGCCGGTACCCGATGTGGCCGAGATTCTCGGCGTCACCCCGCGCGACGTCCGGAACCTGATCCGCTCCCAGCACCTCGTGGGGTGCCGCCTCCCGGGACTCGAGGGCGCTCGTATCCCCTCGGCCTTCCTGTCCGCCGCGCGGCCCGACGGCCTCGTCGACGGGTTGCGCGGCAGCATCATCCAGCTGCGTGATGCCGGGATGACGGACGAGCAGGTCGTGTCCTGGCTGCTGTCCCCCCATCCCGAGCTGGGCGGCAGTCCTGCCGCGGCCATGCGTGAGGGCCGGAAGCACGCCGTCCGCCGGGCGGCGCAGGCGGAGGGCCTCTGAGTCAGGCCGTGCGCCGGGTCAGGGCCCCGGCGAGCGCGTGCAGGGCGGACCTCGTCTCCGCGTCCAGCGGCGCCGCGGCGATCGCCTCGGTCGCACGACGGTGGCGATCGGCGATCAGCGACTCGTGTCGCTCGCGGGCGCCGGAGCCGATCAGGATTGCCCTGATCCGATCCACGTCCGCGGCGCTGAGGGTGGGGTCACCGAGGCGCGCGCGGAGGAAGGCGGTGTCCTCCGGGGCCGCGAGGGCCAGACCGAGGTGGACGATCGGCGTGCGCTTGCCCTCCCGCAGGTCGTCGCCCGCCGGCTTGCCGGTGACCGCCGGGTCGCCGAACACCCCGAGGTCGTCGTCGCGCAGCTGGAAGGCCTCTCCCAGGGGCTCACCCACCCGGCTGAGCGACGCGAGCAGGCCGGGTGACCCCCCGGCCAGGGCTGCGCCGAGAACGAGCGGGTGTTCCACCGAGTAGCGCGCGGACTTGTGCCGAATGACGGTGAGGGACCTGTCGAGGGCCGTCTCGAGTGGTTCCTCCAGGAGTTCGCCCGTGCTCGCCCGCACGTCGAGGTACTGCCCGACGGCGACCTCGGCCGTCATCACCTCCCAGATGCGGAGGGCGGCAGACCGGTGGTCCGGCACGAGATCGGCGGCGCGGCGCATCTCCCGTTGCGCGAGCACCAGGAGGAGGTCACCGAGCAGGATGGCGGCGTTCGCACCGAAGCGCGCGGGATCGGGCGCGCCACCGGCCACCAGGGCGGCGAACCGGACGTGGCTCGCCGGCCGCCCGCGCCGCGTGGCGGCGTCGTCGATGACGTCGTCGTGCACGAGCGCCGCGGCCTGGAACAGCTCCAGGGCGCACCCGGCCCCGATCAGCGGTTCCGCGAGTTCAGCGCCGCCCACGGCGCGCCACCCGGCTGCGCAGAGCCGGGCCCGACCCCTCTTGCCGCCCGCGGTGAGTTCCTGCGCCGGAGCGAGGAAGTCGGCGAGGCCGGGCAGGTCCGGCAGGTCGTCGAGGGGTTCGCGCACCACCTCGGCGCACCGGGCGGATACGGCCCCGACAAATGCTGCGTCCATGACACCCAGCGTACGGGGGTCACGTCCCCGTCCCCAGGTCGGGTGGTCCGTCATGAGCGTCTCGCCGTCCACAGGTCCCGGGCCCGCGGCCGCGGAGGTGGCGGGCCCCGCGGTGGGATCGGACCCATGATCGAATTCGAGTCCCACCAGGTCGTCCACGAGGTCCTCGCCTCCCTTCCCTTCACCTTCGGGTTCGCGCCCCGGGAGTCGGTGGTGTTCACCACCGTGGCGCTCGAGCCGGGGTGCCTCACCATCGGGGCCTCGGCCCGTCTCGACCTGTCTGACCTGGAACATCCCGCCGCCGTGAACGCCGTGGATCACGTCTGTTCCGCCCTCCTGCGCACCGGCGCCGACTCGGCGCTCGTGACGGTCCACACCGAGCGGGAGATCGGGCCGTGGGTGTTCGAACTGGCAGACCTCGTGACAGCGCGGTGGCCGTTCCTCGAGCACGGCGGCTACCACGTCCTGTCGGCCGGCACCATCCACGGCTTCGCCCCCGACGGCGAGCCCCGCGGCACCCACGACGCGCTCGAGTTGCTCACCACGAGGGTCGCCATGTCGCAGCCCGCCCAGGCGTTCGTCCGCGGCCCGGAGGACTTCCGGGTCGAGCGGGTCACGGCCGGTGAGATGGCCGAGCGGGTCGCGGCAGAACTCGACCGGTTGCCCCCGGCCTGCCCGTCCCACGAGGAGAGCACGCTCTGGTGGGCGGCCGTCGAGCGCGGCTCGCCGCGCGGGAGCAGAATGCGGGCACGGCTCCTGCGCGCCCTCGACCACATCCCCTTCCGGGACGGGGTGATCGCCGCAGCGGTGTCGGGGAACTCGGGCGGCGACCTCACCTGGCAGAACGCGGCGTTCGACGATCCACTCCCACCGGACCGCGACATGCTCGAGCGTGTGCAGGGCGTCCTCGAGGGGGTCGCGCGCCACGCGCCGCCCGGGCGAGCGGTCTCACCCCTCGCCGTCGCCGCCTACCTGGCATGGTGGTCCGGTGACGGTGCGCGGGCCCGCGTCCTCGCCGAGCAGGCGCTCGAGGAGGATCCCCACCACTCACTGGCGGGACTGGTGCGCGACGCGCTCGCGCGCGCCTGTCCGCCGCCATGGTTCCCACTGGCGGGTCCGGCACTGCACGAACCGCGGTCCTCCGCCCGGAACGGCTGGTAATTTTGGGTGATCGGCCGACCTGATCGGAGTCTGTGACGTGACCCTGCACACCACCCCGCTCCTCGCCGTCCACGAGTCACTCGGAGCCAGCATGGTCCCGTTCGGTGGCTGGCTCATGCCGCTGCGCTACGGGTCGGATCTCGCGGAGCACGCCGCGGTCCGGACCGCGGCGGGCCTCTTCGACCTGTCCCACATGGCGCAGATCGAGATCTCCGGCAGCAGGGCGGCGGAGTTCCTGGACGGCGCGCTCGTGGGGGTTCCGAGCAGGCTGCGGACGGGCCGCGCGAAGTACACGATGATCACCGACGCGGACGGCCGTGTCCTCGACGACCTGATCGTCTACCGGCTCGCGGACACCGAGTACCACGTCGTCGCGAACGCGGCCAACAGGGAGCGCGTGGTCGACGCCCTCACTGCCCGGTCGCGCGCCACCGGAACCCAGGTGATCGACCACACGCTCTCGCGCGCCATGGTCGCGGTGCAGGGGCCCCGCTCCGCGGAGATCCTCGCCTCGGTGTGCGACGCCGACCTCTCGGAGCTGCGCTACTACGCCATCACCCCAGCGACGGTGGCCGGTGCCCCCGCCCTGGTCGCGCGCACCGGGTACACCGGCGAGGACGGCTTCGAGGTCATCGTCGGCGACGCCGCGGGGACCCCCGTGTGGTCCGCCCTCCTCGAGGCCGGTGCCGGCTCGGGGCTCATTCCCTGCGGCCTGGCGTCCCGCGACACCCTGCGGCTCGAGGCCGGCATGCCACTCTACGGCCATGAGCTCTCCGAGGAGATCTCGCCGTTCGAGGCGGGACTCGGCCGGGTGGTGGACCTCGACCACGACTTCGTCGGCCGGGACGCCCTCGCGCGACTCGCCGCTGAGCCACCGCGCCGGCGCCTCGTGGGCCTGGTCGGCGAGGGGCGGCGGGCGGCCCGTGCGGGCGCCCGCGTCCTGCGCGGCGGCGACGACGTCGGCGTGGTGACCTCCGGCGTCCTGTCCCCGACGCTGGGCCATCCCATCGCCCTCGCCCTCCTCGCGACCGACGCCGCCGAGCCGGGGACCGGACTCGAGGTGGACGTCCGCGGCAGGCCCCTGCGAATGACGGTGACGACGCCACCCTTCCACACCCGTACCCACTGACAGCCCGCGGATTTCACCACAGGAGAGGACAACCATGGAGTTCCCAGCCGACCTCAAGTACACCCGTGACCACGAATGGGTCCGGTTCGACGGCGAGACCGGTGTCGTCGGTATCACGGAGTTCGCCGCCGACGCCCTCGGGGACGTCGTGTACGTCGATCTTCCGGAGGAGGGCACGGAACTGGTCGCCGGGGCCAGTTGCGGGGAGATCGAGTCGACCAAGTCGGTCTCCGACCTGGTCGCCCCGGTGACCGGACCCGTGACCGGGGTGAACGACGCGGTGGTCGACGCCCCCGAGAAGGTCAATGCGGACCCGTACGGTGAGGGCTGGCTGTACACGGTGCAGGTCGAGTCGGCGGACGGCCTGCTGGACCCGGACGAGTACCGGGCCCTCGTCGAGGAGCAGTCGGCGTGACCTTCCTCGACCGCCACGTCGGCACGCACGGCGCGGCGGCCGCCGGGATGCTCGCCGCAGTGGGCGTCACGGACCTGGAGGACCTCCTGCGCCGCGCCGTCCCGGACACGATCCGGGAGGACGCCCCACCCGCCGGGCTGCCCACCGCCTCCCCGGAGGCCGAGGTCCTCGACGAGCTGGCAGCGATCGCCGCCCGCAACACCGTGCGCACCTCGATGATCGGGCAGGGCTACTACGACACGGTCACCCCGTCCGTGATCCAGCGGAACGTGCTGGAGAACCCGGCGTGGTACACCGCCTACACCCCCTACCAGCCGGAGATCTCCCAGGGGCGGCTCGAGGCGCTCCTGAACTTCCAGACGATGGTGACGGACCTGACCGGGCTCCCGGTCGCCGGCGCCTCCATGCTCGACGAGGCCACCGCGGTCGCGGAGGCCATGCTGCTCGCACGGCGCGCGAGTCGCGTCGCGGGGTCACGGCTCCTCCTCGACCGCGACGTGTTCGCCCAGACGAGGGCGGTCCTGGCCACCCGCGCGACCGCGGTGGGCATCGAGCTCGTCGAATTCGACCCGGCCACCGGCGTGGGAGACCTCGACGGCGTGTTCGGCGTCGTCGTGCAGCTCCCCGGCGCGTCCGGGCGAGTCCTGGACCGGCACGCCCTCGAGGACGTGGTGCGGCGAGCGCACGACGCCGGGGCCCTCGTCACCGTCGTCGCCGACCTGCTGGCGTCCACGTTGATCGCCTCCGCCGGGGATCTCGGCGCCGACATCGCGGCTGGCACGACGCAGCGGTTCGGGGTCCCGATGGGCTTCGGCGGACCGCACGCGGGGTACCTGGCGGTGGCGGACCGGCTCGCACGCCAGCTCCCGGGGCGTCTCGTCGGCGTCTCCCGGGATGCCGACGGCGCCGTCGCCTACCGCCTCGCGCTCCAGACCCGGGAACAGCACATCCGGCGGGAGAAGGCGACCTCCAACATTTGCACGGCGCAGGTGCTGCTCGCCGTGATGGCCTCCATGTTCGCCGTGTGGCACGGCCCGGACGGGCTCCGGGAGATCGCCCGGCGGGTGCACGGCCACGCCCTCACCCTCGCCCGCGAACTCGCCGACGGTGGACTGACCCCCGGGAACGGGACGTTCTTCGACACCCTCGAGGTCCGCGTGAGCAGTGCCGCCGCGGCGGCCGATGAGCTGCTGCGCAGCGGCGTGACCGTCTGGCGCGAGAACGGGACGACGCTGCGGATCAGCGTGGACGAACGGACCACCGCCGCCGACGTCGCGACCGTGGCGCGCGTCCTGCGCGGCTACCTCCCGGCGTGGGAGGAACAGGTCGCCCTCGTGGGCATCCCGGCCGGAATGGTCCGGGAGAGCGAGTTCCTCACCCATCCCGTCTTCCACTCGCACCGCTCGGAGACCGCGATGATGCGGTACCTCCGGAGGCTCTCGGACAAGGACTTCGCCCTCGACCGCGGGATGATCCCCCTCGGCTCCTGCACCATGAAGCTCAACTCGGCGGTCGAGATGGCAGCGATCTCGTGGCCGGCCTTCGCCCGCATCCACCCCTTCGCGCCGGCCAGCGACCTGGAGGGGTACCGCCAGCTGATCGGCCAACTCGAGGAATGGCTCATCGCCGCCACGGGTTACGACGCCGCGAGCCTCCAGCCGAACGCCGGCTCGCAGGGAGAACTCGCCGGCCTGCTCGCGATCCGGGGATACCACGCCTCCCGGGGGGAGGAGTCGCGGACCGTCTGCCTCATCCCCTCCTCCGCGCACGGCACGAACGCGGCGTCCGCGGTGCTCGCTGGCCTGCGGGTCGTGGTCGTGGCGTGCGACGACGCAGGGAACGTGGACCTCGCAGACCTCCGCCGGCTCGTCGAGGAGCACCGCGATGCGCTCGCGGGCATCATGATCACCTATCCCTCGACGCACGGCGTGTACGAGGAGGCCGTCGTCGAGATCTGCGACGTCGTGCACGAGGCCGGGGGACAGGTCTACATCGACGGTGCGAACCTCAACGCCCTCGTCGGGGTCGCACGCCCGGGCAGGTTCGGCGGGGACGTGTCCCACCTGAACCTGCACAAGACATTCGCCATCCCCCACGGCGGTGGCGGCCCCGGGGTCGGTCCGGTCGTGGCACGCGCGCACCTGGCGCCCTTCCTGCCCGGGCATCCGCTCGATCCCTTCGGCGGCCGCCGGGGTGGTGCCGTGAGCGCGGCGCCCCACGGATCGCCGTCGATCCTCCCGATCTCGTGGGCCTACCTGCGGCTGCTGGGTGCGGACGGCCTGCGACAGGCGACCGCCAGTGCGGTGCTCGCCGCCAACTACGTGGCCACCCGCATCTCGGGCGACTTCCCGATCCTCTACACCGGCAGGGGAGGCTTCGTCGCGCACGAGTGCATCGTGGACCTGCGGGAGGTGCGTGCCAGGACCGGCATCACCGTGGACGACGTCGCGAAGCGGCTGATGGACCACGGCTTCCATGCCCCGACCATGTCGTTCCCCGTGCCCGGCACGTTGATGGTGGAACCCACGGAGTCCGAGGACAGGGGCGAGCTGGACCGGTTCTGCGACGCGATGGCCGCGATCAGGGCGGAGATCGAGGCAGTGGCAGCGGGGCGGTGGCCAGCGGACGACAACCCCCTCGTGGGCGCGCCCCACACCGCCGCCTGCGCCGTCGGGGACTGGCCCCACCCGTACTCCCGGGAGACGGCCGTGTTCCCGGGCGGGACGGAGGCGAAGTACTGGCCTCCCGTGCGGCGGATCGACGGCGCCTGGGGCGATCGGCACCTCGTGTGTGCCTGCCCGGCACCCGAGGCATTCGCCGCCGGGTCGGAATAGAAGCCCCCGACCAACAGTTGTACGGGTGTCAGGGCAGCCCCTGCCCCGACCCCGCCGCCGCATGTCGGTCTATAATCGGTGGGCGTCGGCGAAGCCGTGGCCAGCCTCCGAAAACCTCCTCCCGAAGGGTGCTCCGTGATCTCTCCTGTCAGTACGGAATCGAACGGAAACACCACCCCGACCTCTCGCCCCCGCCGCAGCCGTGCCAGGAAGGCCACGGTGGACGCCGCTCCCGCGACGACCACCGAGACCCCGACCCCCACCGAGACCCCCACGCCCACCGAGCCGGAGGCGGACGCCCCGCCGGCCGCGGCGAAACGGCGCCGCCCCTCCCGCGCGGCCGCGAAGACAGCCGCGCCCGCCCCGGCGAGTGCTCCTGCGAGCGCCAAGGCCTCCCCGGAGCCGGACGAGCCCGAGGATACGGACAGCGCCCCGGAACCGGACGACGTCGAGGTCATCGTCGCCGAGGACATCGACGTGGTGGAGACCGACGAGGTGACCCCATCGGCCGAGGAGGACTCCGAGGACTCGGACGACGACGAGGAGTCCGAGGACGAGGCATCCGACGAGGCGGGATCCGATGAGGAGGCGCTGACGCGTCGTCGTGCCGCGCGGCGTACCGCGCGGGCCGCGGCGAAGGAGGAGCCCGCCGCTGCGGACTCGGGCTTCGTGGTGTCGTTCTCGGACGACGACGACGCCCCCGTCCAGCAGGTCGTCACTGCGGGCGCGACGGCGGACCCGGTGAAGGACTACCTGAAGCAGATCGGCAAGGTCGCGCTGCTGAACGCCGAGCAGGAGGTGGACCTCGCCAAGCGTATCGAGGCCGGACTGTTCGCCGAGGAGAAGCTCGCCCGCGAGGGCGAGGCCATGGACCGCATGGCCAAGCGGGAACTGCAGTGGATCGCCCAGGACGGCCGCAACGCCAAGGACCACCTGCTGGAGGCGAACCTGCGCCTCGTGGTGTCGCTGGCCAAGCGGTACACCGGGCGGGGGATGCTGTTCCTGGACCTGATCCAGGAGGGCAATCTCGGCCTGATCCGGGCGGTGGAGAAGTTCGACTACACCAAGGGCTACAAGTTCTCCACCTACGCCACGTGGTGGATCCGCCAGGCGATCACCCGCGCGATGGCCGACCAGGCCCGCACCATCCGGATCCCCGTGCACATGGTCGAGGTCATCAACAAGCTCGCGCGCGTGCAGCGGCAGATGCTCCAGGACCTCGGCCGCGAGCCCACCCCCGAGGAACTCGCCAAGGAACTCGACATGACGCCGGAGAAGGTCGTCGAGGTCCAGAAGTACGGGCGTGAGCCCATCTCCCTGCACACCCCGCTCGGCGAGGACGGGGACAGCGAGTTCGGTGACCTCATCGAGGACTCCGAGGCGATCGTGCCTGCCGACGCCGTCAGCTTCACCCTGCTCCAGGAGCAGCTCCACCAGGTGCTCGACACGCTGTCCGAGCGTGAGGCCGGGGTGGTCTCCATGCGGTTCGGCCTGACGGACGGCCAGCCGAAGACGCTCGACGAGATCGGCAAGGTCTACGGCGTCACACGGGAGCGGATCCGCCAGATCGAGTCCAAGACGATGTCGAAGCTGCGCCACCCGTCGCGCTCGCAGGTGCTGCGCGACTACCTCGACTGACCCCGGACCCGGCGTCCGCCGGACATGCCAAGGGCCCCACCGCAACGGTGGGGCCCTTCGCGCGGCGGGGTGGCCGCCGGGTCAGAGGTCCTCGGAGAGGCGCGCGGTCTCGTCGTGGATGGAGGTGGCCACCTGGGCCAGGGCGTCCGCGTGCTTCCGGGCGTGGTGCGCGCAGAAGAGGAGCGGACCGGCGGACAGCTCCACCCGGACGTACGCCTGCGCGCCGCAGGCGTCACAGCGGTCCTGGGCGGTCAGGGCGGGGTACTCGGTTGTCGTGCTCACACCAGCATGTAACCACGCCCCACCGACATCCATGCCCGCAGGAGGGCCACGTTCGCTGGTGGCGTAGGCGGGCCGCGCCACGCCTGCCCGGCGCGCGGACCCGCCGTGACAGGGGCGGAACGTAGGATTTGGGGGTGCCTCCCACGACGAAGTCCGACTACACCGCCCGCCACCTCTCCGTGCTGGAGGGCCTCGAGGCTGTCCGCAAGCGGCCGGGGATGTACATCGGATCCACCGACTCGCGCGGGCTCATGCACTGCCTGTGGGAGATCATCGACAACGCCGTGGACGAGGCGC
>ERZ1645187.3251-NODE-3251-length-13794-cov-10.022054_pt1 | contig 13794 bp, 11 predicted proteins | sample MGYA00575352_ERZ1645187 | MGnify/ENA primary metagenome ERZ1645187 (study PRJEB40837, sample SAMN11349314) | freshwater sediment metagenome | isolation source: river sediment | host: Sediment | place: India: Wazaribad , New Delhi | collected 2017-02-21 ...
ATCTTCCAGGGACTGAGGGTGAGAAAGACGGTGACCGGGCGGGCGACAAAGATGAGGAAGAGGGAGAGTAAAATCCCTGAGCCGATGACCGGAATGAGATGGGAGGGAAATACCAGCAGGCCCAGGGTGAGGAACATTGCGATCTGCATCAGCCAGGCAATCCCCTCGTGGAACCGCATCAGGCTGTTTTTATGGATAAACATGCTGTTGCCGAGGACCAACCCTGCAATGTATGCTGCGAGAAATCCGCTTCCACCAAGGGATGCGGTCACCCCGTAGGTCATCATGACAAGGGCCAGGGTGAGCACCGGATAGAGGCCTTCAAACTCGAGCTTGAGCCGATTGATGAGATAGACCATCGCTTTGCCCATACCGTATCCGATGAGGCCACCCACCGCCATTTGCTGGATAAAGAGCGGGATCAGGATGAGGGGGGACAGGTTTGGATTCAGGAGGAGGGTGATGGCCCCGATGGTGAGGAAGACCGCCATCGGATCGTTGCTTGCAGACTCGAGTTCGAGAAGCGGCCGGAGCATTCCCTTCAGGCTCGCCCTCTTTGTCCGTAAGATAGAAAAGACCGCTGCCGCATCGGTTGATGATACGACGGCTCCCAGGAGGAACCCTTCGAGCAGCGAGACTTCGAACACGACAATCGCGAGACCTGCCATGAGAAGCGCGGTGAGCAGCACCCCGAAGGTCGAGAGGACTGCCGCCTGGGGAAGTACTGGCCTGACTTCAGACCAGCGGGTATCGAGCCCTCCGGAGAAAAGGATGTAGGTGAGGGCAATGACCCCGACAGCCTGGGCTATCCAGGGATCGTCAAAGTAGATACCCCCGGGACCCTCCGACCCGGCAAGCATCCCTACCAGAAGAAAGATCAGGAGAGCGGGAACGCCAAGCCTTCCGGACACCTTGTTGGCGAGGATACTGACCAGGATCAGTACCGCGATGACAAGGAGGATGTATTCAATGGAGGGTTGCATCCGTCGTTCCTACCTCAGGAGAGCTGGTGAAAGATACCGCATCCGGGCTTTTGCACAGAGAGGTACCGTCTTCCTCGCGTTTTATGCATCATTAGGTAAAGATCCTAAAAAAAGGTGGTTATAACGGGAAGGATTATGTGAAACAGAGACTGGTCGGATGTTCATCTCTCCTCACCTCCCTTGTATTCCCAGGACTGACAATGGATCGAGACGCTCCCGGCTCTGCTGTTTTACTCTGTGCCGGCAGCTGTTCTCCCTTTCCACTCATGAAGGACCTGCCGGTCCGGCAGGAGTCCGGCTCCAGACCATCAGTGCGATCAGCCGCACCGTCTCGGAGAGAGATCCTCCGGTAATACCATGATGCTCTGGTTGACAAACCTCGTGAGGCGGGTCGATCCATTGTTGTCCACATAATAACACCGGGCCGAGAGGATGGGGAGCCCGGAGCCTTCCTGGATGAACGCAACGTACCAGCCCCCGTCGGCCTGTTCGGTCCTTATCGATCGGGGTGGCATACCCCCTGATGAGTATGCAGTGAGATCAGGGTATGTCTCCTGGAGTTTCCTGATCGCGTCTCGTTCATCGATGCTGCCTGTTCTTCCATAGGTCTCCCACCACGACCGGACCTCGGACCTGTCCGGTTTGAAATAATACAGGGAACAGAGCCTGGGGGGATACCTTCCGGTCCGGTACCCCTCTAAGAGGAAGAGTGCCTCGTTCCCCACCGTTGAGGTCTGGTCATACGGCCAGTAGGAGCTGAGCGGGGACACCACCGGTGCTGCAGGTTCTTCTGAATCGATCTCCTGCATCAGCAGCTCTGCGTCATCACGCGTGATCCAGCCATCGGGGACAGTAAGGACCATGACCGGCTGGTGGGGACGCATCCGAAGGTCATCCAGAAAATCCAGGGGACGGTGGGTGCCAAAATAGCAGGAGTCCCCGTTCGAAAGGTATTCATCGCCACGACCGGCAAGGTGATCCAGACGGCAATTATCACCAGCAGGACCTGGTGCAGCACCTGAAGGAATTTCAGTCACAGGACCAGAATCGTCCACTGCAGGGGAGGGAGCCATACACCCTGAGAGAAGCACCGCAGGGAGCAGGATAAGAATGAGAATCTCCAAGGAAACCAGGCCGGTATTTTGCGGGATATCAGGCATGAACGTACTGATCGCAAAAAAGTGGGAGAGCCAATCCAATAAAATAATACCGCCAGCAGGGCAATCTATTGAACCATGACTGGGACGGGACCAGGAAGGGGACAGAAGGCTCTCTCTCCCAGGGGCATGTCCTGATAAAATGGCATGATTCCCTCCGTAGACGCAGGCAGACCAGATGAAGAATGCCTGGTTCGGTGTCATATCAACAGCCGATGGCCGTCGTCCGGTCAAGGATAAAAGATGAAAATGCGAGCATTTCATTCGAACAGTCGATGAACGCTATCGATTAGAGCAGAACGTATGAAAATACCGGAGGCATTTTCATTCGAAAACGCATGCCCCTTCCATCTTCCTCTCCCGTCCTGCTGACGTATATCGGGGATATCACGATGCGCTCTATCAACACAATCAGATCCGGAGCCGGGCACCACCGAAAGGACACGCTCTTCCCGGAGAAAGGGGTGAGCGTCCCTGGCGGTAATTGACGTAGCGTTCCTGTCCAAGAATTTTTCGGGAAGGAAAATACTTGACGAGATAACATTCTCCGTGGAGAAGGGAGAGATATTCGGGTACCTTGGTCCGAACGGGGCCGGCAAGACCACCACCCTGCGGGTACTCCTCGGGCTGCTGTCACCCACATCCGGTTCGGCAACGGTGCTGGATGCCGATCTCGTAAAAGACGACGCAACGAGGAACCGGGTGGGGGTCCTGATGGAGAACAACGGCCTCTACGACCAGCTCACTGCCAGGGAGAACCTGGTGTATTATGCACGCCTGTATGAGGTGATCCGGCCGGCAGACCGGGTAACCGAGCTCCTGGAGTTCGTGGGACTGACCGGCCGGGAAAAGGACCTCGTCGGGAATTTCTCCACCGGGATGAAACGTAAACTGGGGATTGCCCGGGCTCTCCTGCACCGGCCGGAGATCCTCTTCCTCGATGAACCCACCTCGGGGCTCGATCCCGAAGCCCAGCACATGGTAAGGGAGCTCATCCTTCGGCTCTCCCAGGCAGAATCGATGACCGTTTTTTTAAACTCCCACAACCTTGACGAAGTGCAGCGGACCTGTTCCCGTGTGGCAATACTGCACCAGGGCCGTATCCGGGCCCTCGACAGCGTCCGGCACCTCACCTCGGCACGGGGGAAGACTGGGTTTTCAGTGACTCTTGCTGATCCGGGCCAGGCAGGTAAGGCAATGGACATCCTCTCCTCAGTGGAAGGAGTCGACGATGTCGCCCGGAATGAGAATGTCCTTGGGATACTGCTTGTGACCGTCCCTCCCCACGAGATTGTGGCTGCTCTCGTAAGAAACGGCATACAGGTTGAGGAGGCAAGGATCCAGAAGAGATCACTCGAGGAGATCTACCTTGACGTGATGCGACAGGCAGAAGGAGGGGTGGCATGAGCAGGATTACCGTGGTGGCAGAAAAAGAGGTACGCCAGCTGTTCAAATCACGCAACGTCATGCTCTCTGCGTTGATCTTTGTGGTGGTGTTCGGGATATTCACCATCCCGGCGGCGCTTGGGGGCATGGGAGAGGCAGGGAATGCGATGGATACCCTCGGCTTTTACCTTGTGCTCACCCTGGGTATCTTTATGGGCTATCTCTTCACCGCACAGGTTTTTCTTCGGGAGAAGCAGTCCGGTGTGATCGAGACCCTGCTTTGTACCCCTCTCTCCCTGCGGGAACTCTGGTCTGGTAAAGTAGCCGGGGTCACGATCCCGGCAACCCTCCTGACCTACTTCTCGGCAGCACTTATCACAGGAACCGCCTCCATCTTCACCGGGGAAACCCTCTTCCCCTCGGGCCCGGTCCTCTTCCATATCATTATCGTGGTCCCGGCATTTATCGCTGCGACGAGCGGCCTGATAGGCTTCACGCAGTTCATGCTTGGCATGAGAGAGAACCAGATCCTCAACTTTGGCATCATCTTTGGCATCATATTCCTGATCACGTTCGTCCGTGAGCTTGCAGGCCCGGGATTTTCAGTGACCTGGGGGGTGGTGGCGGCAACGGGAGGGCTGGCCTTGCTGATCATCCTGGCTACCGCCTGGCTCACCAGGTTCCTCTCCCGGGAGCGAATCATGGTCACCCTGCCGGAGTGAAGGAAGACTTCCCTGGATCCTCTCTATTTCCGATTAGTACTCATGCACGGAATCCTTCATAACGGCGAGAAGCTCCCGCTCATGACAATTTTTCTCAAGCAGGAGGGTAGGGAAAACGGGAGGTCACCATCCGAAGAACCGGGAGATCCAGCCAGACTCCTTCCCATGGAAGATCGTTCCCCCCTCACTGGCCTTCCGGACATCCTCGACCGTGTAGAGCAGATCAGGGTAGTCTTTTCTGAGCAGGGCGGTCAGCTGCTCGAGATTTTTTCTCGGTACCACCATCAACAGCACGGCAACAGACGACGAGAATACGCCCGTCCCATCGAGCCGGGTGATCCCGTATCCCATACCGGAACGTCGGGTTTAGAGGGGGAAGGAAGAAAAAGAAGAAGAGTACTCCAAGCACGAGGAGAGAATGCCATCCACCAATGTTCCATGATTCTGGATCCCACGCCATCCAGAACGTGATGAGAGCGGGTGTGCGTCCTGGGAGAAAGAAGAATACGGGCAAGGATATATTGCTGCCCGTGCACCAGATTCCCGTTGAGTGTTGGGATAGCATGAAACGCGAATATACCGTCCTCCTGGTAGTGGTGGTGGCAGCGATAATCGCATCGGCAGTCTGGCTCTTCTTCCCCGAACCGCTGACATACAATATCTTTCGCTCGGTCCTCGCCATACTGGTCTCATATGTGATCTTCAGCCTCATTCTCGATACGGCATTCCGAAGGAAAATCAGTGACAGCAGGACCCGGTATACCGCAACCAAAGTGATCTCGATCCTCGAGATCCTCATTATCGCGATCCTTGTCGCCCGGATCTGGATCGAGGACTTCAGCACACTTGTCGTCTTCTTCGGGATCATCGGGGCAGGTCTGGCCATCGCCCTCCAGGACATCCTCAAGAACTTCGCCGGCAGCATTACCATTCTCCTCACTGGTGTTTACAGCGTGGGGGACCGGATCGAGATCGATGGACGGTACGGCGACGTGATGGACATCGGTATCATGAACTCCACCCTGATGGAGATACGAAGCTGGGTGGATGGCGACCAGGCAACCGGCCGCCTGACCATCATCCCGAACAGCAAGGTCATCACGATGCCGGTCAACAACTACACCAAGGACCACAGTTTTATGTGGGACGAGATCCAGATCCCGGTCACCTACCGGAGCGACTGGAAACGAGCGATCGAGATCATCACCGCGATTGCACAGAAAGAGACTGATGAGATCGGCAGGATTGCCGAGAATGAGATCGAACGTATCGGGGAGAAATATTTCCTGCCGAAAAGGGATATCGAACCAGCGGTCTATGTCAGGATCACCGATAACTGGATCCTTCTTTCAGTCCGGTACGTCACCTATGCCCGTGAACGGCGGCTCATGCATAGCAGGTTCAACCGTCTCCTGCTCGAAGCACTGAAACAGGAGCCGGAGATCGAGATCGCATCAGAAACGGTGGATGTGACTGTTACCCACAGTGATGGGAAAGAACCCGGTCCGGTGCAGTCGTGACGTTGGACAGGACGCAATAGACTATTGCCGGCAGGAAGGATCCTGTGTTACCGAATCAGTGCCATACTCACGTGGCCGGATGCATGCCAACGGATTACTGCCGGTTCCCCGGGCATTGAACAGCCACAGAATTTGGCAGTGTTCCTTCCAAAGTCCTCTTTATCCCCGATTTTTCCGGGACATCCCTGGATACACATATGGCTATGCCGGAATCATCCTCCTGCAGCTTCTCGATCTTGACCGGTTCGGGGAGGTGCTCGCCAAGCCGTCCGGCATGCTGTCCGGTACCGGCAGCTGCATTAGCGGTGATAATCGGCAGAACCCGGTATCATATTGCCCGGAAAATGCTTTATAGTGTACAGAGAAATTTCTGGATACGTGTCGTTCCGACACAGTTTTTTCACAGGTGCAGTGGAATATCATGATACGAGTAAAAGACATCCCGATTGCCACCCGCTGGACGATGGCCACAAACGTGCTCACCAGGCTGGTAGTGGCCCTCGGCTATGAACCGGTGAGCGGCACAAAAGTTCCCTCCTTTCGGAACAGCATGTTCTCAGCCATGTCCCGCGAGATCCGTGCCATTGCAGACCGGTACGGGATGCCACGGGAGAACGCGTCCGACCTTGTCCAGACCCTTGGGGCCATCTCGGTCATCTTGTTCGGACCGGAGTTCGAGACCCGGTATATCGAAGGATTTCCCGATGAGGCAGTGATACGGCTGACCGGCTGCGCAATGTTCCGCGAGGAGCGTATGCGTGATGTCACGCATCACCAGGTGAGCAGCATCTGCCAGGCATACGTGGAGCATGCGATCCAGGGTCTCAATCCAGGATACACCATCACCGTCACCAAGGCCAGGTGCCGGGGCGATCCCTACTGCGAGATGGTGATTGGGAGGAAGGAGTAATCCGGTTTTCCGGACCAGAATTCGGTTGTCCTCCCTGATACCTCCCCTCCCGGCCGATATCCAGGAACGCCGTGCGGGTGCCTGGTTTTCTTTTTCACCATCTTCAGGATACAGAATGCCCGGATATCCACAATATACCCTGTATTCCAGGTTCCACGCGTGGCGGTATGAGGAGAAAAAGAGGTCCCCTGCAATCCCACCCCTTCTCTTCACGACTCCGGAGCAGAGGAACGGTCTTCAGCCTGGTGATGGAGCCGGTCTTCAAACCTTCCCATCACCGAGAGGACCGCCGGCATGACAACGATTGCCCCGCAGAGGGAGAACCCGACCGCGATCAGTGTCGTGTACCCGAAATTGCTGACGATGGGAAACGTGGCAAGGCAGAGTGCCGAGAATCCGCAGAAGGTCGCAAGGCCAGAGACCGTGATGGCCGTGCCGATCTTGTGGACACTCTCCTGGATTGCTGCCAGATTGTCACCAAGGCGTTCCTTCTCCTCGGCGTACCGTTCCATGACAAGGATGGTGTATTCGGCTGCGACCCCTATTGTCATTGATCCAAGTGTCGCCGTCAACGGGGTATAGGCAATCCCCAGGAGATACATGGCCACGGCATTCCATCCGACTATGAAGATGATCGGGATCATCGGGGTGATTGCATGGAGATGACGATAGACGAGGACCAGGAAGATGAAGACAAAGATGAATCCAAGGTAGGTCATGGCTTCCTTGGAGTCTGCCAGTGATGACAGCAGCATCGTGTAGAGATCAAAACTGCCTATCGGAGCCACGCTGATTCCTGCGGGAGGTTCGAGGAAGGTGATGTCATCGATCATCTGCTGCTTCAACGAGTCCTGCTGCGTCATATCCAGGTCGATGGTGCTGAATTTCACCACACCGGAAAGTGACCCCCCCAGGTACTCGTCCCTGGTCCCTTCCGGCAGGGAAGCGAGCACCTCGTCGAGTTCCGCCTGGGTCTCCGGCAGAGAACCTCCATGATACGAGAGGACCGCTGAGACGATGCTCTGTGCTCCTGTCAGCTCTGGATGATGGGAGAGTTCATAGTCCTGGAACTTCTGGATCCAGCGGATGGTATCGAGATCGGTCCCGTACCCCCTGACATAGAAATCCGCGGTGCTCGTCGACCCGATGATGCGGGTGACCTTGTCGATATTGATCTTTGCCGGCATATCGCCGGGGACGAACGAGTCCTCGCTCGTCTGGATCGGGATCGAGGGATCGATTGCAAAACCGATACCGGCGATGATCCCGAGCACCAGCAGGATGGGGAGCGGTTTTTTCGCAATTTTCACCGAGACGCTCGTCAGGAATTCCCCGTAGGAGAAGGACTTTTTCTTCCCGTTCCCATTTTTGCGGGACTCCATAACGAAATCGCATGCGTCGGTTCCGACCGCATAGCAGGTCTCTGTTTTCGGCTCCTTCGGCCTGTACTTCAACAGCAGGCAGAGCGTCGGCACCCCGATGCAGGAAGCCCAGTATGAGGTGAAGATACCAATGATGGCCACGAGGCCAAAGGCCCTTATCATCGGAACATCTGAGATGAACATCGCCACAAATCCCATGCAGGTCGCGAGCATCGCATAGAGGACCGCGGGGCCGGTCTTGGTCACGGTCGTGAAGACGGCGTCCTCGAGCGACCCTTTCCGTGCCTCCTCATCGAATCTTGCATGGAACTGGATCGCGTAATCGATGCCGAGCCCGATCAGGACCGGGAATGCCCCGATCACCGCCATGTTCAGCCCAATGCCGGCAAGGCCCATCATGCCAAGCGCGGTCACGAGCCCGATCCCGACAAGCAGGACCGGCATGAACCGGTACCGGACGTAGGCAAAGAGGAACGCCATCGCGATGACCATAAGGAGCATTGCCCCCCCGATCAGGATGCCCATGTTGCTTGATAAGCCCTCCTCCATCTGCTGCATGAATGCCGGTTGTCCGGAGAATTCCACGGTCAGGCCGGGGGGTTTTTCAGTATGATCCACGAGGGAGATCACGTTGTTCATCGCCGCCCGCTGGACATCTTCGGAGACGCTCTCCTCGAGCTGGACCTGGACAAGGGTGAGGCTGTTGGAAGGAGTGACCAGATTGCGCGTGGCAGATGGAAGTGCCCCGACAATCCGGTCGATTTCTGCCCTGGAGGCAGGAAGGGTCCCCCCATTGGCACTTTTCAGGATCTCCACGATACTCTGGGTCCCCTTGATATTTTCCTGCTGCCGGATATCGGTCTCCAGGGTATCAAGATACGACACTATTGCGGGATCCAGCGGATCACTGGTCTCTATGATGAGGATGATGGTCGAATCGGGCCGGAAATTTTCGATATAATCTGCATACACGATTCCCTTTTCAGATGACTCATCCAGGTAGGTCTTCCACCCGCTCTCCATGGTGATCTGGGTCATGCCGACGATGGCGACACAGAACAGGGCTGCGACCAGCCCTGCTACGAGGAGCGGTTTCCGGTTGATCGAGCGGGCGATGCCCTCAAAAATGGTAGCTATCATGGGTATATCAGGGACGTCCTCCCGTTATCTGTCATTCCTCGTTTCCTTCGCGGTGAAGATGGACCAACCTGGAGACATTATCCTGATTTTCCTTCCCCGTTTCCCTTCTGACGGCGCTGGTAGTAATAATACCCGCCCGCGATGATTCCCAGAGCGATGATCCCGGTCAGGAGATACAGAAGGGTATTGGATCGCTCAACCACTTCGATCCGGACCTTTATCGGATCAGAGATGATGCTGTTGTCAAGGGCATCCCGGTACCGGACCTCAGAATCCAGGCCATACTCCTTCTGTGTCGCCGTACTATCCACCGAGATCTCGAACGTCGCCTCTTTCACCTCGCCAGGTGCGATGGTGCCGAGGAAAGCGGTGTCGTCATCGCTGGTGAACGGATCGACCGCACTGATACGTGCCTGTGCGCTATACACAGGTGCATTGCCGGCATTCTGGTAGCGGATAGTAACCGCCTTCTTCTGGCCGGCCGGAATCGTGATAGGATCGGAGACCACCGCAAATTCTGTCTTTCCCCCTACCGGGATCCCGATGGTCGTCCGTTCACTGTCGACACTATCGCCCTCGAAGTTTTCGTAGTTGACATACACATCGAGGGGGTACGACTTGTTCTCGGCCTCATTGCTCACCGAGACCTTGAAGCTGGAGGTGACCTCAGCACCGACCGGGAAGTCCCCGATATAGGAGCTGGAATCGGTCGGGATGACCATGCTGTTGTCGTTCCTTGCAATCTTCACGATTGCTTTCTTCCCATCCTCCTGTCCGGTATTGTTTATCACGAGGGTGAGGTACCCTTCTGTCCCTGCATTCAGGTGCTCGGTATCAACCGAGACGATTGAGATCTGGAGCACGGGCTTGATCTTCACCGGGAGAGAGAGGGTCTCGTTCACATCCCGGTACAGATACTGGATACTGTCGGTGCCCATCTGTTCAGCCATCCAGAGGTAGGTGTACTTGAGGTTCAGGGGAAGTTCGTAGGTCCCGACAGTTGCGTTCTTCGGGATCTTCACGTTGAACTTCACAGTGGTGCTGCTCCCTCCCTTGAGGTCTCCGATCATCTGGGGATCGCTCTTGATGATCAGAGGAGATGAACCGGGTGCGAGCGTGATCGTGATCAGCTTGGCGGTGTTGGGTTGATCATCCCGGGTGATGATACCGGATCCGACGAACTTCAGTTCATTGAGACCCTCATTCTGGAGCTGGACGGCGATCACTGCGTCATCTCCAGGGGAAAACTCGTTCGTCCCGGAGACCGCAGCGGTCAGGTCCGGGGAACCGGTCATATACCGTTCACCCGCTTGAACGGGTCCGATTGCAAAGCATGCGAGTACGAGCACAATGAGACCAATCGATCTCATGACGTACCACAGGGAATCCCGTGATGGTGCATTCCACGGGCGCATTGTGTGTGAACCGGGCTTCGATCCCGGGAGAGGTGCTTGTCTGGACATGGTTTTCCACGGAGTACGAATTATCAGGTACTCCAATTGTTCCACCAATGTCTACCGGGAACCTTAAAAAGGTTGGTAAGTAAGTAGTAAATATTTTTACAACAATAATATGTTGAGAATTCACTGAGGTTACATGGCATCGGGATCTGGCAAGAACCACTCCAACAGAGGATATGCAAGTACTGGTAGAGAGAATATCCCTCCGATACTCATAGCATCCCTGAATACGCTGGGACTGACAAACGACGAGGCGCGTGTCTATGCGATGCTGGTGCTGTTCGATTACGCAGAAGCAAAGGAGATTGTCGAATACCTCTCCCTTTCAAAACCAAGCGTCTACAAGGCACTCGAGAACCTGGACCACAGGGGCCTTGCCCTGAAGCAGAAATCAAAACCTGTCAGGTACCGCGCGATATCTCCTGATATGGCCGTCTCCATTCTCTTGAAGGAGCATGAGAGTGCATCGGGGCAGGCACTGTCAGAGCTGAAAAAACTCGAGCGGAAAAAAGTACGCACCGACCTGGAGGAGCCGCTCTGGACGATATATGGTGAGACGAACACGGCACACAAGATGCAGGAGCTGTTCAGGAAGGCAGGAAAGCATATCACGCTCATCATTGGTGAACGGTATATCCCTGTCCTGGACCAGCTCCCCTCCCCCTCCATTCCCCTTCAACTGACGATCATATCCTCCTCTGATGGGATCGCCGAGAAAATGCATAAGAAATTCCCGGGAACGCAGGTAGAGATCAAGGTCATCCCCATCTCCCGGCTCACCTCCCCACCGAGGGAGGTGACCGTCCCGGAGATCGATGAGGTCTGGAAATACCTGAAGTTCGAGAATGTACTTGAGTTGAATATTGATGACGAGGAGCTCCTGCTGAACGCTGCGTTCTTTTCACGGGGAACATCCGTCCTGAACACCAGGAACAAGGGGGCCATCATCCAGCTGAAGATTCTGCACCAGCTCTTCTGGAACCGGTTTGCCGGGTGTTAAAAACGGCCCCCGGTTTACCGGAGCAGGGGTATCCGATTGTGGATCCTATTATCCGAGTTACCAGCAATCGAAAAAACGGGATTTCAATCCGGTCTTACGGGAAGAGAATTCCGCTGAAGAGAATGAAGAGGGGAGAGAGCCCCATCCCTGTCGTCCTCACGGAGCCTTGAGTGCCTCTGCAAACTTCTTTCCAAGCACATAACACTTCTCAAGCTCGGCAGCGTCCGGGACAAAATAGCATTCCATCTGGTCGGTGACCTCGAATCCTGCCTCGGTCAGTTCATCTGCTATTTTTTTGACCGCTCCACCTCTGCCACCCATCGAACCGAATGTGAGTGCCGCTTTCTTCTTCCCTGTCCTGTCGAACCGGAGGCCCTTCAGGTAGTAGATGATATCGCCGATGCTGGGGTACGGGGCATCGTTGATGGTCGGGATCCCTACGCAGATTCCCTTACTCGTGAGGATATCCTTGACAATCTCGCTCCGTTCGTCCTCATGCAGATAATAGATCTTCACATCCATCCCTCCCGAGATCAGCCCTTCGGCTATCGCGTGCGCCATCATCTGGGTGGAGTGGTGCATCGTGTCATAGATGATGGTGACCTTATTCTCCGCAACTCCGGTAGCCCACCCGACATAGGCAGAGAGGATCTTCCCGGGATCGGTCCATATCTGCCCGTGGGCCGGTGCGATCATTCTGACCTTGTCGAGCACGCCGAGCGTCTTCAACTCCTCCACCTTCTTCAAAAGCATCTTTGACGGCAGCACGAGGAGGTTTGCATAGAACTTTGCCGCTGCATCCATCAGTACATACTCGGGGATGTCCCGATCGAACCGCTGTGCATTGCAGAGGTGCTGGCTGAATGCATCGTTTGAAAAGAGGATCCCCAGCTCCGGGAGGAACGTCTCCATGCTGTCCGGCCAGTGGAGGAGCGGTGTCTCGACGAACTTGAGAGTCTTTCCTCCCAGATCAAGGGACATTCCCGTTTTGATGACAACAAACGAGGCGGTCTCAAGTGCCGGATAGTGTTTGAGCAGCCCCTTCTTTCCCACCTCGGTGCAATAGATCGGAACAGACGGGAACGTTCGTGCGATCTCAACCAGCGCCCCGGAATGGTCACGCTCGATGTGATTCTGGATGACCAGGTCTAACCCGACCGGGCGGTGCTCCTTCTCAAACGCATCCGTGATACGAGCCCACATCTGGGAAGAGGTGCCAGGGTAGGTATTGTCGATCAGTGCCACCTTCTCTTTCCCGAAGACAAGATAGGCATTGTAGGTTGTTCCCTTCAGGGTGTAGCCATGGTAGGTACGGAGATCCCAGTCGAGGACTCCTACCCAGTACACACCTTCGCCGATTTTTACCGATTCTGCAATCATAGCCTTTGAATACGCTTCGGACTTATTTTAAGAGATTCCATCCGGAAGGGAGGGAGATCGCGACGAGTAAGGATTTAAACCGGTATTGGGTATAGGTAAAACGATGACGATCCTCGCGTTCCTCTATTCGGAATACCGGCGGCTGGAAGAGGAAGTGAAACATCTCGGGGAAGACAGGAAATGGGATGAAAAGACTCACCAGTATTACTCATATCTGAAACAGATATTTCACAATAAAAATGGATGAGGGATCGCAGACCCTTCAAGTATCCTGCTCGAGTATCCTTCTCTTTCTTGCGATCCTCGAGTTCATGAGCCTGTTTTCGATCCCTCTCCCTGTCCGTAGGTCCCTGCACTATCCTCGGTCACTTCAGGGGCGTGAAACATCCCTGCGATGTCCCGGATCTTATCAGGAGCTCCGATCATGACCACCTCATCCCCGGGTTTGAGATCGGTCTCCCCTGAGGGATTCTCGATCACTTCGGTGTCGCGCCGGATCGCAAGGACGGTTACCGAATACTGTTTCCTGACATTCAACTCGCCGAGCGTCTTTTCAGATACCGGGGTATTCGGTTCCACAACAAGCGTGCTGATCGTCAGGTTCGGGAGATTCATCCTGAGATCTGATATGCTTGCCATGTAATGGGAGGGGCCGCGAAGCATCTGGTATGTGTCGGCCCGCACCTCCTGCACGTACCTGTCGATGGTGGGTTCCGGCGTGAGGTACTTCTTCAGCACCCGGGTAAATATCTCC
>ERZ1645187.3252-NODE-3252-length-13783-cov-14.072261_pt1 | contig 13783 bp, 14 predicted proteins | sample MGYA00575352_ERZ1645187 | MGnify/ENA primary metagenome ERZ1645187 (study PRJEB40837, sample SAMN11349314) | freshwater sediment metagenome | isolation source: river sediment | host: Sediment | place: India: Wazaribad , New Delhi | collected 2017-02-21 ...
GGCGGCGCCGGCGGCCAGCCCCACCGCGCCAGCTGCCGCGACCGCACCGGCGCTGTAGCCGCTCACGCAGCCCCAGCAACCGCCCGCCGCGTAAGCAGGATGGTAGTAAGCGCCGCCGCCATAGCCGGCGTGATAAGCGCCGCCATAGTCCACGTGCGTGACGCCGCCATAGCCGACGTGGGTGATGCCGCCGTAGTCGGCGTGGTACGCGCCCCCAAAGCCGCCGCCGCCCCAGCCGCCGCCGTGCCACGTGGTAAAGCCGCCCGCCCCGGCGTGGAAGCCGCCGCCGGCGTGAAACCCGCCCCAGGCGCCCGCTTGCAGCGGCAGGAGCGCCAGACCGGCCATTCCGAGAATCAATAACTGTTTCCGCATGATGGTTGTCTCCACGGTCGCTAGCGGCCCGCTCCGGTCAGGGCGCGGAAATCCATCGGCTTGGCGCCTTCAGGTTTGGCGAAGGTGAACAGCTTGTCCGGGAGTTCCGGCTTCAGCTTCCAGTCGTAATACTCCACCGCGAAGCGCGGAGCGCCTTGCACGTTGGGCAGCGCGCCGGCGATCCGGCACGGCAAATCGGTCTTGGCGTCGATCCAGATTTCCCCGGCAATGCCCGGCGCGGCCAGCGCCACGTGCTCGCAGCGGGCGCCGCGAATGACCGAGAAGCCGGCGTAAAACGCGCTGGTGGCGTCCTTGGTTAGAGCCGCGTAGGGATCGCTGGAGAGCACGTCTTCAAACGGCAGCAGGATGCCGGCCGTTTTCGCCGCGAACGGGACCAGTTCGTCGAGGGTCTTGGGCGCGTCGGTCGTGGCGTAGAGCTTGTGGGTCGGCTCATAGGCGGTCATTTTTTCGCCGTTGAAGTAGAAATCGAACGGCGGAGCGTCGCCGCGAATTTCGGCGCTCAGTTTGTTCGGGCGCTTGACCGCGACCACCGATTCGGTGAAGAAGGTCAGGAATTGCCCGGTACCGCCCGGCGCTTCGAGGGAACTGCGGGTGCGGACCAGGAACGCCGGGGTAGCCGCCAGTTTGGCGCTCATCTTCTTGACCAGGTCGAGCGCGCCCTGCTCCATGACCCGCGTGGATGGCGCCGTGGCCTGAACGGGCGGTGGCGCGGACGCCGTCGCTGGCGCCTTGTCCTGGCCCAGGGCCACGCCGACGGTTAACGGGGACAGCAAGGCGAGCGTCAAGGCGGCTCGCCGAATTTTAGCCTGCATGGTTCCTCCAAATTCAGTTTCAAGACTCCGGGTTCGTACCAACACTAGTTCAAATTCGGGTCCGGGTAGTACTTGGCGCCGGTGATGCTGACCCCGACGATGGCGCCCTGGTCGCTAAGCTGGTACATCAGCACGCCCGGCGAGACCGAAACCCCAAGCTGGTTGCCCATCTGCTGGGTGCTGGTTTGCGCCGAGGCCATCGCGTTGGCCCCGAACTCCCAGCCCGAATACACAAACTGGTCGAAGGCTTGCGGCGTTTCGAACACGAACACCAGCCGGAACCGCTGCACACCGAAGCCGTAGCCAGGTTGCAGCTCGACCATCCGCATGAAGGTTTCCCGCCGCGTGGCGTGGTTGACGGCCAGCCCTTCACCGGTCGCACTGCCCATGAACAGAACCTTGAAGCCGAAGTTGCTGAAGACGGCGTAACCGGCCGAGCGTTGCAGCAACCGGCGGGACTCGGGATATTGCTGGTAAAGCTGCGCGATAGTCTCATTGGCCATCGCCCGAATCTCGGCGCGCTGCTCGTCAACCTGGGATTGGGACGTGGGCGCCGGCGCACAGGCTTGCAGACCAAGACCCAGGGCGACCAGCAGTGACGCCATGCCAATACGGAATCGCGCCCTCAGGGCGACGGCATCGGCCATTCGTTGGATTCTCAGCATGGTTTCATCCTCAAGTGGGTAGTGGAATCGTTCCCCAATGTTTCATACATCCGCCATCGGACCGGATGGGTCGGCAACCTTTTGTCTTTCGTGAAATTTCACTGGGCTGCTAACCGTTTATTGAGGAGTCCGGGTCGGACGTGACCGGAGGTTCCGCGCGTGCATCCTGGGCTTTACGGTCCTGCAACACCATCCGGAGGAACGGCGTGGCGGCGTCCAGTCGCGCGCCGGCATCCAGCCAGTCCTGCAACAGCCGAATCCCGTCCCTGGTGCAGGCATCCAATCCACCCAGGTCCAGAGCGACCGCGCCACGTACCGACCGACACACCTGACGGATGGCGCGCAAATCCGCTGCCGTCAACCGGCCTTCGATGGTGACCATCGTGTGCGACGGCTTGTGATGGATCGTGATGCGGATCATGGAAATCATTGTTTGCGATCCGCGTGCCAAAGGCCGCACCGGCAAAGATGGGCGCTTTAAGTCATTGAGGAAGCATGGATCTCTCAAGACCCGGCCCGGATTCCATCGGGCGGGCTGGGATTGAAGGTTGACCACGCAACTTTTTTTGGGTTATTCAGTCAACCCGTTCACGATTTCAACCCTTGATTCGGATGAATTTAACGTCCTTGCAAACCACATCGCCGGCTCCAGAGACGCAGGACAAGCTCTGGATACTGGCCTCAAGCCCCTTCCTGGTCGTGGGCGAGGCCCGCGTCGTCGCTGATGGCGATCTGATTCTGACCTGGCTGGGGGAGGGTGGTCCGGAGACCAAGCTGGGGCTGGCGCCGGGCGCCTTCCCCAAAACGATCCGGGAAGCCCTTGCCCTCATGCACCCGGATGATGTGCCCGGCTTCCAGCAGACCTTGGCCCGTTCGCTGGCCACGGGCATGGCATTCGACGCCAGCTACCGGCTGGCCGACGGTCGCGGCGGCTGGCGGTGGATCGAAGGCCGCGCGGTGCCGACTGAGGCCGGCGACGGCCAGTGGGTGGGGTGGATTTTTATCAACCGTGATTTCACCGCGCAGTACGAAGCCGAGGCGGCGCTGCGCCGGTCCTTGCAGGAACTGGAAGCGTCGCGCTCCGCCCTCCGGTCGGAACAGGACAAACTCTGGCGACTGGCCGCCAACGCCTTCTCCGTGCTGGGCGAGGCTCACGTGACGGAGCGCGGAATGGAATTCGTTTTTTTCGGAGATTTCCCGCACGAAGAAAAGCTGGGTCTTGCCCCTGGCAGCCTGCCGAGAACTCTCGAACAACTGATCGCGATGATGCACCCGGAAGACGCCAAATCCTACCCGCAAAAGGTACAATACTCGCTGGCTACCGGCGAGCCGTTCCGGATCGTTTATCGGGTGGCCGATGGCCACGGCGGGTGGCGCTGGCTCCAGGCCCGCGCGTTCTCGCTCGAGCAGCGCGACGGCCAGCACGTTCGCTGGCTGCACGATACTATTGACATCACCGAGCAACGGGAGACAGAAGACACGCTGCGCCATTCGCTGGAAGAGCTGCGGCAGTTGAAAGCGCGGCTGCTGGTTGAGAACCGGTTTCTGCGCCAGGAGGCGGGCCTGGAGGCGGCTGACGTGGACATCATTGGCCGCAGCCCCGCCCTGGGTCGGGTATTGGAACAGGTGGACCTGGTCGCCGCCACCTCGTCCACAGTGCTGATCGGCGGCGAAACCGGTACGGGCAAGGAACTGGTGGCCCGCGCGATCCACCAGCGCAGTCGCCGGCGGCAAGGGTTGTTCGTGGCGGTGAATTGCGCCGCCCTGCCCGGCACACTGGTGGAAAGCGAATTGTTCGGGCATGAAAAAGGGGCGTTCACCGGCGCGATTGCGCGCCGCGCTGGCCGGTTCGAGCAAGCCGACGGCGGCACGCTGTTTCTGGACGAAGTGGGCGAGCTGCCCCTGGAGGCGCAGGCGAAAATGCTCCGGGTGTTGCAGTCCGGCGAGTTCGAGCGGGTGGGCGGCGGACGGCCCCTGAAAACCGACGTGCGCATCATCGCGGCCAGCAACCGCGATCTCGAACAGGCCGTGCGCGAGGGGCGATTTCGCAGCGATCTCTACCACCGGCTCGCGATCTTCCCCATCCACCTCCCACCGCTGCGCGAGCGGCGCGAGGATATCCCCCTGCTCGCTGCCTACCTGGTCACCCGCAAGGCGCGCGGGCTGGGTCGGAAAATGGATCCGCTCTCGCCGGCTGTCCTCGACCGGCTGACCCGCTACGACTGGCCCGGCAACGTGCGCGAGCTGGAGAATGTCCTCGAGCGCGCGATCATCCTGTCGCCCGGCCCCGCCCTGGAACTGGACGCCATCCAACTGGGGCCGGCGAGACGCTCCGCCCCCGCGTTAGACGGTCCAGTCCGCGCCAGCGGACCCACCGCCGCAGACGACACTCTGCAAGCCCATGAACGGGCGCACATCCTGCAAATCTGCCAAGCTGCCGGCTGGAAGATCAAAGGCCCGGACGGCGCGGCCCAACGACTCGGCCTGAATCCCGGCACGCTCTACGCACGCATGAAGAAGCTGGGGATCCGCCGCCCGGCGGCCGATGAATGATTCACCGACAAAGGGCAGATGGCTGTTGCTCGACCACGGCAGCATATTGAATCTCTTATCCTCTGCACCGATCACGCCGATCATTCGTCGAACGCAAAAATCCGCTTCCAGCCATTCTTCATGCTGATGACGATCCAGCCCTGCTTTTGCGCCTCGTCGTACAGCGCCTGGGTGAACGCGCCGACCTTGGTGTCGGGCAGCCCCGCCGCCGGGCCGTAGGCATACTCGCGCGTTGCGTCGTCGTGCAGCACCAGCATCGCTAGCCGCGCGCCGTCGCCGGCCTTGGTGTACTCCAGCATCTGCCGGTCGCCGGTCGAGTTGCCGAACGCCGCGTGGGGCCGGCGGCCGATCATCAGGTGGATGCCCTCGGGCTTGCCGGCGTTGTTGTCGTTGAGCAGCAGCTTGGGCTCCTTGGTGAGGAACGGCTTGCCGGCCTTGTCATAGCCGTACTTGGTTCCGCCGGCGGTGCCGACCACCTGCTCGGGCGGGATGCCGTAGGTGGCTTCCGAATACACGCGCACGAAATCCTGCCCGCCGCCGGTGACGATGTAGGTCTGGTAGCCGCTGGCGCGCAGGTATTTCAGCACGTCCTGCATCGGCAGGTAGGCGAGTTCGGTATACGGCCTCTTCCAGCGCGGGTCTTTCGCTTCGGCCAGCCATTTCTTCGCTTCGGCTTGAAAGGTTTCGACCGACATGCCGGTCGAGGTGGCGGCGAGGAGTTCGAACAGGTCCTTCTCGGTCAGCTTGGCGATGGCCGCGCGATCGCCCTTCAATACGTCCAGCACGGTCGAGAACGGGGCGACTTTGGCCAGCTCGGGCTTCGCTTTCACCAGCGCCGGCACGCTTTCGAGAACGTACATCACCTGCGTGTACATCGGGTGCTCGACCCACAGCGTGCCGTCCTGGTCGAAGGTGGCGATGCGCTCCTCGGGCGGCACGAACTTGGAACTGCCCTGCGTCGTGGTGTCCTTCACGAAGGCGAGTATGGCCTGCTTGGCCGGGCCATCGTTCCACGAGGGCAGCGGATCGGTCTGAGCTTGGGCGTATAGGCTGAAGACCAGCAGGGCGCCCAGGGCAACGATGCGCGCGAATCCTGAGTATCGGGTCAGGCGTTTCATTGAGGTTCTCCTGATTAAAGCGGGCGCCACATGAAGAGGCGCCCGCCGGGTGGACATCAGGCTGGCGTAAACCGGCTACTCACCGGCGTGGCTGACGTGCTTGGCCTCCTTCATCGCCTCGATGATCTGGTCGAGGTTATAGCTCGCCGGAGTTTGCAGCGACGGGAATTGCCGATAGGTCTCCAGTTCCTTCAACCACAGCATCTGCCCGATCGGCAGCAGGTTCCAGTCGTAGATGTAGGCCGTGCTCGGCGCCGCCAGGGCGCCGCCGTAACCCAATAGGGTCTTCTGGTCCTCGGCGACGGCTTGTTCGAAGGGGTCGCGCTTGATGTTGTTGACCTGGGTCCAGTGATAGGTCACGACCCCCGTCAGGCCGCCGGTCGCCGACGAAGGCGCCATCGTGTAATAGAACTTCCAGTTCTTGTAGCGAACGGCCGAGGGGTGCGTACCGCTGTAGTAGAAGAGATAGTCGCGCGCGGAGTCGCCCTTGCCTTCCAGGTAATCGCGCTGATTGACGCCGTCGAGCGTGGTCTTGACGATGCCGGGATACTGGCCGGCCTCGATCTGCTTCTTCAGTCCGTCGCCCTTGGGGCCGCCGGCGATGTCGACGAAGGTGGGCAGCCAGTCCAGCGCCGAGAAGATCTGGTCCTTGACCGTGCCCGGCTGGATGTGTCCGGGCCAGCGCACGACGAGCGGGGCGCGCATCCCGCCTTCCCAGGTGGTGAGCTTGCCGCCCCGGAACGGGGTGATGCCGCCGTCCGGATAGGTGATGGCCTCGGCGCCATTGTCGGTGGTGAAGACGACGATGGTGTTGTCGAGCTGGCCCATGTCCTCCAGCTTCTTCAGCACGTAGCCGATATTGTCGTCGAGCTGCTTCATCCCGACTTCGTTGATGCCCCAGTCCTTGCCGCCCTTCTCGCCCAGCATGGCCTCGTACTTGGGCGACAACATGGTGGTGATATGCATGCGCGCCGGGTTGTACCAGACGAAGAAGGGCTTGTTGGTCTTCTTGGGGTCGTGGCGGTCCAGGTAGTCGACTACCTTGGCCGAGATCTCCTCGTCCACCGTCTTCGAGCGCTCCAGGGTCAAGGGTCCTTCGTCCTTGCAGGTCTGGTTCTTCTCCGTGCCGTCGGACGACTTGCAGGCAATGATGGGCCGCGGCGGCGTCATGCACAGGGTAGTCCTCGGATCGACCGCGCCGGGCGGGTCGGAAAGTCCGGGGACCGGGGTGTTCTTGCAGGGCGGTACGACGGTCTGCTCGGTCGGCGACTTGTTGATGTCCGGGAAGCTGACCCCCTGCATCGCATCCAGGTGATACAGGTAGCCCCAGAACTCCTGGAAGCCATGGGCCGTCGGCAGCGAGGCCGTCTTGTCGCCCAGATGGTTCTTGCCAAACTCGCCGGTGTTGTAGCCGAGATCCAGCAGTAGCTTGGCCAGCGCCGGCGTACCCGGCAACAGCGAACTGGTGGCGCCCGGCAACTGGGGCATGATCATGCCCGCCCGCAGCGGGTGCATGCCGGTGAAGAAGGCGGTGCGCCCGGCCGTGCAACTCTGCTCGGCGTAGTAGGTCTGGAAGAGCGTGCCTTCCTGCCCGATGCGGTCGATATTGGGCGTCTCTCCGACCATAATCCCGCGGTGGTAGGCGCCGACGTTCATGATCCCGATGTCGTCGCCCATGATAAACAGGATGTTGGGTTTGCCACCGGTCGCGCCGGCGGCGCTGCCCGCCTTGGCGGCGATGGTCAGCTTCTGGCCCGGCTTGATCTCGTTCGAGGTCAGTTGGTTCTGCGCCTTCAGCGCGTCCACCGGGATCTGAAAGCGCTCGCCGATTACGATCAGTTCGTCGCCCTCGACCACCCCATAGGTGGCGGTGACGGTGTCGTACTGGCCCTTGGCGTGGTGGCGTGCGCCCTGGTCGGCGGCCCAGGCGCCGCCGGCGGCCAGACCGGCTGTCAGGGCCAGGACCGAGCCGGCGGTTTTGAGCCCCGTCGCGAAGGGCGATTTCGGGAGCGTTCGTTTGTTGAGTAGCATAGGCGACATCCTCCAGTTGGGAAGCGGTATTCAGAATCCTTCCCCCGCATGCGGGAGAAGGGCAAGGGTCCGCGTTGAAGACGAGGGAACTCCGGGACTGCGCGGGATCGGGTGGCGGCGTTCATCGCGGCATCCCCGGTCCGGCCACCACGTCGATGGCTTCCAGCAATGCGGTGCCGCGAAACGGTTTGGCCAGATAACCCGCCGCGCCGCGCCGCGCCGCCTCCTCGCTCAGTCCGGGCGCGTCATACGCCGTGATCAGGATCACCGGTGGCCTCCCGCCGGGCGCGCCCCATTCGGCGAGAAAATCGAAGCCGGACATCGCCGGCAACTTCAGGTCGCAGACCACGCACGCGGCGTCCCCGGCGGCGGGGTCCACCAGCAGCGCCTCCGCCGAAGCGTAGGTCACAGTCCGCCAGCCAGCGGTGTTTAACAGGCGTTCGAGCGCTGGTCGCAGGCTGTCGTCGTCCTCGATGACGAGGATCTTCTGGCTGGCTACCATTGCGGGCCTCCTCGCCGACGGACAGGCCGATCAAAACAGGGGCACGACTGCGGGTTCGGTCGCGCGGATCGGCCGAGTGGCTTCCCTGCCACGGGGGGTCGCTTATTTGCCGGTCATGCCCTGCCACTCTTCCTGGGTCATGGGCGAGTCATAGGGCTTGTTTTTGTCCTTCTGATGGGCTTCGCTAAAGAAGCTCTTCAGGGATTCCTCGACGGTACTGCCCGATTTTGCTTTCGTCGCCGCAGCGGTGACGCCAGGATGCGCCTTGGCCTCTTCCATGGTGACCTTGCCGTCCTTATTGGTATCCACCTCCGAGAAGGGGGGGAAACTCTCCTGGTTCCAACCGGTCGCCAGCGCAACGCCGGTTCCCAGCAGCAGAGCCAAGCTGCTTGTAACGATCAAGGATTGCTTCATGCCGTTTCTCCGGATTGAATGTCGTTCTCGTGCCGTCGCGCCCAACCGCCGCGCGGCCCATCGAACATGCCGCCAGCCCTTCACAATGAATAACCGACCGATCTGCATGTCTTATTTTTCATGATCCCATTAAAGCAGCGACGAGGCTATTGGACGAAAGGGCAATGAAAGTTACCCGAAGGGGCAAGAGGGTTTGCCCGAAAGGGCAAAGGCAGGCGCGGCCGTGGTTGCAGCCGCAATCAATCGGCCAGGTGGCGCAGCCGTTCGGCCAGTCGGACGGAAAAGTGGCGGCAGACGGCGGGTTCTGCTTTAGCGCAACAGCTAGAGATTCGGAATATAGTTTGTCCGTCTGGTTAATGGGCCAGGTCCGGTCAAACTATATTCAGGCGCGGTTGAAAGACCGGCGAGCATTGATCTCCACACCAAGGAACACTACCCGCCCAGCGCGTAACCGTCCTGTTCCGACAAGGGTCGGACGCGGACCTCGAAGTCAACGCGCTGGTTGAGCCGGTTTAAGATCACCGTGAGGTGATCCACGGTAAACCGGCTGAGCTTGACGTTCCGGATACGGGAAAACTCGCTGTGAGGGATTTTCGTCCGAACTTCAGCCTGCCGCGTAGTGAGGTTCTCCCCGTTCAGGATCTTGATGATCTCGGCGGCGAGAATGGCCTTGAGCTGCTCGACATCGGCGTTTGGGTGGCCCAGGTCGCGGAAGACGTTTCCACTTCCCCGGATCAGTTCAAGTTCCTCGGTCATCGTAATGCTTCCTTCAAGCGTTTGATCCGTTCACGGATCAGGTCAATTTCGCTCTGCGGCGTCTCCCGGCCCTGCCTGGATTTCTTCTGAAAGGCGTGGATCACCCAGATATCCGCGTCGAACCGGAGGGCGTAGACGGTTCGATAGGCGTCTCCCCGGTAAGCAAGGGCGATCTCGAACACGCCCGATCCCAGCCCTTTCATAGGCTTGGCGATATCGGCCTTGCCACCTTCGGCGGCGACGGTCAACGCTCGTTCGATCTCAAGCTGCGCGCTTTCCGGGAAGATATCGAAGTCCTTGCGGGCTGCCTTGATCCATGAAATGGGTCTTGTATTCCTTGCCATGCTAAATGTTGGCAATTTTACCAACACTCTGTCAAGAATTTTCTTTTCCTACCCATCGTATGGCACTACCAGATAATTCGATATCTCAGGGTGAGGTGGAGTGTCCCTGGATCAGGTTCGAATAGGCCGAGGCCGCAATCAATCGGCCAGGTGGCGCAGCCGTTCGGCCAGTCGGCCGAGTTCGGCCGCCGAGTTCACGCCCAGCTTGGCCATAAGCTGCGCGCGCTGCATCTTGACGGTGCGTTCCGCGATCCCCAGTTTGTCGGCGATCTGTTTGTTGAGCTGACCGGCGACGATGTGATCGAAGACCGCGCGTTCGCGAGGAGTCAGCGCGGCAAAAGCCGCGCGCAACCGCTCCGCTTCCACGCGGGCCGCGCGCTGGGCCGCGTCGCGGGCGAGCGCGCGCTGGAGCCCCTCGAACAAGGCTTCGCGCTCGACCGGCTTGGTCAGAAAATCCACCGCGCCGGCCTTTATCGCCTGCACGCTGGCGGCGACGTCGGCGTAGCCGGTCAGAAAGATCACCGGCAGCGCACTGGCCTGGCGCCGCAGGGCCGCTTGCAGGTCGAGGCCCGATGGTCCCGGCATCCGCACGTCGAGCAGCACGCAGCCGGGGCGATCCGGCGGCGGTTGTAACAGGAAATCGCCGGTCGAGGGGTAGCCGCGCCTCGAAGCCAGCCGCGTCGAGCAGCCGCAGCAGGGCGGTACGCAACGACTCGTCGTCATCCACGACGTGGATCAGTGGAGGGAGGGCGCTCATGTCGGCCCCGGTGTGCCCGTACCGTTGCGTAGGGGCCATTCGACCCGGAACACTGCGACCTCACCGGGATCAGACTCGGCCCGGATGTGGCCACCGTGCGCTTCGACCAGGGTGCGCGCGATCGACAGCCCCAGCCCCATGCCCCGGCGCTTGGTGCTGAAGAACGAATCGAACAGCTTCGGCAGGTGTTCGGGAGCGATGCCACGCCCGCGATCGCGCACCACGAGGGTCACGCGGCCTGCATCGCGCTCGACGGACACGATGACCGTACGCCGGGCCTCGGGCAGGTCGGCCATCGCATCCAGAGCGTTGAGGATCAGATTGATCAACACCTGCTGGATCTGGATCCGGTCGCCGACGAACAGGACAGTGGTCGCGGCAGGACGCACGTCGAGCGTCACCCTGCGCCGCCGCGCTTCGGCCCGCAGCAAGGGATCCATCTCCCTGACAGCGTTGTTCAAATCGAAGGGTTGCCATTCGACCGCCTGCTTGGCGAGCAGCGCCCGCAACCGGCGGATGATCTCGCTGGCCCGCAGATCGTCGCGGCGGATGTCGGCGAGAATCGCGCGCAGTTCCTCGCGCCGATCCGCGCCGGAGGCGAGCAGCAATTCGGCGGCGTCGGCGTTGCTCAGGATCGCCCCGAGTGGCTGGTTGATCTCATGGGCGATCGCGCCCGTCAGCTCCCCGGCGACCGCCAGCCGCGAGGCATGCGCCAGTTCGAATCGCTGCTGCTGCACGGCCAGTTCCATCCGGCGGCGGCGACGGCGTTCGAGCAGGAGCACGGCAATCAACCCGGTTTGCAGCAGGAATACAGCGATGGCCACGATCGCTTCGTTGCGGTGCTGTTCCAGGAACGTCGGCGCCTTGAACCGCGCAACGGCGTCGCCCGGAATCGCGTTCGCGTCGATGCCCCACCGCCGGACCTGTCGCCAATCAACGTTCACGGTCGGGGGCATGATCTTTGGCAAGCGCAGTGCGGCGGGCGCGACGCCGGCGAGTAGAGCGTTCGCGATCTCTCCCGCCTGCCGTCCCATGGCCGCGAAACTCGGCATGGAGCCGCCGACGATGCCCGTGCCGATGAAGGTGTCGAACGGCCCGTACACCGGCGCGGCGGCGGCGGCGGCGGCCATGAGCCCGGCGGCTTCGCGCGGGACGAACTGATGGCCCGCGCCGTCCTCGAAATAGCCGGGCGTAAACACCAGCGCCGCCGCCCAACGCGCCCAGCCGGTTCAACACCGCGCTGGTCGACAGACCGGCGAGAAACTCGGCGGTTACGCGATCCTGGAATCGCGCGACTTCACCGCGCAACGCGACTTCCCAGGCGCGATCCTGCGCGGAGGACCCCGTTACCACCACCAGCCGCCGGGCTTGCGGATGCCAGCGCAACGCCAAGGCGATGGTGCCCGGGAAATCGTATTCAATCGGGATGCCGACCACATCGGCGGGCAGCGGCGGGAGCGACGACAGGAACGGCCGGGCCACGGCCGCGTGGACCACTGGAACTTGCGGAAACAATTCGGCGCGATGGCGCAACAAAAAACCGAGCGCCTCTTCACCGCCAGCGACCAGTACGGTCGGTGGCCGCAAGGCGTACTTCTCGCGCAGGAACGCGGTCAGGGAGCGAAGGTAGGACTCGCCATCGAAGCGGGGATAGTCGAGAAACTCGGCGCTCAGCTCGGTCGGATTGGCGAGCGTCTCGCGCAAGCTGGCTTCGAATTCGAGATTCGCCGGCAGCACGCGATGGTTGGAGTACAGCACGAGGACGTGCCGGGCCGCCCCGGCCAGGGCGGCTGGCGCCAGCAGGAGCCAGCACGCGACCCAGAGTCCGATGAGACAGAATCGTGCGTTGGGGCCAGTCGTGGGTATCGTTGCTGTCATCCCGCCAAAAGTGTCGCAAGGTCATCGCAGTGATTTTAGCCGATCCACGCAACACCATGCCAACGACTCGGCCTGAATCCCGGCACGCTCTACGCGCGCATGAAGAAGCTGAGAATCCAGCGCCCGGCGGTGGGGGAGTGAGGGACCGGAGAAGACTAAAGCGGTGGCGAGATTCGATGAGATTTCCCGTCGTTTTGACATCGGCCGGCTTACACAGGAAAATGAGCACGATGAATCCCATTTTTTTTCCGGAGGTTCCCATGGCCGATCAACCGCAACGTTCCCCACTCGGGCGCGTTTCGCGCCGACCAGTTGCGCGATGGCGACCGCTACGAACCGTCCAACGGCCATCCGATCTACCGTGCGCCTTACGGCTGGCAACAGGTAGGTGACTGAAGCGCGGTTGCGGGCCTACCACGACCGGGAGACCTTGCAGCGCTGGTTGTTTAACGCGGCGCAGGCCGGTCAGGCCCACCTCATTTTCGACCGCTGAGAATATGGCGTTCCCATACGGGTTGTGAAATTCTCCCTTGATGGCCAATTTTCGCTTTCAGCCTACCCACCTACGCCCACGCACACACGGCTGGCCTTGGTGGTGCAGTTTCCAGGAGAAATACGGATATGCAACACCACGGACTATTTGCTGCTATTCCCATCTGGGGGTTTTTATCGCCACCCTGCTGCTCGTCCTGCTCTGTGTCGAGGGCGGCTACCAGTGGGCCAGGAAAAAACATCGTTCCGAAGTGGAAAAGGAGGCGCCGATCGGCGCGATGGTGGGAGCCGTGCTCGGCCTGTTCGCGTTCATACTCGCGTTTACGTTTGGCATGGCAGCGGAACGCTTCCACGACCGGCAACTGGCGCTCCTCGATGAGACCAACGCCATTCGGGCAACCTGGTTGCAGGCCGGGATGATCGCGGAACCCTATCGCACGTAAGTCCGCAAGGTTCTCCACCGCTATGTCCAGGAGCGGCTACAATGGGTTGGGGTGGAGAAAAGCCCAGCGGGCCAGGCGCGGAGTGACTCGTGGACTGATTTACTCGATCAATTGTGGGCGCAGGCCGCTGCCGTCGGCGCGCAGAACCCAGGCGGGGTCGACGTCTTTCTCGGCTCGGTAAGCCAAGTTATCGATCTCCGCACGATTCGGGTCATGTTCCGCGAGCGGAGCCAGATTCCTGGCCCCTTCTGGGCGGCGCTGTATGTGGTGGCGATCCTCTCGCTGGCCGCAATGGGTTACCACAGTGGAGTCGCTGGAACGAACCGAAGTCCGGTGACACTGGAGGTGGCCATCGCCTTTTCGCTGGTTATCCTGCTGATTGTGGACCTTGACCGTCCGGGGGAAGGCTTGGTCAACGTCAGCCAGCAGGCCATGATGGATTTGCAAGATTGGATGTCTCGGTCGCAACCCTGAGTTCAGGCTCGCAAAGTGGTTCCCTGGACAAGGAGGGTTGGCGCGTAGTAATCGTTCAGTCCCTTACCCGCAAGGCAATCCGGCCCGGTTGAAACATCAGGTCCCGACGACCATGCCGCCATCCACGCGCAGGACTTCGCCGGTGATGAAC
>ERZ1645187.3253-NODE-3253-length-13782-cov-6.180447_pt1 | contig 13782 bp, 9 predicted proteins | sample MGYA00575352_ERZ1645187 | MGnify/ENA primary metagenome ERZ1645187 (study PRJEB40837, sample SAMN11349314) | freshwater sediment metagenome | isolation source: river sediment | host: Sediment | place: India: Wazaribad , New Delhi | collected 2017-02-21 ...
TAAAAGCGCGCATGAAAAAACCGCCGTGCTTGCACAGGGCGGTTCAAACTCCGTTCGTCGAAACCGGGATCAGTTGCCCGGCGTCCACGCCTTGTAGTCACCCGTGGCGGCCGGGCGCTGGCCGCTGGCAAGTGTCGATCCCTGCGGACGATAGGCTTCCGCCGTACCGGTCATGTTCGGCTTGTGGGCGATCTGCCACTCGCGCGGTTCATAATTCTCCTGGCTCGGCGGGGTATCGACCCGGTGATGCAGCCAGCCGTGCCAGCCGGGCGGCACGCGGGAGCCTTCCGCCTCGCCGTTATAGATGACCCAGCGCCGCTCGAACCCGAGCGCCTTGTCCTTCACCCCGCCACGCGTGCGATAGTAGACATTGCCGGCCTCGTCCTCGCCCACGCGCTCGCCCTTGCGCCATGTCAACAGGCGGGTGCCGATGGTCTGGCCGTTCCACCAGGTGAATAACTGCTTGAGAAATTCCATGTCGGATCACGCTTGGTTGGGCCGCACAGCTCGGCCGAGCATTCGCGTTGTCTTGACTCAGCCGGGCCGTCCTGTCCAGCGGATTTCGGCTGAACTTAAGTGGCGCACCGCGCTCCTTTGCCGCTCCCGGTGTTGTGATCGGCCACGCGCCTCCGCCCCTTCCGTCCCACTACGTCTAGCGCGGACGCCCGGCGCCTCGCGGCCAAACACTACATCTAGTAGGTGCCGCAACGGCACCCCTGCCACAATGGTTAACGCTTCATGAAGGAAAAAACGGGCCACACAGCTCATTCCCGCGTGCTGATTCTCCTGAATCCCGATGTGAATCCAACGCCTTGCGGCGGAGCGTTGAGATCATCCCCGATTTCCACACCCACACACAAGATATGGATGAAATCGCGTCAAGCACTAACTACATATTGACGTGAAGCGGAATCGCCGGCTACCTTTCGCCTCGTTGCGCAAGGGCTGGGGGCCATGGGCGGACGTGTGCCGGTTTGTCACGCCGGTGTCCGCGCCGGCAGTCACCTGACAAGCAAAAGGTTCAGCCGGCGTAACGACAGGCGAGATCAGACAGATTTGGGCAAGGAGCCGTCAACGCGGCTCACGGGCGGGGATTCGCCCGACTATGGGGAACATGATGCGGATTGAACGGCGCTACACCACGGCAGGCTCCTCCCCTTATGCGGGCATCGCCTTCCACACCACCAAGTCCGAGATCCGCAACCCGGATGGATCGGTCGTCTTCCGGCTCGATCAGCTGGACGTACCGGAGGCGTGGTCTCAGGTCGCGGCCGATGTGCTGGCCCAGAAGTATTTCCGCAAGGCGGGTGTGCCGGCGCGGCTGAAGAAGGTCGAGGAGAACGACGTTCCCTCCTTCCTCTGGCGTTCGGTGCCGGATGAGGTGGCGCTGGCCGCCGTGCCCGAGGGCGAGCGTTCCGGCTCGGAAACCTCGGCCCGGCAGGTGTTCGATCGTCTTGCCGGCTGCTGGACCTACTGGGGCTGGAAGGGCGGCTACTTCACCACCGAGGACGATGCCTCCGCCTTTTATGACGAGCTGCGTTTCATGCTGGCGACGCAGAAGTGCGCGCCCAATTCGCCGCAGTGGTTCAACACCGGCCTGCACTGGGCCTATGGCATCGACGGCCCCGGCCAGGGCCATTCCTACGTCGATTACAAGACCGGCAAGCTGACCAAATCGAAGTCGGCCTATGAGCATCCCCAGCCGCATGCCTGCTTCATCCAGTCGGTGTCGGATGATCTGGTCAACGACGGCGGCATCATGGACCTGTGGGTGCGTGAGGCGCGGCTGTTCAAATACGGCTCGGGCACCGGCTCGAACTTCTCCAAGCTGCGCGGCGAGGGCGAGCGGCTCTCGGGCGGCGGCCGCTCCTCGGGGCTGATGAGCTTCCTCAAGATCGGCGACCGCGCCGCCGGCGCCATCAAATCGGGCGGCACCACCCGCCGCGCCGCCAAGATGGTGGTGGTCGATGTCGATCATCCCGATATCGAGGCCTATATCGACTGGAAGGTGAAGGAGGAGGAGAAGGTCGCCGCGCTTGTCGCCGGGTCGAAAACCCTCGCCAAGCACCTGAAAGCCATCCTGAAGGCCTGCGTCAACTGCGATGGCGAGGGCGATGCCTGCTTCAACCCGGAGAAGAACCCGGTCCTGAAGCGCGAGATCAAGGCCGCGCGCAAGAGCCATGTGCCGGATGGCTCGATCAAGCGCGTGCTCCAGTTCGCCCGTCAGGGCTTCAAGGACATGCAGGTCGATGTCTACGATACCGATTGGGATTCGGACGCCTATCTGACCGTCTCCGGCCAGAATTCGAACAACTCCGTCCGCGTCGATGATGCCTTCCTCAACGCGGTGGAGGCTGATGGCCCGTGGGCGCTGAAGGCGCGCATCACCGGCAAGACGGTGAAGGAAATCGGCGCCCGCAACCTGTGGGACAAGATCGGCTATGCCGCCTGGGCCTGCGCCGATCCCGGCATCCAGTTCCACACCACCATCAACGATTGGCACACCTGCAAGGCCTCGGGCGATATCGTCGCCTCCAATCCGTGCTCGGAATACATGTTCCTGGACGATACGGCCTGCAATCTCGCCTCGCTGAACCTGCTTGAATTCTACAACCCCGCCACCCGCGCGTTCGATATCGACGCCTACGAGCATGGCGTCCGGCTGTGGACCGTGGTGCTGGAAATCTCGGTGCTGATGGCACAGTTCCCGTCCAAGGAAATCGCCCAGCTGTCGTATGATTTCCGCACCCTCGGCCTCGGCTATGCCAACATCGGCGGCCTCTTGATGACCATGGGCCTGCCGTATGACTCGGCAGAGGGCCGCGCCCTGTGCGGCGCCCTCTCGGCGCTGATGACCGGCGTCTGCTATGCCACCTCGGCCGAGATGGCGGGCGAACTGGGTCCGTTCGCGCAATATCCGCGCAACAAGCAGCATATGCTGCGCGTGATGCGCAACCACGCCCGCGCCGCCCGGGGCGAAACCTCGGGCTACGAGGCGCTGTCGACCAATCCGGTCGCGCTTGATCATGCCTCCTGCCCGGTCGCCACCCTGCCGGCCCGCGCCGTCACGGCGTGGGAGAAGGCGCTGGAGCTGGGTCAGGCGCACGGCTATCGCAACGCGCAGGTCTCGGTCGTTGCCCCCACCGGCACCATCGGGCTGGTGATGGATTGCGACACCACCGGCATCGAGCCTGACTTCGCGCTGGTGAAGTTCAAGAAGCTGGCCGGCGGCGGCTATTTCAAGATCATCAACCGCGCCGTCCCCTCGGCCCTGCGCGCGCTGGGCTATTCGGAGGCGGAGATCGCCGAGATCGAGGCCTACGCCGTCGGCCATGGCTCGATGAAGCAGGCCCCGGCCGTCAACGCGGCGACGCTCGCCGCCCGCGGCCTGTCGGCGGAATCGCTCGCACGGATCGAAAAGGCCCTGCCGGCCGCCTTCGATATCAAGTTCGTGTTCAACCGCTGGACCCTCGGCGACGACACGCTGAAGAACGAACTCAAGGTTCCGCCCGAGAAGCTGGTCGATCCCGCGTTCGAGGTGCTGCCCTTCCTCGGCTTCACCAAGAGCGAGATCGAGGCGGCGAACGTCCACATCTGCGGGGCGATGACGCTGGAAGGCGCGCCGCACCTCAAGGCCGAGCACCTGCCGGTGTTCGATTGCGCCAACCCCTGCGGCAAGCTGGGCAAGCGCTATCTCTCGGTCAACAGCCATATCGACATGATGGCCGCGGCCCAGCCGTTCATCTCGGGCGCGATCTCGAAGACCATCAACATGCCGAACGATGCCTCGGTCGAGGATTGCAAGGACGCCTACCTGCGCTCCTGGCGCCTCGCACTGAAGGCCAACGCGCTCTATCGCGATGGCTCCAAGCTGTCCCAGCCGCTCAACTCGGCGCTGATCGAGGACGAGGCGGAGGAAGACGAGACCGTCGAGACCTTCGTGCAGCTGCCGGCCGCCGCCAAGGCGACGCAGGTGACCGAGAAGATTGTCGAGCGGATCATCGAGCGGATCGAGATCACCCGCGAGCGCGAGAAGCTGCCCGGCCGCCGCAAGGGCTATACGCAGAAGGCGATCGTCGGCGGCCACAAGGTCTATCTGCGCACCGGCGAATATGACGATGGCCGCCTCGGCGAGATCTTCATCGACATGCACAAGGAGGGCGCTGCCTTCCGCGCGATGATGAACAACTTCGCCATCGCCGTCTCGCTGGGCCTGCAATACGGCGTGCCGCTCGATGAGTATGTCGAGGCCTTCACCTTCACGCGGTTCGAGCCGGCGGGCCTCGTGCAGGGCAACGAATCGATCAAGAACGCCACCTCGATCCTCGATTACGTCTTCCGCGAACTCGCGGTGTCCTATCTCTCGCGCTACGAGCTGGCGCATATCTCGCCGGAGGAGATCGGCAACACCGTGCTCGGCGGCGGCGTCGGGCAGGATCCGGAGCTGGTCGGCGGCAGCGCCCCTGCCCCGGCCCCGGTGTCGAAGGGCTTTGTCCGCTCGAAGACGGTGAACTACGCCGCCTTCCAGGTGGTCGGCGGCAGCGCCGCCGCGGCAGAGGCGCCGAAAGCGCGGGAAGCGGGCTATTCCACCCTCGGCGCCACCGCGCTGAAGCAGGAGGCCGCCCCCGATTTTCAAAGCTTGAGCGTGGTTGACCTGCCGTTTTCTGAACCTAAGCTGAGAACTAAACACGATGTTAGTTCTCAGCGCAAAGAGGCGCAGATGAAGGGCTATGTTGGGGAAGCTTGTCCGGAATGTGCGAACTTCACGCTTGTAAGAAACGGTACATGTCTAAAGTGCGACACATGCGGGAGCACAACCGGGTGCTCATAAAATGGAACGGCACCCAGAAGATTACAAGGTTCCGCCCCTTAGTTGGGAACAAATAGCGGCAATAGCAAATAAAACTCGGGGTTTTTTCCTTATTGGAAGCAACCCCGTAACTAAGATAACTACGCTTGTTGAACAGCTAGCAAAGAGAACATTTAAAGATGGCTTTACTCTAAGAGTTTCTCTTTTTGAATGTCAACAAGGTCAAACACCAGCGCGGGTTCGCGTCAATCATGAAGATAAAACGCTAATACTATTTGTCGACAAAGAAACATGGGACTGGGCAGCAGATGGAGACCCAGACTCTATGTGGAAGATCGCTCACGAATTGGGACACATATTGCTTCATCGTGTAAAAATACATGCATTTTCAAATTCATTAGAAAGAAAAAATAGCTTTATTATAGAAGAAGAATCCTCAGAATGGCAAGCAAATGCATTTGCGTTCCATTTTATGATACCAGACCGCTTAGTTCAATCTCTTGGCACAGCAAAGGCCATCGCTCGGCACTGCAACGTAGAAGAAATTATAGCAGAAAAAAGAATTTCAGAATTCCGCAGAAGAGACAAATACAGGTAAATTACGCCAACTTCACGCTGGTCCGCAACGGCACCTGCCTGAAGTGCGACACCTGCGGCTCGACGACGGGCTGTTCGTAAGCCCGCACCCACATTCCAGACGCAAAAATGGCCGGGTGACCCCGGCCATTTTTTACACCCTAGGCGCCCGCCTCACTCCCACTCGATGGTGCCCGGCGGTTTGGAGGTTACATCATAGACCACGCGGTTGATGCCGCGCACCTCGTTGATGATCCGCGTCGCCGTGCGGCCGAGGAAGGCCATGTCGTAGGGGAAGAAATCCGCCGTCATGCCATCGACGGAGGTGACCGCGCGCAGCGCCAGAACGTGATCGTAGGTCCGCCCGTCGCCCATCACGCCCACGGTGCGCACCGGCAGGATGACCGCGAACGCCTGCCAGATCGTGTCGTACAGGCCCGCCTTGCGGATTTCGTCGAGGTAGATCGCGTCCGCCTTGCGCAGGATATCGAGCTTCTCGCGGGTGATGCCGCCGGGGCAGCGGATGGCAAGGCCCGGCCCGGGGAACGGATGGCGCCCGACAAACACCTCCGGCAGGCCGAGTTCGCGGCCCAAGGCCCGCACCTCGTCCTTGAACAGCATGCGCAGCGGCTCGACGAGCTTCATGTTCATCCGCGCCGGCAGCCCGCCGACATTGTGATGCGACTTGATCGTCACCGAAGGCCCGCCGGTGAACGAGACGCTCTCGATCACGTCGGGGTAGAGCGTGCCCTGCGCCAGGAACTCCGCCCCGCCGACCTTCTTCGCCTCCGCCTCGAATACGTCGATGAACAGCTTGCCGATGGTTTTCCGCTTCACTTCGGGGTCATCCACCCCTTCGAGGGCGGACAGGAACATCTCCGACGCATCGGCATGCACCAGCGGAATATGGTAGTGATCGCGGAACAGGCTGACCACCTGCTCCGCCTCGCCCAGCCGCATCAGGCCGTGATCGACAAAGACGCAGGTCAGCTGATCGCCGATCGCCTCATGCAGCAGCACGGCGGCGACAGAGGAGTCGACCCCGCCCGACAGGCCGCAGATCACGCGCCCCGTGCCCACCTGCTCGCGGATGCGGGCAATCGCCTCGGCCTTGAAGGCCGCCATCGTCCAGTCGCCCTTGAGGCCGGCAATCTTGTGCACGAAGTTGGAGATCAGCTTGGCGCCATCGGGCGTATGCACCACCTCGGGGTGGAACATCGTGGTGTAATAGCGCCGCGCCTCATCGGAGGCGACAGCGAACGGCGCGTTCTCGCTCGTCGCCTTCACCGTGAAGCCGGCGGGGAGCTTTGTCACCCGGTCGCCGTGGCTCATCCACACGGGGTAGCGCTGGCCCACCTGCCAGATGCCCTCGAACAGCGCGCACGGCGCCTTCACCTCGACATCGGCGCGGCCAAACTCCGCCGCATGCCCGCCCTCGACAACACCGCCCAGTTGCGTCGCCAGCGTCTGCTGGCCATAGCAGATGGCAAGGATCGGCACGCCGGACTCGAACACCGCCTGCGGCGCACGGGGGCTTCCCTCACGCGTCACGCTGTCCGGCCCGCCGGAGAAGATCACCGCGCGGGGTTTCAGCTTCCTGAACGCCTCCTCCGCCGACTGGAACGGATGCACCTCGGAATAGACGCCCGCCTCGCGCACGCGCCGGGCAATCAGCTGCGTCACCTGCGATCCGAAATCGATGATCAGGACGGTTTCGTGGGTAAAATCGGTCATGTCGGTCCCCGTCAGGCGGTGCGTGTGAGAACGGCGAGGAAGAACCCGTCGGTAGCGGTGCGATGCGGGCTGAGCAACAGCCCCTGCCCCGAAACATCGGTATAGCCCCCAAGTTTTTCGAGGCCCGCTGCCCCGGCCACCTCGCCCGGCGGCCGCACGGCAAACCCCTTGTGCCGGGCGAGGAAGGCGGAGACCTGCGCGCCGTTTTCCTCATCCAGCAGCGAGCAGGTGATATAGACCAGCCGCCCACCCGGCTTGACGCAGGGGGCCGCGATATCCAGCACCTCGATCTGTTCCTTCACGCGCTGTTCGAGGCTGCCGGGGCGCATCCGCCATTTCGCATCCGGGTTGCGCCGCCAGGTGCCGGTGCCGGTGCACGGCGCATCGACCAGCACAAGGTCGATCTTGCCCTTCAGCCCGTCGATTTTCGGCACCCGCGCCGTGGGGGTGCGCACCTGCACGTTGCGCACGCCGGCCCGCTCCAGCCGCTCGTGGATGTTCATCAGCCGCCGGGCATCGTTGTCGGTGGCGAAGATCTGGCCGGTATTGTTCATCGCGGCGGCGAGCGCCAGCGTCTTGCCCCCGCCCCCGGCGCAGAGATCGAGCACCTGCTCGCCCGGCTGGGCTCCGGCCAGCAGCGCCACAAGCTGCGATCCCTCGTCCTGCACCTCCACCGCCCCCTTGAGGAACGCCGGCTCGGCCTGCACATAGGGCACGCGCCCGTCCTCACGCGGGGGGATGCGCAACCCGTCCGGCGCATGCGGCGTCGGCTCGGGCTGGTGATGGCCGATCGCCTCCATGATCTGCGGGCGGATGGCTTTGAGCGTGTTGACGCGCAGGTCCAGCGGCGCACGCGCTGCCAGCGCCGCCACTTCCTCGACGCGCGCCTCACCGAAGGCGCGGATAAAATACGGCTCCAGCCACTCGGGGTAATCGCCGGCCACCCATGCCGGCGCGCCGGCCAGAGTGCCGCCGGCCAATGCCGCCTGCTCGGCCCCGGTCAGCGCCGGCGCGGCATAGCGATCCACCCCGAACAGCGCGGCAATCGCCGCCCCGTCCAGCCCGCGCATCCGGCCGAGCATGCCGATCACCACCGCGCGCGGGCTGTCATCGCCCATCAGATGGGCGGCGGAGGCGCGGACGCGCAGCGCGTCATAGACAAGGTTGGCGACATTCGACCGATCGCCCGAGCCGGCGAAGCGGTGGGCCTTGCCCCAGTCCTTGATCGCCTCGCTGGTCGGGCGGCGGTGCGTCTCGATCTCGGGCAGCACCTCGGCGGCGGCGGCGATGCGGGCGGCGGGCGTCATGGCGCGTCATCCTGAAAAATCTGCCATGGTGTCAGATTTCTGAAACCATGACCGGGAAATTTACCGATTGGCCACGTCCATGCCTTATTTCAGACCGAGACGAAACCTGCTTTTGCATATCAAACCAAGGAATGAACCTATGACCCGTCTCATCAACTTCGCCATGATCGCCGCCTTCGCCGTGTCGCTGGCCGCATGCTCCACCCCGGCCGCCCAGCAGTCCGATTACACCCCGCCGGCCCGCAAGCTCGACGCCAAGACCCAGCTTGAGACCGGCCGCACCCGCTAAGTCGCGCCGCCCTTGAGTGCAAATGCCCGGGACATCCCGGGCATTTTTGTTTGTGGACCGCCATGTGCGGGATGGCCCGCACCGCCCTGGGCCTCACATCCGCGTCGGATAATTCGGGCTCTCGCGCGTGATCGTCACGTCATGTGCGTGGCTTTCGCGCAAGCCCGCGGAGGAGATGCGCACGAACCGCACCCGCTTCTGCAATTCGGGGATCGTCGGCGCGCCGAGATAGCCCATCGCCGCCTTCAGCCCGCCGGCCAGCTGGTGCAGCACGCCGCCCACCGGCCCCTTGTACGGCACCTGCCCTTCGATGCCCTCCGGCACCAGCTTCATCGTATCCTTGATTTCCGCCTGGAAGTAGCGGTCGGCCGAGCCGCGCGCCATCGCCCCCAGCGAGCCCATGCCGCGATAGGATTTGTACGACCGGCCCTGATAGAGGAACACCTCGCCCGGGCTTTCGTCGGTGCCGGCCAGCAGCGAGCCGATCATCGCCACCTCTGCCCCCGCGGCGATCGCCTTGGCCAGATCACCCGAATACTTGATGCCGCCATCGGCGATCACCGGAATGCCCTGTGCACTCGCCGCGCGCGAGGTTTCCATGATCGCGGTCAGCTGCGGCACGCCGACGCCGGCGACAACGCGCGTGGTGCAGATCGACCCCGGGCCGATGCCGACCTTCACCGCATCCGCCCCGGCATCGATCAGCGCCTTGGCGCCATCCGCCGTCGCCACATTGCCGGCGATCACCTGCACCTTGTTGGAGATGGCCTTGACCTTGGAAACCTGCGCCAGCACGCCCTTGGAGTGGCCATGCGCGGTATCGACCACCAGCACATCAACCCCCGCGTCGATCAGCAGTTCGGACCGGCGATAGCCGTCCTCGCCCGTCGTCGTCGCGGCGGCGACGCGCAGGCGCCCCTGCTCGTCCTTGCAGGCGTTGGGGTTCAGCCGCGCCTTCTCGATGTCCTTCACCGTGATCAGGCCGACGCAGTGATAATCGGCATCGACCACCAGCAGCTTCTCGATCCGGTGCTTGTGGAACAGGTGGCGCGCCTCTTCGGGCGTGCAGGTCTCGCGCACGGTGACAAGCCCGGTGTGGGTCATCAGTTCGCGCACCGCCTGGCCCATGTGCTCGGCAAAGCGCACGTCGCGGTTGGTGAGGATGCCGACGAGCTTGCCGCCGCGGCCGTTGTCCCCCTCCACCACCGGCAGGCCGGAGATGGACCGCGCGCGCATGATGTCGAGCGCCTCCTGCAAGCTCGCCTCCGGGCCGATGGTGACCGGGTTCATCACCATGCCGCTCTCGAAGCGCTTGACCTGCCGCACATGGTCGGCCTGCTCGTCGGGGGTGAGATTGCGGTGGATGACGCCGAGGCCGCCGGCCTGCGCCATGGCGATCGCCAGCCGCGCCTCGGTCACCGTATCCATCGCGGAAGAGACAATCGGCAGGTTGAGGCTGATCGTCTTGGTCAGCCGCGTCCTGAGATCGGTCTGGTTGGGCAGCACTTCCGATTCCGCCGGCAACATCAGCACGTCATCGAACGTGAGCGCCTCGGGAATCGCGGACGGGACGAGAATAGCCATGCCAAACCTCTGGATAGGCCGGCCCCTCGCGCTGGCTTTGCTCAGCGGCGGGACTCGGCTGCATAATCAGGAATTGGCGCTGGCTGGTAACACGCCGATGACGGCGACGGAAGGGAAAAAGCGCCGCGGGCGAGCGCGGCTGTGGATGCGCCGCTCCCCACAACACCTGACGCGTCACCCACGAGGAGGCGCATGGCGCCGATGCGGCAATCCAGACCAGCGCCGCCGCACTCACCCAACGCCGCAACTGGATTGCTTCGCTCCGCTCGCAATGACGGGGGCTAGTGGCACACCGCACTCCACGACACCCTCCCCGTCATGGTCGGGCTTGGCCCGACCATCCACGCCTTGAGAGCGCCGGATCAACAGGCAATTGCCGCAAAGCCCACGCCGCGATTTGTGCCGCGCCCGCCCCGCGCTAGACTGCGCCGATCCTGTCACGAACCGATATTGCCATGACCGACACGCCCCCGCCCGAAACGCCCAAACTGACCCCGGCCAACGAAAACCCGTGGTATTGCCTGATGACCCTGCACGGCGAGCAACCGGATTGGGCGACCCCGTGGAACTACGACGAAGAACTTCACGCCAAAAACCGCCGCGACTGGAACAAGTGGGCTGCGCGGGCGCTGACTTCAGGGCAACGTTTCGCTTTACTATCTAGTAAAAATTCATCCCCGAATCTCGATTTTTCGGATGATGAACTAGACCCCCATCATGATTCTAATCTGAAAGTGCTCGGAGATATTTTTAAAAACCGAACGCAAGGTTGTCGAGTCGGCGATTTACCGTCCCCAGCTCAAAGTGTTGAGTTAGATTTTGTTCGTTTTGACGCACCAGTTATAGCAACTGGATTTCTTTTTCCAAATAGTATTATATTTGATGGAGCAATTTTTTTAAAATTTATTTCTTTTGAAAAGGCATACTTTAATGATTATATTTCTTTAAAAAAAACAGTTTTTTCCATGGCGGCTTGGATAGAAAACTCCGTTTTTGCCAAATTATGTACTTTTGAAAATTCTATATTTATTAGTATAGTAAATTTTTCAGGTTCAATATTTTTTGAATTTTGTTATTTCTCAGGCGCAAATTTCTCAGGTAGTTCCAATTTCTCCAACACTACCTTCAAACGCGCGATTTCCTTCGAAAAGGCGACGTTCGAGACCACACCGCCCAATTTCCACGAAGCGACGCTGCACAGCGACACCAACTGGCTTGACACCAACTGGCCACCGCCGCCGACGAACCGCAGCGACGCAGCGGACCACGTCCGTAATTATCAGCGCCTCAAGCAGATTATGGACAACCTCAAGAAACACGAGGACGAACTCAGGTTCTTCTCGCGGGAGATGCGGGCGCAGCGCACGGCGGATGGCGGCTGGACATCGCCGCGCGGGCTTCTCAATGGCCTCTACAGCCTGACCAGCAACTATGGCCGCAAGATCGCCCTGCCATTGGCATGGATGGCGTTCCTTATCTGGGCCGCCTTCGCCGCCTTGGTCTGGACGCAGGAATGCCCGCTCGATGCGCAGAAACTCTGCGCTGACAGCGCCAGTTGGCACCCCCTCGGCATCGGCAAATCCCTCGGGCTGGCCATCACCTCCGCCATCAGCTTCCTGCCGTTGAAGAAGGATATTTTCGGCGACATCCACGCCAGCCTCTCCACCACGGCGCATGTCATCATGAGCGTGGAGGCGATCCTCTGCTTCGCGCTGCTCTTCCTCGCCGGCCTTGGCCTGCGCAATCGCTTCCGCATGAAATAGCTCCCCTCACGGCGGGCAGGGGCAGGGCCAGACCATGCAGCTGTTGGGGCGGAAGCCGCGCCGCTGGCCGATATGGTCGGTCATGCAGGGCAGCGTCTTGAGCGTGAACGCCTTGCCGGTGGGGTTGTGCAGCGCGGGATCATAGCGGAAATCGGGGAAGGCGCGCCTGTTCCGCCCCAGCGCGGCGAACTCCTCCGGGTTGAACCGCCCCTTCGCCGGCTCGAAGCCTTTGGTGCCGATCTTGTCATCATAGGACATGATCGAGCCGTTGTTCTTCTGGTCATAGCCGTAGGCATCGGGGTGGACGAGGCCGAAGGCGTGGCCCAGCTCGTGGTTCACCGCCTGCTGGAAGCCGGAATTGATGTTGAGCAGCCATTCAAGCTCCAGTTCCACCGAGCCGCCGCCCGTGCCCGGCGCGCCGTTGAACGGCCGCCCCCCGCCGTGGAAGCCGCCACCCTCCTCGCGCGGCCGCGCCCGCACATAGACGATGAGAAACACCGAGTTGCTGGAATACCGGTCCTCCCCGCGCGCCTGCAGCAGTTCGCGCGCGATCATCTGCGCCTCGCCCGGGCCCTTGTGCTCCGGCTTCAGCGCCGCGAGGTACTCCGCATCGGTCTTCTCGCCGCGATGGATGACCACCGGCGCATCGGCGATCTTGAACGTATCGGTGACCAGCTGCGCCTTGTAGTAGTGCTGCGCCAGTTCCACATGCCGGGCCAGCAGCGCGGCGTAGGTGTCGATATCCCACGGCGTCACCCAGGTCGCATCGCGGGCGAGAAACAGCACCGGCACCACCTCCAGCCGCGGTTTGGCCGCCACCGGCAGGGAACGCGGGCGGTGCGTGTCGGCCCTCGGCGGCGCCCCGCGAAACATCAGCCGCATGGTGTAGGGGCCGGTGCCACGCGCGTTCCGCCATGTCCCGGTCAGCGTCCGGCCATCGGGCGCAAGCGTGAGGCTCGCGGTCGAGGTCAGGCCGTTCCAGTCCTGAACAGTGGTCAGGTCGAGCCGCCGCCTGGCCGCGTCATACGTGCCGCCTGTGATGGTGCCGCGCTGGCCCGGCCATTGCTGAAGCCTGCCGCGCACCTGCCCCTCGCCCGCCTCCGGCGCGGCGGTGAAGGTCAGCAGCCCCCAGTTCGACAGCCAGGTGCCGAGAACGGGCGCAATCTCCTCCGCGCCGGCCGCCCAACGGCCGGGGAACAGCAGCAAAATGGCAAAGACCAGACACGCGCGCAGCATCGCGGGCACCATGAGGGGGCCGGAGCGTACCCCCGGCCCATGGCGTCAGGTTACCACGACTGCCCTGCCCGCGACATGCGGCATCGGGGCGCCGGCCTATCCGCCGGTCTCGTCGGGGCGGAACTCCAGCACATCGCCGGGCTGGCACTCCAGCACGGCGCAGATCTTCTCCAGCGTATCGAAGCGGATGCCCTTCACCTTGCCGGATTTGAGCAGCGAGACGTTCTGCTCGGTGATGCCGATGCGCTCGGCCAGCTCCTTCGAGCGCATCTTGCGCTTGGCCAGCATCACATCGAGATTGACGATTATGGTCATCGCGCGCCCTCAGATGATCTGCGCATGTTCATCCGCCAGGTCCGCCGCGCTCTTGAAGATATGGGCCAGCGCGATGAACGCCAGCAGGAACAGCGTGTTGAGCAGGTCGTTGGGCTGGACATCGATGGCGATGAACCGCGCACCCTGCGGCATGTGCAGCGACATCAC